>Ga0114999_10004390_pt1 | contig 17091 bp, 14 predicted proteins | sample ArcticOcean_MG_C_3_FD_89820 | JGI IMG/M metagenome (GOLD analysis project Ga0114999, IMG submission 89820) | Marine microbial communities from western Arctic Ocean - ArcticOcean_MG_CB8_126 | ecosystem: Environmental > Aquatic > Marine > Oceanic | place: Arctic Ocean: Canada Basin | collected...
GCCGATTAAAGTGGTACGTGAGCTGGGTTTAGAACGTCGTGAGACAGTTCGGTCCCTATCTGCCGTGGGTGTAGGAGAATTGAGAGGGGCTGCCCCTAGTACGAGAGGACCGGGGTGGACGAACCTCTGGTGGACCGGTTGTCGCGCCAGCGGCACAGCCGGGTAGCTATGTTCGGAAGGGATAACCGCTGAAAGCATCTAAGCGGGAAGCCTGCCTCAAAACTAATTCTCCCTTGAGAGCCGTGGGAGACCACCACGTTGATAGGCTGGGTGTGGAAGTGCGGCAACGCATGAAGCTTACCAGTACTAATAGCTCGATTGGCTTGAATCTGCGCCGCCTCGGTGGCGTTACGGATCCGGCATGTGCAGTGACCAATCCAATGCGAACGTTCAACTAACAGTGTTGAACTTAGAACGACTGTGTTGACCAAGAATGACGATCTCGATTTGTCGGTCTTCAGTGATCGATAAATGACATCAACGACGGATACCCAAGACCTGGGCTTCGTTGGCCTGGTGGCCATAGCGAGGGGGAACCACCCGACCCCATTCCGAACTCGGAAGTGAAGACCCTCAGCGCCGATGGTACTGCGTCTTAAGGCGTGGAAGAGTAGGACACTGCCAGGCCTACCAAGCTCGGGTTGTCAGTTGGCCCGGGTCGTCAGTAGAAATATCTTGCAGCCGTAAACACGATGACACTTTATTTCCGGATGGGGGTTCGTGACTCCCGGCCCTCAATCTCAGACATGAATTGACGCGGGGTGGAGCAGTCCGGTAGCTCGTCAGGCTCATAACCTGAAGGTCAGAGGTTCGAATCCTCTCCCCGCAACCAAATAAGCCCGCTAAGTCAATGACTTGGCGGGCTTCATTTTTCTTGCATAAATAATGCGGGAAATTTTGGAAGCATATTGGAAGCAACTGGAGCGTGAAAGTGGCTCGCCTGCAGTCAGCGGTGCCAGCAGATAATTTGGTCTCTTCTGCTATCTGGAATTAAGCCGACGAACTCAGACTGAACGACCGCTCTACGCGCTCAAGCTGACGGTGCTTCAAACTTCGGTTCATAGCCAGTTGTGGACACTCGTTGGCGACAGCACATCAACGCGATCCGGCCACACAGCTTGGAAGGCTACAGACCCCCGGCGCCTTCACCGATGACGAGGTCATTGCGATTACGTAAGAATGCCATAGGAAATTCTCTCCTGATGCTCGATCAGACGCATTACTTTGACGGCGGATACGGCAGCATATCGAACTCAACCGCACCCCAACTAATCAGGACAAGTAAGACCACAATGACAACCAGCCATATAATCGACGACTTCAAAGTCGTCATGATGTCGTGTTTACCTTTGCTTTCCCCTTCGCCCGCATCGCCGAGATTAGTCTTTTCTTCGTTTTGCTCCGACATGGGCGCCTCCTTTCAAATTGACAGGTCACCACACTGCATCCTCTTGACGAATCAATTCCTCGAACATTTCGAACGAACCGACCCAAAACCAAACGATCTTTTCATCGGCGGTCTCCACGCCGACGGTTCTGTGCCGCATTCCCACCCGGAAGGAGAAAATCGGCAGGCCGACAAACAGCAGGATCTTCTTCAAACCGAATTTTTGCCCTCCGGACTCTTCTTCGCCCTCCGAACCCTCTTCGCCTTAGACTAGATCGTCGTCAATGTCTTCGTCGCTCATTTTTGTCTCCGCAACGGCATGCCAATGACCGCATCTTAGTGCAAGCTAGCGGTTGTCTGGTTAACAAGAGATCGAACATGGATTTCATAAATGGCTCATCCCAATCGCCGATAATGATAGCATTATCGGCATCTGAATGCCCTTCCGGCCCTGAGTTGTAACGTTAGGCCGTGGTCCGCTCTTGCATCGAAGAACGAACGACTTCATCGCCTCTCAAAAAAAAGAGCTGGTGCGATCCAGACGTCGTGCGTAATAGATTGAATAGAGGGCATTCGGCCGCCTATTTTTTTCGGCCCGGCGATACTCTTAAATTCAGAGGTTACAATCCCCGATCTGCAACCAAATCAGCTCGCTAAGTCAAAACCTTAGCGAGCTTTATTCTTGCTGGCCCATTACTGCAAAGTGTGGATCATGACTAATCCTCGGCCGTCGCGCTGATGTAATGTCTTGAGTGATCGGTGGACCTGTAAACAAATCCCGCTGGCTAGCCAATGACGGGGAGACGTAAGGATCGCCGGTGCGAATCGGTTGGCTGGGTCGAGATGCCAAGAGGAGCTTTTGAATGCCAGATATCACACTGAGCACCATCGAAAAGGCGCTGGCGATCAATCTCGATCCGTTGAAATATGGCACGGTTGCGGAGATCGGTGCCGGGCAGGAAGTCGCGCGCTGGTTTTTCCAGGCTGGTGCGGCTGCCGGCACGGTCGCCAAGACCATCTCCGCTTACGACATGAAGTTCAGCGATGAGATTTACGGTTCCGAGCCCAGTGGGCGCTACGTCTCCCAGTCGCGGCTCGAACGCATGCTCACTCAGGAATTCGACCTCATCATCACCCGGATTGAAGATCACCGGCCGGACGACTCCACATTCTTCGCCTTCGCCGACACGGTTGCGGCACGCGGTTTCCGGAGCAAGGGCGAATGCCACGGCTGGATGGGGATACGGATCCAATCATCGCCCCGTGCGGAGCCTGACGACATCTTCCTGCATATCCGCTTGCTCGATGACACCAATCTCGAACAACAGGAGGCCCTCGGGGTCCTCGGCGTGAATCTCATTCACGGTGCATATTTTCTGGCGGAGTCACTGGCCGACCAACCCGGATTGTTTCTGAGTAGCTTGAAAGACAATCTCAAATGGGGCCGAATCGAGATCGATTACATGGAGCTTCACGGCCCGACGCTAGGGTTGATCGATGCCCAGCATATTGCGCCCGAACTCGTCAAAGCGAGCCTGACTCGGGCAGTCTTGTTCAATGCCGACAGAGATGTCGTCATGCCGGCGGACGCATTTTACAAGCGCAGCGTTCTGGGTATGCGTTGTGATATTCGGGCGGGGACGGACGCCGATATGAAGATGTTCGAGTCTGCCAAGACCGCTTTCCTTGCACAATCAGGTGTGACCGAGGAAAAGAGCCTGTTTCTTGCCGAAATCAGCATGTCACACGACGAGGAAGCGGAGGACTTCGATACCAAGGAAATCCTATCGAGAGTGGAGGCGTTGTCCGACCTCGGCTTTCACGTTCTGGTCTCAAAATACTTCCGCTATTTCCGTATCCGGCAGTATCTCGCGCGCTATACCCGAGAGGCTGTCGCGTTGATCACGGATGTGGATGGCTTTGCCGACGTCATTCGGGAGGAGAATTACGAGGGGCTGGTTGGCGGATTTCTTGAAGGCCTGGGAAAGCTTTTTCCCTCGGAAACAACCATGTACGTGGACCTGGATCGTAACGGATCCGGGCGTGTCATGCTCGATGACATGACCATCGCCGAGCACTTGCGGCCGTTGGTCGCCTATCTGCGTGCCTGTGGCTACGTTGTGCCACTCGACGATGTCGCTGCTGAATGAGTCTTAACCACGTACGACCAGAATCCACCAGCAAGCGGACCTGATGTCGTCCTAAGGCCTCCCGGAATTTACTGACGCAACTCACCCTCCATCCTGAGCCCGCGTCCATTTCTCGATCGCGATCAGGCCATCTGTCAGACGTCGGCGAAAAGCGTCCACAGAATCGGGCGTCCAGGTAAATATCCCTTCGCCGGTGGCCGGCCCGAGCTTACCGTCGGCGACCTTCTCCCAGATGTAGTTCAACGGCTCCTCCGTGGTGGCGAGGTGGGGCACGGTTTGCCGTAACACGTTCTGCAGCGTGTTGAGCCCCGACATGTCAAATACCGCCAGCGGCCCGGCGATGGCATAGCGCCGGCCGAAGGCGTTTTGGACGGCGGTATCCACGTCCTCGGGTGTCGCGGCGCCTTGGGAGACGATGTTGAGTGCCTCGCGCAACATGGCCATCTGCAGCCGGTTTGAAATGAACCCCGGCAGGGGCTTCTTCATGACAATCGGTCGCTTGCCGATGCTCTCCAGCAGGGCATAGACCGTTTGCGCGGTATCGTCCGACGTTTCTGCGGCGCGCGCCATCTCTACCAGGGGGATCAGAAAGTTCGGGAATGCAAAATGGGTAACGATGACACGCTCCGGACAATCTGTGGCCTCGGCCAGCTTGTCCGGATGGATGGCCGAGGTCGTGCTGGCCAGAATGGTGTGCGCCGGACAGAATCTGTTCAACGTCCGAAACAGCTCCTGCTTCAAGATAACGTCCTCGACGGCCGCTTCGATCACGAGATCGGCCGTAGACACGGCCTCTTCGAGTTCAGTCGTGCACCTCACACGTTCAACGATCGCCTCGATTGCTGCCGATTCGATCAACTCATACTCAGCCAGCAGAGTCAGGTTTTCCCGAATCCGCACGATAGCCACCTGGAGTTGCCCATCATCGATATCCTGCAGCGCGACATCATAGCCCGCGGCCGCGAATTCCTGTGCAATGCCCGAACCCATCAGCCCGCCGCCCACCACGGCCACCCGCCGAATGTCGTCAACGTTCATCCCATCCCCCCTTGGTCAGCCTTGTGCGCACCCCCACCCCAGCCCTCCCCCATCAAGGGGGAGGGAGCAACTGCTCGAACCTGTAAATTTAGTCCTCCCCCCTTGATGGGGGGGGGGTAGGAGGGGGTGTGTATCAATGCCTTTGTTGATTCGAGCCCCTAAAACTCCTCGCCCTTCTCCACGGTGGCACTCTCCACCGCCAGCAATCGGTCAATCTCTATGGTCTCGTGTAACAGGTCCTGCTCGGCGGCCGCGTTGCCGGCGCCGACCGTCGGGTCGGGCTCGCCGCGCGCCATGGCTGCATAGGCGAGGCGCAACGCCTTGTGCATGGCGAGCAGGGGGGAGGAGGGGTCGACCAGGAAACGATAGCCGAGGTCATAAAGTTCCTGCTTGGTCATGCCGATCGAGTCGATGCCGCCGCCAAGCGATTGCAGCATCAAGGGTGGCGGCAAGCGCTCACCTACGAATCGCAGGTCCTCTGCCGTCGGCGCCAGCACGAACATCATGTCAGAGCCGGCCTCCGTGTAGGCCTCGGCCCGTCGCATGGCGTCGTCGTGCTTGCGGCGGCGGATCTGATTTGTCCGACCGATGATGACAAAATCGGGGTCACGCCGCACGGCGACGGCCTCGCGAATCTTCGCCACCATCAGTTCTTGCGGGATGGCATGTTCGACGCCGACATGATGATGTACCCGCTTGGGTAGCACCTGGTCCTCGAATTCGATCCCGGCGGCACCGGATGCTTCGCTCATGGCCATGGTGCGGTGCAGGTGGACGGGATCGCCCCAGCCGCAGGTGCCGTCGAGGACGAGCGGCAACGGACAGGCGCTGCGGATGGCAACGCAGTGCTGGACGACCTCCTCCAGCGACAAATTCGCCTCGAGGTGTGTGTTGATATAACCGAGGGGACCGCCACCCAGGTAGAGCGCCTTAAACCCCGCCCGTTCCGCAAGCTTGGCGGTCAGCGGATTCATCACATGCGGTGCCACCAGTGGTTCGGGCCCGTCCAGCAGCTCGCGGAATTTTTGCGCCGGGGTCATGCGGCTGCCGCCCGCGCAAGGCGTTGGGTCGCCATGGTGGTGACCAGATCGAACGCGAAGCGCAGCGCTGAGACCCGGGCGACGCCTTTGCCGACGATGTCATAGGCGCTGCCTTGTGCCGGCGACGTGATGGGCACCGGCAGGCCGCCCAACAGCGTCAGTCCGCGATCGAAACCCATCATTTTCATGGCGATCTGACTCTGGTCGTGATACATCGCCACGATCCCGTCGACGCGACCGTCCTTGCCCAGCAGGAAGACGCTGTCTGGAGACCACGGCCCGACCACGTCGAAGCCTTCTTCCTTCGCGCGCTCGACGGCGGGCCCAATGATGTCGATCTCCTCACGTCCGAAATTACCGTTGTCACCGGCATGCGGATTGAGCGCGGCGACGGCGAGTCGCGGCTGTTCGATGCCGGTGTCTACGATGGTGTTGTGGAGCCGGCGTACCGCCGCCAAGACCCCCTCCTCGGTGATCATTCCGGCGACGTCCTTCAGGGCGACATGACTGGTCACGCGCGTTGTCCATAGGCCCTCGACCGCGTTCAATTCGCGCGCCAGTCCGGCGATTCCGAGATGGGCGGCGATGTGTTGCATCTCATCGGGTTGGGTCATGCCCCCCAAATGCAGGGCGCTCTTGTTGAGCGGGGCAAAGCAAATACCGTCGAGTGTTCCTCCAGCGGCGAGATCGACCGCGGCCTCGAGTGTCTGCAGGATTGAACGTCCGGCTGCCTCCGACACCTCACCCGGGGTCACGTCGCCTTCGGCAATGGTCTCCATCTTCAGATGCGTTGCGCCACCTTCCGCCGTCGAGGCGGAATCTTCGGACCACTCCGGTAGCAACAGCGATACGCCTGCGACACGAGCGCCGGCGGCGATCACGTGCTCGTCGCCGATCACGACGATGTCGGCCGCCGTCTCTCCGGCGGTCTCGTCTAGAAGTTTAGCCAGCAGCTCCGGTCCGACCCCATTCGGGTCACCGGGAAGAACACCAATCCTCGGCTTCGTTCGCCGTTCAGGCGCGACAGTCGTGTCCACAGTCGAGTTCATCGTCAATCCTCGTCGCAGGTGTGGTGAATCGAGAATTCCTATTGGGGTCTCGCTCCCCATTTAGGTCTCGTTACGGTATTCACCTTGCCTAGATAGTGGATTGGAGGCAACGGTCGGGATCAATCGACCGCGCATCGGGCCAGGTATCAGGAAGCGAAACCAATGTCATACATCTCCTCGCCCGCCTCGAATCCCTCGTCAAATTTTCCTAACCCGGCTGACTCCAAGACCTTTGAATTCTTCACTTCCTCTCCTCCGCCAAGAATGTGGAAAAGAGAGAATGAAAAGCGCCGCATGGCTCCCTCTCCCTGCTCAGGGAGAGGGTAAATACCTGAGTCTTGTTCTCCGAGTCGCGCCACACCGCAGCCAGATCATAGAGGAGTGGGGCAAACGGTAACGGCGGAGTGCTGCCTCTCCTAACCTCGCACCAACTTCGCCGCTTCTCGTCCTGCGATCCGCCCAAGCACCGTCGCGGTCAGCAAGCCATTGCCCGAGAGATAGCCCCACCGCGAGGGTCCCGACAGTCCGCGCGCCGCGCCGCCTCCGGCGAACAGGTTCGGCAAGGGCGTTCCATCCTCCCGCAATGTCTGTGCTCTGTCGTTGACCACAAGGCCTCCTTGGGTATGGAACAGTGCACCCGTGACTCGCGCGAAGTGATAAGGCGGCTCGAGCGGCTCGACTCCGTTCCAGTCCCGACTCCAGTCATCTATCTTCTCGCCCCGGATACACGCCGCGGCGTCTTCGAACGTTGCGTTCAGCGCATCGAGCGGAAGGCCGCTTTGCTCGGCAATCTCGGCGACCGTATTGGCTTCCCTGATGGCGCCAACTTCGATGCCTTCGCGATAATCTTGAAAAGCACGGCCAAGTTCGTGTCCTTCATGGTCCCAGATCTCCCAAACCACTTGATTGGGTTGATTGATTACCTCGACGGCTTGTTCGGAATAGCCGCGAACCTCGTTGGAAAACCGGCTCCCTTGCAGGTTCACCTGAATGCCGCCCTCTGTTAGGACGCCCCAAAAAATGAGCGTCCCGTGTGGCTGTGTCACGGCGCCGTGTCCCTGATACGACCCGAGATCGGCAGTTGCGGCACCGAGATCCGTCCCCCAGAGCACGGCGTCACCTTGATTGCCAACATGTCCAAAATAGAGGGCATCGGCCATTTCGGGGATGTATTGCCGCACCATCTCCGGGTTGCCGCCGTAGCCGTTGCAGGCGAGAACGACGGCATCGCAACCGATGTCCTCGATGGCGCCGTCGGGTCGGGTAATCCTCACGCCGTGAACTCTGCCTGAGTCATCGGCGAACAGATCGGTGACCCGTGCGGACGTTGCAAGATCAAGACCCATCCGGGCGACCGCATCCGTCAGCACCGCCATAAGTTCACTGCCTGTCCGGTTGGGGGAGCCGTGCATGCGAAATTCGCGGTGCCCCGGATACTTGAAGCCTTTGACCAGAGAAAGCGGTAAACCCACCGTATCGACCAGCCAGTCCACTGTCGGACCGGAAGCGTCCGCGATCCAGCGGGCCATATCCGGATCGTTCTGGTTCTTGGCTTTGGCGATCAGATCTGCCGCGAAGGCCTCGGGAGAGTCATTGATGCCTTCCTGGCGCTGGAGATTGGTTCCCGCGGCCGGGATCAGGCAGGTCGACAGCGCAGATGAGCCCGTGGGCGCGTCATCGCGTTCCAGCACCAGCGAGTCAATACTGTTCTCCTGTGCTGTCAGTGCCGCGCATATACCGCAGGCACCGGCGCCCACGATGACGATCGGAACGGAAAATTCGAAGGATTTGTTTAAGACTGGGAGAATCATCTGTGTGCGAAGAGCTATTGCGCCTCTTCGAATCCTCCGAGTTGAGTCCTCACGCGTTGGCCTTCGCGCTGTGGCGTCGAGACGGCCTCCACATCGCCGAGTGGCAGGAATGACATGCGTTGGGCCGCCTCGTCGATCTCGGGTCGCGATCTGTGGATGGCGCGGCGCGGCGCGGCATCGTAGCCAAATTCAAGGATGCGGTGCGGATCATCACTTTCCACGAAACCAAGGAAGGGTCCACCAAAGTCATATCCTATGAGGCGTTGCAATTCTTCGGGATAATCGCGTGCGACTTCTGGCGGGTTGGCGAGATACTGGTTTTCCTCTTGCCGGAGCCAGCCGGCGGAATATTGGATCGCCAGGGCTGTTCTAATGGCGTTGGATTGATTTTCCCCGCCGCCGTGCCAAACCCCACCCAAGTATATGAGTAAGGAACCAGTGGGCATCTCGACGCTGATGATCTCGTCTTCGAACGGCTCTCGGTTCTGCTCCCATAGATGACTGCCGGGGGCGATACGCGTTCCGCCGTTTGCCGAGGTTATGTCGCGGATCGCCCAGATAGTCGACATCAAGATGGTCGGACATGGGTGTCGGAATGGATAGATTGCGGTGTCGCGATGTAATGGCTGAGCACCTTCACCGGGTTCGATTTGGATGATTCCGGCGATGTTGAGCTGGTAGCGAGCGCAGTTCGGAAGCAGAACGCGATCGGCGATGGCCATGACGCTCGGATGGATGGCGAGGTCTCGCGTGCTACTCGATTTTTTGAGAATACCGCCGCAACGTTTGGTGTGGCTGCCCAGCCATTCGTTCTCGCCGTAGGGCGTCGCATCCAGGTGGGGCACCAATTCTTCCTGGACTCTCTCTGCCTGTGGGGCCGCAAGACCTTCGATGATCGCATACCCGTCACCGGCAATGAGTTCGGCAATGTCATCTGCTGGCGTGTCTGGCGCCACGATATTGAGGCTTGAAGTCACGGCATCTCTCTCCGCTCGATATTTGATCCGGCGACTTTAAGATCACTTGTTGAATATCGGAAGTGCGAACGCGCATCTAGCGGTCATCTCCGCAGAGGCTACGGACCGGAGACGGCGTTGACGTGCATCAAGGTGACGGTCCGCGCGAGTTGGTAAGGTCCCGCAACATACGGATGTCAAACGCGATGATCGACGACGCTCTTCTCAAGTATGCTGATCGGGTGCCTCGTTATACGAGTTATCCGACAGCCCCGCATTTTACAGAATCCGTGGATGGAACCCGCTATCGGCAATGGCTCAACGGTGTTGGAGCGAAAGCGCCGCTTTCCCTTTACGGTCATATTCCGTTCTGTTCTTCGCTTTGCTGGTTTTGTGGCTGCCAGACAACGGTGGTCAACCGTTATGAGCCCGTCGCCGCATATCTTGAGCTTCTGTACGGGGAGCTGAAACTTATCCGGGGCGCGCTCGGGCCCAACAGGCCGGTGGCACATGTCCATTTCGGTGGTGGGACGCCAAACATTCTGCGAAGTGACGATCTGCAGCGTCTGATGGAAGCGATTGGCGATTGCTTTGACATAACAGCCGGCGCCGAAATCGCTCTTGAAATCGACCCTCGGACTTTCACCCCCGATCACGCGAAAGCGCTGCAGCGTATCGGGGTCAACCGCGCGAGCGTCGGAGTTCAGGATTTTTACCCGGACATTCAACACGCGATCAACCGCGTTCAGTCTTACCGCATGACCCACGACGTCGTGAAAAGTTTGAGATCACACGGCGTGAGGGCCATCAACATCGACCTTATGTACGGCCTGCCGGACCAGACACCGGACGGAATTGCCGAGACCGTGGACCAAACTATGGATTTGATGCCCGATCGCGTTGCCTTGTTCGGCTATGCCCACGTTCCCTGGATGCGCCCGCACCAGGCCCTCATCGATGCTGACCGCCTGCCTGATGCAAGGACACGGGTCGGTCTTTATCGCGTGGCAGCGGCACGTCTGGCGGACCACGGATGCGTGGCGATCGGAATCGACCATTTTGCCCGCGCCAGCGATCCTCTAGCTGTCGCCCAGCGCCGGGGCGCCCTTCACCGTAACTTCCAGGGCTACACCACCGATGCGGCAGTGGCCCTAATCGGATTCGGTGCCTCGGCGATCGGCTCGTTGCCCCAGGGGTACGTCCAAAATGCGCCCAGCGTGGCAGAGTATCGGAAAAGGATTCGGGCCGGAGACTTTGCCACGGTCAAGGGGATCGCAATCGATGACAATGATCGCCTGCGGCGTATCGTTATCGAACGCCTGATGTGTGACCTGACCGTCGATCTGGCGGATGCCGCCGCGCAATTCCAACGCGACTCCTCATTATTCGAAGGCTCAATCGTGGCGCTGGCGCCATTCGAAGAGGACGGCCTTGTGAAGATCTCCGGCGATCAGATCTCCATCGACCCCGATGCGCGTCTTATCGTGCGCAACGTCTGCGCGGCATTCGACGCATACCGGGACACGGGCAGAGGTCGTTACAGCGCGGCTATCTGATCCGAGGTTCCTGAATTCTGCCCCTCTAAGAGAGGGCCGCTTGTCCGTAGTGGTGTTCGTGCCAATGCCGCGCGATCTCATCCCGGTGGCACAGCCAGACATCGGAGTGTGCCTCGACGTGGTCGAGGAAACGGGTGAGGGCGCTGATCCGGCCCGGCCGGCCGATCATGCGGCAGTGCATCGCCACTGTCAGCAGTTTCGGTGACGTTTCCCCTTCACGGTAGAGACAGTCGAAGGCATCGCGCATATAGGTGAACCATTGGTCCGCGGTCGAGAATCCTTGACCGCGAGTGAAGCGCCCGTCATTCGTATCGAACGTGTGGCAGATCACCAGGTGTTGCTTGCCGTCGACCATGACCCAATAGGGCAGGTCGTCGTTGATAGCATCGCAGTCGTAAAGGAAGCCGCCTTCTTCGACGACGAGGCGGCGCGTATTGAGGCTGGGGCGGCCGGTGAACCAGCCGGCCGGCCGCTTACCAGTCAGCCGCTCAATGGCTTCGACGCACAGTTTAATGTGCTCGCGCTCCTCGTCTTCCGGCATGTTTCGATACTCGACCCAGCGCCAGCCATGGCCCACATAGTCGCAGCCCATTCGGGCAGTTTCTTCAGCAACTGCCGGATTACGTTCGAGTGCCGCGCCGACACCATAAATCGTCAGCGGCGCCTGCCGTTCGGCGAATACCCGCAGGATCCGCCAAACGCCAGCGCGACTACCGTACTCGTACGATGATTCGACATTGAGATTGCGTTCACCGGGTAGAGGTTGGGCGGCCACTTCCGAAAGCATGGATTCGGAGTGCGCGTCGCCGTCGAGTATCGAGTACTCGGCACCTTCCTCGTAGTTGAGGATGAGGTTGAGGGCGAGGCGGGCGCCGCCCGGCCATTTCGGATCGGGTGGCGTCGGGCCGTAGCCAATGAAGTCGCGTTCGGGTCCGTCGGTCATCATATTTATTGGAGCCGTTCGTCCAAAATAAGCAGCGTGTCGGCAATCACTTGTGCACCTCGAGCCAGGTCGTCTGGTGTCGTGTTCTCCCGTTCGTTGTGGCTGAGACCGTGTTCGCAGGGGATGAACACCATGCCGCTCGGGCAAATGTTGGAGACGTAACGGGCGTCATGCCCGGCGCCGGACGGCATGTGCTTGTAGGAAAATCCTCTTTCTTTGGCGGCCGTCTCGATGGCCTCCGGCACGGCACCCGAAAATGGCGTGGACTCGGCACGGCGGGTCTCGATGACGTGGACGTCGCAGCGTGATGCCGCCGCCTGGCAGGTAGACTCGACCTGATCGCCAAGGCGGGCCAGCGTCGCGTTGTCGGGATGACGGATGTCGATGGTGAAGAACACCCGGCCCGGGACGACGGCCAAAGCGCCGGGCGAGACTTCAAAGCGGCCGATCGTGAATCGCATGATGTCGTCCGGATCGTGGAATAGGTCACGAAGCGCGCTGACGATTTGCACCCCGTCGACGAAAGCGTCGCGGCGCAGACGTTCCGGTGTCGTGCCCGCATGCGCCTCATCTCCGATGACCTCGATCTCGAGCTTCCGCGTGCCTTGAATGGCCGTTACCACACCGATGTTCAACCCCTCCGATTCGAGTTCGGGACCTTGTTCGATGTGTGACTCCACGAAGGCCGCCATGGGAGCCTTCAGGTCACGGGTTCCAGCCCAGGGTATTGCTTTGCGCAGGGCTCGGACCGCGGCTTTCATTGTCACACCGTTCCCGTCCGTGGCCGCAAGCATGGCGTCGATCGGTGCCGAACCGACATACACGGCCGAACCCAGGTTCGTCGGACTGAACCGCGTACCCTCTTCATTGTTCCAGATCACCGCTTCGAGGGGATGGCACGTGGCAATCCCCGCGTCATCGATGATTTCGAGCGCCTCGACGGCCGACAGCACGCCAGAGATTCCGTCGAAACGCCCGCCCGTGGGCTGGGTGTCGCTGTGGGAGCCGCTCGCCACGGCGGCGGCAGTTTCAATTGTCCCGGCCCGGCGCATGAACTGGTTGCCATAAGCATCGATATCTACGGTGAAGTCGCGCTCTCTGGCCCATTCGGCGAGACGGACATGAACCTCGATATCGGTCGGGGTCAGGGCCGCACGGTTCACACCGCCCTTTGCGGTTGCGCCGAGCTCAGCCATTTCCATGTGGCGTCGCCACAGACGGTCGCTGTCAACGTTCGCACGTCGTGCGCCTTGGTTCGCCACGTGTCCCTCCTGATTGGAGCCGCAAGCGGGCCCGGGGTCAGCATCTCAACCTGCCACCCCTGTTTGTGCAAGTCTCGCCATATGCGTAGGCCGCCCCTCGTGACGCGATGGCGGCATCCGTGATATTGAACTAAACCAGAGAACGCGGGATTTTTCCGCGACCAGACCGTGCAAGATTCTTTCGTGAATCGTGTCGGAAATGCCAGGAGAACAGTTGATGGCCTATGATCTCGTGATCAAGAACGGAACCGTCGTTGATGGTACGGGATCACCGGGCAAGCGTGCCGACGTTGCGATAGCGGACGGCAAGATCGCTGAGATCGGCAAGATCAACGACGGCGCGGACGAAATCATAGATGCCGGCGACTGCGTGGTGGCACCCGGATTCGTCGATCCCCACACCCACTATGACGCTCAGATATGCTGGGACGGGGCGGTCACACCTTCTTCCTGGCATGGCGTGACGAGCGTTGTCATGGGCAATTGCGGCGTCGGGATCGCGCCGTGTCTACCCGAGACCCGCGAGATCGCCATGCGGGATCTCGTCAACGTCGAAGGCATTCCCTTCGACGTTCTCAACACCGGTATCACCTGGGATTGGGAGACATTTCCCGAATTTCTCGACGCGGCCCAGGCGCGAAAGCCTGCGGTCAATCTTGCATTCCTTGCACCGTTGACGCCGTTCCGGCATTACGTCATGGGCAAAGAGTCCATGGAGCGGGCCGCGACACCTCAGGAAACCGAGCAGATCGCCAATCTCATCGGTGAAGCTGTCGATGCTGGGGCATTTGGATTTTCAACGACCATCCTCAACCAGCATGTCGGTTACGAAGCCCGGCCCCTGGCTTGCCGCAATGCTGACGATGCCGAATTGACGGCGTACGCCCAGGTTTTGAGGGCACGCGGTAAGGGCAGTATCGAGATCGCCGCGACGAAACGGCTCGGTGTCATCGACGACGAACAGTATGCATTGTTGGATATGCTGTTGACCGAAAGCGGACGGCCCGTGACGTTTCTGGGATTGGTCGATCGCGATGACATCCCGAACGCAGCGCAAGATACGCTGGCAAAAACGGCGCCATTGCTCGAACGAGGTGTTCGCCCTCAGATTTTGCCACTGCCGCTCACACGTGAATTCAGTATGAGGAACCCGTTCTCCTTCGGGGCGTTTCCATCGTGGAACAGGGTATTCATCGATCAAACCAAGGAAGGGCAACGAGCGGTATATGCGGACACCGACTTCCGGAATGCCTTTCGCGAAGAATTGAAGAATCCGATCAACTTCGCCGATTTCAATCGAATCATCCTGCACGAGGTCAAAAATCCCGAACTGAAGAGGTTCGAGGGGCGTTCCGTCGCGGAGATTGCGCGCGAGCAAGGTAAGGACGACGTGGATGCCCTGCTCGATCTCACGCTCGAAGATGACGTCGAGAATGAGTTCATCTTCACGTCGTTTAATTCAAAGATCGACAGCATGTCGAAGATCCTCAATCATCCGCATGTGGTGATCGGTCTTGGCGACGGGGGGGCCCACGTCGATATGCTTTGCGACTCGAGCTACCCGACACATCTTCTCGGCACTTGGGTGCGGGAACGGCAGGCAATGACCCTTGAGCGCGCCGTTCAGAAGATCACTTCGGAACCGGCAGAGCTTTTCGGAATTTCCGGCCGCGGCCGGCTGAAAGAAGGAAATTGGGCGGACGTTACGATTTTCGATCCCGAAAATGTCGGCTCTCCCGAACGCAATGAACGATCTTATGACCTACCCGGTGGCGCCAAGCGCATGGTGAAAGCGTCCTATGGAATCGAGCATACTATCGTCAACGGCGAGAGCGTCTACAAGGATGGTCGGCTGTTGGAGGCCTCCTCGGGCAAGGTTCTGCGTTCCTAGCCTTCACACTGATATGTCATGAGCGACGAGTTTCCGTCACAACCCGATAGGGTCGCGGACGTCCGGGCGATGCCTAGTCTTGGGCGCGTCGCCAGGAAGCGCAACCGATGAAGCGCTTTGGAACACCCGAGGAACTTGCCAATGCCATACTATTCGTCGCATCGGATGAAGCATCCTGGATCAGCGGCGTGACGATCATCGTCGACGGCGGCAAATGGGCCGCCCTGCAATAGGGTTAAGAAGAGGGATGACATGGCGCCCAAAATTGAACCACCGGTCCGGTTCGGGGTTCTGAGTTTTGCGATGTACCACGCTAATTTCTGGGCGCGCGCCGTTCAGGAATCGGATCTGGCGGAGTTGGTTGGTGTCTGGGACGACGAACCCAAACGCGGCGAGGTATCGGCGCAGGAGTATGGCACCACATATTGGCCGGACATGGATGCCCTCCTGGACGCCTGCGACGCGATCGCGATTACCTCTGAAACCCTCAATCACGTTGAGCTCGCCGAGCGCGCCGCCGCCAAGGGTTGCCACATCCTGGTCGAAAAGCCGCTGGCGACGACCATGGCCGGCTGTGACCGCATCCAGACCGCCGTAGAGCAGGCTGGTGTGTCGTTCATGCAGAGTTTCCCCAAGCGCTTCGATCCCGTGAATCACGAACTCAAGCGCCTTGTCGATGATGGGGAGCTTGGGCGCATTACGTTGATGCGTGTGCGCCACGGGCACCTCTACGGACTGATTAGTGGCGCGGCGCATTCGGGCTGGCCAGAGGATCCGGTGATGTCGGGTGGTGGATCGTTACTTGACGAAGGCGTACATGGTGCGGACTTCATCCGCTGGATGTTCGGAGATCCCGATGCCGTCATGGCGACCATCGCCTATCCCATGGGGCATGAAGTGGAGGATGTGGGGCTCGCCGTATTCACGTACGATGACGGCCTGATCTGTGAGCTTGCTGCAAGTAACACGTTTGCTGCCGGCGACAATTCAGTTGAGATATTTGGGACAAAGGGCACCGCAATCTTGAGTGGTATCGATCTCGCCTCTCGTGACGTGACCGACAGTGAATATCTGAAGGTGTGTCACCTGACGGAAGAAAACCTTCAGGACGTGACGACTCGGCGCTGGACAGTTTCGGACATCGTGCCTCGTTTCAAGACGACCCCGCAGTTCCATCAGCAGAACCCGCTGCAATTTCTCGAGGCCCTCACACGCGGTGTTGCGCCGCCCAACACCATCGAAGATGGCCGCCGCTCATTGCAGATGATCTTGTCGGCCTATGAGTCGGCGAAAACTGGCAAGACTGTCCGCATTCCCTAGGACGCTTAGAAATATATTTGCGTTGCCTTGCCTAGGACAATGCCGTGTAATTGTGGCTTCAAGTTTGGCTCCCGGAATTGTCACTGACGGAGGAGCCCGACATGGGAGGAATCATGAGCAAGTCAATCAAAAAGGGCCTGACCCGGCGCGATGCCCTGAGGACGACCGGCGCAGCCGCCGCGGCCGGTGCCGTCATCACGGGCTTTCCGGCTCTCACGCGTTCCGCGCAGCAGAAAAAGTTCCTGAAACCCATCGTCGCTGGCCTCAACGGCAAGCCCGGCGATCCGTCCTATGTGTCGATTTCCGAAGTACCGCGCATCCTGGCCGAGAAATACGATATCGAGGTCAAGTTCGAGGTTCATCACTCGTCGACCCTGGGCACCGATCTGTAGCAACTTGAAGCGGTACAGACATGTAGCTCACGGCCTAAGATAGGCGCCAACACACAGTCGAAAGTAAGCATTTACAACAGTTAAGTTGTTTCTGATTCACCGTCAATGCACCAAAAATGTTCTACAGTTTGTGTAGCAGTTGATGCCTCCCCCCATGCATGGGCCAGTGGGGGTTCCTACCTAGTTATTCTCAGCCCTGCACACAGTCCAGGTGTTACAGGTGTTAACCACTGTGGGCTGTGACTGGCTCACTTCCAAAGGTTATCCGACCAACTTATCTGATGTTAAGTCTGCCA
>Ga0114999_10004393_pt1 | contig 17088 bp, 19 predicted proteins | sample ArcticOcean_MG_C_3_FD_89820 | JGI IMG/M metagenome (GOLD analysis project Ga0114999, IMG submission 89820) | Marine microbial communities from western Arctic Ocean - ArcticOcean_MG_CB8_126 | ecosystem: Environmental > Aquatic > Marine > Oceanic | place: Arctic Ocean: Canada Basin | collected...
CGGATGAAGATGCACGGATGCCCGGCGTATTTTCCTTCGCCTTGCAATGTTTGGAAAATTTCGTAGATCAGCACGTAGATAGACGCATTCGATTTGAGCCATGCCACGGCATTGACGCAGCGGTTGGTGGCCCCTAGATGTTGGGCCGGATTGACGGGAAAAGATACTCGCTACGCAACAAAGAGTCGTCAACGACATCAGACAACGCGCTCACATCATGAGCGCAAAGAAAGGTTTACGTGGAAGAGCAATTTACTCGGCTGATTGAGGCAGTCGGTGAGGATCCGGCGCGGGAGGGGCTTCGTGATACACCGGGTCGAGCGGCGCGAGCCATGGAGTTTCTGACGCAGGGCTACGCGCAGAACCCGCAGCAGGTCGTGGGTGATGCCATCTTTAGCAGCGAAATGGACGAGATGGTCGTCGTCCGCGATATCGAACTGTATTCTTTGTGTGAGCATCACCTGCTGCCATTCCTGGGACGTTGTCACGTCGGTTATCTGCCGAAGGGCAAGGTGATCGGTTTGTCAAAGATTGCCCGCGTCGTCGATGTTTTTGCGCGGCGCTTCCAGATTCAAGAAAGTCTGACGACCCAGATTGCTCAAAGTCTGATGGACTTGATTCAGCCTGCGGGTGTCGGTGTTGTTATCGAGGCGCGGCACATGTGTATGATGATGCGTGGTGTGGAGAAGCAGAATTCCGAGATGGTCACCTCTTGTCTGCTGGGTGCCTTCCGTGACAATTCGCAGACGCGCGGTGAATTTCTCAGCTTCGTCAATCGACCTTAGGAGACTGATCCATGGTTCGTATCGGTATTGTCGGCGTAGGCTTCATGGGCGTGACGCACTTCAAAGCCATAGAAAAGGTCAAAGGCGCGAAGGTGACGGCCATCGCCACACGCGACCCCAAGAAATTGCGCGGCGACTGGCGTGCAGTGCAGGGAAATTTTGGGGATGGCGGTGGACGTCAAGACTTGAAGGGGATCTCTGCCCATGCCGAAGTCGAGGCCTTGCTCGATGACCCCAATGTGGATCTTGTCGACATCTGTCTGCCGACGACGATGCACTACGACTGGACGATGAAAGCGCTCGCCGCAGGCAAGCATGTCTTCGTCGAGAAACCGATTTCACTCGATCTCAAGCAAGCCGAGCGCATGATGGCAATGGCGAAGAAGCACAAGCTGCGCCTCATGGTGGCTCACGTGCTGCGCTATTTTCCAGAGTATCGACTGGTGAAAACACTCGTCGAAGGCAAGAAACACGGGAAGGTGCTGGCAGCGCAGTTCAAGCGTGTGATCTCGCAGCCGTCCTGGTGGGACCCGAAGGCATTGGCGCGCACGGGGGGGCCGGCGGTCGATTTGCACATTCACGATGCCGATTTCGTTCAGCATCTATTTGGCCTGCCCAAAGCGGTGACTTCCTCCGGATTCATTCGACGAGGCGGGATCGTCGAACATATCGATACCCACTATGACTATGCCTCAGGAGCGGCTATCAGTGCCTCTTGCGGCTGGTTGTCACAGAAGGGATGTCCCTTTGAGCACGGATACGATGTGTTCTTTGAAGAGGCAACTTTGAAATTCAACAGCTCCTGGGGGCAACCACCGGTGCTGTTGACAAAAGATGGCAAGAGCAAGAATCCCCGGCTGCCGGGTACCGATGGCTTCGTCGGCGAGTTGCAGGAGGTTGTCGATTCCATCAAGGCAGGCAAAGAATCGAAGATTTTGTCAGCGCGCAGCGCGACGGACTCATTGAGGATGTGTCTCAAGGAGATTGAATCCGTACGCCGAGGTCGTAAGGTTCGATTGTAGCGGACGGGTTCGATTGTGGTCGAGTGCGAGGCGCCTCAAGTCTTGGATGACTTATGCGAGGATCGCACGTAGTCGCTGCGCGATGATCTCGGCCTCGCCTCCCTGCAGAGTTTGTGGTCCGATTCGTAGCGTATCCTCGCCGCCGGAGGACAAAATCGATGGCTCGCCTTCCTCCAATTGCTGGCGCACTGCAGCGGCGGTCTGTTTTGCTGCGACGGCGAAGGTGAGATCCAGCAGTGGGCTCGCTGGCGGGAAGCGATGGCTGTAGGGCGGATGAAACACCGCCTCGACGCCATCGATTCCGTCTGCAACGGCGCCGATCAACCGACAGCGACGTTCCCATTCTTTGATCAGGGCGTCCTCATCCTGCTCAAAGAACAGTTCAACCGCACGCAGCAGTCCAGCGATCTCCTCTTTGCCCACCTTCATACCGCGGCCGATACCGGAGAAGGGGCTGCTATTGAGGCGTGCCGCTTCAATCAAGTCTGCTCTCCCCAGGATTAAGCCGCTCGCCTGCGGACCAAAGAGTCCTTTGCCACCACTGAATACGACCAGATCTGCGCCGACCTTCGTCGCCAGATCGGTGAGATTGGATCGCGGTGGTAGTTGGGCGGCCGCGTCGACGATGACGGGCACATTCCGTGCGTGGGCGATCTCGACGATCGCGCCCAGTTCATCGTCTGGTTGAGAGCCAAGAAAATAGACGACGGCAGCCGTCTGTTGTGTGATGGCGTCGGCATAGTCATTGGGCGTTACGCTCTGACGGGAGCCGATCCTGACCAGCTCACCACCTGACACAGCAAATCCCTGATGGACATAATAGTGCGCGTCGACGAGGCTGATGACGAACTGATTGGGGCGACCCGCCGTCTCGGGAAGAGCCGCAATGGCATCGTTGTCGCTGCCGGTCAAACAAGCAGCACCTGACAACAACATGCCACTGGCGGCACCGGAACAGATAAAGGCACCCGGCGCGCCGGTCAGCTCACAGATCCGGGCGCCTGCTTTTTTTTGTAGCTCGTCGAGTTGCACAAAGTGACGGGATGCCTCTGTCATAGCCTCCACGACGTCGGCAGGCATGACAGAACCGCCCAAAGTGGTGATCGTTCCGCGGGCGTTGATGAAGGTTTGCACGCCTAGACGTTCGTAGATCGTTGCCATGTTGTCGCTTTCCTCGATTGACAGATTTTGTCAGGCCAGAGTACGTTAGCCGTTCACAATAGAACTGCCTGGCAAGGGTAGTGTCACCATTTGCTTGTCACAAGATCGCGGCGTGATCGTCGCAATTGATAGGGAAGGTCATTCTTGGCGCAGGAACCGCCTACATCCACCACAGCCCTGGTCGCCGGCCTCGGTGACGTCAAGGTGCGAATCACAGCGATTCTCGGGCGCACGGAACTGACCTTCGAGGAAGCCGTCGAACTCGCCGCTGATCGTCTTGTGACGCTGCAGAATCAGCGCGACGAACCGATCGATCTATGCGTCAATGGGGAAGTCGTGGCCCGCGGCCGCCTGGTGATCGTCGACGACGCCTATGGTGTGCAGATAACGCAGTTGCTGGCAACGCCAGAACGACCCTGACTTCTATCGAGATATCTCAGTCACAGACTACCGTAAAAAAAGGGGTGGGACATCAGATGTCCCACCCCTTCTGTGTAGAGCCTGCACGATCAAATAATTGATCGCCAGCGATTGGTCAATTAGTGATGGTGATGTCCGGCGGCTGGAGCGGCATCAGCCTCGTCTTCAGGCTCATCCGTGACCATGGCTTCCGTCGTCAACAGCAACGACGCGATGGAGGCAGCATTCTCCAGCGCGGAACGGACAACCTTCGTTGGATCAACGACACCCATCTGGATCATATCGCCATACTCCTCCGTGCGGGCATTGTAACCATAGCTGCCCTTCTTGGAGCGGACTTCCTCGACGATGACGGCACCTTCTACGCCGGCGTTGGCAGAGATCTGACGCAGGGGCTCTTCCAAGGCGCGACGAACGATACGGACGCCGACTGTTTCACCCTCTGTTTCACCCTCGAGGCCTTCGAGCTTGGCAATGGCACGAATCAGAGCCACACCACCACCCGGGACGATGCCCTCTTCGACGGCAGCGCGGGTTGCATGAAGAGCATCCTCGACGCGGGCCTTCTTTTCCTTCATCTCCGTCTCGGTTGCGGCACCGACACGAATCACGGCAACACCGCCGGCCAACTTCGCCAGACGCTCCTGCAACTTCTCGCGGTCGTAGTCGGAGGTCGTATCCTCGATCTGACGACGAATTTGCTCGACGCGACCCTTGATATCAGCGGCCTTACCGGCACCTTCGATGACGATCGTGTTCTCCTTCTCAAGGACGATGCGCTTTGCTGAGCCCAGATCGGCCAGCTGCACGCTCTCGAGGGAGATGCCCAGGTCTTCCGTGATCACCGTACCACCGGTGAGCATGGCGAGATCTTGAAGCATCGCCTTACGACGGTCACCGTAGCCCGGTGCCTTGACGGCACCGACCTGAAGGGTGCCGCGGATCTTGTTGACAACCAGTGTCGCCAGTGCTTCGCCTTCGACGTCCTCGGCGATGACGAGCAAAGGCTTGCCAGCCTTCGAGACCTTCTCCAGCAAGGGCAGCAGGTCCTTGAGGTTCGACAGCTTCGACTCGTGGATGAGGATATACGCATCCTCCAGGACGGACTCCATCGACTCCTGATCGGTCACGAAATAGGGTGACAGATAGCCACGGTCAAACTGCATTCCTTCGACCACATCAAGGGTGGTTTCGGTGGACTTGGCCTCTTCGACCGTGATCGTTCCGTCCTTGCCGACCTTGTCCATTGCCTCGGCGATCGTCTCGCCGAAGAAACTGTCGCCGTTGGCCGAAATCGTGCCAACCTGTGCGACCTCACTGTGGTCCTTCACCTTCTTGCTCACACCGTGCAAGCTGACGACGGTTTCGGCGACGGCCAGTTCGATGCCGCGTTTCACTTCCATCGGGTTGTAGCCTGCTGTGACAGCCTTGAGGCCCTGCGAATAAATGGCCTCGGCCAACACGGTCGCCGTCGTCGTGCCGTCACCGGCAACATCACTGGTCTTGGAGGCAACCTCCTTGACCATCTGGGCGCCCATGTTCTCGAGTGCGTCAGGGAGTTCGATCTCCTTGGCGACGGTCACACCGTCCTTAGTGACGGTAGGCGAGCCCCAGCTCTTGGCGAGCACTACATTGCGGCCTCTAGGCCCGAGTGTGACCTTTACAGCCCTTGCGAGCTGTTGCACGCCACTGAGGATCTTGTCGCGAGCCTCCTCGCGGAATGCGATCTGCTTGGCAGCCATGGTGTTGTGTCTCTCCGGTGATTACGATATGACAGCGAGGATTTCTTCCTCGCGGAGGATGAGATGCTCTTCGCCATCGAGCTTGACCTCGGTGCCGGAATACTTACCAATCAGAACTTTGTCGCCCGTCTTTACGTCGAGGCTAACACGCTTGCCATCTTCGGTGCGACCAGGGCCGACGGCAACAACGAGAGCCTCTTGTGGCTTCTCTTTGGCTGTGTCAGGGATGATGATGCCCCCGATGCTCTGCTCTTCGTCTTCGTCGGCGCGCTTGACTAGCACGCGATCGGCAAGCGGCTGGATCTTCGACTTCGCCATGGTGGAGCTCCTTACATGAGTTTGGAAATGAGTGAATTGAGACTTGAGTGAACTGAAAGTGACCCGCTCATTCAGCTTAATTCATTGCAATGTCCGTACCAGCATTGCACGAATGTCACAAATAGCTGTTTGTATTATAGTTGGGTCAATTTGGTTGAGTTGCCACATTCAGTAAAATTATCGTAATGGGAATTATTATAGTCTCCGATCCCTTTATGAGCCCATGTCGTGATGTGTAAGGGCGTTAAAATTCACATGTTTAGACAAAATTCTCAAAATGATAATAAAGAAATTGCAAGTTTCCCATAAAAGGAAATTCAGCTCTCCCCTGACGCTCCAGGTATCCGGAAGTGATCTCTTTCTGCGGAGCAGATCGTGACAGCGTCTGGTTCGGTCACCGATCAGCAGCTCCTGAGTGTGCTGGCCGACCAGTTGAACAAGGGGGACGTACTACTGACCCAGCAGCACTTTGTTGATGCGCTGGCAGTCGTCCAGCAGCAGTTGACGGGAATGGAGGCGGATGAACCTCGGCGTGAACACTTCGCGCAGCTCGTGAAGACAACCAACGAGCAGGATCCCGCCATCCTGCTCGCCCCAGGTGTGGAGAACTGGATTGCGAAGTCTGTGTTGAGTCAGGCGCGCAAGGCGGGCTGGGGGATCACGGAGGTTCAAGAGCAGGGCAATCAGGTCATACGAGATTTTGTCAGAGGCCCCCAGGTGACGGCGTTGATGGCTCAGCTCGGTGTGGACGTCAAGCAACTCAATCAGCGCAATTGCTTTCGTTCCGTTGTCAATGTGATCAGCGGCAAGCAGAACTCCTCCCATCGCAATGCGGAGACCCGACTCGCACAACTGCAGGCCTCCCCGCCGGCACCCGTCGAGCCTGAACCTGCGGCGGAAGATCACGAACACCACCGCCAAGTGCTGTCGAACCTGCTCACAGATCCAGTGGATGATCCGAATGAGAAAGAGGTCGAGCAGCGGCAGCAAGCGCAGAAAGCAGAGCGCCAGGATCTGCGCAAGACGCAGATGGGCGAACTCGTTGCCAACATCGACAACTACGTCAAACTCGGCCAGATCACTGAAGAAGACGCCGAGAAACTGCGCAAGGCGCATCGCGTCGACGAGGCCATCCGCGACGGCAAGGTTGGCAAGGAGAAGGGTAGCAAGATCAGCCATAGCGTCATGGCTGGTACTGCGCGAGATCGGATCGAGAAGGGGGTCAAGGAAGCCCTCGACTATGCTGTCGTGTATCTGCAGGTCTTCCGCTCAATGGGCCGGATTGAGGAGCGTTTTGATCCGGCACTGAAATTTCTCATCGACAACGGCGTCGTTGTCAACGCCGATGCCGACGATGACGCGGTGGGAAAACTGGGCGAGATCGTCATGGCTCTTTTCGAGGACGTTGATACACTGAAATTGCTCATCGACCTGATGGACAAGAAGGACGCAGAGGTGCGCATGATTGGCGCTCGTCTGCCGCCATACAGCCACATCGTCCGCCGTGAGCAAGGGCGCGTCGAGCGGGTGGCTGTGACGGCAGAATTCATCGACCAACTGCGACAGCAAACGCCTGAAGATGTCGCTGCTGTGTTGCACTCCGGGGACAAGCGCGAAAGAGCGCGCCCAGCGGCGGCGATGATTACGATGACGATCCTGCTCGGTCGATTGATCAAGCCCACACCGATTCGCAAAGAGATTCGCATGCTGAAAGTGAATCTCATCATCGAAGAATTCTATCGCTCCAGCGACAACATCGAACATGCCAGGACGCAGGCGCAGGAGTTTCTTGCTAAGCGCCTCAAGAGCCTGTATCCAGATATGAGTCGCGAAGAATCGGCGGCAATGCAGGAGCAGGGGCAGAAGATGCTCGAGGCGGTGGAGCAGAAGATCGTTGCCGAGCGCGAGGCAAGTGGAGTCACTGTGACCACGACTCAGACCTCGGAAGAAGTCGATGGGGATGGGATCAGTGCTGAGGAAGAGAAGATGGGGTGCTGATTCATCGAATCCCTATGCGTGTTGCGGGACGAGTGCGTCAGATCCCGCATAAACTCATGCCCGACCCGGACGACCCCGCGAGGCACGTGATCGCCCAGCGCGACCCGGAAACCGGCGAACTTGTGCCGGCACGTCGACGTGGTAGTAAGCGTTATGTCGTAAAGGGGCGTGAAGGCTGGGCCCTCGAACGCGAATGAACCACACTGGGCAGGACATAGATCCACATGTTGTGGCCATCACCGGTGCCAGCAGTGGCATCGGCTGGGAACTGGCAAGGAAACTGGCCGCCGATGGGGCGCACGTTGCCCTGATTGCACGCCGAGCCGAGCGTCTGTCTCAACTGGAGGCGCAGATCACCGCAACCGGAGGCGTGGCACGGGCGTTTCCCTGTGATCTGACCGACACTGCAGCGATTGAGTCGTTGCCTGACCGAATCGGGGAAGCCCTCGGCGCACCGCATGTGTTGGTGAACAATGCCGGGCGTGGGGCGCATGGTGCGTTCGAAGCGGTCGATCTGGCGACCCATCATCAGGTCCTGACCATCAACCTCGACAGTGTCATCGCCTGTACCCACGCCTTTGTGCCACAGATGTTGGCACGCGGGAAGGGACAGATTGTGTTTGTCTCCAGTGTTCTGGCGCGCTTGCCTGCTCCAGAGCATGCCGTCTATGCTGCCAGCAAGTGGGGGGTTAGCGGTTTCGCAGAAAGCCTGTCCTACGAACTGGGGCCGAGAGGGGTCGAGGTCGTTCTGGTCGAACCCGGGCTTGTGCGTTCCGAATTCGCGGCGCAGGCCTCCACGCCGCTGGCTCGATATCGTCGAGTGCCATCCAAATCATCCGCTCAAGCGGCGGATGAAGTGCACTGGGCCATGCGCCGCAATGCTCGACACCATATCGCGGATCGCGTCGTCGCGTCGTTGATCGGTGTGAAGCGACACTGGCCGCGCTTTTTCAGGATGATCTTCGCAGTGGCCTATCGGCGAGTAAAGCGGCAGCAACCTTGACTCGGTGACGTGTCGTGACTGGCCGCGTCGCCTTTGCTGCCAAACTATTTGCTGCCAAACTACTGGGGGTCAGACTGAGCGTGGGCCTGCGAATGGCCGCTGGCCAGAGATCTCGCGCTGGCTGCAGAATACGCTGCCACTGCCGACGTCGCTTACATACAACTCGTCGTAGTTCAACCCGCCAAAGATCAGACCCGCCGGCTCGCCAGCGCCGACCTCCATGGTCTCCTGTGTCTCTCCTGCATCGTCAATCAGGACGAGGCCGACACCGTGCAGGGCAACGTACAGGTTTCCCTGGCTGTCAAAGATCAACGCGCGTGGTTCGCCCGTGTCGAAGGTGACCAGGGTTTGCTGGTTGACTATGGTCTCGCCCGCATCATCTAACTCAAGGGAGATGATGCGCCGTTCTCCCGTCTCGCTGACATAAAGGGTGGTCGCATCCTGCGACCAGACCATCCCCGTGGGATTGGATAGGCCGGAGGCGACACGATTCACCTCTCCATCTATATCTGCGCGATAGACACTGCCTGTTTTGCCATCGCGACCGCTGTCGGTAAACAGAATGTCGCCCTCAGGAGAGAAACACAATTCCTGCGGAGCAACGATGCGTTCACCGCGGCACTGATTGGCGTAGACCTCTACGGCCTCGTCCACCGATATCAGTAGCAAGTGGTGGCGCGCCGACTCGGCAACGAAGATGTCTCCCGAATCGTCGAAGGCGATACCGAGAGGTTTTCCGCCCGTCTCGGCGAAGGCGTGTACGCGACCCTCATCAATGCGGGAGATACGACCACGCTCGGCTTCTGCGACAAAGAGGACGTCCTCGTCGTCGAAGGCCAATCCGTGGGGGGATTTGAGATCGTCAGTTACGAGAGACCAGCTGGCTGCCATGGGGGATGTGTGCTATGTCCGATCAAGGGTCATTGCATTAAGAAAAGGCTCTTTTTTGGTCGAGCTGGAAATATAGCGGCCGGAGTGGGATTGTAAAGTTCGTCGTTACTGCGACGTGTAGCCGCCGTCAACCAGCAAGGTAGAGCCCGTGGTGAAAGAGGAAGCAGGAGAGGCGAAATAGAGGGCCGCTGTCGCCAGTTCCCGTGGGTCTCCCCAGCGTCCCACCGGGACCTTGGAGACCATGGCCGCCGTCGCCTCTGGGTCATCGAGCAAAGGCTGGTTGATTGGCGTCGCGAAGGGCCCCGGACAAATGGCATTCACTGTCACACCGGATTGAGCCCACTCGAGAGCGAGGGTCCGGGTCAGTTGCACGATGGCCCCCTTGCTAGAAGCGTAGGGGACGCGCCCTGGGATAGAGATCGTCGACAGAGTCGATCCCATATTGATGACTCGTCCGTATCCGCGCTCGAGCATATGCCTGCCTGCGGCCCGGCAGTAGTAGACAGGGCCATCGATGTTGATCGCCATCACCGCTTGCCAGTCCTCATCCTCCATTTCAACGATGGGTTTGCGCAGATTGATACCTGCATTGTTGATGAGAATGTCCAACTGCCCAAATTGCTTGATCGCGAAGGCGACGGATGCGTCGGCCTGTTTGCGGTCACCTGCGTCGGCCTGGTATGCCAGGACGCGTTGCTCGCAATCGGCGGCGATCTGATCGGCGACCTGATCGGCCTCGTCCTGGTGGCGACTGGTGATCACAACACTGGCTCCAGCACCTGCCAGGGCACGAGCCATCGCTTCGCCCAGCCCCTTGCTGCCGCCAGTGACCAGTGCGACCTGGTTGTCCAGTCGGAATAGTGACTGCGTATTCGTCGTCAATTCCTCTCTCACTGTTCCGCCTCCACCATCTCTTTGGCGAGCTCTCCGAGCTCTTCAACCAATTCGTCTTTTTCCTCAGAACGAGCCTTGTTCGTGACCTGCATCGTCAAGGCAATCAGCCCCAGTCCGAAAATTCGCTGCAGGCTCTCGGGCCGCTCCGGGTCGAGGTCTTCGACTAACTGACTCAACCGAGTCAGTAATTGCTGATGCTGTTGAGTGAGGGTAATTACATCCGGTGCCATATTTCTACTCCTTAAGGCTGAGATATACGATGACCTGTAGGTGTTGGCCGGGTGGGATAAATCCAGCCACGCGCAACCAACCGCCAAATGATTTACACGCGCCCATATTGCGCGTTGATGAAGGTCGGTTGCACCTTGCCTGCCAACATGGTCAGAGCACCTGCCCTGTGGTCGAAATGCAGATGCGTGCACAGGACATGGGTAATTTGCTCGGGATCAATGCCGGCCCTGCGCAGCCCGTTTTGCAAGCTTGAATCCGTGTCAAGGTTGAAAAGCTCGCGAGCACGAGCATCGAAACGCTGCCCAAGTCCCGTGTCGATGAGGGTACATTCACTCTGCGTTTCCACGACGACGCAGGTGCTATCATGTTAGTCGCGGTTGTCCCAGGCTTGCTTGAATTCCTCGATCGTCTTAATAGTCCGTGGGTGATGGATCATTTCGGCAAGGAAGCGATGCGGGACCGTCACAATGTGGGCACCGGCGAGAAAGGATCGTTGGATGTCGGCAACGCCACGCATGCTGGCGGCGATGATGTGGGCTGAGAAGTCGCCCTGGTCGATGAATTGGGCCGTCTCACGCAGAGTAGAATCTGCATCGTAGCCCAGATCATTGATTCGTCCCACAAAAAGACTGACATAGCTGGCACCGGCCATGAGCGCCAAGGTTGCTTGATTGGAATTCATCATGCAGGTCACATTGACACGAATATCATGTTTGTTTTCGAGTCTGGAGGTCACTTCGAGTCCCGCTGCCGACATGGGAATCTTCACGACGACCCGTTCGTCCCAATGCGAGAATTCGATGGCCTGAGCCAACATGCCATCGACGTCCTCGGCGGTGACCTCAACACTTACGGGGCCCGGAATCAGCTTGAGGATTTGCAGGACACGATCGCGGAAATCGCCGCTCCCCGAGGTCGCAGCCAACTTCGGATTTGTCGTGCAGCCACTGATGACACCGAGGGTTGCTGCCTGACGCACTTGCTCGAGGTCGGCGCTGTCGATGAATAGTTCCATCGTTCCAATTCTCCGGGCGGGTTATGGCAGGGCTGCGATGCGCTGGCGTAGACAATCACATATCAGGTGCTCCAGTGCCAGATGGACGGATTCTACGTGGGGTGTCGAGTCAATGGGGACCGTCACACACACATCAGCCAACTGCTGTAACGCACCACCGTCAAAGCCACTAAAGCCGAGGCAGCGAGCTCCCTGTTGGTGGGAAAATTCCAGGGCACGAAGAAGATTTTGCGACCAAGTGCCCGCATTCCCGGTGCCTGAGCCACCGTGCACGCTGATCAGGATCAGCAGATCTCCGGCACCGATGAAGGGAGCCAGTTGCTCGCTGTAGACGGAGGCGGTGCCTTCGTCGTTCATCAGGGCACTGAAGTGAGGCATGTTGTCGGTCAAGGCCATCGCACGAAAGCGTGGCTGACCGTCGCAGATCGTCCACTTTGCCAGGTCGCAAGCGAAGTGACTGGCAGTGGAAGCGGAGCCGCCATTGCCAGCAATGAAGACCGTGCGACCCTGCTGCCACGTTTCAAAGAGCAGGTCGATGGCGGCATCGATATCAGCGACTGGCACACGCGCCAGGGCATCCGTCATCTGTGACAGGAAGCCGTCAATGTATTGCTGGTTCGTCATACGCTCACAATACTCCGCGTGATGCCAAGTGTTTCAGGCATTCATGAGGACCTTGGCGCCCTCGTCATCGAAATGAAAACTCATTTCCGGTAGTCCTTCGGCGGCCATCGCTTCGCGCAACTGTCGTCGATCTGACGCTGGACAATAGAACATGAGGAATCCGCCACCACCGGCGCCCATCAATTTGCCGCCGAGAGCACCGTGACGGCGTGCAAGATCGTACCAGGCGTCGATCTTGGCGTTACTGACCTTTGCCGATCGCCGCTTCTTCGTCTCCCAGTGCGAATGCAACAGTTCGCCGAATCGATCCAGCTTTCCCTGCTGCAGGGCCGCCTTGATCTGTAAACCGAGATCCTTCACTTCATGCAGACTGTCAACCACTTCGCTTGCACCTCTGAGTGTATCAGCCTCCTGTTGCGACAGGATGTCGAAACTCTCGCGCGTGATGCCTGTATAGAACAGCACCATGTTGTTGCGTAGTTCTTCGACATCATGCAATGACATCTGCAGGTCGCTGACCGTCACCACGCCTTGCGTGTCGATATCGAGGCAGGTCAAACCGCCGAAGGCAGCCAGGTAGTGGTCGTGCTTCCCTGACGGCTGCCCTGCACGCACGGCCTCTACGTGAAATGCTTCCTCGGCTAGTTGCTGTCGGGCGAGTGGTTGACGTTTGTGCTCGCGTAGCGCTGCCAGAAGGGCAACTGTGAAGGATCCTGATGATCCCAAACCTGTTCGCCCTGGTACGTCAGACATGGCGCCAATTTCAATACCCGACTCAATCTCGGTATGCAGAAGCGACTCGCGCAGCAGCGGATGCTGGATCTGTGATGGCTCTTCGACGAGTTCGGTTTCCGCATACTTCACACGGATGAAGGACTCCACCTTCAACGTGTTCAACTGGATGTAGACGTACTTGTCGATCCCGGCGCTCAGAATGAAGCCGCCGTGATCGCGATAGTAGGAAGGTAGATCGGTGCCACCGCCACCGAGGGGAATGCGTAGCGGGGCTCGCGTGGTGATCAACGGGCGTGTCTAATGGAATGGGGGCTTTGAATTAGCTAAATGGGGCTTGGAATCGGCCGCGATGGACTGCCTCAAGGCAGGGCGAAATGCCCCGCGGCAACCTGCTCGCAGGCAGCTTGGTAGCGCTCGGCGGTATCGGTGGAAAGTAGCTGGCCCATCAGGCGGTGTCCAACAAGATGGTCGCCACGTTGCAGCAAGTGGGGGAAGACATCGACGGCAAAATCCGGCGTGCCAGTGGCTGGGATCGAATCTACCACGTCGGGACCTATGGCATACACGCCGGCGTTAATCAGATAGTCGTCGAAGATCTGCTTCGTAGAGGGCTTTTCGACCAAACGATCGATGCGTCCATCGGCGGCGAGTCCGACGATACCACGATCGTGTGGGTCCGGCATCCAGACCAAACCAATCGTGGCTTGAGCCTGGGTGCTTAGATGACTCTGCCAGAGTGCGGTGAGGTCGGCATTGATGAGATTGTCGCCGTAGAACACGAGGAACTCTTCATCGCCGAAAAAGCCAGAGGTTGCGACATCTCGAATGGCACCTGCCGTTCCGCGCAGCTGCGGCTCGTCGGCATAGCGCAGACGTACACCCAAGCGATCTCCATTGCCGAAATACTGGCGAATGACTTCCGGCAGATGATGCAGATTGATGATCAGATCGTCGAAGCCGTGAGATCGGAGCAGGCGCAGAGTGTGTTCGAGGAGGGGGAGCCCGGCGATGGGAATCATCGGTTTCGGAACCGTATCCGTCAGTGGACGAAGGCGCGAGCCTCGGCCGGCGGCGAGGATCATCGCCTTCATTCGGTTGGGGCACTGTTTCGCAAGATGCCAGCCTGTCGCATGGCTTGCTGTGAATGGGCGTAGAAGTCACCGAGGTTGGGCTGCTGCCGAACCCATTCGACATAGTCGCTGTAAATCGTTTCAAGATTGTGTTCCGATTCCCACCCAAGTTGCTCAAGGGCAGCGCCAGTGGACACGGTATGGCGTGTGTCGCCAAAGCGATATTCACCGCTGATCTGCGGCTCAATACTCGACTTTTCACACACTGCGCCTAACAGTCGGGCCGCCTCCATGACAGTCGTCGCCTGCTGTCCCGCCACGTTGAAGCTGCGATCAACGGCTTGTGGATGTTCCAGGCATAACACGTTTGCCCGCGCAACATCCAACACGTGGACGTAGTCACGACGCTGCTGTCCGTCTTCGTAGATGATGGGTGGCTGGTTGTGGAGCAGACGCAAGGTGAAGATCCGTGCAAGACCACTATAGGCATTGAAGAATGAATTGCGCGGTCCCTGAACGATGGAATAGCGCATGTTGGTGACGCCGATGCCGTATTTGCGTCCCAAATTCAGCGCCGTCATCTCCAGAGCATATTTGGAGATGCCATAGGCCGTGTGGGGTTTGACGAGGTCCTCGCTGATCATCACCGGCGACGCAGGCACCTGACCACACTCAGGACACAAAATCTCCCACTCGCCGCGTGCCAGCTGATCATCAGAGCGGAAATCCGGTTGGAAGAAGCCGTGCTGGTCACAACGATAGTGACCCTCTCCGTATACGGACTGCGATGAAGCAAGAACGATCCGTTCGACCGGGAGGCGGTCGGCAACGATGAGTTCGAAGAGCAGGGCAGTGCTGGTGGTGTTGACGTCGAAGAAGGTGCTGAAATCGGGCATGTAATCCTGATAGGCCGCCAGGTGAACGACCCCGTCGATCCCCTCAAGGGCACGACGCATTGTGCCGGCGTCGCGAACGTCTCCCTGGACGCGATCCACTTGTCCGGGTAGATACGACGGCCATCCGTGGGGGTGTACTCGCTGCTGCAACAGATCCAGGACACGGACCTGATAGCCCTGCGTCAACAAAAGGTCGACAGTATGTGAGCCGATGAATCCGGCCCCACCCGTGACGAGAATGTGCTTCATGTGGTGGAAGATGAGCCCTATTTGACGAATATCTGGTGGATCCAAATATAGTGTTCACAGACGGTTGCGCACGTGAAGTCTGTTGACATTTCGGCGCAGCCACGGATACTTTCGAGCCCCATGATCTCGGTCACGATGACACCCTCTCGTTCACTATGAAAGATCGTCTGCTGGCGACGGCGAAGCTCCTTGGCCTAACCGCCAGCGCGGTCCTGTTCGCTTTGTTGATAGGGGAGTTGATTCTCGAGATTTGGGCACCGCAAGTGCACCAACTGCCGCTTGTATGGGAGTATGACGAGAGCCTTGGTTGGCGGCACCGACCTGAGTCGACGGGGCGAATGCGAACCCCCGAATTCGATGTGGAGTATCAGATCGACGAGGGGGGGCTGCGTGTGGAGACCGAGGCGTCGCAACCAGGGGTTTCAAGGGGGGCGACACCACGGATCGCATTGTATGGCGACTCTTTCGCAGAAGGGTGGGGAGTCGAGGCCCGGCAGAGCCTGTCAGGCCAATTGCGGACGCTGCTGCAGCATGACCATCCAGGAGTCAGCGTCAGCAATCTGGGGGTTGCCGGCTATGGCACAGACCAGCAACTGTTGCTGCATATGCAGGTAGGTCGACGGCTCTCGAGCCAGATCGTCCTGGTGCTTTTCTATGGCAATGACCTGTGGAACAACGCATCACGTCGAGGCATCGGCGTTGAGCGTGGCGGCAAGCCATTTTTCACTCTCGACGTCACGGGTACCCTGCGACTGCAGGGGGTTCCTGTCCGTCGTGATCCGGCGTGGGACCGTGAGGCTGGTTTGATGACGAGTCTCCTGCGGCGTTGGCACGTGGCGGTTTTGTTGGCTGGCGTCCTGAGACGAGATGAGATTTCATCGGGGCAACATGATGCCTACTACGCCGGGCTGTATGGCCGGGACGCACCCAAATACGCCCAACAATGGCAGTTGACCTGCAGACTGCTGTCCCGCTTTCGCGACATCGTAGAGGCGCAGGGTGGCTTCTTTGCTGTCGTCTATGCGCCCGCCATCGTGCAGATCGAAACCGAGAACTGGGAGCGCAAGCGCAAGCGGTTTGCCCTGGATGGCAGCTATGATCTGATGAAGCCAAATCACATTCTCTCTGGATGGGCACGCCAACAAGGTGTGCATTTTCTTGATCTGTATCCGGCGTTTTTGCAGGAGCATCTTGCTGGGGGCCGACTGTATTTCAAGGACAGTCATTGGCGGCCGGTGGGACATCGTTTGGCGGCGATAGAAACGCGCGACTTCCTGCGCAGGCAGGGATGGCTGACGCCGTGACGGGCACCCGGATCCAGCGACCCATCCTATGGGGTTCGATGGGGCTCTGTCTGGTAGTGGCCTGGTTCTTTGCTGATGCGACCCTGGGAGGTGGGGCATTTTTTGTGCAGGATGTGATGGTGCAAAACGTGCCCTTCCGGTTCTACCTGCACGAGGCCCTTGGCCGAGGTGAATTACCACTCTGGGTTCCGCAGATCAGTGCTGGTTTCCCGCTGCTTGCCGAGGGGCAGGTCGGTGCCCTGTACCCGCCCAATCTCCTGTTTGCCTTGTTTCTTTCGCCGTGGCAGGCGGTGAATGCCAGCATCGTGGGGCATCTGATGCTGGCCGCCGTCGCGATGGCACTCTTTGTCCGTCACCTGCAAACCGGCGTCAGTGGCGCCCTCACGGCAGGACTCACGTATGGCCTGAGTGGTTACCTGGTTGTGCGAGCCATGTCGCCGAATTTTCTGGCCGTGGCGGCGTGGAGCCCCCTGTTGTTTCTCTGTGTCGATGCGGCGATCACAACGGATCGTCGTCGGCCTCTGTTGTGGGCTGCTGCGATCCTGGCCCTGCAACTGCTCGCGGGGCATCCACAGGCGGCAGCCTACACTGCGGCGGCGGTCCTGATCTATGCTGCTCTGCGGACTCGCCGGCGAAGTCTCATGCGTGTGGTATGGGTTGGCTCTGCTGTGAGTGGTGGACTATGGCTGGCGGCAGTGCAGGTGTTGCCGACTCTGGAGTTGATGAAGCA
>Ga0114999_10004394_pt1 | contig 17085 bp, 12 predicted proteins | sample ArcticOcean_MG_C_3_FD_89820 | JGI IMG/M metagenome (GOLD analysis project Ga0114999, IMG submission 89820) | Marine microbial communities from western Arctic Ocean - ArcticOcean_MG_CB8_126 | ecosystem: Environmental > Aquatic > Marine > Oceanic | place: Arctic Ocean: Canada Basin | collected...
ACCGGCAAGGTCGGCATCTGCATGGCCCAGGCCGTGGGGGCGGCGAATCTGGCGGCCGGCCTGCAGGATGCCTGGCTCGCCCGAACGCCGATTGTCGCCCTGACGGGGCATAAGGCGATTCCCAGTCTGCAGCGCAATGCCTATCAGGAAATCGATCATCCGCCGATGTTCAAGCCGGTCACCCGGTTCTCGGCCAATGTCGAGGATGTCAGCCAGTTGCCTTTCCTGCTGCGCCAAGCCTTCCGCGAGGCGACGGGCCCGACTCCGCGCCCGGCCCATCTCGACCTTGCCGGGTTGAGCGGCGAGGTCGTCGATGCCGCCACCGTCACGGGCGTGCTCGAGGTCGACCCGCGCCATGGCCGCGCGCCCGCCTATAGGCCCGCGCCCGATCCGGCGGATATCGCGGCGGCGGCAAAGCTGATCGACGCGGCGCAACGGCCGGTCGCCTTCCTCGGCGGGGGGGCGGTCCTGGCGGGTGCGCGGGAGGAGGCGCAGGCCCTCGCAGCGCTGGGCATTCCCATCGCCTATGGGCTCGACGGCAAGGGATTGGTTTCCGACACCGCCGAGACGACCATCGGCGCGGTCGGCCATTATTCCGCGCCCTATGCCAACAAGGCCGTGCACGAGGCCGATCTGGTGATCTATGTCGGCAGCGACACCAGCGATCAGGCGACCGAAAGCTGGCGGGTCCCCGCGCCGGGCACACGAATCGTCCAGATCGACGCTGATCATGCAGAACTGGGTCGCAATTATCCCGGTGTGCTGGGCATCCTGGCCGATTGCAAGCTGGGTCTGCGCGCCCTGGTCGAAAATCTGCGCCCGCGCGAGAACGGCGCCTGGGTCGCCCGGGTCGCCGGGCTTCGCCGGGAATGGGAAGCGAAAATCGAGGCGAGCACGGCCTCGGCCGGCAAGCCGACGACGGTGGAGCGGCTATGCCGTGAAGTGACCCAGGCCCTGCCCGAGGATGCGATGCTGGTGGCCGATACCGGCTTCAGCGGGATCTGGACGGGCACCCAGATTCATCTCAATGGCGGTGGGCAGGGCTATATGCGGGCGGCGGGATCCCTCGGCTGGGGTTTCCCTGCGGCGATTGGCGCGCAATGTGGCTTGCCAGATCGCCCGGTGGTCTGTTTCTGTGGCGACGGCGCCTTCTACTACCACCTGGCGGAGTTGGAGACGGCGCGGCGTTGGAATATTCCGGTGACCGTCGTGGTCAATAACAACTCGGCCTTCGGTCAGGACATCCTCGGCGTCCGGCAGGTCTATGGCCAGGACAATGGTCGCTGGGGCGATCTGACCAATTTCGCGCCGACAAATTTCGCCGCCGTGGCCGAATCCTTCGGCTGCAAGGGCGTGCGGATCGAGGATCCAGCCGATCTGGGAGATGCCCTGCGCGAGGCCATCCGGGCCGAGGAGCCGCGAGTAATCGACGTCGCCACAGATAGCGGAAATCGCGCGCCGGATGCGTGGGTTCCGCCAGCCTAAGGGATAGGCCCCGTCTGGGCCGGCATCGCGGCGAAACTGCGCGTGATGCGCGGATAGTAGATCATCAGGGTCGCGGCGCGGGCCACGGAGAGGATGAGATAGGACAGCCAAAGCCCGTGATTGCCCCAGAGCGGGACCAGGAGCCATAGAGCGGCCGCGAAGATTGCCGCGGTCAGGATCATGGCGTTGCGCATCTCGGCGGAGCGCGTCGCGCCGATGAAGATGCCGTCGAGCAGATAGCTCCAGACGAGGACCAGAGGCGCGGCGACGATCCAGAACAAGTAGTCGCGCGCGACCGCACGCACGGATTCGATTTCGGCCAGGGCGTCGATGATCGCGCCGCCGCCCAGGGCGAACAGCGCGGTGAATCCCGCCGCGAAGATCACCGACCAGATGGCGCCCACGGCGACGGCGTTGCGATACTGGTCGCGGCTGCGCGCGCCCACGGCCTGGCCGACCAAGGCCTCGGTCGCGAAGGCGAAGCCGTCCAGCGCCTGGGCGAGGAACTGATTGAACAGGATCAGAATAGCGTTCGCCGCCAGGACGACATCGCCGAACTGCGCGCTCAGCACAGTCAGATAGGCATGGGCCGAGACGATGAGGAAGGAGCGGATGAAGATATTGCCGTTGACTGCCATCAGGGCCAGTAAGCGGCGCCCGCCGATGGCGGCCCAGGTAACGAGCCCGCCGGGGATGTTTTTCAGGCAGCGCAGCACGAGAAAGCCGCCGAGGCCCAGGCCGGCATATTCGGAGATGAGGGTGCCCAAGGCGACACCTTCGACGCCCCAGCCGAAGCCAAGCACGAAAAGCAGGTCGAGCACGACGTTGAGGGCGTGATAGGCGACCTGCAGCACCAGGGCCGCAACGGTGCGTTGAATGCCGATTAGCCAGCCGGTCACGGCGAAGATGCCGAGCGCGCCGGGCAGGCCCCAGATGCGGATGTCGTAATAGATGCGCCCGAGTTCGGTGACCTTTTCGCTGGCGCCGATGATGTCGTAGGCGAGATTGCCCACGGGGTTGCGGAGCAGGATGAAGAAAATGCCCAGGGCGAGGGCGAGCAGAAGGCTGCGAATCACCAACGCGCGTAGCTCGATTCCGTCGTGTGCGCCGAAGGCCTGGGCCGTCATGCCGGTGGTGGCCATGCGCAGAAAGCCGAAGACCCAGAGGAAATAGCTCAGGATCACGCTGCCGACCGCGACCCCGCCGATAAAGGCCGGATCGGGCAGGCGGCCCATCACCCCGGTATCGACCGCGCCCAGCAGAGAATGGGAGACATTGGACAGCATGATCGGCCAGGCGAGATGCCACATGCGCCGATGCCAATGGGCGTCCGGGTTGCGAAACCGCCCGATCATGCTGTGCCGTCTCGCCGGCCCCACCCGGGGGCCGTGCGACGTGCCGATGCCGTCATCCGATGCCTAGCGACCTGTCGCGCAGCCGGATCTGTTGCGCACGCTGGCGCCGGCCTGAATCACCGCGCCGTCCTTGGCGACCGCGGAGAGGCGGCCCAGGGTCCACGGCCCGACATCCTCGATCTCGTGGCCGCGCCGCTTCAACTCGTCGATGGTCTTCTTGCCGAAGCGGCTTTCGACCTGGAGATGGTTCGGCTTGGCATCGCGCGGATAGAAGGAGCTCGGCGCGTGGTCCGACTGGAAGGCCGGCGCGTCGATCGATTCCTGCAGGTCCATGCCGTGATGGACATGGCGCAGGAACAGCTGAAGCGCCCATTGATCCTGACTATCGCCGCCGGGCGAGCCGAAAGCCATATAGGGCTTGCCGTCGCGCAGGCAGAGACCGGGGGTCAGGGTCGTGCGGGGCCGCGCGCCGGGGGCCAGGCTGGCCGGCAGGCCCTCCTCCAGCCAGAACATCTGGGCGCGCGTGCCCAGGCAGAAGCCGAGTTCGGGAATGACCGGCGAGGATTGGAGCCAGCCACCGCTCGGCATGGCCGACACCATGTTGCCTTCCCGGTCGACGGTGTTGACGTTCGCTGTGTCGCCGGCCATTTCGCGGGCCAGAGCGGCGTTCGGTTCGCCCCCTCCTGGCGCGATGGGCGCCGTGATGCGCGAGCCTTCGAGCACGATCCGCGGCAAGCGTGGCGGCGTGGCGCCGATCTTCCCCGGACGCAGATCGGTCATGGCCGCGGCCCCGATCTCGGCGCGCCGGGCGGCGGCATAGGCGGGGTCCAGCAGCGCGGCCAGGGGAACATCGGTGAAATTCGGATCGCCGTAATAGGCTTCGCGGTCGGCCATGGTCAGCTTCATGGCCTCGGTCAGAACATGGACGAACTCGGCCCCGTTCGGATCCATCGATGCCAGATCGATGCCGTCGAGAATCGCCAGAGTCTGCAGGGCCACCGGGCCTTGGCCCCATGGGCCGGTCTTGACGACGGTATAGCCGTGGTAGTCGATCGTGGCTGGAGCCTCCACCGGGGCACTCCAGCCGGCCATGTCGTCGGCCGTCAGGAAGGCGCGGTCGGATCGCCCGGCGCCGTCCGGCACCGACGTCTCGGCAAAGTGCCCGATCGATTCGGCGATGAAACCCCGATAATAAACGTCCCGCGCAGCTTGAATCTGGCCCTCGCGGTTGCCACCGACGGCCTCGGCCTCGCCGATCAGGCGGGCATAGGTTGCGGCGAGCCCTTCGTTGCGCATCAAAGTGCCGGCCGCCGGCGCCTGGCCGTCGCGCAGATAGATCTTGCCCGATTCCGGCCAGGTCTCGGCGAGCAGATCGCGCACCGCGTCGATATAGCGGCTTAGGGTGTAGGACACGGGAAAGCCGTCGCGGGCATAGGCCACGGCCGGTTCGAGGACCTCGCGCAGCGACATGCGCCCATGGTCGCGCAGCAGGATCATCCAAGCGTCGAACGCACCCGGCACGACGGCGGGAAGCAGGCCTGTGCCCGGAATCAGCTCGATCCCGAGCGCGCGATAGGCCGCGATCGTCGCGGCTTGCGGCGCGGGGCCTTGGCCGCAGATTACCCGGGCCACTCCGCCGGCATCCTGGACGATGATGGGTACGTCGCCGCCGGCCCCGTTCTGATGGGGTTCGACCACCTGCAAGGTGAAGCCGGCCGCGACGGCGGCATCGGCCGCATTGCCGCCCCGCTCCATCATCGCCATGCCGACATGGCTTGCGATCCAATGGGTCGAGCCGACGGCTCCGAAGGTTCCGCGAATTTCCGGTCGAACGGCGTCCATGGGTTCTTCTTCTCCATCGATTGGGCCTAGGACAGGGGTCCGCAAATCATGACAGCGTGTGCTGGGCGAGCCAACCGCCAGCCCAGCAATCGGTTGGCATGAAAAACGCATAATGTCGGAAAACAGCGATTAGAACGGCTCGGTCATGAGAATTTGGCGCCTCGATACCTTGTTTCCATGCGGTTTTGACAAGGGTCGAACATGCAGGCGCGCAGAATGCCATTCCGTCGGAGGCATAAGACCGGTTCGAGCGAGTCCGTCGCACGCCGGCTGAGCGTTCCCGTGGCGATCATCCGGGCGGTCAGCGCGGCGATCGTCTGCGGACTTATCTGGTACTCGGCACGGGTTCTCGACGACGTCGCGCGCGACAGTTCGCTTCGAGTCATGCAGGCGAAATTGGCGGAGCTGGAGTGTCGCAGTTCCGTCGATGTGAAGGACCGCAGCTGGTGGAATGAAGCCCAAGTAAAGTTGTTCGGCGAACGCAACACAATCTGGGCGGAGGACAATTTCGGCAGTTACGCACACGATTCTCTGGGCTGGGCGACGGTCTTCATCTCCGGCGCGGACGGCGACCCCCTATTCGGCTGGATCAAGGGAGAATCCTTCGGGCGTTCGCGCAATGCTCTCTAACATTTCGACGGCGGCCTCGACTTATTGATCGAATTGGCGCAGCAGGGCCCGATGGAGGAGCCGGAAGCAGCCGTTGGCATATTGGTTGACGAGAATGGCGTTCCTCACATTGTGGCCGTGAGTCCGTTTACCTGGGAAGTTCCGACCGTGGAGCAGCTCGCTCCCGCGCGGCGTCCGATTCTGGCCATAAGCCTGGCCCTCGACGGTCCGGCCCTGGCCGGGATCTTCCAGGAACTGAACGTCCGCGACCTTCGAATCCTGCCGGCCGCAGATCCCGACGCGCCGCTTTCTATGGCGATGATCGGGCCGGACGGATATCCCGTGGGAATCCTCACTTGGAGTCTCGATCTTCCGGGAGAGCGGTTGATCAGCACGGTGCTGCCGGCCATTCTGGGTGCTTTTCTTGTCATGAGCTGGCTGCTCTGGCTCGTCTTCGGACGAGCTGGGCGGGCGGCCAGACAGATTGAGAATGGCGCGCGCCTCCTGGCGGCGCAGAATAGTGCGATCGAGCGCAGAGAACAGCGCATTCGCGGCATCATGGACAACGTCGCCGACGGCATCTTCACGATCAACCCGGATGGCGGGCTCGAATCGGCCAATCCGGGCGCCCTGCGCCTGTTCGGCTATGATGCTCCGGTCATCATGGGCAAGGACCTTGTCTCGCTCATCGATTGCCCCGAAGGGTTTCAAATCCTGGCCACTTTCAGGGCCAGTGAAGAGGTGCCGTCCCAGGTCCAGGGCGCAATCGGACGGCGGGCCGATGGCACGACCTTTCCGGTCGATCTGTCAATGGGCGAGGTTGTGATCGGCGACCGGCGCCTGCTGACCGGCGTCGTCCGCGGCATGACCGAGCGGGAAAAACAGGCCGAGAACCTACGCGTGGCGCGCGATGTGGCGGAGCAGGCCGATCGGGCGAAGTCCGATTTTCTGGCCCATATCAGCCATGAATTGCGCACACCGCTCAATGCGATCATCGGCTTTTCCGAGATGTACACGTCCAAGATTTTTGGTGCGCGGGGCGACAAGCGTTACGACGAATACGTCGTGCGCATCCATGACAGCGGCAAGCATCTCCTGGCCCTGATCAACGATATCCTGGATCTGTCCCGCGCCGATGCACGGCGACTCGATCTCTTCGAGGACTATATCGGGGTCGGCACCGTGATCGACGCGAGCGTGGAGATGGTGCGGCAGGAGGCTGCCGATGGCGGGTTCTCTCTCGAGGTCGAAGCCCCTGATAATCTACCGCGGCTCCGCGCCGACGAGCGGCGCGGAGCCGGGTGATGATCAACCTGCTCGGCAATGCCGTGAAGTTCACGCCCCGTGACGGGCGGATCGTGGTGCGGACGGAATTGGACGGCGACAACCGCATCCGGATCGTGGTTCGCGATACGGGCATCGGCATGCATCAGGAAGATGTGGAGAAGGCCTTCGTGCTGTTCAAACAGATCGACACCACGGCTGACCCGCCGCTATCTCGGCGTGGGTATTGGACTCAGCCTGACACGACGGCTGGTCGAAGCCCATGGCGCGGAGATTTCGATCATCAGCAGGCCGAACAAAGGGACGACGGTGGCGGTGGTCTTCCCACCCGAACGTACGATCCTACCGGGCAACCGCATGGCCGGCTACACCGGGCCGAGATCACCCCGGCTGGGCGGCCCCGGTTTGCAGCGTCCATTCGACGATTTCCTTCAGAACCTTGCCCAGCGCCACGTCGAAGGCGGTCACGGCCGATTCGAGTGAGTCGCCGGTCGGCGCGACACGGTCGGAGTTGAGGCTGCCCACGATCAACCGCTCGGGCATCTGGACGAGTTTGACATTGACCTGGACGCGCGCCTGCCGCTGGCCATATTGCTCGATCTGGAATTCCCGCAGATCGGTCTTGAGCACGAAATCCGACCGCAGGCCGATGGATTCGCGACCGACGGCGATGATGCGCCCGGAGTTTTCGAAGGATTCGACCAACAGTGTTTGAATCAGGCTGGGCGCGCGATCGGCCCAGGCGGCATCCTTGACGAAACTGATCTTGGTTGCGGTTTCGCGCACCATGATCCGATTCGACTGGAGGCTCGACGGTGCGGAGGGAACCTCGATCACGAGTTGCCAATCCACATGGGGCAGATCGGCGGAAAAGGTGCTTTTCGGCGTCAGCTCGTAGAGCGTGGGGGGCTTGCCCGAGCCAGGCAGTTTCGGCACGCAGGCTGCGGCCAAAAGGAGAAGGGCGATCGGCAGGAAACGCGAAACTTTGCGGGAACTGTGTCTGATCATTTGAGGTCTACTCCCTGGCCGAGATCGTCGCCGAAGAAGAAGCGCGCCGGATCGTTTTCGACCTTGTCGGTCAGGCGGGTCAGGCTGCCGGTCAGAGTGCGCAATTCGTTGACCAGAAGCGACAGTTCATACAGCCCGACCGAGGTGAAGTCGCGCACCGGCGCGCGGTTCTCCGCCGCCATCGCTGTCAATTCGTTGGACAGGGCGGTCAGGGAGTCGGCCGTGCCGCGTGCCGCGGCCATCGTCTGGTCGACATTGCCCGCGACTTCGTTGAACCGTCCGTTGAGGCTTTCCGTCAGTTGCCGCATTGCGGCCATCGCGCCGCGCATCTCGGCCACTGTGGCGTCGGCGTCGACGATGATGCTTTCGATCTGGTCCGACCGGCCGGCGACCGCTCCCGATACTTGGTTGATATTGGCCAAGGTTTCGCTGATGGCCGCCTGGTTCTGCTCGCTCAACATATTGCTCGCGCGTTCGACCAAGGCGATGACGCGGTTGATCAGTTCCGGGGCGCTTTCGATGATCTGGCTCAGTCCGGAAGCCTTGGACGGGATTGTCGGCATCTTTTTCCGGCCGCTCGGTTTCAGCGGCGGGGCGTTCTGGGATCCGCCGCTGAGCTGGACATAGGCGACCCCCGTAATGCCCTGCATCTCGAGGGATGCCTCGGTATCGGTTCTCACCGGCGTGTCGTTTGGCACCTCGATGACCACCTCGATCTGTTCGACATTGTCAGGATCAATCCGGATGCTGGTGACCGAACCGACAGGGACGCCGCGATAGCGCACCGGGTTGCCGACCTTGAGGCCGGTGACCGAACCGGAGAACAGGATGCGGTAATTGGCGTAACTCTTGTCGAGTTGGGCTTCGGTGAGCCAGACGATGAACACGACCAGGCCGGCCAGGATGGCGAGCACGAAGCTTCCGACGAGAAAATAATTGGCGCGTGTTTCCATTGCAGACCTATTTGCCGGCGCCGACCGCGCGGGCGCGGGGGCCGTGGAAATATTCCCGAATCCAAGGATGCTCGTGTCGGAGCAGCGAGGACAGCGTTCCCACGATCACCTTCTTGTCGACGAGCACGGCGATACGGTCGCAAATCGCCGTCAGGCTGTCCAGGTCATGGGTAACCATGAAGACCGTCAGGCCGAGCGCCTGCTGAAGATTTCGAATCAAGGAATCGAAGGCCGCGGCGCCGATCGGGTCGAGTCCGGCGGTGGGTTCGTCGAGGAAAAGAATGTCCGGGTCGAGCGCCAGGGCCCGCGCCAGGCCTGCGCGCTTGCGCATGCCGCCGGACAGCTCGGACGGATATTTGGCGGCGGCGTCCGGCGGCAGGCCGACCAGTGCGACCTTGAGCGCGGTGATCTCGGCCAGGAGGTCTGGCCGCAGATCGAGGTATTGCTTGATCGGCACCTGGATGTTCTGGGCCACGGTCATGGAACTGAACAGCGCGCCGTCCTGAAACAGGACGCCCCAGTGGCGCCGCAGCGCCTCGCGCTCGCCGTCGCTCAGGTGGTCGACATCGCGGCCCAGCACCTCGATGCTTCCTTCCGCCTGGTGGTTGAGGCCGACGATGGTGCGCAGGAGGACGGATTTCCCCGCGCCGGACGCGCCGACTACGCCGATGACCTCGCCGCGCCGGACATCGAGGTCCAGGCCGTCATGGATGACCGTCTCGCCGAATTTGTTGACCACGCCGCGTACGCGGATCGCCGGGCCTTTCTCGCCGGGTTCAGGTGTCGCGGGTGCCGTCATATTCCGATGCTCGAGAACAGGATGGAAAATCCCGCGTCGAGGATGAGAACCAGGAAAATGGCTTCGACCACCGATTGGGTGGTGAGGCGGCCCACGCTTTCGGCGCTGCCGCTCACCCGGAGACCTTCGTAGCAGCCGATCAAGGCTATCGCGAAAGCGAAGAAAGGCGCCTTGATGATGCCGACCCAGAAGGTCCCTATTGGAATTGCGGAATTGAGCTGAATGAGAAACTGCGTCGGCGACATGTCGAGCAGCACCATCAAGGCGATCGCGCCACCGAGGAGGCCGAGGATGTCCGAATAGAAGACGAGCAGGGGCAGGGTGATGACCAGGGCGAAAATACGCGGCAGGACCAGGACTTCCATCGGATCCAAGCCCAGGGTCGACATGGCGTCGATCTCCTGATTGACCTTCATCGTGCCGATCTGGGCGGTAAAGGCGCTGCCGGAGCGGCCCGCGATCAGAATCGCTGTCATCAGCACGCCGATTTCGCGCAGCATCGATACGGCGAGCAGGTTGATCGAAAAGATTTCCGCCCCGAACCGGGTCAATTGATCGACGCCCTGATAGGCCAGAACCACGCCGATCAGGAAGGAGAGCAGGCCAACGATCGGCAGGGCGTTGAGGCCTGATCGTTCCATATTGGCGACGACGGCGGTGAAGCGGATACGCCGGGGGCGGCTGATCGAGCGGGCGATTGCGACCGTCACAAGGCCGAGGAAGGCGATCAGGTTCTTGGTGACGTCCAGTGTCGCGAAGGTGCCGATGCCCACGCGCTCGACCATGGCGCGGATGCCGCTGCGCCTCTTCGTCGCTGCTTCCTCGCCCGGATTAGAATCGGCGACCCGTTCGATCAGGGCGTCATGGGCCGCTTTCGCGCCGATAATTTCGACGTCAAGGCCGCGCCCGCGCAGCGCCTCTCGCGTGCGATGCACGACCCAGGCCCCGGTGCTGTCGAGAGTCTTGACCTTGGCGAGGTCGAGACGCACCTTGCGGCAGGGCCCAGGATCGACCGCGCGCAGGGCCGCATCGAAGCGCGCGACGGCCTCGATCTCCCACCGCCCATGGGCGGTCAGCACGAATGTGCCGCCCGCTCGCTCGGTCTCGAAGCCATCGGACAAGCCGTTCCCTTTCGGACGCTGGGAATTCCTCGGCGAAGTATAGGCAAAAAGCTCGCGCGGGCTAGCCGGTCCGGGCGGGCGCTCAGTCCCTCGGGCCAGGGGCCTTCATCGCGCCTGGCCCGAGAGCGCGCTGCATGATGACGGAATCGACCCAGCCGCCGCTCTTGAACCCGATCCCCTTGAATTGCCCGGCTATGCGAAAGCCGTGGCGCGCGTGAAAACGGACCGAGCCGGCATTGCGCGCGCGCCTCCCCGCCGCCGATCACTGCGACCATCTGGTGTTACTCCAGGGCCTCGCATTGCGCGATCGACGCGGCGAGGAGCGCGCTGCCCAGGCCGCGGCCGGTCGCGTCGGGGGCGACATAGATCGAATCCTCGACGGTGTAGCGGTATGCCGGGCGCGGGCGAAATGGGCTGGCATAGGCGAAGCCGGCGACCCGGCCGCCCCATTCGGCGACCAGATAAGGCAGGTCGAGGCCGATCACCGTATCGCGGCGGCGGCCCATTTCCTCGATATCGGGCGCGGCCAGTTCGAAACTGCCGAAGCTGTTCTGAACATGATGGCCGTAGATCGCCACAATCGCGCTCAGATCGCCGGAGATCGATTCGCGCAGGACGGGGCTTTTGTCCTGGGCCGCTTTCGGTGCCGTCATGCCGCCAGGGCGTCCGCCGCCAAGGCGCCCAGCCGCGCCGATAACTCGGTCATCGTTTCGTTCAATTCGGCAATATAGGGGCGTCGTTCAAATCGTTCTTCGTCCATATAGAGCGCCCGGTTGATCTCGATCTGCAGGGCGTGGACACCGGTCTGCGGACGGCCGTAATGCCGGGTCGTGAAGCCGCCGGCATAGGGCAGATTGCGCGTGACGTTGTAGTCCCGCTCGCGGAGAAATTTTTCGACCGCGTCGGTCACGAAAGAGGCGCAAGCCGTGCCGAAGACGTCGCCAAGCACGAAATCGACCCGCCTGTGCCCCGCGTCGCGATCCATCGGTCCGCCGATCGACGGCATGGAATGGCAATCGACCAGAAGGCAGGTGCCGAACCGCGCCCTGGTGCCGTCGATCAGATGGCTCAGCGCTTGGTGATAGGGCCAATAGCATCGCTCGATCCGGGCCTTGGCCTCCTCGAAGATCAGCTTGTCGCGGTAGATTTCCTCGCCATTGGCGACGACCCGCGCGATCGTGCCCAGCCCGGCCCCGACCCGGGGCGAGCGGGTATTCACATAGGAGGGCAGTTCGTCCTCGAACATCGTGGGGTCGAGTTCGTAGGGCTCGCGATTGGGGTCGATATAGGCGCGCGGGAAATGTGCGCGGATCAGCGGCGCGCCATGGCTGGGCACGCCGGCGAAGATCTCGTCGACGAAGCTGTCCTCCGACCGGCGCAGGGTCAGGGGGTCGAGGCGCGACGCCGCGACGAATTCGTCCGGATAGCTCGCGCCGCTATGGGGGGAGGCGAAGACGAGGGGTATCGTCTGCTCTCCTGGGGCGATGACGTCCCAGGCCTCGCCCCAACCGGCGAACAGGCTCAGGCTGGCATCCATGATCCGACTCGTTTAGCCCATTCCCGTCGGGGTGTCATCCGAAGCCGGCGCGCGCCGGCCGGTTCTTGGGCGATTCCCGGCCGTTACCCATTGTTTAACCGCCAGGCATGCAACATGCCCTGCGACGGGAGCAGAAAGGCCGGCAATGGCGTGCATATTATTGGCCGAGGACGACGATTCCCTGCACCGCTTTCTGGTGCACGGCCTCGAAGCGGCGGGCCATGACGTGGTCGATGTGCGCGACGGCATCACCGCCGTCGCGGCGCTCGAGGCCGGTCCCTACGACCCGCTGATCGCCGATATCGTCATGCCCGGCACGGACGGAATCGAGCTGGCGCGCCAGGCGACCGGCGAGATGCCGGCGCTCAAGGTCATGTTCATCACCGGCTTCGCCGCCGTCGCCCTCAGGGCCCAATGCATGGCGGCCTCGGAAGGGGGCAAGGTCCTGTCCAAGCCCTTCCACCTGAAGGACCTAGTCGAAGAGGTGGAACCCGCGCTCGCCGCATAGCGGCTTTTCCCACGCGTCATGTCGGCCCTTGCAATGCCCGGACGGTTGGTTATAAATCGCCCGAGCTTGGGGGCGCGTAGCTCAGCGGGAGAGCACTACGTTGACATCGTAGGGGTCACAGGTTCAATCCCTGTCGCGCCCACCATTATATCAAGGCCTTAGCACCAATCTGCTGAGGCCTTTGATTTTTGCCCCACCATATCCCCACTGAAACCGGATTGAATGGACGAAGAAGACCGCGAACGCGCGGCCTTTACGTTGCACGGTGGCTATCATCGCCATGACCGTGGCGGATCGAGCAACGAGTAAGGAGGGGGTAGCAGGGGGGCTAGGCCCCCATACCCGATCAAGGGGAGACGTTCTCTCAAGAATTTCTACAATCGGTGCCCAATGAAGACTTTCAGACCAAATTGGCTTGAGGCGAGTAGCTGCGATATTTTGAAAACATCTGGGGATCCGTATGGCATTCGTTTTCTACGATACAGAGACAACCGGGCTCGATACGACATTTGATCAGATCCTTCAGTTCGGAGCGATCCGGACCGACGAGAATCTGAACGAGATCGATAGGTTCGAGATCCGCTGTAGGCTTCTGCCGCATGTTGTTCCCGCGCCGATGGCCCTCAAGGTGACAGGCATCGCCACGGAAAATCTCACGGACCGGGCCCTTCCTTCACATTACGACGCAATGCGACAGGTGCATGCGAAGCTGTCGGACTGGTCGCCGTCCGTCTTCGTTGGATACAACTCGATCTCGTTTGACGAAAACCTTCTGCGCCAGGCCTTCTATCAGACGCTTCAGCCCATCTATCTGACGAATACCGGCGGCAATACCCGGGCGGACATGTTGCGTATCGCCCATGCCGTTGCCGCCTATGCTCCGAATGCAATTGCAATACCGCTCGGTGAAGCAGGACAGCAGGTATTTAAGCTGGAACGGCTTGCCCCGGCCAACGGCTACGATCATGAGAACGCACATGACGCTATGGGCGATGTTGAGGTGACCACCCATTTGGCAAAACTGATCCGAGACCGGGCTCCGGAAGTCTGGGGCAGAATGATGCAGCTGTCCCGGAAGCAGGATACGGAAGACATCCTCAAGGAAGAGGAAATACTCTGCCTGACCCAGTATTTTGGCGGGCGGGCGCATAACCGGTATGTCACCGAATGTGGTGCGAACCCGACCTATGACGCGTCCTGGGCCGTTTTCGATCTAAACCAGGACCCGGAACCATACCTCGACATGACGATCGAGGAGCTTGTGCATGAGATGAACAAGAGTCCGGCAGTTATCCGAGCAGTCAGGACGAATGCCCAGCCGATCCTGATGCCATATACCGAAGCACCCGGTGCGTTGAGGGAAGTGTCTCTTCCGATAGAAGGGCTTGGTGAACGTGCCCGCATGATTGCAACGAATGCCGACTTCCGCAGACGGATAGGAGAAGCTCTTGCAAACCGCTACCCGGAAAAAGATCCTTTACCTCATGTTGAGCAGCAGATCTATGACGGCTTCGCCTCTTCAGGGGATCAGGTGCTGATGCATAGGTTCCACGATGTGCCCTGGGAGGACCGTCTTGGGGTCGCGATGGAAATGGCCGACCTCAGAATGAGGCGTATTGCCCAGCGGCTGATTTACTTTGAGAGACCCGAAGTTCTACCGGAGAAAACAAGGGCGGCGCTTGGCCATGAAATACATTCAAGACTGAATACTCATGACGATGTGCTGCCGTGGAGAACGGTCGCCGACGCTCAGCAGGAACTGGCTAAGCTCCAAAGCGAAGACGATGATGGCAGTCTCGTCGAGTTTGTTAGCGATTTGGAGGAATTTCTGGGCGAGTTGCTTCAATAGCAGGGAAGGGTGATCCCGTTTCAGACACTCGTCTGACGGTGATGATCCGGAAACGCCAACTTGATATCGATGCGTGCGACAGGATGTTTTAAATCCAGACAAAATTAAGGTGCAAAGAACGTCGGTTTCTGGGTCCCTGGTCACCGTTTTGCCGAAGTTCGGTAAAGGTGGCTTCGTGCCCCCGATTTGAACCTACAGGTCGATCGGCACAATCAGTGATTCTCGTGGTTTGCGAGCCCCCGCAACCACTTTTACCGAAAAGCCCTTACCAGAATCTCGGCCCGGTCGAATAATTTGAGAGGATAAACCACATCAAATGACATCAGAAAATGAAATCGTCCTGATGGAGATCAGTCAACTGGACGCCGACGAGGAAGACCGAGTCTGAGCCAAAGTTGATCGTCACATTGCCCAGCCCATCATTGGCAGCGTTGTTCGTAACATCGGTGAATGAATTGAGGGATGCTATCGTGGAAAAGTCGATCGCGTCATCGCTGCCAGCGCCCGCCTGGAAGTCCGTGATCCTGTCCGCGCCATCGCCGGTGTTGAATTCGAAAAAATCATTCCCACTACCGCCCGTCAGGAAGTCGGTCCCCGCACCACCACCCAGCGTGTCATGGCCCTGCATTCCATAGATGTAGTTGTCGCCGTCATCGCCGTAGGCATGGTCGTTTCCACGACCCAGAATCAGTCCTTCAATGCCGCTAAACGTGTCGCCTGCGGCCACGTTTGTATTGAGGGAAGGTGTGGATAGTGACACCTGGATGTTCCCATAATTGTCGTCGTTATAGCTCGCATAGTCAAAACCACTATCGCCATTGAGATGGTCCGCCCCCGCGCCGCCGAACAGAACGTCATGGCCCTGCATTCCATAGATGTAATTGTCGCCGTCATCGCCGTAGGCATGGTTGTTTCCACGACCCAGAATCAGTCCTTCAATGCCGCTAAACGTGTCGCCTGCAGCCACGTTTGTATTGAGGGAAGGTGTGGATAGTGACACCTTGATGTTCCCATAATTATCGTCGTTATAGCTCGCATAGTCAAAACCACTACCGCCATTGAGATGGTCCGCCCCCGCGCCGCCGAACAGAACGTCATGGCCATCGCCACCATCCAGAGTATTGTTGCCTGAGTTACCCGTAATCATATTGTTTGATGCATTACCCGTTGCATTAACGTTCGAGCTACCCGCTAGCGTCAGTTTCTCTACATCAGCATCGCTTATTGTGTACGTCACACTCGCTTTAACGGTGTCCGTACCGGCACTAGAGCCCTCGGTGACCACGTCGGACGCACTGTCTACGATATAGGTATCATCACCCGTACCGCCGACCATCGTGTCCGCACCAGCACCACCATCCAGCGTATTATCTGCATCATTTCCAGTAATAGTATCGTTACCAGACCCGCCTTTAGCATTCTCAATAATGGTATTAACGGCGAGAGTTACGTTTCCTATTTTTCCGCCTATATCGGAGGTTGTCGGTGCGGTATCTGATGCACTTGTGACTGTTAGGTCGATTCTTTGATCATTCGACCAACCACTACAATCAAGTGTATCTATACCTCCCCCATCAACTATACAGTATGCATTTGTTGAGCCGTAGTTCCCCAGATTGGCGTAAACAGGATTGTCACTAGAAGATATAGTTGTCGAGAAACCATATGTATCCGATCCAGTCCTTACATTCTGTGAACCATATCCTTGAGATGAGTATAAAGAATCAAGCGCCAACAAATCTGCTGCCATGAAAGTTTGGACATAGGCAGGTGAAGCATCTACTGTCGTATTCTCGCTTTGGCTCCAATACGACATGATGCTATTTTGCCAAGAGTCATTCTCAAAATGCGCGCTGTTGGTATACGTAGGGCTTCCTGATCCCGCGTTATAATTACCCATATGCCCGAGGCCCAAAGTGTGCCCAATTTCATGAATAATAGTCTGAAACGTATAGCCGTTAGGATCGGATTCACCCGTCCAGTAACTATTTACATTTATAAGCCATATGAATTTGTCTGGTGTCCGTTCGATATAGATCCTTGTGTGCCGGCAAATGCCCCGCTGTAGTTGTCAATAATATATAAATCTGTGGGATTATTACTGAAACTCGAATAACCTGTAGTCTCAATAAATTGTATACCAGTGACGTCAGTAATATAATCAAATGCATATTCAAACAAAGACTGGCGAGCGGAAGTTATTCCATTTTCATCGTACGTATTATTCGAAAAATTATATGTAATTTTTCCTGATGACCCTGTTTCCTCACTTAAGTCCCAAAACCGTGTAATGCTTCCGACATCGTCCCAAAAAACGTCGGTTAGATAGTCACTTTGTTGCCCTAAAGTACCAAGTGTTTTACTCATTTTAAAAAAATCTCTCATAATATTATTTATGATTTTTTAAAAATTTGAAAATTCAACTAAACGAATGAGGGATATTTTTTTCGAAAAAGTATATTAGATGATTATAATGAAACTTTAAGAAAGAAATATACCTATTTTTTCGTATTATTGAATGTTTCTGCTTTCCCACGATATGTGACGTTGTCCCGTCGTCACTTCACAAAATTAGGGTGTGAAGAGGCGATGTACAGTGACGAACGTCACATGGTGGCCAAAAATTTGGTATTCTCATTATTTTCAGTAGGTTAACTATCGTTGAGCTTCGTCGAGGAGGTTTTCCAGCCACTTGTAAAGCCCCCTTTCTATGTACCACTTTCTGATAGAGTTTC
>Ga0114999_10004396_pt1 | contig 17077 bp, 17 predicted proteins | sample ArcticOcean_MG_C_3_FD_89820 | JGI IMG/M metagenome (GOLD analysis project Ga0114999, IMG submission 89820) | Marine microbial communities from western Arctic Ocean - ArcticOcean_MG_CB8_126 | ecosystem: Environmental > Aquatic > Marine > Oceanic | place: Arctic Ocean: Canada Basin | collected...
ATTGACAGTATTGGAGGGTTTGATATCTGCCAAGCATCTGCAGTGCTCAACTTATCAAAATATTTGTCCATTTCAAATCGTGTATCTAGTTTAGTTCCCCACCATCCGTTAAACCTATCCATATCTGATCTGTCTAAGTGTATTTCATTTATATAACATGCAGCTATGGCACCTGGCCCTGAATTTAAGTATTTATAAGTACACCAAACAGCAAAGTCTACTTCCCATTTATTTAAACTAAGTTCTATATTTCCAACTGCGTGAGCCAAATTAAAGCCAACATATGCACCATTTTGGTGTGCTACCTCGACTATTTCTTTCATTGGGAATACTTGTCCAGTGTAAAACTGGACTCCTGGAAGAAATACTAAAGCCAATTCATCTCCTATGTCAATTATTTTTTGTTTTATATCATCAAGATGCACAAGACCATCTTCTCTAGGAAGTATCGTGACTATGGTATCTCTTGGATCATAACCTCTTTGTCTTACTTGTGATTCAATAGCAAAATAATCGGAAGGGAAAATTTGTTCTTCGATGATTATTTTATTCTTTTTAGAAGTTGGAATATAATAGCTTATCAACATTAGATGTAAATTGACTGTCAAAGTATTCATTATTGTTACTTCGTCATCTAATGCTCCAACAAGTTTTGACATAGCTTTGCTTAAAGGTTGATGATATGTAACCCATGGTTGTTTAATGTCTGACCTTTCTGCGCCATGCCCCTTCACCCCATGCTTTCCCCATTTATTTATTTCTTCAGAGACAGCATCTCTTGCTCTATTTGGTAGTAAACCTAGAGAATTCCCCACAAAATATATTTCTTCAATACCTTGATTTGTAGTCGGAATATTAAATTGTGCCCTAAAATTGGATAGTGGATCTTCTTTATCAAGTTTAAGTGCGAAATCTTCAGATAATTTAAATTCTTCAGTCACAATATTTATATATTGTCTAGAGCCTCTAGTAGTAAGTCCTTTTCTCCGGGGAGCATAGATATGGTGTGCTCAGTATCTGGAAAGCTTCCTTCTTTTACAGCTTCATGGAAACCATTTATTGCTTTTCTCCTTTCTCGATCTAGCTGTTCCCTAATTTTAGCTCCATCGCCCCACGACATGGCATGACGTGGAGTTTTGCCGGGTGGATCTCCTGTTTCACCACATATATCTTCAAAAAATAAAAAGATCACATCTCCCCCAGATCCAGATCCAAGTGAGTTCAATACTAAAGAAGTATGTTTACTTATTTCTTTTAGAGCATCTTCTGCAACACATTCTACTTCTGCTCCATAAGCTCCCGCATCCTCAAGGCGTCTCATGTCATTTAATATTTTGATCGCTTCATCTGCGGTTTTCCCAACAGTTCTCAATCCGCCTAATTTACTAGAACTAGAAGGGACCATTCCTACATGTCCTTGTACAGCTAATCCTTCGTTCGCAAGCATTTCTACCACTCCTAAACCTCTAGGTGTAAGTACAGAATCTGCTCCTTCCATCGCTGCCATTATGGCTCCTTTAAGAATCTCGTCATTTGTAATATACCTACCTGCAAATAGTGCTGCAGTTATGAACGTATTTGGAGCACCTTGTCTAACATCAGCAAGCCAATCAGAACCTGTGATGATCATATCTACATCTTGATCAGAGATAATCTTCGCCTCTTCAGCATCACGTGCTGTAACTTGAGTCATCTTTATACCATCTGCTTTGTTTTGAATAATATCTGCAACTGTTAGATTTCTTTCTTCTAATGCTCCGCCAAATGTGTAAATCCTTTTCATCTAAATATTCTATCTTGTAAATAGAAAATATAAATATATATTTCCTATTTAAGTTAGAAGAGATATATTGGTCCTATCTTGTAGAGGGCTTCCCTTACAAGTAACAAGATAGCCTACGGTTGTTGGGGTTTACTTGTGGGCGATACAAGACTTGAACTTGTGACCTCTTCCTTGTCGAGGAAGCGCTCTGCCAGGCTGAGCTAATCGCCCTACTTAACAATGCTAATATCTATTGAACACAAACAATTATTATTTGCTAAAAATTAATAATAGAAATAATAAGTCTGACAAAAGATCAAATTATGAAAATAAGAATTCATAATTGTGGATGATGTGTTATAACTATGCTGAGTTAATTAATTCCAGAATAATCGATTAGAAGGATAAACGAAATCTAAGTGGGTATAAATTAGAGGAAATATACAGGAATGAAAAAATTTAAAATACATGAAAAAACAGCAACAAAGTCTAGGAAAATACTTTCTATAATTGCAAAGCCTTTATTAAAATTGTCAGGATTTAGAATTACTGGCTCATTTCCTAATAATAAAAGAGTCATTCTGATCGCTATCCCTCATACCTCGTTCTATGATATGTACCTTATGTTTTTGATGGTCTTTACATTAGGTATAGATATGAATTTTTTAGCTGCGAAATGGATTTTCAGTAGAATAGCAAGTCCTTTTAGATTATATACTGACCCTGATAAGCAAGGGATACCATGGCCATTAGGTTTCATACAAAAATATATATTTATTAAAGCAGGTGGTATCCCTGTTGTTAGAAGTGGCAAAATGACACAACTGATATTTATTATGAGTATCCTAAAACGAAAAGATAGTTTTAATCTTATCATTGCTCCTGAAGGTGGAATAACTAATACTAACGTTCTAAGATTGGGATTTATTCTACTTGGTAAGAAGCTAAATGCGGATGTTGTACCAGTTCAAGTAGATTATCAAAATAAAGTTTTTAATTTACTTGAACCACTAGATATTTCCCAACAAAAAGATGAATTAATAACCGAATTAATGATGAAGTTTGATGGAGTCGTTGGCAAAAAGTCAACATATAGATTTAATGAATAATAACTTAGATAGGGTTATTCAGAAAAGAGCTCCGTTCATATTTAAAAAAAATACTACCGAAAAAATTTTCAGATTAATACTTAAAAAATTATTCAGATATGAAGAAACAAAAAAAAATCTTGAAGTAATTAATTCTATGAAATCACAAGAAGCTTTCAAATGGTTATCAGATAAATACACTCCAAATGTTGTGATATCGGGACAAGAAAATATCCCCAAAGAAAAGTCAGCATTAATTGTTGCTAATCATCCAATGGGGCCAGCAGATGTAATCTCATTAAATAGTAGTTTAAGTGACGTAAGAAATGATATTTATATTTTTGCAAATGAGATATTTATTGATCTTGTTGGAGAATTTAAACACTGCATGGTCCCCTTATATTGGGATAAAAATAAAGAAATTCATATAGCCAATAAAACCAGTTATAAAAAAATGATTGAATTCATTAAGAAGGAAATGATTGGTATCTATTTCCCTTCTGGAAGAATAGCTAAATATGGAATATTAAAAACAAAAGACTACATCTGGCATGAGACACCATTAAATATTGCAAAAAGATACGATTTGAAAATCATTCCTATATATATAGATAGCCGAAATTCAATAATATTTTACTTATCTCGATTACTACACAATAATCTAAGAGATATTTCACAGATATATGAACTTCTTAATAAGAAAAATAGACACATAAAAATCTCAATTGGACCTCCAATTGATCGTAAAGATTTAAATAAAAAAAATTCTATTGCAGTAAAAGAACTTAGAAAAATAGTTGAAAACCTAAGATGAGCTAACTATTTCACCTGTTGATGGACTAACACCTAAGTTTCCAATCATATATCCAAAAAGCATTGGTGTAACTATTAGTCCAGAGAGTCCGTAAAAGCGCCATGTAATAGATTCGTGAATTCCGACATACGCATTTCCCCATTGATGAAAAAATATAAATAAGACTGCAACCAAGCCATACAGTCCTGCAACTAATGCTGCAGATATTTGCATTTTTCTTGCATTATTTGTTTTGTAGTACCAATTAATTACTAGTCGTACAAAATATGAATATATAAAACCAAATATAAGAATATTTAAGAGGTCCCATGGCTCATTGCCAAAAATGTGAAAAATAGACATATAGGCAAAAGAAGACAAAAATAACATAAAAAATTGATTATTAGAAGGATTAAATCTAATGGTGTAGACAAAAACATACGTAGCGACAAAGGCTTGAATAAATACTGAGGCTGCTCCGATCACTTGGTACGGATCTCCATATATAAAGAATAAGTCCACTCTTAAATAGGGATTTAAAAACTGTGTTATAAATAAAACTAATGCATAGCTAGAAGCAATAGCAAATATAGCTGTATTATCTAGGGATTTTTTTTCCGGTCTTGAAGCAAAAGCATGATCAAGCATTAAGAATGAACCAAGAAAAAGTAAAATGTGGGATGCAGAAAGTAAAGGCTCAATCCCTACTTCTATTCCTATAAGTGTATGCCATAATAAATCAGATGCACCTCCTATAGCAAAGATCGTTCCTCCTAGAAGACCTATATCAAATCTATAATCTTGCATTTGATTTTTTACATAAAGATAAAAAACGAGTACAAAAAGATAGCCGCTATACAACATGGCATGGGAAGGCGTGAAAAAAGATTCTAAACTTTCATCTAGGTAGGCATGACCACTTGCATCAAGCCAAGCACCTCCTAAAAACCAAATCATTCCAATCACCATTAACCTTCTATATGTTTTGTTATGTATAGGTAAAGGAGCTAATTTGTCAAACATAAAAAATATTATACAGTTATTAGATATAATTATTATTTATGAACAAATTAATAAATAAAATAAATAATAAAATCTTTATTTCCATAATATTTTTTTTATTTACCCTTGGATTAACTTTTTCTCTCGGAGAGATTTTCTATAACTCAATAGACGGAACAGATTTTTATAGATATTTTGATTATATCAAATATTTCAGAGGAGGTTTGGAGTCTCCTGGGCGTGAACAGGGTTTACTTTACTATTGGTTTATATCTCTATTCATAAAGATATCCAGCAATTACTATATTCCTACAGATTGGGAAACAATATACAGCTCTGCAATACAATTTGGAAACTTAGTTTTATACAGCATAGGATTAGCTGGCTTATATTCTCTTTTAAAATCCTACTCGTACTTGAAACATGAAATATTTTTTACACTTGCAGTCCTGAATTGCTTTCCACCACTATTTGGGGCAAGGCTTATTATGAAGCCTGAGATCTTAGCTTTTGCAATACTTCCATGGATACTTCTAACTATTGATTATTATTTCAAGACTAAAAAATTAAAATATCTAATTTATGCAACTCCCCTTCTGTCTGTCCTGTTGACTAGCAAAGGTTCAATAATAGGCATCACGTTAATTTGTTTACTATATTTATACTTCTCTAATATTAAAACAATTAGATTCAGAGACTTAGGAATTGCTTCTTCTGTACTAATATTTATCACTACTATTTTATTTATTGAAAATAGCTACGTAAACGGGTACAACACGTTTACACATCCGCAAACTGATCAATATTTAAACAGGGCTACTTTTTCATTTATTTATAACATAAATTTCAGTGATTTATTTAATAACCCTTATAGAAATACTCATGCAAATTCCTTTGTTGGGATAACACTAATCGACATATTTGGAGATTATTTTGATAGGTACTGGGACCACGAACGAAGTCTTTTTTCTAGAAACAGAATTGAATTTTTTAATAACAATAATTTGAGAAGAATTATTTCAATATTGTTATCTTCATTGTTCATATTCGGAACTTTTTACAAAAAAAACAATGTAATGGTGAAGCATAATTATCTATACCTCTTGGGGGTATTCACTCTTTTGCTTTCTGCGTATGGAATATTTGGTTTAAATTTTAACCCTGAGAAAGGAGATACTTTGAAAACACATTATTACTCTTTTGTTCTTGCAATTTCATTTGCCGTATTTATTATCAATTATTTATCAAATAAAAAAACATACATACAAGTTTTTACAATACTTATATTTATTTTTAATTTTTTATTTATGGTTGGTTTTCCTAAAACATATTCAGGGCAATACAATGAAGTATTAAAATTCAATGAAGTATTAAATTCTAAATTGGAAACTTCTATCTCATGTGAACTACTTTCTCCATATATAAACTCAAAGTCTGGATTTGATTCTAATTGTTTAACCAAAAAAACTGCTTTGTGTGGAAGTTCTAATACTTACAATTCACCTATAAAGCATGAAGATGGTTATCTTATTTTCACAGCAGATGACTTTTTTACACCTATTAATCTTAAAGATAGTTTTGAAAATACAGTAACAGTATCTGGTTATGCAGAGTGCTTAAACTATCAAAAAGGTGGTTATAGAAATATCGAAGCTAGGTCTTGGGGAGTAACTAATCAAATATTTAATCAATTTATTGGTTTAATATCTTTAGTAGCGATTTTATTTATAACTAATGGAACAAGAAGGGATAACAATGACCTCATTAAGTGATGTTTCTTTAATTATAGCCACATACAATGAGGAATCTTCTTTAGATTACGTACTAACAGAAATAGATCCTTATGATTTCTATGAAGTAATTATTGTTGATGGTCATTCTATAGATGAAACTATCTCTATTGCAAAGAAATATGGTGTAAAAGTAATTTTACAAACTGAAGAAGGATGGGGAGCAGCAGTTATTGAAGGATTTAAAAATGCGACAGGCAAATATCTTACATACATGGATGGAGATGGTTCATATAGGCCCTCTTCAATAATCGAAATGAAAGAAAATATTGAAGAATACGATGCAATCTTTGGATCACGTTATAAAGGGGGTGCTAAAAGTCCTGATGATACATTTATAAGATCCTTAGGTAATAAAATATTTACATATATAGTTAGAAAAGTTTTTGATATAGATATTACAGACTCGTTATTTTTTTTCCCATTTATAAAAAAAGTAGATTTTGATAAAGTTGAACCGAAAAGTAAAGACTTTACAATCTGCATTGAAGTACCTGTTTTGTTAAAAAACCTTGGTTTAAGCTATTTAGATTTACTAAGTACTGAAAGAGAAAGGTATGCTGGAATTACAAAAGTCAATGCAGTAACCGATGGTGCTAAGATTTTATATGGAGTAATAAAACTTAAATTAAGGAGTTAATATGAAACTGCATCTAGGTTGTGGAAAAAGATATTTAGAAGGTTTTGTACATATCGACATTGCAGATTTTGATCATATTGATTACAAATCTTCTATCGACAATCTATTTATGATAAAAGACAATTCATGTGATTTGATTTATGCATCTCATGTTTTAGAATATTTCAGCTTGGAAGAAGCAGATACTGTACTTAATGAATGGAACAAAAAATTAAAAAAAAATGGAATTTTAAGGGTTGCAGTTCCCAATCTAGAATCACTAATTCTTGTATACAATAAAACAAAGTCTCCTTCAAATATTCTTGGACCTTTATATGGAAAATGGGATGTTGGTAAGGATGTTATATATCATAAAACTATATACGATAGAGACTCTCTACATTCAAAATTTAAAAAAAATGGTTTTTATAACATAAATGAATGGGACTGGAGAAAAGAACTACCAAAAAATTATGATGATCAGTCAATTGCATATTTTCCACACATGGATATTGAATCAGGAATTCATGTAAGTCTAAACTTACAATGCTACAAGGTCTAAATCTGGAGGCGACGACCAGATTCGAACTGGTGTAAACGGTTTTGCAGACCGCTGCCTAACCACTCGGCCACGTCGCCCTGGAGCGGAAGACGGGATTTGAACCCGCGGCCTTCTCGTTGGCAACGAGATGCTCTACCCCTGAGCTACTTCCGCAATAATTAAATATTAACTATGTATCTAATCTATATAGTATCTATTCGCCAGTGGAACCAAATCCATTATTTTTACGCTCTGATTCTTGTAATTTTTTGGTTGTATTAAATATTATATTTGGTGTTTCAATTATTAAAAGCTGCGCAATTCTTTCTTGGTGTTTAATTTTATAATTATTTTTAGAATGATTAATTAAAGGTACCAATAATTCTCCTCTATAACCTGGATCTATTAACCCTGGTGAATTGATTAAAGTTAAACCAAATTTTGATGACAGACCGCTTCTTGGTAGTACTAGTCCTGCAAATCCTTCTGGTATAGCAATTGACAAGCCAGTACAAATTTTATATATTTCACCCGGTTTAATGATGTACTCTTGTATTGAATGTAAGTCAAAACCCGCATCAGATATATACTGTTTATTTGGCATTTTTGCTTTATCGTCCAAAATTTGAATCTCTATACTTAACTTTTCCATTAATGCTACCCTTTCATTGATGAATAATAGACTAGATTCTATATTTAAAAAAATTAGATTTACAAATAAATCACTGTATGTTCTTGAAATGTTTGGTTTTGAAACTATTCAAAGCAACACAACAAATCAAAATTTAATAGAAGAAGATCTTAAAAATAAGACCTATCAAACAGATACTAAAACGAATCAGAATGTTGAAATTGAAATTAGTGATATGACAGATCGCTTAATTTATACAAATGACGATAGTGAGAAAATTTCCAATAAAGGTGGAAACTTTATAGCTGAATACAATACTTCTGATATAACTACTGAATTTAAACCTACTAATATTACTGAACAATTCAAGGCTATATGGATAAATCTTGAACAAAGAAGAAAATGGCTATATCCTACATTTTTCATTATTTTTACTTCATTTTTGTCTTTTTATGTTGTAGATTCATACTTAAGTAATCAAAAAATAGATCAGACATTAACTGAAGAATTTATACTACTTTCAAGTTCACTTAATACTTTATATTTTACATTGGATGAAATAGTTGATATTGCGACTGATCCATTCTTTTCCAGATACGATATATCAAATTCAAGTGCAGACCTTCAATCTATTGAATCTAAACTTATACAATATCAAAATACATTCAAAGAAGTATCCTATGATTTTGAGAAAATACGCAACTATGGAGGCATAAATGAGTTAGAGAATAATTTAATAAATCATTTTTATCTAATAGACCAGTTAGACCTCTTATTATCCTACAGGATAATAACTACTGAAATACTTATTTATCCAAATTTACCGTTTTCAGCAGATAAAGCAGGGATTAATAAATTAACAATCGATCTAAGCAATGTATCTGCAAATAGTATTTCAAATTACGAACAACTACCAGTTCTATCTCAATTTAATAATCATAATGAGACATTATTTCAATCAATTAATATTGCGAATGAACTCCATGGTCAGTACTTAGCTTCTTTAAGAAATAAAGAAACTGATACTACTCAATCACTTTTATTGTCTATTGAACTAAACAGAGAATTCGTTAAAAATTCATATCAAAAATCATTAACCGTATTTAGAACTGATATGGATTTCCTGTATGATTCGCTAATACCATTTCCTTAATCTAGCTTTGCTGCTTCTTTCTCAAAATCAGATACTTCAGAAAACTCCTTATACACGGATGCATATCGGATATAAGCTACTTCATTAATCTCTTTTAGCTTTTCGAGAACAAGTTCTCCAATTTCTAAGGAACTTACTATAGCTCCTTTACTATGTAGCAATGCTGAAATATCCTCAGCTAAAGTTATAAGTTCAGTTTCATCAATTCCTGTATCTACACAAGCATTTTTAATTCCATTAAGTAATTTTGTATACTCAAAATCTTCTGTCTCATTATTTTTTTTCTTTACTATGAGTTGTATTACTGCGGTTTCATAAGTTGTAAACCTTCTATCACATTCTTGACAATTTCTTCTTCTTCGAACAATCGTACCTTCACTGTTCTTTCTAGAATCAACCACTGACGTATCAAGCTTATTACAAAATGGGCATACCATATGTAGTATATACTAATTTATATATGGTTATTAGCAAGCGGATTGCATTCATATCGAACATATGTACTATAATAGATATATGAACAATCGAGATAAAATTCTTCAATTTGTAAGAAAACAAATTAATATCTCAGGAATTCCACCAACAATAAGAGAAATCGGCCAAGCAGTTGGTTTAAAATCTACTAGTTCTGTGCAGTATCACTTAGATAAACTGGAAGAAGATGGGAAAATCCTTAGAGACAAGTCAAAATCTAGATCAATAAAATTTGATAGTTACGAGAATTCATCATTTCCGGTTCAAATTGCTGGAGAAATATCAGCTGGACACCCCCTACTAGCTGAGGAATATACATCAGGTACATTAAATATTCCGAGTAAATACAAATCTAACAATGATATTTTTGCTCTTAAAATTTCAGGGGACTCAATGATTGATGCAGGCATACATGATAAAGATTTAGTAGTAATAGAAAAGACACCGCAATATAAAAATAATGATATTGTTGCTGTAATGCTTAACAATGAAGCCACGGTTAAATATTATAGAACAATTGATAATACTCCATACTTAGTGCCAGCAAATAAGGCTTACAATAAAACGATTATTACTAATGCACATGAAATAATTGGCAAAGTAATCTGCTTGTTTAGAGATATGTGATTTCTCCAGAAATAGATATTCCATTATTGTCAATTTTTAAGTTTAAAACTCCACCTGGATAGATAACACTTATGTCATCTTCGATAAGAGCTTTAGAATATAACACATAAAAAATTGCTATAGCACCTGAACCACATGCCAATGTTTCCCCTACACCTCTTTCGTACACACGTGCATTTACAGTTGTAGTAGTTTCAATGGAGCAAAACTCTACATTAATTCCATTATCAAATTCTTTAGAATTTTGTAATTCAGCACCGACTTCATCCAAATCTATTTTGTTTATATAAGTATCTTGAATTACAAAGTGGGGATTACCAACATTTACGATAACTCCGCTGTACCCTTGTATCGTATGGTTTGATAAACCATTTGGTAATAAAGGAACATCTACTGTACCTGATACTATATTTTTATCTTTAATGGATGTGAGTATCTTGCCTGAAGGAGTGATTACTTGTATTGACTTAGTGTCTGTATAATTATTATCATAAGCATACTTAGCAGCACATCTGACTCCGTTTAAACATAGTTCAGCCCTAGATCCATCAGCATTATAATAATCCATTGATAATATATTTTTATTATCATCCTCTGTAGATATAGATATAACACCATCAATATCAAATGGAGAATCAGCTACGCGGCGAATAATTTCAATTTCAGATTGAGCACCTATATTGTATGCAATAAAAAAAGAATTACCAGCACCGGTTATGTAAGTATCATCTTTCATCAATTAATCTTTCCATATTTAATCTAACTGTTGAATTACGATTTGTTTTTAAAAAAATAATATTATCTACTTTTTTGAACCATGTTCTTTGTTTTTTAACTAATTTATATGTTTTCCTATTAATCTCCTCAATTAAATTTATATTATCATTAAGATTAATTATTTCTTTAAAGCCAATTGCCTGCATTACCGTTCTATTTGGATTACTTATATTTTTTACTTCATCTATTAGACCATTATTCATCATATAAGCTGTTCTTTTTTGTATATTAAGGTTTGTGTCAGGATTGTCCCAAAAAACTCCAACTTTGTTTTTTGGGATATTGAAATCTAATTGACTTTTTGATATAGTTTGATTTTTGGACTCCAAAGATCTAATAAGTCTTCTTTTATTGTTCATATCTATAGGAGAATAAGAATTACATTTACTGTTATAAAGACTCTGCAATGTAATAAGATCAAGGTTTTCTAAGTATTTTCTGTAATTTTTATCTGTATTCTTTAAACTGTATTGTTTGACAATAGCGTTAAAATAAAGTCCTGTTCCTCCTACAGCAATAATATCTTCTTTGTGTGAGAGTTTATCTAGTCCTATTTCAGATAGATACATAAGATAATCAAAAACTGAGAAATTCTCAGACTCTTGGACTATGTTTAAACCAAAATAATGTACTTCTTTCTGCATATCATCTGTGGGTTTATCACTTAATATATTTAAATTCTTATAGACTGACATAGAATCTAAAGAAAGTATTTTAATATTTCGACTTAGAGCGATCTGATGAGCTATTTCAGATTTGCCTGATCCAGTTGTCCCAGTAAGAAAATATAACAATATTACTGATGATTACCGTACAAAACGAAGGGGGTATTGTCTGTAATTTTAATGTTTTGTATGGTTCCTTTTTCATAAACTTTATCTAAGATAACAGTTATGTTTGCATCTGTTCTACCAGATGATTTCTTATCATTTTTTTTGGAAACTCCTTCTACCAATACATTTTGATCTGTTCCTACAAATCTATTAAGCATAGTTTTACTAATTTTTATTTGAATATTTTTTAGTGCATTAAATCTTTGAGTCACAATCAAAGGATCTACAAATTTTTGATGCATGTCTTCAGCGAGTGTTCCAGGTCTAGAAGAAAATTTATACATAAAAATAGAATCAAATTTTGATGCATGAACTACTGATAGTGTCTCTTCAAAATCTTCATCTGTTTCTCCAGGGAAACCTACTATTATATCTGAAGTAATTGAAATATCCTTTCTAGAATCTTTAATCATACTAACTTTGCTCATATACTTTTTTTGAGTATACCCCCTCTTCATTTCAAAAAGTATTTTATCGCTACCGCTTTGAAGTGGCAAGTGAATATGATTACATAATTTTATGTTATTTGTTATTGCGTCAACTAAGTTCTGATTAACGTCTTTAGGATGTGGAGAAATAAAACGTATTCTTTCAATCCCCTTAATGTCTTTAAGCATCATTAGTAATTCAATAAAATACGGACTATGTTTATTTTCAATTTTTAAATCTCGACCATATGAGTTTACATTCTGTCCTAAAAGTAATACTTCCTTAATTCCTTCTTTCGACATATTATCAACATCTTCATAAATATTGCTGGGTCTTCTACTTTTTTCTTCACCACGGACACTTGGAACAATACAAAATGTACAAGAATTATTACACCCAATCTGAATAGTTACCATTCCTGTAACACTTGATTTATTTATTGGACTTGCATCATCTATGGAGTTATCAAAATTGTTATATATTTCGGTAATAGGACCTACAGCTTCGGAGTGGTCAATCAAATTTAATAGATTCCCTATATTGTTAGTTCCAAGTACTATATCAACCCAAGGTGCCTTCTCTCTTACTATTTCTTTATCTTTTTGAGATGCGCACCCTCCAACAATAATCTTTCTACTCGGATCTTCTTTTTTCCATCTTTTTAATTCCCCTAGTGTTCCGTATAATTTTTGATCAGCATTATCACGTATTGTGCACGTATTGATATATAACAAATCAGCTTGTTGATATTCATTAACTTTGATCATGCCATCTGACTCAAGAATGCCGGATATTCTCTCTGAGTCATACTCGTTCATCTGGCAACCAAATGTTTTGACATGGTATTTTAGATTCGTACGTTTACTAGTATTGTTTGCTATTTTAAGTTGTATAGTTTGTTTCACTAATAAGAATTATAATTTATAATTATTTTTCCTCTATAAGTTTATCGTCTTTTTCAATTTCAGATCCTTTATTTTCAGTGTCTTCTGATTCTGAATCTGTCAGCCCAACCTCACTTAAAACGGCATTTTCCAATTGTATTGCCACATCAGTATTGTCTCTTAGGAACATTTTTGCTTTCTCTTTTCCTTGGCCCAACTGAACGTCATCATATGTAAACCAAGCACCTGCTTTATTTACTATTCCTCTCTCTACAGCAACATCAAGTAGACTTCCTTCTCTTGAAATTCCAAGTCCAAACATTATGTCAAATTCTGCTTCCCTAAATGGAGGAGCTACTTTATTTTTTACTAATTTAGCTCTCACTCTATTCCCAATTTGTTCAGCTCCAACTTTTAATGTTTCAATCCTTCTCACATCAATACGAACTGATGCATAAAACTTAAGAGCACGACCACCACTTGTTGTCTCTGGAGATCCCCACATTACTCCTATTTTTTCTCTAATTTGATTAATAAATATTACAGTGGTTCCTGACTTCCCTATTGAACCAGTTAATTTTCGCAAAGCTTGAGACATAAGCCTTGCCTGAAGCCCTATATGGTGATCACCCATTTCTCCTTCAATCTCAGCTTTAGGAACTAATGCTGCAACTGAATCTATCACAATAACTTCTACTCCACCAGATTGAATCAACATATCTGTAATTTCTAAAGCTTGCTCTCCAGTATCAGGTTGTGAAACTAGAAGTTCATCTATATCTACGCCTAAAGCTTGTGCATAAATGGGGTCTAAAGCATGTTCAGCATCTATAAATGCAGCCGCTCCGCCAGTTTTCTGTGCTTCAGCTGCTATGTGCAAATCTAAAGTTGTTTTCCCAGAACTTTCTGGACCATATATCTCTACTACTCTACCTTTAGGGACTCCTCCTATTCCTAAGGCCAAATCTAGAGATAGTGCTCCGGTAGGTATAGAGGGCATTTGTTTAATATTTTCAGATCCAAGCCTCATCAAAGACCCCTCTCCGAACTGTTTTTCTATCTGACTCAATACAGTGTCAAGTATTTGTTCCCTGTCTTTATCCATTTTTTATCCTTTTCATAATATTACATAATAATTGTTGTCTAAGACACATTGTATTCGAACATTTGTTCGAATACAAGGATATTATCCTAAAAATTTCAATATATTAAATAAACATTGGTTCGATGCTCTTTTAATAATATCAATCCTATTCCCAGTAAAACTATACCTTTCTACAGTTGTTTTATTACAATCTGACAATGAAATAAACACATCTCCGACTTTGTAGTTCGTACTACTTATAGGTCCAGCCTCACCAAGGACTGCTAATGAGATTGATGCTTTAGATTTGGAAAGACATTCTTCTGACAATAATGAAGCCAATATATTCCAATCATGTTCTAAATTATTGGATTTTAAAAAATTTAATTTTTGATCATTATGATACAGGACACTAGATTCAGTTAGAACTTTGGATGCTCCGGGTATTGAAACTATCAATGATGAAAGCATGCCTCCGGTTATGCTTTCAACTAAAGAAAGATATTTATTTTCATTACACAAAGTATCAAATACAACTTTATTTAATGACTTGTTAGAAAATGAGATTATATTTTCACTATAAAATGTATTTAAACCATCAATAAACTGGGATTCTTCGTCTTCGGTAATACTTTGTTTATCGTAACGTAGTTTTATGATTCCATAACTTGGTAGATAAGCAAGTTCCATACTATTTGGTTTGAATGAATTAATATTTTCAGATAAATTTGATTCTGGAACACCATATATTGTTAAATATTTATATTCAAATAAGTTTTTTGAATACAGTTCTTTAATTCTAGGTATGACATAATCGTTAACCATAGGTGAAAATTCTCTAGGTGGTCCAGGAGTTAGAAATATTTCTGTATTTTTATAATTTAAATGAGCTCCTAATGCTGTTCCAGATGTATTTGGTATAGCATTATAATTATTAAAAAAATATGATTGCTTCCTGTTTAATTCAGGCATCTTTAATCCTCTTTTATTCCATATATTCTGCATCCATTTTGTATGTTCTTCATCTTCTATTAGTTTGTTATTAGTTATTAAACTTATGTATTCCTTCGTCATATCATCTTCAGTTGGCCCAAGGCCTCCAGAAATAATTAAAACATTTGTATTATCTGTTAAAAACTCCAATGCAGTCTCAATGTCTTTCTTTTTATCTGCAACACTTAATTCGTAAAGCAACTGATACCCATTTGTTAATAATGCTTTAGCTAATGAATTTCCATTAGTATTAAGAGTATCTCCAAGCATAATCTCTGTACCGATACTTATAAATCCAACTCGCATAATTATATAGGATAGTTAAATCTCACTACTTTAAAAACTAAAATGTAACGATTTAATAAATTTTTATATATTTTGACATAAAATATTTACTATATAAATTACAGATTTCTATTAATTGTGTAATCTAGGATTATTAATAAGCGGAGGATAATAAATGAGTAAAAAATCTTTTATATTACTTCTAGCTTTCTCACTAATAGCAATAGCTTGCGGTGGGTCTGCGGAAGTCGTTGAAGAAACCGTTGTTGAAGCAGCACCTATGGAAACATTGGACTCTCCAGCAACAACCGCTGCGCAAACTTTAGATAAAATCACTTTTGGTTTTGTTCCAAGTGCAGAGCAGACTGAACTTCAAGATAACATTAAACCTATGATGAAAGTACTTTCTGATGGTTTGGGTATTGAAGTAGAAGGCTTTGTAACAAGTGATTATACAGGTCTACTAGTAGCATTGGGTTCCGGACAAGCAGATGTCGGGGCTTTCAATACTCTAGGTTACGTTAATGCACTAAATGCATTTCCGAAAAGACTTGAAGCAATAGCTAAAGTTGTTCGTTATGGATCTGGATCGTATCATGGAACATTCTGGACAAACGATGCAAGCGTATGTGATGCTCCACCAGTAATTGGAGCTTTTGAGAACATAAATGGTGTTCAAACACTAGTTGAAGGTTCTGAAACTTCTCCACCTGATGTTGCGGCATTACAGGTTGGGTGGGTGTTCGGTGATAATGGATTAGAACCAGATTCAGATCATGAAAGAGGATTAGCATGTAATGCAGATCTATCTGTAATGATTGGTAAAAAAGTAGCTTTTGTAGAAGAGGGCTCAACATCTGGATATCTATACCCATCATTACAACTAAAAAATATGGGTATTGACTATGCAAAAGATATTACCCAAGTTTTTGCAGGATCTCATGATGGAGCAATAATTTCTGTATACAATGGTGATACAAAATTTGGTGTTGCATATGATGATGCTAGAAGATCAATAAGAAAAACAAATCCTGATGTAGGTAAGGTAGTTATTGCAATCGGCATTACTGCAGAAATCCCAAATGACGTTGTAGCAGTAAGAACGGACTTACCAGCAGACATTAAAGCTAAAATCTATAAAATCTTAAGCGAATATATCGCAACAGATGAAGGTAAAGCTGTCATGGATGAGATATATGGTTGGACGGGCTTAGTTCCGGCTGTTAACTCTGAATTTGATGTAGTCAAACAAGCAGCCGAAGAGTTCGGCCTTTACGACGAGTAAAAATAATTAATGGCATGGAGCTTTAAG
>Ga0114999_10004402_pt1 | contig 17071 bp, 15 predicted proteins | sample ArcticOcean_MG_C_3_FD_89820 | JGI IMG/M metagenome (GOLD analysis project Ga0114999, IMG submission 89820) | Marine microbial communities from western Arctic Ocean - ArcticOcean_MG_CB8_126 | ecosystem: Environmental > Aquatic > Marine > Oceanic | place: Arctic Ocean: Canada Basin | collected...
GGCAACGTTGTTAGCATAACCGGAGGTGCATCTACGATAACCGCGCAAACTGGGTTCGTGTCAGGCGTGAATGTGACTATCGAAGGTGGCACTAACTTCTTCACCGGACAAGGTCAAAGCGCATTCATAACGGGTGGTACGAACTTCATAACTGGAAATAACGTATTCATAACCGGCGCGAACATAAATCTAACCGGACAAAATGACACGATATATATCACCGGTACGGATATAGATATAACAGGCGGCAATAATTTCCTCACTGGAGGCAGCTTCTTCATAACGGAAGGAACAAACTATATAACAGGAGCCAGCGCGGTTATCACCGGCGGAGTGAATTACATCACCGGAAAAACCCAATACATAACAAGCGGCAATAATTCCATAACAGGTAGTGATGGTAGCGTACAAAATATATCAGGAAGTCTAATATACATAACAGCTGGACCTGATTCCACTCAATATTCCACGGGTGATATAGTAAATATCACAGGCCGGGACAGTGTTCATTTCATATCCGGAACACGCGTCTACGTAAATTCGTACACGGCAGATACGGCTGGCGAAATCAACAACTACATAACCGGAAACAATATATATGTTACCGGAAGCAAGAGTACCCACGTAACAGGCCATAGGGTTTATATAACCGGAAACGTAAGCATAACCGGCGGAGATAATCATATAACGGGTCAGCATATATTCATCACTGGTGACGCAACAAATTATATTTCTGGATATGACATTAATATAAGCGGGGGAGGTAACCACCTCATAACGGGAGCGTTTATAAACTTGTTAAGCGGCACCAATACTGTAACCGGCGGCAGGGTACACGTAACCGGAATCAACAGTTACATAACAAGCGAAACAGAAGGCGCGATAACCGCATTTGCAACAGGGAATACCTTCTTGATAACCGGTGGAGTAAACTATGTAACCGGCGGGATTGTAGGAATTTCGGGGAGCACGATACAAAACACTGGGAACGCTAGCAAGCTCTTTGTGAGCGGTAAACACTTCACCGTGATGAACTCCGGAGGAACCGCTTACTTTACTGGAGATCACGTAGCTATAAACAGCGGAATAATATACACGACGGGGTCCATAGACAACAACACATACAATATAACCGGTTCAGTTATACATGCACCCGCCATAACTGGAGCCACTTTAAATTTCAATACCACTACAGTGCCGAACTTGCTGTTTATGACTGGGCAGCATCTGACGTTTAACAATGATGTACATATCCATACAGGTAAAATAGACGATATAGACAACATCGGAGGCTCTGTTTTCTTCCATGAAAACTCTCAAGGCACTTGGGTCAACCCAATTATACATGGCGATGTCACAAACTATAACGCGCTTCAGATTAACGGAAACGTGTCGTTCAGTCAGACAAGTGGAGACCAGTTTATCTCAGGGAAACTACGCTACATACCCACGGGTAATGCTCCAACCGGGACTTTAGATCCGTCCAGTGGTTCTGGCGCAGGATGGATTACCTATGACACTGGATGGCTGTACGTTAACGTGCAGTACCCGGAACCATCAGGGTGGTTAAGAACGAGACTGTACCCATGGGGAAAGGAGCCTAACCAATACGGGGCTGATGGAAACCATTAAGCTTTGGTTTTAGCTTTTTTGAGTCTTTCTATCAATTCGAAGACTTTCAGTCTGGGTATTTGGTTTAGGTAATCAAAATCAGCCGCCCCCTTCACTTCTTCTTTAACTAGTTTTTCTTTGATTTTTTCAAAGGGCACGCCCTTCTTAGCCATAAGGGTTTCTAAGATGGAAACTGGATCAGTTAGGTTATCTTTTTTTGGAGAGGAGGCGAGCTTGGATTCGCCCATCTCATCTTGGCCAACAATATTAATTTTTAAAAAATTACGAACACAACGGACAAAGGCCCTGTTCTCCGCAATTGGACCTAAGAAAAATCTAGCGAAACTTTTTGTATTATCTGGAGAGGCGTCTCCGATGGCGGAGAATGTAATTTCGCGCCCCTCTGTTTCGTAATTTGGTACCCAACTTATGCTGCAGGTCGCCACGACATAGTCGGAGGAGGGAGTCTGGACACTGTATTGCACATTCGTGTATCCCCTAATTTGAGCTAGCTCTTTTATGCCTCCAAGAAGAATTAGCAGTTGGTTGTCTTCGAGTTTCGAAACGTCGCTCTCGCTGGTTCTATCACGGTTAGCGACAAGAAATTCCTGTTTGACCATTTTTCGCCAATCAATTTGGCCTTCTCCGTTGAAGACGTAATCTAATCCCTCTATGAGGCCATCTTCGTTTCTTTTAATCTGTTTGGTTTTGGGCTCTGGCAAGCCAAGGTTGCTAGCTGCTGTCATACATAAGATACTAACACCCTTCTAGGGTCGAGTCAAGAGGTCTTTTCGAGAAAACAGAAGTAGTCGGCTTCCCTCCAGAACTCTTCATTATCTATGACCTTACAGATTTCAAATTGGTCTTTACTGGGCTTGTTTTCAAGGTACGCAGCCTTAGATGGGTACATTTTTCCTTTGCTCAGAGTAAGCTTGGAGGACCTATAGTAAACGTTGTCTCTCTTTTTTAGGTGGTCAAAAGATGGAATATCTTTTCTGTGGATGATGCCATAATCCATGTAGTGAATCTTAAATGGGTTTATGGTTTCTTCACTTAAGTCACTGAAGAGAGCAAATTGGATAGCATTTTTTTGTAAAAAACCAACGAAGTTTGGATCGTTGTCCTCTTTTATGTAATAAATTACTTCCTTTATATTTTTTTTGTACCTAGCGAATATCTCTTCTTCTATTGGTCTGTCTGTCACTATAGAGCATACTGAATGTTTCAACTGTTCCGCAAGCTTCTCTTCGTTAAAATCAAAATCCATTCTGACAATAATGGAACTTATACCCATTTGCTGAGCGCTGACTATCTGATTGGGGACCGTTTCTACTATTTTATTAGCGTAATTGAAACCGAACTCTAGAGTCTTGTAATTAAAATCGTGTTCTAAATTTAATAATTTACAAATAGCCCCAGAGATGGTTTCGGGCATGATCATGTTGATAGTCTTTGGGTTTTCTACATTAGAATAGCTGGGCTTTCTGCCTCCCCTGTCGCTTTCGATTAGTATTTGTTTTTCGGGGTGCCCCCAGTATGGTTTAACGTCATTTTTATTGTTATTGGAATAGAGACAGACAATCGGCACGTCGTACATTCCAGCTAGTTGGCTCGTGTATCCGTCCACGCTGAGGTGCAGCATGGAATTTTTGATGACATAAGCTTCTTGATTTCTGTTGGTTATGCCGATGGCTGAGGCGCAATTTTGTATGTGCTTACTCCCGCGTTTACCAATTTGGACTATGGTGATTCCTTTATCTAGCAGCTTCGGAAATACAGTATTGATTACGTCATGCCAATAATCATAATCTTTGGATGCTTCAAGTGAACTCTCGAAGGTGATATACTTATCGAAGCCCAAAGGAAAAAATTTTTCATAGATAGCGGGCTTGTCTATTTTGAGGCCGCAATTTGTGGCGTATGATTCTACTAAGTGCATATTTATTGGGTGTGAAAGGGCTTCATTTCATACTTTTTCGAAGATGACCTGCTCTTTTTTCTTCTGTACTTGCGAGTGTCGTAAAGTCCATCTTTCTTCCGTCTTTCGACTTCTTTTTTTTGCCATTCAAGGTCTTTTTCCCACTCCTCTCTTTCTTCTGGTGTGAGGTGAGGGGGTATAGGGGACTGATGGGGCAAATAGGTTTTATCATCATTTTTCATCATACTTCAAATCTTTGTAAGCAACGGAGTCTAGTCCGTTGTGGGAGTAGGTGGGCTGTCTTTGGGTGACAATATACGGGGAAAATACGATGTCGAAATACCCCTTGTGGTCACCCATGCCTTGAAGGGAATATATTTGGTCCATTTGCTGGTCGTATGGCAAGATTGTCTTAATATGTTCATTCCCGTCCAGTAACTCTTGGTGTTCAGGCTTGGTGGCGACATATATATCGTAATCAGGATAGCTTTCCTTCATTGAACGAAACAGGCTGGTGGAAAGGAAGACGTCCTGTTCGCTTTCGGGCATTATGTATAGAATCCTCTTCCTACCTGTGTCCTCTTTTTCCAAAAGCTTCTCTAGTGTCGTATTTTTCTTAAGGTTTTCCGTATTTTCTTTAACGGCAACGTCTCTAAAGTATTTTTCTACGTTTTGTCTGTTGACCCCTTTAGCTAGCTCTCTCATCCAGTATTTATGTCCATCATCGTTGTCGTCAACAAGCTTCATCTTTAGGATATTGTGATACAAGCATGTCAGCCATTCGCTGTCATTGCTTATTTCTGGAATTTGAAAATGAGGGTCGCGCTCTTCCTCTTTCAAGGAGAAGTCGTATGTCGTATGCGGGCAAGAGTCTAGAAATTTTTCAATTTTTTTACCCACATTCGCGACTGAATAATTATCTACAGCCCACTGCCTAGCTTTCTTGCCTAGCTTCTCTTTCTTTCTTGGGCTCATTTTGAATACCTCTTCCAGTCTGTTCCCTATGGATTTGGGCTCAGTGGAGGCTTTCCTGAATTCAGTGCCGTGTTCTCTGTATTCGGACCAAGCTAAGGCAAGTGAGCCGGACCCCTGTTCGCATAGTTCTTCTCCGCAACTGTAGTCCGTAACTAAGGTTATAAGCTCAGCAAATTTAGCTTCTTGAACTGGTATTTCTTGACCGCCAGAAGTAAATGGATGACAATAAACATCCATTAAGTTGTAGACTTCATTAAGTTGCTCTTCGCTTACCCCAAATCCTACACCAGTCGTTGACATGCCCTTGTCATCTGGACAGTGATTGCACGCTTGCTCTTGACCGGTGAATGGCCTTATGCTATAGTTGTGGCAACTTTTACAGGCATAGGTAGTTAAAATTCTGTTTTTATCGACATTATATTCATCAGCTAGTCTGTGGATATTCCATCCCTCAGCCCAGCTTGTGTGCAAAAGAAGGAAGGCGTTGGCGTTTGGGTTCTTTTTCTGAAATATTTTGAACCCCTCTAAGAGATTGGGCACGCTTTTTCTTAATTGATTTCTAAAGACAAACCCAACAACGAAGGCGTTTTCAGGCAACGTAAGGTCTGATCGGAGTCGTTTCCTTTTCTCGTCTTCGAGCTTAAGGAAACAGGTATCGTCGATTGCTCCGTGGACTGTGTCTACCTTTTCGTGCCCTAATTGGTTAAGAGCTTTGGTCGCGAAGCTACTCCAAATCCAATAGTTCTTAACTTTTTTAGCGGTCTCTATCGCGCTGGGTAGTATTGGTAGGGAATCGAGAGTTGTCCATATTGCTGAGGTAATTTTGTCAAACCATATTTTCTTAATGGCAAAATCTACGCCCCAAATGTCTTGGGCCGCTATGTAGACGTCGGGCTTCTCTTCTTTAATTGTCTTATCTAGGTAGTGGGCTCCGTACCCAGCTAACCTAGCTACATTGGGGTCGCGATTTAGTTGGTCAATTTCATGTTGGCTATCCGGTAAGCAGCCGACGGATTTCCAAGGCGTTCTCTTGAGATCAGGGTTAGAGAGATTTACGCCAACGCAATAATGCACAAGATCGTACTTGCCTGTCTTGTAAAGATGAGACAGTATAGCCTTAGCATTTCTGCCGAAGCCTGTTTTCGCTAGTGACGAATCTGTCTGGAGTAATACTTTAAGCTTCTTTTCTGCCATTACCAAATCTCGCTCTCTTCTGTCTGTGTCTGCACGGGGGCTACTACTTTTTTGGCTTTAGCTTTATTTTTGGCTCTTAGTTTTCTATCGTTATCGAAACTTCTTCGAACCATATGCTCTAGAAAAGTTTTTAATTCTACCGACTCAGGAAAATCAAATCCTATTGCAAAGGAGGCTTTCTTGGTCGAATCTTCTTTGGACTGCTTGTTTACGATGAAGGAAAAGCCAAGCTGATCGCCGTCTCTCATATAGGGACCGAATTTGAACTGGATAATTTGATTGCTTCCATGATAACCGGAGATTTCGACGTTCCTGTTGATGGTGTCGATAAATCCACAAATTTCTTTTCGGTTAAATTTGACTATAACCTTCTTCATCGGGTCGTCTTTTTCAAAAGAGGCTCTTCTCTTCTGCTTGTCCCAGCTTTTTTGTTTAATTATGGATGCAAAAAAAGAGTTCTCTTCGTCATTAAGGTAGAAAGAGCAGGCTGAACCTGTTACTGTCGGCTTTGGCTTGTAGAATTGTATCATGTTATGCTTATAATAGGGGGGTTCTAGTTATTTGTCAATATTTTTTAATTGAGAAAGCTTGGTATAAATTTGATGATCTTGTACGGAAATTAGGTTAGCAAATACGCAATCTTGTTTCTTTATCCCCTTAATAATAACTATGTTTTTCTTCTCAGGGAGGCTAGAGTTAAGGGTTTTGCACTGCTCTATTTTGTCATTAAAAATAAGACAATTTAGCACGCCTGTCTGGTCGGCGACCTCGCATTTAAAGTATTTGTTTTTATTTTTCGAAGTGCCAAGGTAAACGTCCTTAACGGTTCCGACAAAAACCACCCTCTCCCCGTCAGAGCTTTCGTTCACTTCCCTTAGGCTGGACAGGTCGTTCCTCTTAGAAGAATAAATCTCCTTAAGCGACTTATTGTATGTATAACCTAATAAGTTGTTCTCGTAATACCAATTAGCGAGACTCTCTGATTTACTATTAAGCTGATAGATTTTGACGTAGGGCGCGTACTTTCTCTTTATGGTGCCGTAACGAGACTCTTTAATAATCGCTTTGCTTTTTTCGTCTGGGGCAGTGGTTAAGTGCTTGATTATTTTTATTAGATCAAACTCAAATTTTTCGCCAAGATCCATGCAGTATCTTTTTTCTCTGTCTGTCAGGATATTCCACAGTTGAGCCTCCAAGACGACCTTACTGCGGGATTGTTTGAGGTCCTGTAAGGCTCCAGCTTGAATCAATGCAGACAAGATTCCTATTCCAAGGCCCGCTTCTTTCGATCCTTGAAAAACTTCGAATTTGTTTGCATATTTTTTTCTAAAATTAGAAATTTTTTCGATTGATTTGTCGGATATCCCTTTGATTGAGAGCAATCCAAAACGAATGTGGTCTCCTTCAATAGAAAAATCTAAATCAGATTTTAGAATATCAGGGGGCAGCAGTTCCATGCCGAAATATTGGAATTCTCTGTGTATTTTTGATATTTCATTGATCGGATCAGGCTCGTTTCTGCTCATTTTTAGAAGAGACAAAAAGAATTCCTTGGGGTGCTTGAACTTGAGGTGGATAGTGGTTGCAGACAAAGCAGCGTAAGCAATAGAGTGGGATTTATTAAAACTATAATTAGCAGAGTCCTCAAGAATTTTCCATAAGACATCAGCAATCTGAGGGTCGAGATTATTTTCTGTTATTTTGTCTTTGATTTTCTTTTTCCATTTGCGCACTTCGTAGGTCTTCTTTTTGCCCACAATGCGGCGTAAAATTTCAGATTCATCCAAGGTGAAACCTACTTTGTGAGCCATCTTCATCAGTTGCTCTTGGTACAAGGAGACACCACCTGTGGGTTTTAGGATTTCATCAAAAAAGGGATGTATTGGGTCGTAAACTCCATGGTTTGCGTAGTTCGCGTACTGATCGGCAAAGGCCAAGGCTCCGGGTCTAGCCAGCGCCAATACAGCGCTGAGCTCTTCCAAATTTTTAGGCTTAACGTCTCGGCATACCCTAAAATTTGTATCTGCTTCAATTTGAAATAGACCGTGAGGGGTATTTAATTCTTGTAGATTCCTGTAAATTCCTAGGTCGTCGAGATCAATGTCGGAGACCTTAATCCCGAGTGTCTTGCATACATCGTGGACAACAGACACGCTCCTGAGCCCCAGCACGTCGAGTTTTACGTTAAAAATTGAAACCCAGTTCATGTCGTATGAAGAAATAGAATCTTTGTCAGAAGATAATTCGGTGGGGCAACAGTCATCCATTGCTTCGTAGGATAGAGAAATAGCGGAAGGGTGTACCCCTTTGTTTTTTATGAGGCCTCTGAGCTTTAACGCGGTTTCGTAGACTTGTTGATTGCTATCGCACCATTCTTTAAATCTTTCTACCTCCTCGTATGACTCCTTTAGGTCTTTGACTTGACCAAAGACTTTGGGGATAAGCGAGGAAACAGTGTTCATTTCCTGCTCTGTTTTTTCACCGACTATTTTGCCGCACTCTTTGACGAGTAGTTTGCTGCTGAGGGTATTAAATGTTATGATCTTGGAGGTCCTACCCTTGAAAAGCTCTTCTAGATAGCGAAGCACTCTTTGTCTGTTGTGATAACAAACGTCTATGTCAACGTCACACATCAGGGAGCCGTCTAGGTAGGTTACCCCGTCAACCTCTTTCTTCTTTGCTCTAATTTTGGAGATGAACCTCTCAAAATACAAATCATTTTTAACGGGGTCTATTCCTGTCGCTCCAATAAGAAAAAGAACCAAGCTGCCGGCGGCAGAGCCGCGGCCAGCTCCGGTAGGAATATCGTTTTCTTTACAGAAATTAATGACGTTCCAAACAAGCAGTATGTAATCTACAAAGCCCAGCTCTTCCAGAGTCTTAAGCTCGTATTTTGTTCTTTCTACGTATCTGTTGTATTCTGCAGAAGTCTTTTTAACGTTGAGCTTATTGAACCCCTCTAGACAAATGGCCCGAAGGAAGTCGAAGTTATTAACGTCTTCGCTTACTTTGTGTTTGTGTTTATATTTATTAGAAATTTTAAACTCAGGCAGCCTTACTCCATGCAGGGGCAAGTCTAGCGGAGAGAATCTTTCTAAAAGGCTGTCCTTTTTAGTCTTCCGAGTCATCTTTAAAGAAATCGTCTTCCGCTTCGTCGTCGTCGTCGGTTCCGTCGTTAGTTTCATAATCTTCTGGCGTAATTGTGCGCTCTTTTTGAATCTCTTCGTCTGTTTTACTTAGGAGGTCTTCGGAGATTTTTCCTAGTACCGTGGCTAATTCTTTTCTTGATAGCGGGTCTGTGATCGAATAATAAACGTCTATTTTGTCTACTTTGGTGCCGGGCCTCAAGGTAGTCATAACATACTGAATGTTATTTTCTTCAAGTTTGTCCGCTAGGTCGAATACGTAGTCCATTGAACTCATAGTTAAAATATTAACCCAATTCTGTCGTATAGTCAAACATATTTTTAGCATGAAATGGTGTAATTTTTACTATAATAGTAACATGGCACTCAATAAAGTTAATCTAGTTAGGGTAAAAAGCGGCGAATTTGATCCGCCTCAGGATGGCGATTTTATTACGTATAATACCACCTCTGGTCTATACCTTCATACAAGAGCGGGGGATTTAGCTGACTCGCTTGCTCCAAATATAGAGAGCTCAGCCCTAAATAACGACGCTGGGTTCTATACCCCATCAACCGTCCCTGTGCGCGTGGGCAGAGCTAGGGGCGTTAATGTGGAGCCAAGCGCCGGGGTGCTAGACCTTGGAGATATAGCGTATTATAATGAAGTTTTGGTGAAAAACGAGGGCGAGAGCGCAAGTGTGTATAATGGGGCCTACGCCCAACATTGGGTAAGCGCAGATAATCCAGCGACAGCAAGCGGTAAAGAGGGCGACCTATGGTTCGTGATTTAAATGGACTTACTTAGGAAAACCTACAAGAAGCATGGGGATGGATTCTCTAAGGCTAGATTTTGGCACATAAAGCACGACGATTCTTGGCGAAAAGCTAAACAGGTATTTCAAAAGACAAGCACGGGTTGGGAGCTTGCTCATTTACCGGAGGGAGCTATAGAAATAAACATAACGCTTACGGTAGAAGCCGGAGTTCACACCTCGTTGAGCTTAAGGCAACTAGCTAGCGAGCAAACATCATATTCTGAAGATCTTCTTTCAATCTATCCGTTTTCAATTATTTTAAATATAAATTCATCCGCGGTTATACTGGGAGAAAGAAATGGAGAAGACGACTATTCACCTGCGCTATACATAGCAAACTTCGGAGAGGGAACGACTGTGCTCATAAACAACTACGGCACGATTGCTGGAAGGGGAGGAAAGGGAGGGAGAGGTTATTCGCCTCTTCGCGCCGCGCTTAATGATTCAAAGGGACCACTTCACTGGAACGAGATACATGGGGTTCACGGAGAGAACGGGGGGACCGCAATAGAAATTCAAGACACAAACGTGAGTGTGCACAATCACGGACAGATATGGGGAGGAGGCGGCGGAGGAGCGGCGGGTCTACCTATGGTAAGAGCCTACATGAATTACATAGAGCAAACAGGTGGGCCATTTTTAGTTGCCTTAGGGGGCTCCACTACTCAAGGGGGGTTAAATGGGACGCCAATCAGAGAGGGTTGGATGGTAATGGACTTCGGAAACGGAGGCGCTGGAGGAGGGGGAGCTCCATATGGAGAAGCAGGGGATTTTGATGAGTTTTCTTCGATCAGCGAGTTCCCACTAGAAAAAATATTAAAAGATTACAGAATAATGTCATTAGCTTTGGATCAAAGTGTCTTAACCCCACAGTGTTTTGAAACAGAAAAAGTTCAAAAATTTAAAATAAATGGACTAGTAGCAGACACTCTGGGAAGCAGGACGTATTACGAGGAGGACGCTTCTGAACCAAAACCAGCAGTCGAAGATGACGAATACGCAGGGGTCTTGACGACAAAGACTCAGAATTTAGAAAATTATTCTTGGAATGTAAACGGTACGTGGTTCGGCTTGTATTGGCCTTCTCGACCATTTTCGCAAGACTTCGTGACGAAAGCAATAACAGTTAAGGGCTCTACTGTATTCTCGGACAACGCAAGAAACGCGTCGGTCTCTACCGACGGCGCAAGCGCAGCAGGACTTGAGGGCGGAGGAGCTGGGGCGACCAACTCCTTTAGCGCTGGTAAGCCCACCATCGAAGACTTCAAGGGCAACTACCAAGGGGGAGACGACTGCACGGTGCTTCTCAATAGCAGCGTGGATGGATCTAGTGCTAACTCTGTGTTCGGAAGTTATAGCAATGGGGTTGCTGGCGGAGGCTGCGGGAAACGTGGCGGCAACTATAATTACCTAGGTCAGACAGTCTCTAGCCCATACGGCGGCGACCTAATAGATATCCCCGCGATTAGCATAACCTCTATTTCGTCCTTGCGCGGTGGGTATGCTGGAAAAGCCTTGGATTATGATAGCAGTTCTGCGGTTTCCTATAACGCCCATGGTTCAGCCATCATAAGGGGGTCTGATTACCCTTAAAGCTCGATCTGGTACTTCAACTGATTCCAAACTTTTAGATTTAATTCCAAGTCGACTATGGCGTCATGCAAGTTGTCAGAATTATGTTCGATTTTGAACTCTTTACCTAAGTAAGCTAAGCTGGTCCTAACTCCCTTCCTTCTCGTGTGCATGATTTTGTATTGGTACTCTAAGAAGTCCTCCTCGGGCTTGTAGAAGATGCCGAACTTGATACCTTTAGCTATGCAATTAGTGTCGATAATTTTATGCATGAGCGGCATGTAATCTTCTCCCATGTAGGAATAAATATACCTCATTAAATAGATATCGAAACCTAATATGTTGTGCCCTATGATATAATCCGCTTTGTCGAACCAGTCTCGCATAGTGGGAAATATGTCCTCGATTGGGACGGCTTTCTTTCTGTGATCTGTGGGGCTGAATCTGGTTATTCTCGCCGCTTCTTTGCTCACCTTGAGCTCTCTGTGCCATTTAACGAAGAAGTTTTTGTGATCCACCGACTTACCATCCACCGATTTAATCATGGCTGCTTGCCAAGGCAAGTTCTCTTCTCCGTGTAAGCAAAGGTTTTCCGTTTCGAAATCAACCAAAACTAGGTTTTTTTTGTTATTGAATCTTAGTAGTTCGTTGTCCATATTACCAATAAAGTAGTGTCTCACCCCCAGTTGTGAATCCGTGGCCCTGTAAGGTGATCCTAGGGCGTTTAAGGCAGCTTCCTATGACTGCTTGGTGGGTGGTTAGACCGCTGTGTACGGCTATGTAACCCTCCTTGTACTTGATGAATTCTTTTTTTTCTTTTTTGCCGTTAGGCCATATGTTCATGCCACTGCCGCTTTGTTCCTCTGGGAGCCTCAAGGAGAGGGTGAATGAGGTTAGATTTTGCTTGGTGCATTTCTCTTGCGGGAATACATCTTTAAATTGTATGTCTTTATGAATAGCGGCAAGATTAAATGTCTCTCCCGCCCATAGCGTCGATGGGGGATATATATGGAACCCCGGATGCGCAGATTTATCGTAAAGGTAGGCTCTGGTGCCAAGCAGGTCCCCAAGAAAAAAGGTTAGCTGCTCATAGAGATCAGAAAAACGCGCTTGTAGTAGCTCGTTGTTATTGTGTAGCTTTGTGGGGTTGAAGTAGTCCCTCGTTTCTAAACCACAATCCATGTATGACGCTAGGCCTAGGGTGTATTGGACGGAGCTTCTTTTAGTCCAATACTTCTCTAGCTCGTAAATTTCTTTTACGATTTCTTCACATTCATTAGAAGACATAAGCTCTCTGTTGATTGGCTTATTCATTGCTCTTGATCCATTCTTCTACACAGAATTCGTCGCTACACATGTGATCGAACTGCGGTTTGTTTAACGTACTTCGGTTGTTGATGCACCTGAAGGTAAGATAAGCTCTGAAGTCCTTTTTCTTTTCGTAGAAAATGCTTTTAGCTTTTCTTATCTCAAACTTGCCATCGCAGTATTCTTCTACTTTTCGTTGAATTAGGTTGTCGAAGGGTAGCGTATTTTCTTCAGTAAAAAAAACTGGATCAGTGAAGCTAAAGTCTGGAACACAGGCATTGTATGTCAGTAAATTTTTATAAATAAAGGAATCGTAAAACGGTATGGCAAGCATCAGATCTTCGTTGGACCAAAATTTCTTTAGATTCTCGAAGTCCATACGGGGGTTATAGTAGAACCCCTCTTTAGCGGCGCAGCTATAAATTTTAATGAGCCTCTTATACCCAGAAGAATTTCTCGAAAGAATTATGTATTTGGAGCTTTGGTTTAGAGACTCTTCGTCTTTGATTGCTATGTCTGGGCAAAAGGTCATTCGAAGGCCAAAGATGAAATTTATTTTTAAATTAGAAAAATTTGTATAAGCCTGAAGGAATCCACCCATGCTATCTTCGATAAGAAATGGCTTATCTATTTCGTTCTCCTTGCAGATATCAACGATAGAACGAGGGCCTCCCTTAATTGAGGCGTCTTCTTCTTCGAGAGTGAGAATGCTTCTGCCTAAGGAATAGTGGCTCTTAAACAGAGGTAATACTTTCATGCTCCAACCATAGCATCGTACTAAAATAAAGTCAACGAAGATTACCAATCAAACGGGTCATCTTGGAGCAACTGCTTATTTCCTTCGGAGCTATTGAACTTAGGGCAACCATCATACTTAAGTTTTTCTATTTTCTGCCCCTTTTTTTCAGTGACTAAATCATTTTTGAGTGAGGACTTCATGATTTTGCCTCTGTTATTTTTTAATACATAATATTCATACGGATGCTTAAGTGGGCATTCCCATCCGCTTTTGGTGGGGCCGCACATCCATTTGGTCTTCCAGCCGCCGTCGATTGCGAAGTTGGAAACTGAATCCTTTTCCGAGAAGTTGTTTATTGACTTGTATACTTGCTCGAGATAATGCTCGAAGCCTTTAAGCTGTTCTTTTGAGAATTCTAATCGCTGCACGGGTTGCCTCGGGAATCTTAGGAATAAAAATTCTACCACCGGCTTAAGTTTGGGCCAGAGTTTTAAGGACGCTAATGAATACATCATCGCTTGGACATTTGAAGTCAGATCGTCCCCTCTGAATTTGTATTTGCTTGATTTATAGTCAACTATTCTTATCTCTTTTTTGTCTTTGTACTGTATGGGTTTATCTATGAAGCCTCTTATTTTATATTTTGGTTTTCTATTAGTTATTTCGAATTCTTGCTCGGGCTTCTCTATGTAGGGGGTGCCGTCTTCATCACCGAAGAAATTATTTTTGAGACCCACAACGATCATGTCGTCTATGAGATCATAGTTCTCTTGGTAGGTCTCATTACCAAAATTCTCGATGTCGCATTTGCGTAGGTATGAATGTATATATCTTACCACAGCTTCGGAGCCCTCAATCGAGTCCGCCTTAAGAATGGCATCGTAGTGTTTCATGTGCCTGCCTCTCAAGAGGAATTCGAAAATACTATGGCAGACTGTCCCCCTAAGCGCTCCAGAATTAGATCTGTCAGGAAGGTGAAGGTGGTATTTACACCAGTATACCCAGCTGCAGGTTTCCAGAGTCTTTATTCTAGAGGCGGATAGGCATTTATCTTTAGCTGTTGACATAATTATATAAAAAGCTGCTCAGGGGATTGTAAGAAAAGAGCTCCCGTCTTGTTTTTTCCGTGGCGTTCATTCGCGCCCAAAGGTAGAGCCTAGCGAACCCCGTAAAGCCGAACTCTGGAGTACATCTCTTGGTCGGTTTGTGCCATTCAAAATAAGGAGGGATAAGTTCGTGATTTTTTATCACATTTAAGATCGAGTCTCTGGTTTCGTTTTTAGAAATATTATTATTTTCAAATTGATTCATAAACGATAGGGCTTCGGAGAAGGGACGCCTGTGCTCCTTCAGTTCTATCCCTAGTGGTACATTGTAGGGCGATTTAGATGTTTTAAAAAGATATTTTTTATCTCCGCTTTGAAAGTAGTTGAGTAATAAATTTATATTAGAAACCGCGCCTAAGAAATTACCGCTGACCCAGACTCTGAACCAAGCATCCCATAAATCGTAATGAGGAAAAGAAGAAAACGAGTTGCTAATCATCTCATCGTAATGAATGAAGGACGCTTTCATGGTGTCCTCTATATGTTGGAACCTGTGTGTGTCGAAATCGTTATCCTTAATCGCGCTTAGAAGCTCTTCAGCTAGTAAGTCGACCATAATGGTCGACAGGTGCAGTCCGGAGGAGTAGAGGGGGTCAATAAAGGCAGCAGAATTAGCAGAGAGACAAAATCTATCACCGAAAATCTTTTCGCTAGAATATTGGAGCCTGTCTGTTCTCGTCCATTTTTGAACGACTTTAGCGTCTTCGAATTGTTTTCTTATGGTAGGGAATTTTTTTATGTAAGAGGCGAACTCTTTTTCCGGAGACTCGAAGGGTGGGCAGCGGCGGGACCTATTTAATACCAGCCCAACGCTAGTCATGTCGCTCTTTTCACTAAACGGTATAATCCAGAACCACCCATTTTCGAAAACGTGATGAAGAGTGCTCTGGGAAAATGGGACCTTGGCTCCGTATAGGGATTTAAAGTCAAAGGGCCAAGAGCCTGACTCGTCAAGACTTTTCACCCCTGTCATGTGAGTGAAGAGGCCTCTAGAATTCGTGTCGAACTCATTCCATTTTCTGAGGCCAAATCTACTTGCTAGCTTTGAGCATTTTCCAGACGTGTCAAATACGTATGAGCAGGTGATGCTTGCTCCGCCGAAGCAAGACACTCTAACTTTATCTTCGTGGAATTCAATAGAGCTTATTTCTGAGTTCTCTACCTCTGCTCCGTACTTCACCGCTGTGCGAAATAAGAAATAGTCCACATCCTGCCTGAGAAAATGGCAATCTGGGCCAAAGACTTTATTGTCTGGGCCGGGAAATTGATGTGTTCTTTCTGGAGAATGAACACTGTCTTCTTGGTGATACAAAAAGCTGAAAGATCTTTTAACCCCACAGTTTTCGCTTACCTTACTCTTTAAGTCGTGAAAATTGGACAGATACGATATCTCTGGTATACCATATTTTTCTCCAACTATTCTGAATCTGGAGCTAGAATCCGGAGTGGTAGCTTCTCCTATGGTAAATTTAGGATGAGTCTTCGGGTCAACAATAGTTACGCCGACTCCATTTTTGGCTAAAATGGAGGCGAGCATAGAGCCACTTAAGTTGGACCCTATAATTACTACGTCAGTTACTTTATCCATAGCCTATACAGCATTTCTTAATTCCCATTCTTTTATCTGTTCTGAGCTCATCTCACCAAAATCATTTGCTGTAGGTAGATGTATGGCTACTTGGTTCTTGTCAAAGTATTTAAGCAGTTTTCTTTTTAGTTTTTCTGCGGCGACATTGCCAGCGCTATTTTTGTCCTCGTCGTTGTTTAAGGAGATAATCATCTTATCGGGGTCAGTTTTAATTAATGCATTTAATTGCGCGACACTAACATCTAGACCAAATATTACCATGGTGTTTTTGACCCCGGCTTGCCACAGGGAAAGCATATCCCCTACGCTTTCTATGAGGATAACTTTTTTTTGCTCTTTAATTATGTTAAAATTTATTTGAAATGGATATATCCATTGGGACTTATCTCCTAGGTGTTTCCATTTCGGGACTTTTTCATTATCATATAAATATCTACCGGTGAAACCAAGTAGGGTTTTTTTTGAATTAAAGATTGGAAATACATACCTGTTCTTCATCCTTCCCTCTGGCATAATGCCGCCGGAGAAAAGGTCTAAGGTGTCGGAGCCTATCCCTCTGTTCTCCCAGTACGAATGATCTTTGACCAAGCTTCCTAGGGTGGACTTGTCAAAGGACCGACGGGTTTTAAGCTTGGGTCTGGAGGCGACCTTGTTCGAGTAATGATTTTTTGTTTTGAGCCAATTTTGAGCTTCTTCCAAAGACTTGAGGTTCAGCGTTAACTTGACGAGCTCCTCGAAGGAGCCGCTTAGTGAGTGCTTGAAGTCTACCCATCTTCCCGTCTCTTTCTTTATGCTCAATACCGTAGGGTTATCTGATTCTCTGTATAAGGGGGTGGTTCTGTACTCCTTGCCATAGTCGCGTAGACAGTAGCCCATCTCACTTAAGATCTCGCCTATTCTATCCATTACAGAAGCTCTCCGGCCTGCTGGGGTTCCTCCATTTCGTAGGAGGCGTTCTCGTGGTTTATTATATCTAAGAGCGACCCTTGCTCGTCGACTCTAAAGTTTTCCACATTAAAATTTAAAAAATTTTGAACATATTTAAACTTGCCATTAATATTCCTCCTGTGCAGGTCTTGATGGCCCGGGGCGTCTTGACCTTGGTGTCTGGACTTCA
>Ga0114999_10004404_pt1 | contig 17067 bp, 14 predicted proteins | sample ArcticOcean_MG_C_3_FD_89820 | JGI IMG/M metagenome (GOLD analysis project Ga0114999, IMG submission 89820) | Marine microbial communities from western Arctic Ocean - ArcticOcean_MG_CB8_126 | ecosystem: Environmental > Aquatic > Marine > Oceanic | place: Arctic Ocean: Canada Basin | collected...
AACTGATCTACGTCTGGTCTGGGTAACATTGTTCTCCTCCAAACATTTACGGGTTTAGAGGAAATATGTATCTGGACCAGACTATGTTCAACCATCCTGAGATTATCTCAGGATACTACCAAAAATAGGACTCTCACTCTTTCTTGATCCGATTCACGCAACTCAATCAATCTAAAACACAGAGTTTTCTGTCAGACACTATATAGCTGTGTATAAGTTTAACAAAATAAAGGAGAAAAGATGTCAGATAAACAAATTGGTTTAATTGGTTTGGGGTTGGTCGGAACAGCACTTGTTGAGCGATTTCTACCCGCAGGCTTTGAGGTTTTTGGATATGATATCGATCAAAGCAAACTGGATGCGCAACAAGGCGATGGTTTTGTAGCGTGTAAATCGCCAGCAGAGGTGGCCGAAAAAACAAGACGCATCGTCTTGTCCCTTCCCAATTCTACCATTGTAAATGAAGCCGTAGAGGGCCAAAAAGGCGTCTTAGAAACCGCAGAACCCGGTGCAATTATTATAGATACCACAACCGCCGATCCCGACATGTCTGTCACGCTTGCACGCCATGTGCAAAAACGCAGCATTCGCTTTCTTGATGCAACCATATTGGGTTCGAGCCAGCAAGTGCGTGAAGCCGATGTGTTGGTTATGGTCGGTGGTGCATTGCCCGTATATGATCTCTGTCGCGACATTTTTCAAGCATTTGCGCTGCGCACTTTTCACTTGGGTCCATCGGGAAAAGGCGCAGAAGCCAAGCTCATTGTCAACCTTGTTTTGGGTCTCAACCGCTTAGTACTGGCCGAAGGATTGGTCTTGGCACAAAAAGCAGGCGTTGATCTCAATGTATTGCTCGATGTCTTAAAAGCCGGGGGTGCCTATTCACGCGTTATGGACATCAAAGGCGACAAAATGATTAACAGCGATTTCAAACCACAAGCACGCTTGTCACAACATTTAAAAGATGTAGATCTCATTCTCGACATGGGTGCCCGTACAGAAACGCCTCTCCCCACCACTGCTTTACATGCTCAGCTTTTGCGAACAGGCGTCGCCACAGGCTTGGGTGACGAAGACAACTCGGTAGTGATAGAAGTCTTGCGAAAGATGGCAGGACTTTAGACAAATAGGAAAAAAGAGAAAGAAGGGAGAAGAACGGCTTGATTTTTCTCTTCTCCCTTCTTTCTCTTTGCTATAAGTCACCTTTGCTCCTCACTGTTTTTTAAAGAAAGTGACCATGCGTCCACATATTTTCGTAACAGAAAAAAAAGTTGATGGTTTGCGGTCTGTTGATGAGTTACGTGCTGGCATTCGTGAAGGGCATGCCAAAGCCCTGTGGGAAACCATCTACAATCAAGCCAATGCAGATTGCCTGCGTGACCCTTTAATACCCAGCTCTGATTTTCAGGGCCGCGAAAAAGTCCACATTCAATATGCCAACCCCGATTGGACAGTGGTCAACGCTGCAGGACAATGGGTACAAACCGCAGCGCTTGCGGCACTCATTACTGGCGATGGCAGATATCGCGACAGTGCTTTGCGTCAAATGGAAACCCTTTTTGACCGTCGGCAGTGGCCCATGTGGCGAGATCAGGCACACAAAGAGTATGAAGCCGATTTGCGCACAGGCATGTTATGTCGCGACTTGGGATTGGCCTACGATTGGCTACATGCCATGTTAACGGCCGAGCAACGGCAATGGATCATCAATGGCATAGATGACCTGGGCATTCAGCCTTATTTACGATCGGTTGAGGCTGGTGCGTGGTGGGCAAATGGGCACAATAACTGGCTCACCGTTGTGGTAGGCGGTTTGGGCACTGCGGGCATGGCCTTAGCAGATGACCACCCTCAGTCACAAGCGCTCATCGACTTTGCACATCCCCGATTGGTAAAGTACCTCAACAACTACGGGCCAGAAGGTGAATTCAACGAGTCGGTAGCCTATGCCAACGCATCGCTACAACCCGTGTCCTATTTTACAGCGCATCGTTATCACAATGCTGGCGGCGACAACTTATTGGCCAAATGGCCATTTCCAGAAACGTGTTATTGGGCATCCTATTTCACCTTGCCGCCCGGGCATGTTGCACCCTTTGGCGATTCACATTTGGATGCCCCTCCTTTTGTAACGCATTTTTCAGCCATCGCCGATGCCACACAAGACAGCACTTTGCAATGGTTCTATTTGCAAAATATTATCGAAAGCCATCATCGCAATTTGACTTGGGAATTGTTGTGGTACAACGCATCACTGGCGCCCACCTCACCGGAAGGCAAAATCCCAAGAGGCCGAGCCTTTAAAGCCCACAGTGCTTGCATCAGCTCGCGAAGCGATTGGAACCAACGCATCACCCCCTGTGTGGTATATGGCAAAGGCGGTCACGGTGCCGAAGGACATGGCAATCACGATGCAGGCCAACTTTGCATCGACGCCTATGGCGAAAGACTCATCACCGATTTGGGATCCCCTCCGGGTTATCCCGCTGACTTCTTTGGCCCAAACCGATATGCATATTACAACGCATCTGTCACAGGTCATAACGTATTGACATTTGGCAACCAAGAAATGAAACGGTCTGCCGAAAATTGCACTGAAATTTTAAGCGCCCAATTTGACGATGAAAAAGGCGGGTATTGGTCGCTTGATTTAACCCCGATATATGAAGATGTCCTATCTGTTAACCGAACCGTTGTCTTTCTATCACCCGACATTGTTGTCGTTTTAGACAATGCCGAATGTAAAACAGACACGGAGATGATATTGAGATGGCATACCGTCACCGACGCAAAACCAAATGCCGATGGCCAATTCTATGTCACAAGCAAAAAGGCCGCCCTATCTGGTCGTGTCGTAAGGCTTGATGGCGATATGACATGCCGCTTAAATCATCATGCATACAAAGCACCGTTTAACCGCATGCGATTGGGCAATGAATTTGAACAACGCTATGAACCCTTTGTTGAAGTCTCCCTATCTGACAAAAAATGCCGTTTATTAACCCTGTTTGCCATATATCCAGAAAACGATACCCCAAACTCTTGGCAAGAAACAGAGACAGGGTGGCAGATTGACACGCCAAAGGGAAAAACAAGCGTTCAAATTTTAAATGATATATTAAGGGTTGAAAATAAAGTGAACAGTTGGCACGTCAGCCTAATAGATGCCATGCAAATACCTATTTCCCCATAAGGATATTTATGCCATACAAAATGATCGTTCCCGATTTGGGCGATGACGCCCTCACACGGCTTCGGGTGTCCGTACCTGAAATGGACTTCTTTGTTGCCAAAAACGAAGAAGAAGCCCTCGCACTTGCACCCGAAGCAGATGCCATTTACACCTTTTGCTCAACCGAGTTATTGGCCGTTGCGCCCAAGCTCAAATGGGTACAGGCACTCAGTGCGGGTGTCGAGCGTTATCCATTTGAAGCATTAGAAAAACGAGGCATTGTTTTTACAAATGCCAGCGGTATTTATGGCGCACACCTGGCCGATCATCTCATGGCATTCATCTTGGCATTCAGCCGACAGCTGCCCGTTTTGTTTCGTTCCCAACAAGCCCACGAATGGAAAAGCCGCAAAACCTATCCACCTGGTGATTTGCGTGGGCAAACCTTGTTAATCGACGGCCTGGGTGGTACGGGGCAAGACTTGGCACAACGAGCCCATGGCTTTGACATGAGAGTCATTGCCACACGTCGTCACCCAAACCAAAACAAACCCGATACCGTCGAAGCCGTTTATGGGCACGATCAATTACACACCTTATTGCCTGAAGCCGATTGGGTTGCCGTCTGTGTGCCTCTCACGGATGAAACACAGGATCGTTACCACGACCCAGAATTTGCCCTCATGAAAAACACTGCCTACATTACCAACATTGCACGGGGCAAAATTATCAATACAGATGCATTGATGCGTGCATTAGACAACGGGCAAATCGCAGGTGCGGGCCTGGATGTCACAGACCCCGAACCATTGCCCGCCGGCCACCTCTTATGGGATTATGAAAATGTCATCATCACACCCCATGCATCAGGCCATTCTCCCCAAGCAGATGATCGTCTTCTGGACTTAATCTGTGAAAATGCTCAACGATTTATAAAAGGTGAACCCTTAAAGAATCAAGTACACTTAGATTTGAAATATTGATCCCCTAAAACGAAAACGAGGAGCCCTCCCATGATCATCGACACACACACCCATTTATATGACCCCGAACGCCCCCAAGGCATACCTTGGCCACCCAAAGACAATACATTGTTATATCGCCAAGTTTTACCACCCAATTATCGTGCTGTTGCAGAACCCGAAGGTGTGACAGGCACCATTGTTGTAGAAGCCAGCGTTTGGCTTGAAGACAATCAATGGATTCTCGACGTTGCAGAAAATGAACCCTTTATTGTTGGCTTTGTAGGCAACTTAGATCCATCCGATCCCAACTTCGAAGCTCACCTCGACCGCGTTTGCGCCAACCCACTCTTTCGAGGCATTCGTTTAGGCAGTGGTCGCATCAAAAACTATTCATTGGATGATTTTTACCACGTAGCGAAAAAACTAGCAGACCGTGACTTGGAAGTCGATTTGCTTATCCGCACACCCGAGTTGGCAACCGCCGCAGATTTGGCAGCACGTATTCCTGAATTGCGCATTGTCATCAATCACATTGCGCACGTACCCATAAATGGACAAACACCAGACGCCGATTGGGTCGCAGGCATTCGTGCCGTGGCACAACACCCCAATGTCTATATGAAAGGCTCTGCTTTTGCCGAAATGGCACAAGACACACCTGCTCCCAGTGAGGTATCGTATTATGAACCGACCTTAGACATTTTATGGGACGCCTTTGGTGAAGACCGCATCATTTACGGCAGCAATTGGCCCGTATGTGAACGCGCCGCACCCTATGCAACCGTACAGCATATTGTATCGGAATATTTCAAAAGCAAAGGCGAAGAAGCCGTCGAAAAATATTTCTGGAAAAACGCCAAAGCAGCATACAAATGGATAGATCGTTCATGAACCTCTTTTGTTACATATACACCCTCATACTCTTTTGTACGCCAGTCATCGCCTATGGACAAGTCACTCTTTCTAGTGGGCAAGTTTCTCATCGTCCACAAGATTTAGCGACCACAACCGTCTACGCATTGGGCGATTGGGGTACCGGGTATGTAAAACAAGAACCCGTTGCAATTGCATTAGAACGCAATATCGCCCGCGTGCCACAAAACAAACAGACGACACCCTTTGTCATTGGGTTGGGTGATAATATTTATGAATCCGGCTTGCCCTATCACAAAAACTCAGATGCACTGATCTATGCGTGGAATGATCCTGAAGTATTTAACGCATTTGAAAATACCTTTGGTCACGTGTACCAACATGTCACCTATCAAGATACGCCTGTCATTTTTCATGTGGTTCCGGGCAATCACGATTACGATGGCAACTCACAAAAGAAAGACAAAAAATACGGCGATGTTTTGTTGCTAGAAAGCAAGGGCGAAAATTTATACCCAGGCAGGTGGAAATACTATCCTATTGACCACAGCGTGACAAATGCCACAGACACCAATGACTTTCGGGAATATGTACATTTAAGATCGTACGTCGATGACCATGGCATGTATGGTTTAACCTTGCCCCAAAAATTGGATTTGCCAAATCAAGACCTGATCGTGGCCGTGGCAATAGATACGCAAATATTATTGGAAATGTATGAAGAAGACGAGGATGAACTCTTAGAAAAACATTGGGCGCGCTTAGGGGAGATTCTGGCGGCACACCAAAACATACCTTGGAAAATCATTGTGGGGCATCACCCTATTGCCAGCTGGGGATTGCATGGCGGCGCACAAGGCGGCATCAAAGGTGTTTTTCGGTATGGCGTGGGCATCATGCAGGATTTAAAAGACGGGGATTATAAAAAGTTTCGCAAACGACTGGCGTCTATAATGAAGAAACACGATGTCCGCCTGTATCTTTCAGGCCACGACCACAATCTCCAACTCATTGCATTAGATCAATATGACCCAGAATTACTCGCCTTAGACTCCGGATATTTTCAACTCGTCTCAGGCAGTGCAGGCAAGTTATCATCTGTCGACAAAGACCACAAAGCCATCGCAACCTATGACGCACAAAACGGCTTTGTGCGTCTTGACGTAAATAAAAAAACATGCTGGATTGAATTCTTGAGTTACGACGCCAACACAGGTGATGATATTTCACTGGGCATTTGGAAAATAGAAAAAGGAGCAACACATGAAACCAAATAAAATGAAAGCAAAAATCCAAGCAGGCGAAACCGCTTTTGGTGTATCCATTATGATCCCAAGTGTCCAAATTGTAGAAATGGTTGGACACTTAGGTTTTGACTGGATACTCATCGACTGTGAACATGGCAACATCACCTTAGAAGCAGCCGAAGCCCTTACATTAGCCGCCGAAGCCGTGGGCCTCACACCCATTGCTCGACCACGTAAAAACGCGCCCGAAGAAATTTTACAACTCATGGATCGCGGCGTCATGGGCGTGCAAGTGCCTCATGTCAAAACAGCCCAAGACGCCCAAAACGCGGTCAATGCCGTCAAATATTACCCCCTTGGCACCCGCGGTTTGGGTGGTGGAACCCGTGCAGCCTCATACGGCCTCTCTGGCTCCATGGACGAATACATCGCCGCCACCAACCGCGAAACACTCGTCTGCGTACAAATTGAAGAAGAAGAAGCCGCACACAATATCGATGAAATACTCCAAGTCGAAAACATCGACGTCTTCTTCATCGGCCCAAATGACCTCTCCCAATCCATGGGCCATCCCGGCAATCCAAAAGTACCAGAAGTCGCCCAACTTATTGACCGCACATTTGAAAAAATACACGCTGCCGGCAAAGCTTCCGGCACCCCCGGCACCATCGATAACATCCAAGAAGTCATCAACAAAGGTGTCCTATACACCTACAACCACATTCCCAAACTCCTCAACACCGCATCCCTACAATTCTTCGAAAAAGCAAAAGGATAAGCATCTCCACATAAAAACCCGATCAGATCAACCCATCAAGATTTTCCGTACCCTTCCAGTTACCTCGTAATTTGAAAAAGCCCCAGCAAGCATTTGCTGGGGCTTCTCTGTTCTTACCATACAATATCAATTAATCTGTGTTATAAATCCTATCAACAAGCTCTCGAAACCAAAAAGGGCGTGTAAAAACAACGTGAAGCAAAACCAATCCCAAAATGGGAATAGGGATAATAACATCAATCAAACAGATTCCAATAAGCATCGCAACAAGCTGAGTCTTGGGCATCATCAACTCCTACTTTTTCAAATCGCGAACAGGATTGGTCAGCAATTCAAACCCGTCAATGCGACAGGTCACCACATCTCCATCTGCAATAGGAACAGCACCCGGTGTGCCCGTTGAAATCACATCACCCGGTTGCATCGTCATCACCTGAGAGTGAAACGAAACAAGATCATCCGGCGGAAACGTCATATTGGAAACCACATTCGTCGCGTGATCTTCACCATTAATTACCGTTGCTACATTGAGCGTCATCACATCGCCCACTTCATCCGGCGTCACCAGCTCAGGCCCGAACACAAAAAACGTATCAAAGTTCTTGCAAAGCGTGAGATAACGTGGATTGAGCTTCAGAATATCTTCAGCCGTCATATCAATGATCGTTGTAAACCCTGCAACAACATCCAACCAATTTTCTTTTGATACATCCTTACACGTTTTTCCAAACACCACACCCAATTCCGCTTCGGCCGTCGTACGCTCTGAAAGTGTGGGAATTTCAATCGTATCCCCAGGGCCAATGACCGTTGTTGATGACTTGATAAAACTACCCGGATATTTGTCGGGCACCTTTTCTGACAAATCGCTGGCATGTTCGGCATAATTCAAACCAATCCCCCAAATGCGATTGGGGTAACGATACAGCGGCGCAAAGGTGTATCCCTGTTCTGTCTGCAAACCATCAAGAATTCCTTTGCCATCTCTATCATACCAAATTTTCAAAAGATCAAACTGGTTTGACTGAAGCAAAATACGCAAATTCGTCGGAAATTGAACATCTTGTGTGCTATTAATCCGATTGATTGAAACATACCCATTCTCAGTTTTTACAGCGGCCATTTCTTGGCCATTTTTTTTGATCGTTGCAATTCTCATATTTTATCCCGTCACCGTAAATGTAGCCACCTTCTCTTCACTTTCTTTGTAACCAATGCGAATTGCTTTGGCACTCAGTGTATTTTGCCCCTCCTGCAAACGAATAGGCCCCGTATACAAACGCCAATGTGTATCACCCTCAAGTTGATACGCCATAGACGCGCCCTGTGTGGCATTGTAAAACTGAACCATAAACGGCCCCTTAAATGTGCCCCCATCAGGCGTCGCTTCTCTGCCCATATTTTCTTCGCAAATAGGAATAAACACAGGTGCCGCTGTTTGAGGTTGCTCTTTGCCCTGATACATTTGAAAAACCATCTGATCTTCAGGCACATCACCCCACGTATCACACGCTGCACGCCAATCATCCAACACCATTTGCATCGTGATCAACGTATCGGTATGTGCTGGATCATTGGCCAAATTGTGGATCTCAAAAGGATCCTTCTCTGTATCATAAAGCTCATCAACGGGCCGATGTGTTTGAAACATAATTTTTTGTGGCCCTTCAAGTTTATCGGCCAAATGCAAACGCCACATCTCTTCAAGAATGGGGTGACGGTTGCGATACGGTATCCAAAGCAAGTACGGGTTTTCGGGATGGTAATTGCGAATGTATTTATATCGTTTGTCCCTTACCGCACGCATCATATCATATGACTCATCAAAACGATCCCGCAGTGCATAGATATAATCCCGCTCTGCTTTCTGCGGTCCCACAAAAGGCTGACCATGCATGTGCGATGGAATATCAACCCCACACAGTGACAAAACCGTTGGGCCCAAATCAACCATACTCACAAGCTGATCGGTTTCTGTGCCCGGCTCAATTTCACCAGGCCAACGCACAATGAGGGGAATGCGAATACCCGCATCATAAGGCCAGCGTTTACCCCGTGGCAAACCGGCACCATGATCGCTCCACAGCATCACAATCGTATTGCCGGCAAGCCCATCTTCTTCAAGCTGACCGAGCAATTCACCCACACGTTGGTCGGCTTCTGCTAGGTTGTCGTAAAGGCGTGCAATGGCAATGCGCGTTTTGGGTGTGTCGGGCAAATAAGGGGGTACTGCCACAGCATTGGGGTCTGTCGTGATTTCTGGTCGTTTCTCGGGCCACATGCCACTTTCATGCGTGACTGTTGGATTGAAGACCGCAAAAAACGGTGCGCCTTCTGGGCGGTTGCGCCAATGTGCTTCGTTGCTCAACTCATCCCAGGTCGTAATGGGTGGTGCAAATTGATAATCTGTTTTTGCATTGTTGGTGCAAAAGTATCCGGCAGCACGTAGATATTCGGGAAAACACTTCACATAATGAGGTGGAACAGCATCATAGGGTGTGGGTAATTCGGGTGCGTGTTCGTTGGTATGGCGGGTGCGCATATGTTGGGCGCCTATGGCCGATTGATACATGCCTGTAATAATAGCGGCTCGACTGGGGGCACAAACGCCTGAGGTTGAAAATGCATTGGGATAACGACAGCCGCCTGCTGCAAGGCGGTCAATGTTGGGGGTGTGGGCAACGGGATCGCCATAACAGCCAAAACGGGGGCTGGTGTCTTCGAGGGAGATCCAGAGGATGTTTGGGTGTGTATTTGTAGGCATTGAAAATCCTTGGGGAGAAGAAATTTGAAACAACGAGGGTAACAAGTTTTGGTGCAAGTCACACTTTTTTGCTCGTATTGCCTACGGCGTCCTACTTTCTTTAACGGCCAAAGAAAGTAGGCAAAGAAATCCGCCACTGCGTGGAGCCTTTAATAGGCTTCCGTGTTTTTACGAGCGCAGACCACCCTCACCAGCCCGCGCAGTTCCCACACCCCACCTCGTGTTCCACACGCCCAACACCCACACATCACCACCCACCAACTGCACAACGGCCCACACCACCAGCAGGTCGTATTCAAGTTTTTAGATTCATCTTTTTACTTTCACCTTTTTACTTTTGCCTTGATTTGGCCCACACCACCGTAAGGCGAAGCTGCAGTTTTTATATTTATATTTTTTCCCAAATAACCTGATTCGCCCCATCACACCAAGCAACCTCCGATTTTCCGCACCATTCCGTCCAGCTATTCACATTTGCAAAACCTCCCAATCTGACAGGCCACTTCACCCCATGCACCCCCTGAGGGTATTTGCGGAAAATCAGCCTTCCCGGCACTTGAGGGACGGCCTTTTTTGCTTACTTTTTTTGGCTGCTGAAAAAAAGTAAGTCGCCGAAGGCAATAAAGTTAAAATTCGTGATAAACCCTAAGTTCTTTTAGAAAGAAACGAGAATAGATGCCTTTGAATTCTATGTTTTTCCCTAAAATTTTTACCATTGACATCCACACAAAATCGCTTCATCATGCCCTTTCTCAAAGTTGACATTCTTCACATCATTTCGTAACACATTCTTTCCGGAGGTTTTTATGAGCGATCTCAATGTCGGTATTGTCGGGCTCGGTTGGGTAGCAGGCGCACATATTGAAACATTTAAGGCAGTGAAGGGCGCAAATGTGACCGCCATTTGCTCACGCCGCGAACACAACGAAAATGATCTCGCTGCCCAGTATGGCATACCCCTCAAAGCATATCAAAACTTTGAGGACATGCTTGCAGATCCCGACATTCATATCATCGACATTTGTACGCCGCATAAGTTTCATACAGATCAAGCCGTTGCTGCTGCAGAAGCGGGTAAACACCTCATTATAGAAAAACCTATTTGTCTCAATTACGAAGATCTCAAACGGGTAAGGGATGCCATCAAAAAGTCAGGTGTGCAATCTTGCGTCTGTTTTGAGTGTCGTTTTAGTGCGCACTTCACCATGATCCGCTCGGTCATCGATCAAGGTCTGCTGGGTGAATTACACTACGGCGAAGTAGACTATTACCACGGCATTGGCCCCTGGTATGGACAGTATGATTGGAATATCAAAAAAGACTTTGCGGGTTCCAGTTTGCTCACCGCAGGATGTCACGCCTTAGATGCCCAACTCTTTTTTATGGACGGCGAAGTTGAAGCGGTCACCAGCTTGTCCACCAAGTCAAAATCAGAACACTTCACCCCTTATGAATACGACACCACGTCCGTGTCTTTGCTCAAATACAACAATGGCAAAATAGCCAAGGTCACTTCCTGTATCGATTGTCTGCAACCCTATTACTTCCACATTCATTTGGTCGGCTCCGAAGGCAGCTTGCTCGACAACCGCTTTTATTCGCACAAATTGCACGGTATGAACAAAAACAAATGGAGCACACTTGAAACGTCGCTCATCGACTCGGGTGACGTAGCCGATCACCCTTACGAACCGCAATTTCAAGCTTTTGTTGATGGTGTAAACAACAACCAACCGATGCCCAAAACCAATTTCGATATCGCTTTTGAAACGCATCGGGTCAACTTTGCAGCCGACCTCTCGGCCAAAGAAGGCCGCACCGTCAAACTCTCCGAACTGGGGTAATGAAAAACGGTCGCACGTTTGCAAGAACGCGAGTTGCCCTATCGCGGACCCATGATGAACAAAGGTGCCCAAGGCGAAGGGCTGGCCACTTATTTTCGTGACCCAGATGGCAACGAATTGGAAATTAAGAAATACGAATGATCCGTTCTGCCCAAATTGCCACAAAAACCAAAAGCGACCACATGATGTGGTCGCTTTTTTTTAGCTTGATGAAGAAAGCTGCTTCATATATGCTTCTATCATTCTTCAACAACTGATCTGCCCCACCAGTTGTAATCGTTCTACACCACCAAACCCAACACGCTCTGCATATTCTGCAACCCCGCCGTCGTCACCACCACCGCGTCTTGCTCGGGTAGTACCAAACAAAATTGACCAAATGCCCCATCGCCTCGATAAGCATTATACCGACACCGCCAACCCAACAGCCGTTGACGTAAAACTCTTGCTCAACGAAAACAACCGATGATTATATTCTGCCGCATAAGGTTTCCATCACCCTTGTGTCACAACGTGGCCGTGCCTTAAAATCATCAAACTGTGTAAAGCATCTAACTCAGCTTCGGCGGCTTCAACAAAAGAAAGAATGGCCGAAGACGAAATACCTTCGGCCTCTGGACAACTTCTTGGCAATTCCACAAAGCGCTCCTTAATGACTTAAAAATATTTATCCTGTCACATTTTTAAACTTATCCCAAAACATAAAATATCCTAAAACCCTACAATAAAAGCCTATTATAATTTTCAAGAATAAATTGCCTACAAAAACAATAATTTATACAGCTCATAACTTTAATGGAGCCACCCAACCTCTTCGTGTCTTCATATCTTTGTGCCTTCACTAAATGAATCACTATTCTCATTAAAGGTAAATTAACTATGTTCACTATGGACAATGTTATTCGCTACGCTCATTAAGGTTTCACCTGTGCGCGTGAGATCCAATTTTCATTTTGTTAATAGTTCTCAGTGAAAATGCCGCCCCGAATCCACCACCAACGTCTGCCCCGTAATCGTATCCGCTTTACACAGTGCCACCACCTGATCCGCAATGTCATCTTTGTCCGCAGGTTTCTGCAACAAATTGTTCGTCGCCGCGCGTTCCCGATATTCTGGTGCCAAATTAGACGTCGCCCGTGTGCCCTCAATATAACCCGGTGCCAATCCATTCACAGTCACTTCAGGCGCCAGCCCCACAGCCATACACTTGGTCAAATGATTCAACCCCGCTTTGGACACCGCGTAGGGAATAGACGAGCCACTGGGACCCATGCCTGCAATCGACGAAATATTGATCACCCGTCCCGCGCCCTGTTTCTTCATCGCAGGTGCCACAGCTTTAATACACAACATCGGCCCCGTCAAATTGATCGCCAAAATCTTGTCCCATTCTTCCAACGTCAACGCGTCCAAATCGTCAAACGGAATCCACTTATTATACGCAGCATCATTCACCAGAATATCAATCTGCCCAAAATGCGCCAACACCTGATCAACCATCTTTTGAATATCACTGGCATTGGCCAAATCGCACGCCACGGCAATCGCCTCGGTATCCAACCCCGAAGCCACTTCTTCTGCTTGATCTTTGCTCTTTGCGTACACCACAGCAATCTTACACCCCGCATTTGCCAACGCCAAACAAATGCGCTGCCCTAATCCGCCATTACCACCAGTGACAATCGCAACTTTATTTTGTAAATCCATTCCATTCTCCTTGAATGATCCCTGTTTGTTATTGCACCGGGATCAATCCCAGTGCTACGAAAAGCACCAAGCCCTTTGGGCTCACCACACACGTCCCAAAACCGCACAACCAAAAATAAACCCCAACACCACAAAAGCACAAACGCCTACCTACTCCTCACCATCGTAATAACTCGCCTCAGTCATTCGCCCCAACACACGAGGCGGGCGAATCAACCACTTATCCGAATCGGGATAATATACAGGGTCACTCACCGGATTGTCTGCAATCACATAATAAATCAAATCCTCTGTCTCACTCGGGTTCCGAATCTGATGTGCCGTGGTGGGTGGTTGCACAAACGCGTCGCCAGCCCCAACTTCAAACGTTTCATCATTGCGACGCACAACACCCGTTCCACTCACCACCATATAAAACTCCCACGCGACTTGGTGCGCGTGACACGGGAAATTCGTCTTACCCGGTGGCAACTTGACCCACTCCACCTCAAACGGTTGCCCTTCCGTTTCCAATGCCCCCGAAACATCCCTGCGCGACAACCCATACTTTTCCTTAGGCGAAACCCGTGACGTTTCTTCAACTTCCGACAAATGAACTTTCTCTTTCATAACGACCTCACTCATAAATTAAAATCTTACCAACCCCATTGTATCTTTGTGTCTTTATACCTTCGCCTGTGCGCGTGAGACCCTTCCTAAGTCCTTATCCCAATACCACAACTACGAGCGCACCATCAACCCCGGGTAAGCTCGCCCAGAAATTAATCTTTCACCATCCGAAAACCCTTCGGGCCTATCCTTCAACACCTGCACCAACTCCGCTCGCCACCACGCAATCCGATCTTGGTAATCATCTGACGCAATCAAATTATAACATTCATTTGAATCGCGTTCCAAATCGAAAAACTGTTCAGTGCCATCTTTCACGAGCCAAATATACTTCTCTTTGCCATTGGTTAAACAATGATACGTAGGTGATGTTTCAATGTGTAAATACGTACGATCCAAATCTGCCATACCCTGCATCAGCGGCAACAAATTGGCGCCATCCACACCATCAGGGCAAGGTACATCGGCCATTGCCAAAATCGTTGGCATCAAATCTTCAATACATACAGGTGTTTCGCTCACCGTTCCACGATGCAACCCAAACCGTTCAGGAGCCTGAATCATAAACGGAATGCGTGCCGACCCTTCATAAGGCAATGACTTTCGCCATCGATAATGATCACCTAACATTTCTCCGTGGTCCGATACAAAAACCACCACTGTATTGCGCCCCGTCATGCCCTGCACACCATTCACTGGGTTCAACAACCGACGCATCTGATCGTCCACATGATTGATCAACCCATAATAACCCGCCCGTGCCGAACGCAAGGCCTCGCCTTTTAAGTTCACACGCTCAGCACTCACATCCCCATCCATTCTTTCCGGCGGCAAGGCCCAATCACCAATTGCCGGATCGGGCAAATCTTGACGCAAATATCGATCCATATAAAACGCGGGGGGCACCAGCGGCGGATGCGGTGCCAAAATAGACGCCACCAAAAAAAACGGACACGACAGATCACGCCGATTTAGAAAGTTTAAAGCTTCATTTACTGTCCAATTCGTCGCGTGCAACGCCTCATCCATGTGCCAAGGTCGCGCCGTCCAATCGTTGTGCATCACGCCCGTACCGTAATAACCGCCACTGCCTTCGGGCTCACGCCGAGCAAGAAATGCATCGTAATCATCTGACACACGATGATCTTTAAACACCATATGTTCAAAGCCGTAGCGTTTGTGTGGCGGCGTTTGATGCATCCCGCGCCCCACCCACTCGGTCTGATATCCTGCATCGCGCAACACACCAGGGAGCGAAGGTCCTTCCCATTCCATGCTGCTGTTGTTCAGCACACCATGAGTAGAAGGAAATTGTCCCGACAAAAATGACCGTCGCGCCGGTACACAAACAGGGCACGTTGTATAAGCCCGTGAAAACCGCACACCCGCCCCACCAATCGCATCCATATTGGGCGTCAACAGCACCGGATGCCCATCGGCACTTAAACAATCACCGCGCTGTTGATCGGTCATAATCACCAAAAAATTCGGTCGCTCGTCCAAATCACACTCCAATAAAATAGGGTGCAGATCAATTCCTTAACACTACTTACTCTCAAACGCTGCGCGATAAAACGCAAACGGATCATCCGCCATATTTTCGTGAACCTTCACGGCATTGTGTCCAGCACCCAAAGCAATACCAAAAGCGTGTTGAATGTCCAACTGCTCCAAAAACGCGTGATAGGCCTTGTTCTTCTCCAACAAGCGGTCATCTTTCTCGCCCACGTATTGCCGAATCACCTGCGTCTTCACTTTATCCGCATTTTGTGCCACCAATGTCCACGGTGAATTGGCATCGCAATAATCCAAGTTACCTCCAAATACAGACCCAAAAATATCAACCCGTTCATCACGCAAAAACTCAGGTTTGTGCAATGCGCCACCCATAATTGACACCGCACCAAAAAGATCCGGATATTTAAAGCCCAAATGCGCAGCACCAAACCCACCCATCGAAAACCCATCAATCGCCCGACTGGCCCGATCTGCCACCGTGCGATACGTCGCATCTACGTGTGAAATGAGATCCTTCACAATTACCGTCTCAACCGGAAATTGCCCATCCTTAGAATCACAATACATACTCATTGGCAAACCATTGGGCGCCACAATCACCATCTCGGGGCAATCGCCCACGCTCATCGCGTTATCAAACTTGGCCAACAAACGCTTCACCCCATTTGGATTACCCCCACGCCCGTGCAACCAATACACGACCGGAAAGCGCTGTTCCAAGTTTTGATCATAACTCGGCGGCAAATACAAACTATACCCATAATACTTGCTTAATGTCTCACTCCGAAACAACACGTGCCGCATCCCCACCACACCCGGAGCACACGGTGCCACCCAAGGGTTCGGATTGTCTTTAAGCCACCCACTCTCTGAATCTTTTAAATGTTCATCAAAAAACCCCGAAACCAACTTAAAAATATCCGCTCGCTCACCCCCAAACCCATGTGCCTGATCATCAACGATCACAAACGTTGACGACACACCCAGCTCTTGTAATGCCACATTGAGAAATTCACTCTGATTGGGAATCACCGTCAAATCTTCTCCACCGTGCATAATCAAAAAAGGCGGATCATCTTCACTCACATAACTGATCGGATTGGCATTGCCCGCCAAATCGGGATGTTCTTGAATCGGTACACCCACCAATTGCGACTCAGGCGAATCAACCGCATCGTGATCGATGTTCCCTTTCACATCGTTCATACGCAAAAAATCCGTTGGCCCAAACCAATCACACACCGCCTGAACCCGGCTCGACACATCTAAGTGCCCCCCCACCTCCCACTCAACCACATCATTGGCCGTACCCAAAAGTGCCACCAAGTGCCCACCCGCAGAAGATCCCCACACGCCAAACTTCTCACCGTCTAATTGATAGTCACCTGCGTGTGCACGCAACCAACGCACCCCCGCTTTGCAATCTTGAATCTGCGCCGGGAAAATCGCCTCACCACTCAACCGATATCCCACACTCGCCACCGCATACCCTTTTGACAACAAGGACAATACATTATTTACATTATTTTTACTCCCCTTACGCCACGCACCCCCGTGTACCCAAACAACCAATGGCATCGCCCTCTCAGT
>Ga0114999_10004409_pt1 | contig 17057 bp, 17 predicted proteins | sample ArcticOcean_MG_C_3_FD_89820 | JGI IMG/M metagenome (GOLD analysis project Ga0114999, IMG submission 89820) | Marine microbial communities from western Arctic Ocean - ArcticOcean_MG_CB8_126 | ecosystem: Environmental > Aquatic > Marine > Oceanic | place: Arctic Ocean: Canada Basin | collected...
AAGTTAAAAATAATAAAAAAAGAATTTAAAGCATACGAAAAAGAACTAGTAACTTTAACTACTGTAGATAAAGAACTTGGCAAACTTGGAGATAAACCAGAAACATTTTATGCTGATAAAAGAGATGCATTTGAACATAGAGCGAGTTTAGAAAAATTAGAAGAACAATTAGGAGATAAAAAGAAAGAAGAAGATCCATATAATGATCAAATAAATGAAATGACAGAACAGGCACTGGCCGAGATTGAATATACTTTAATGAATGAATTAGTTAAAGTTAGAGAGCACCAAGACTTTTTATTAAAATTATTAACAAACAAGGATAGTTTTGTACGTAAACGTATTATTGAACAAAATTTATCTTATTTAAATGCAAGATTAAGTCAGTATCTTGATAGAATTGGTTTACCGCATCAAGTTACATTCTTAAATGATTTAACAGTTGAAATACAAGAATTAGGTAGAGAATTAGATTTTGATAATCTAAGTCGGGGTGAACGTAATAGATTAATATTAAGTTTGTCGTGGGCATTTAGAGACGTTTGGGAAAGTTTATATAATCCTATCAATCTATTGTTTATTGATGAATTAGTTGATTCAGGTATGGATGGTAGTGGTGTAGAGGCTGCCATGGCAATACTGAAAAAAATGTCACGTGAACATAACAAATCAATTTGGTTGGTATCACATAAAGATGAATTAAGTGGACGAGTAAATAATGTTATGACAGTGACCAAGGAGAATGGTTTTACCAGTTATAACACAGATGTCGACATCATTTAAATTAGCCACATGGCATTGGCATATAGAAATATCTAGTCGTTGTACATTAAAGTGCCCAAGATGTGCAAGACAAGAATGTCCTACTACTTTAATTAATACTGAACTTAATTTAGATTTTTTTAAACGTAATTTTACTAAAAAATTTATTATTGAGAATGTTAATAAGATTACATTTTGTGGTGATGATGGGGATCCTATTTACGCACCCGATCTTATTCCTGTAATACAATATTTCAAAAGCATAAAATCAACTATAGAATTTGTTATAGTAACTAATGGCAGTTATCGTAAATCTAAATGGTGGAAAGAACTTGCAGAAACCTTAACTAGTAACGATCATATACATTTTAGTATTGATGGTTATAATAATGAATCAAATAATTTATATCGTGTAAACAGCGATTTTGATAGTATTATTAAAGGTATAAAAGTTATTACTAGTCATAGTTTATGTTTAACAACATGGGCTTGTATTGTGTTTAAATTTAATCAACAACATCTTGAATGGATGGAAGTACAAGCAAAAACATTAGATATGGATTTTTTTCAAATAACACATAGTACTAAATTTGGTAGTGTATATCCGGCGTATGGTGATAAAGACCCATTAGAACCTGATAAAAAGTATGTTAGTGATACTGATAGATTTACTAGAACAATAAAAGCATTGTCTGGGCGAAAAGCACCTGTGCCGAGTAATTTTTATTATGATAATCGAAAATCCTTTGACGATATTACTCCTTTGTGTGGTATTGGAAACAAAGGAACATTTATAAACAGCCAAGGTTTATTATTTCCGTGCTGTTGGGTAGCCAATAGATATAGTCATAACAACGAATGGCTTGTACTTGCACAAAATTTTAATTTATATGAGCGTACATTAGATGATGTTCTTAATGATGAGTTTTGGCGTGATGAATTTATTAAATTTAAATGGCAGGAATGTCAAACTAAATGTAAATCTTGTTTGGTTGATCGGAATTATGGTACGGAATGGTAATAATTTAACCTCAAGACCAAAAGGTATATAACTAGTAATGCATGCCAAATCCACAAAAAGCAAAAGGTTCCAATTGGGAACGTGATGTAGCTCGTTTCCTCTCAGATCATTATAACGAAAGTTTTATAAGGTCTCCTGGGTCGGGTGCTTATGTTGGTGGCATGAACCAAAAAAGAAAAGATTTTTTGGACGAAGGTCAAATACGTACATTTAAAGGCGACATTGTTCCAGGTGAAAGCTTCGGACATCTTAATTCAGAATGTAAATTTTATAAAGATTTTCCCTTCCATCAACTTTTTCAAGGTAAAAACTCATTATTAGATGAGTGGATTGAACAATGTATGGATGTTGCTGATGACGGTGACGTTAATATATTATTCATGAAATTTAATAATAAAGGCAAATATGTGGCAGTACAAATGCCAGATAATAAAACTCATATTTTAGGCTTAATTCAATCAAATTTTTTTCAGTATCAATCTCAACATTATGGAATTTGGCTTATAATGGACTTCGACAATTTTTTTAAGTTGAATTCTGAATGGTTAAAAATTACTTCTCAAAAAGTAGAAAAACAAAAATAGACATTATTTAATCGAGGTAGCTCGATTCCTATTGAACCAATAAACATGGTAGAACTTAGGTGTCAAAGACATAGGCTAACTTTAGGCTAAAATGATTAAGGCTCTGTAAAAAAGATACAACCTTACACCTATAGAATTCGGATTGAATGAATTACTAAAGGTACCGTTGCTAGACAAGACCAGAGTAAGGGGTATAGGGTAACCGCCCCTGTTGTTAAATTAACAAATCTCTAATTCAATATGACTGCTGGGCTCAGATGATGCAAAGCACATAGAACTTGCTCCTAGACGGGCAAGTTCTGACTGCATAGTCTAGATGATACTAACTAAAAAATTGCATGAGCGATAGCGAAATGCAGATGTACGTAGTACATCTTTATAGAATTTAGGGCAAATAAGTATTTAGATGTTATATCCAGTATATTATACATTTGGTTTAATTTTTATTTTCTGGCATATATAGCGAAATAAGTATGTATATAATGAATCATAAAGATTGTAATATTTTAATAGCATGTGACCAACAATATTATAATGATTGGGGAATACATTTATTGCGTAGTATTCATTGTTATAATCCATTTGTTAATCTATATGTACATCTTGTAAACCCACAGAATTTAAATAAACTCAAATACGTACATTACTCTGAAGAGAAAATTAAATTTGAAAATTATGAAAGTAAGATAAGCTACCTACAAATAGTTCGATTCTTAAAAGTAAGTGAAATATTTAAAGATACTTCTAAACTTGTTATGACTATAGATACAGATTCTATATGTACAAAAGCATTCGCTTTAAAAGAGTTTGTTAAAACAGCAAGAGAAATATCTATATTATGGCGTGATTCAGAAGGTAATGTTAAAGATCCTAGATGGTTAGCTGGATTGATTACTTTTGGAACAGACAATTTTAGACATGTATTTGCAGAAACTTTGCGTACTGTTCGTATTGAGACTAGACCTGGTAAAAATAAAACAGACTTCCCTGCAATTAAAGTTGATTTCTCACAAACTACTCCATGTCCTTTAGTAGAATGGAAACCTGGAAGAGATCAAGTAGTGTTAGAACATCTTAAAGAAAAATATAAGTTTAATCGTGAATATAATCAAGGACCGTGGATGTCTATAGCAAAAATCAAATCTAGTAAAGGTAGTGTGTTTTTAACACTTAAAGGAGCAAAACAAAAAACAGAGCCTAGACATTTATTGCAGTATAACAAAGCCAAAGCAGAGAGTATTGCACTCCAAAATACAGAACCGTTAATTGTAGGAATTAAAGAAGCATTTAGAAATCACCCTTGTCCTAATCTTCCAAATTTTAAAATAGTTCCTTGGGAAGATCAAGAGACAATACTTAGTGCTGACATTTATTTTCAAAATAATATTTTAGAGCAAAAGCGTAAAAAATTTAAAAGGTATTATCAATTTATATTAGATAGTGGTAAACCTTTTTTAGTTGTTGAATCATCTATTTTTAGAAAAAATATGCCGCACCCTCCTCACCCTAAAGCGTATCATAGATTTAGCTGGTGGAGTTATTTTAGAGATGAAGGTAACTATAATAATGTTGAATGTCCTAGTGATAGATGGTTACAAATACAAAAAGATCAAAATATTGAAATAAAAGACTGGCGTAGTAAGTTAGAAGGAGAACATATTCTATTACTTTTACAGCGACCCGGAGATAGTAGTTTAAAAAATTTAATAATTAAACATAGATCATATGGAAATTTTGTTGTTAATGTAATTAAAGAAATTAGGCAATATACTGATAGGAAAATAAAAGTAAGATTGCACCCGTTAAGACAAGAATGGCAACGCGAAATATTAGAAAATGTAGATTTAAGTGGAATTGAAATTAGTACAAATAGTACAACTAAAGCAAACGTATTAGAAGGTGGTAAAGGGCTTATAAAAGATTTCAACGAAGCTAGGGTTGTAGTAGGTTTTAATTCAAATGCACTAACTGAAAGTGTATGTGAAGGCATACCTACGTTTAGTTTGTGTCCTAGTTCAATGGCGTGGGAATGCAGTAATACAGATCTTTCTCAAATAGAAAATCCAATATTAAATTTTCCAAGAACACAATGGTTATATAATTTAGGTTATTGCCAATGGAGAGAAGACGAAATTGCTAGAGGTGACCCTTGGTTTCATCTTAAAGAAATATATCCAGATAATCTTAAATAGTATAAAGGAGAAAAATATGTCAGTTGGCGGTTTTGTGATTAATTGGTCTAAAATAGACTTGTTTGCTTTTGATGAAGAAGATTTAAAATATAAAGAAGATATAGAAGAGATTGCTACTCATTATTTTAAAGTTGACAAAACAGCTAAGTATGCTCATAAATTTGATCATTATTTTGTTGAAAAAAGATTTATTGTTAAAAATATGAATTTAGATGGCATACAAACCGCACTTGATATTGGTACAGGTGCAGGAATGATGCCATATCTATTAAGAAAAGAAGGCATTAAGTGTGATGGAACGGAGTTATCTGACGAAATGTTAAAAAGTCAGCAGTCCATGTACCCAGATTTTTTTAATCAATGTAATGATCTTATTGGATTAAAACGTAAAGAACTTTTTATAGAACCTAAGAAGCCAATGAATTTACCTAAAGACTATGATTTAATAAACGCGAACAGGGTTGAATTTGATAGAGATCCAGAGTTTAATTGGAATTATTTTATTAATGATTGTTTTAAACATTGTAAACGTGTAATGATTAAATTAAATCATGCAGGAAAAACATTTCCGTATTACAAATGCTCAAACCCAGATGCAATTAGACCCTTTATTTGGAATCCAGGTAAAAATTTAAAATATAAAGATACAATATATTCAAGAAAGCCTTTTCGGGCGTGGTATATAACTATAGATAGAGACCAATGGGATTATGAAGAAGAATACTAATAAATTATTCAGTGACGAATATGAAGATCAAATTAAACAATTTCATAAATGGAATAAATTTGGTGGCCCGATCAAAGATAATCAACTACATTCACCATTTTCTAAAAAAGAACTGCGTAGAAAAACTTTCAAATGGGCACAGTACATAGATGATGCAGAACGTATATTAGATTATGGTTGCGGCCCAGGAGGTATAGTACATAGATTAAGATTTCTATATCCCAAAAAAGAAGTTATTGGTTATGACCCAGGAACAGAAGAATTTAAAGATTTACCTAAGGGTAAATTTGGTTTGTTAATAAGCACAGATGTTTTAGAACATATAGAGCCTAAATTTCTTCCTAATGTTTTAAAACATATAGATGAATTATCTTCGGAATATCTCTATTTAAATATTTGTATGTCTTTAGCAAAGAAAGCATTACCTGATGGCAGAAATGCTCATCTTATAGTAGAAAATGAAACGTGGTGGCATGCTAGGATACAACAGTATATTAAAAGTGAAGTTATTCATGAATGTTACACATCAAAAAGATGGGGAAATAATAATGAATTTATTTCTAAAAATGTTCATATCGTTTTAAAAAAGAATTAAATCTTTTTATTTAAACGAATATTCATATTCAACGTAAGCATTGCCTTTATCATCACTCATAGAATTACTAAAAAAATTAGGAGTTTCACCTATTTCGCGAGTCCAAGCAAATTTTAATGAATGATTGTCGTTAAATTTCTTTTTTGCAAATAGTCTCATTTTGCTGTTATCATGGTTATCCATGTTGTAATCATATCTTGTACCAATACTTAAACCATCAGTAACATCAGCTAAGGCCGACATCGAAAGCATTATTATTGATATTGATAATATTAATTTTCTAATTGTCATATAATATAATCTCCTATATTAAAAGAAAGGCAACCCAGTTTTTTTCGCGGTCTCCAAATTTTCTTTTATAATTTCGTTGATACTTTGTCTATCAAGAAAAGAAAGATTTAAAGCCTCAGTGTAGCTAAGACCACCACGCATAAACCAAGTTAATCTTAGTGCCTCGTCACGGATTATTTTTGATTCTTTTTCTAATTGATCAATATGTTCGGCTATCTGGGTAGAATCAGAGGTCAGTAGCCTTATTCGAAAAAATGTGTTATATCTAATGTAAATTTTTGTTGATAATCGTGCCCACATTTATTACATGAAAGGTTTAGAGATGGAGCAGAAGCCAAATCTTTTTGGTCAAATACAAAATCTTTAATTCGCTCAAACGTCTTACGATCGCATTGTTCTATAAATTCTTCAATTTGTTCATATTTTGATACAGATCCTTGTGGTGTTTGAATTAAATTAATTGATTTTGTTACACTTAATACAGTAAGTTTAGAAAGAACTCCTAATGCATCAGACATTACCTTTGATTTTTTTTCCTCGGAAATTTCAGCATCATTAGCAACGGATAAAGTTTTTTGTTCTTGAAATTGAAACATTGCATTTTCGTTGACTTGTTTATATGATAATGGTTTTAAATGAAATATTAAATCACCCACTTTTAAGGATTTAGAATAATCTACTGGTTTAAAAGAATCAATGATTATGCGTAAGTCTATTGTATTATCTTGTATTTCGGCACATTTTTGACATGTTGATTGTACTTCTAACTCGTGCCCGTAGCTTGCTACTTTAATGGCGGTTAAGAGTATATCCATATCACATTGTGGCATTCCCCATGGATCTTTAATATGTGGAACGCAACTAGTAATCATAGATGATAAAGCAGTACCATTAAAAAGTGCATCGGGGGTACGATTAGTCATTTCATCTAATGCTGTCATGGGATAGACTGGTAATTCATTGTTTGGCGGCATATCTAATGCACCCTCGGGGTAGAATTTCCCCTCGCTAGGTAATTTTACATAGATAGCAGGTTGTCTAAAAAATTGCTGTAAAGGATTGTTTTCTTTTACAGGTGTTGTTTCGTTTGTATCGGGCATAATTTTTCCACCATAAATAGTATATTATAATACTTATATTATTAAAACCGGGGTATAAATTAAATGGCATCACCAGAAGAAATAAATGAAGGTCTAGGAGAGACTAGTGAAGTACTGAAGCCCTTCAAAAAGGCTCTAGTACAAGGCTCAACGGCCATAAAGACTCTGGGTTCGACATCTTTAGATGCCACTAAATCATTGTATAAAATGGGTACTGCGGCTGAAAAAATAGGTGGTATTACTGACGCCGCTACTAAACTTGTCGGTGGCACACTAGAAATGATACCCGGAATCGGTAAAGCACTCTCGGGCGGAGTAGGATTAATTGGTGAAGGTTTTAAACTGTTCGTGGATCTTATGGAAAGTGGATATGGTGACTTTGCAGAGATGTCAAAAGTAGGCGCCGCCGGAGCCACAAGTATCACTGAGTTAAAAACAACAGCTATGGAAGCCGGTTTCGCTTTACACAATTTGGGTGCTTATGCTGATGTAATAAAAGAAAATGCTCGTACTTTGGCTATGTATGGCGGAACAGTTTCACAAGGCAGAAAAGGATTCTCTGACATGTTAAAGCAAGTTCATCATGTTGATGGTGCGTATACTAAACAATTAATGCTAATGGGAATGAATCAAGAACAAATTTTAGATTTTTCAACTGGCTACGTGAAGACAATGGCTAGAACTGGCCAACTCCAAAACATGACAACAGATCAAATGGCGGCATCAACTTATAAAGCCGCCAAAGAAATGGATGCATTATCTAGAATTACAGGTATGCAAAAAGATGAGTTATTAAAAGAAATAGATAAAGGGTTGTCTTATAGTAGATTTCGTCTAAAGTATGAGAAAGACATGAGATCTGGCGATGAGGAAACGAGGAAACGAGCAGAGAGGGCAAAAGAAATATTTGGGATGCTGAAAGATACCCCTGGAGTACAAAAAGGTTTCGCAGACCAATATGCCGGTTATATGCAATCAACTGAATCTCAATGGCTAGAGATTTTAAGTGGAAGCCAAGCAAGTGCATTGCTCCAACAAGATTCTAGTGTAGAAGCCGCAACAATAACCAAAGATCTCATTGGGCATGTAGCCGGTGGAGTTACAGAATTGGGCGAAGCAGAAATGGCATTAGGATTAGTTACAAAAGAAGCTGGGGTCAATGTTGCCGCTATCCTTGATTTAAATCAAACACTTAACAAGTCGGCTGCTGAGGTTGCTAAAGGAGAAGTTACTGATGCAATTACTAAGGGCGCCACTGATATAGAAAATGCAGTCGGCACTATAGCAAATATGGAACGGGCCAGAGAGAAAATAGATCAATTATTAATAAAAAATATAGAAGCGGCCTCTGCAGCGGCTCTTCTTTTCTCTTCAGAGATAAACAAAGCGGTGGGAAAAGTCACCGAAGGCATGGAGTCATGGGGTCTGGATAATCTTGGCAATATATTTACGAAGCTTAATGATTCTGTAGGGAAAACCTGGGATACGCTCTCTAATATAAACGCCTGGTTTCGACAGAGTTGGCTTGGTAAAAAAATATTTGGCGGAAAAGGTGAAGCCGGATCACTTACATCGATAGCTGGTTTTGTCGGTGAATCCGCAGGCAAGGCACGGATGGAATTACCTGACCAGACACGCGAAGCCTGGGCTAACGCCACAAATACAGCTAGCCGTGTAGGCGCCGCCTATATGGATAGTCGTGAAAGAGGAAGATCGAATGTCATGAATGATATGATGACAGGTGGTACGGGGTGGAAGGACCCAATCGGAAATGACAGGCAAAAATTCCAGTCGTATATGGCTGAGAAACAAAATCTTATATCTTCGAATAAAAAATACCGAGGAGAGAGCATGGATCATGAAATGAAAGATGAATTAAAACAAGCGATTATTGAAGGTATGGAATTAAGCAGGTACGAAGAGAGAAAGCTTCTAAGAAATATCGAAAAAGCAACACACGACGTGGTGAATGTAACATCAAACCAATAACAGCTAATTAAAATCGATTAATATCTACTTGACAAACATCGTAGACCATGTTATTATTTTAATCTAATACTATTAATAGGTTACGATAAATACTCATTAATAGCAAAAAAGGACAAATAATGGCTTCTTGGAAAAAATATTTTAGAGTATCAGGACAAACAGATGGTAGGTTAAGCCCTGTTAGTGGTATATCCACCGATCAAAACAATACTGACTTTGCTTTTCGTAATTATCAAAGCTCTTTACCTGAAGTATATTCAGGACACCCAAATAGAGTAGAACGTTATAATCAATATGAAGCAATGGATATGGATTCGGAAGTTAATGCCTGTCTAGATATCATTTCAGAATTCTCAACCCAGAGAAATGACCAAAATGGTACTGCATTTGAGATAGAATTTGCAGATAATCCTACAGACCACGAGGTTGAAATTATAAAAACACAATTACAGCATTGGAATAAACTTAATAAGTTTGATCAACGCACCTTTAAATTATTTCGTAATACAATTAAGTATGGAGATCAGGTCTTTGTACGTGACCCAGAAACTTTTGAATTATTTTGGGTTGATATGATGAAAGTATCTAGAATAATTGTTAACGAATCAGAAGGTAAGAAGGCTGAACAATATATTATTCGAGATATTAATCCTAATTTTGAAAATTTAACAGTTGCGGCTAAAACTGTACAAGATGATGCAATTAATCCACCGACACAAGGTGGATATTCAGCACCGCCAAGTTATTCGGCACCTAATGCTATGAATAACCAAGGTGGTAGATTTGCTACAGCAATGAATGAGAGTTGTATTGATGCCGCACATGTTTGTCATATCTCTTTAAGTGAAGGATTAGACTGGAAATGGCCATTTGGACAATCAATATTAGAGAATATTTACAAGGTTTATAAACAAAAAGAACTATTAGAAGATGCTATATTGATTTATCGTGTGCAACGTGCTCCGGAGCGTAGAGTCTTTAAAATTGATGTGGGTAATATGCCAAGTCATATGGCTATGGCGTTTGTAGAACGTATTAAAAATGAAATTCATCAGAGACGCATTCCAACAACATCTGGTGGTTCAGCTATGCTTGATGCTACATATAATCCATTGAGTATGAATGAAGATTATTTCTTTCCTCAGACTGCAGAGGGTAGAGGATCTTCAGTAGACACCTTACCCGGTGGTGCCAACTTAGGCGAAATAGATGATTTACGGTATTTTAATAATAAATTAAGTCGTGGATTACGTGTACCTAGTAGCTATTTGCCATCGGGCCCAGACGAAAGCCCAGCACCGTTAAATGATGGTAGAGTAGGTACAGCACTTATACAAGAGTATCGATTTAATCAATATTGTCAACGTATGCAAAATCAGATATCAATGAAACTTGATGATGAATTTAAAATGTTTTTACGTTTTAGAGGATTTAATATTGATAATTCGCTTTTTAATATTAACTTTAATTCACCACAGAATTTTGCAAGTTATCGCCAGGCAGAACTAGACACTCAAAGAGTAAATGTATTCTCGGCAATAGAAGGTATGCCTTATGTTAGTAAACGTTTCGCGTTAGAACGTTTCTTAGGATTAAGTGCAGAAGAGATACAAAAGAATCAAGAACTATGGGCTGAAGAAAATGGTGAAACAGGAGCCGATAATGTCGAAGGCAAAGATCTACGCCAAGTAGGTATTAGTCCTGGTGATATTGATTCTGATATAACAACTGGCGACCAGTTTGCTAATATAGCACCCGAAGAAGGTGAGCTTGGTGACGAACTTGCTGTTGAACCAGGCCCAGAAGAAATTTAGTTCCTTAATATTGTTAATCATAAATTAAGTTATGTACACGATACATAACAATGGTTGGACAGTAATCCTAGATTCAGAGTTTAATCTACTTAAAGCAACACAAAAAGATATTAATACGTTGGGCAAACTATTGGCCAAATATACAGTCATTGTTCAATCCGGACAACATCATTTAACACTAGACGATGAAAGAAAAGTAACTAAGATGTTTGGAAATATCGAAAAGCATGATGTTGCTAGTAATCCATTAATTAAATCAGCGATGGTTGAAAACTCAAATGACGAAATTAATAGAGTTACTGGTGCTTTGGATAAAGATGGTCTCCCTGGCTTATTTGGTCATGATAGTGAATTAGATTGGCATTGTAATAAACCAGCAGTACCTGATAGAATGCCGGTTGTTTGGTTATTTGCAGTTAAGCAGTCAAAAGGATCTCGTACTAGCTTTACAAATAATATTATGGCTTATGAAGATTTAGATTTAGAAATAAAAAAAGAAATTAAAGATCTTAAATTAGTTTGTGGGTTTAGTCGTGGATCGTATACTACATATTCATTTGGTAAAGACCAGGATTTTAATGAATATTATACACCGCCATTAGTTTATACTAATAATGGTAATCAAACCGGGTTATTTTTCCCCTTCTTACAATTTAGAAACTTTGTTGGAATGACAGAAGAAGAAAGTTTGCCATTAACTAAATTATTAAAAGATCATATTCTACAGGAAAAGTATATATATCATCATGATTGGGAAGATGGTGATGCTATAATGTTTGAACAATGGTTAGGTTTACACAAAAGATGGGAATTCCCAGGAATGACAGATCGTTTATTACACAGAATTTGTTTTGATTTTACTAATTGTGATTTAAGTGATTAGTAAGGTTTATATAGTAATTTTTGTATATAAAAATCTATGTTAAAATACTTCCACGGTTTAGGACCAAGATACACTTCTTTTACTTTTTTATCTGTTCCATAATTTGAATATTTGTGGTGATAGTTATGCCACGCATGTGTTCCTATTAAGAATACCATCCAGTTCGGGTCTGAATTATTTAATTTGTGCCACCACCAATCTGTATATCTATAGATAATTCCCCAGATCCAAACCGGAAATATAAAGAATGCTAAAAATGTCCAAAAAGGTAAAGTTATTAACCATATTGAAATAGTAGCAAAGAATACTTTATACCAATGTTTATTGAACCAGTCAAACATTGGATTAGGATCTATTTCGTCATCGGGCATTTGCGGCAAGTTTTCTAATGATGCATGTGGTGTTAAATCAAAGTGGTATAAGAGTGCATTCTCAGTAAGATCTATTTTGGCTTGTGTAGGGTCCTTTTTAGGATCATTACCAAAGGTATGATGTAAAAAATGAAAACGACATTTATTATATGGTGATTGTTGTTCCCATATTGCAGTAAGTAGCCACCCTAATAATTCAATAAATTTATATTTAGGTCTAATCCATTTATGTACTTGGTATTCGTGATAGGTAGCGATGAAAATTGACTTAGCAACCCAATAAAACATAAAACCTGATAATAACCAAATCCAGTCAACTACAAAGAAAGCATATATTACAAAAGGTGTTGCAAATGCAACTTTTCTAGCCCTAATTTCGTGTACCCACTGAATAATTTTATTAATAATTTTGTGAAGCATGATAATATTTAGTTCTTTGTTTTGGTGATAAATAATAATATGATTTTACAAGAACTGTATAATAAGTATCCTGGCTACCAAGATGAGAATGATGATCAAAGTAAGCCTTCGTTGGGCGATTTACGTAAAACTAAGTTGACATTAAAGCAACTTAATAAGCTACGTCGAATGGATGATATACGAAAATATGAAAAAGAACTTAGTTCAGCAAAGGTACAAAAAATGTATGGTTCAAGTTCTGAAGACGCAATTTCCCCCACATTTTAAGGTAAAGGCTCAAAAAAGGCCTTTTTTCCTTGAAAATCACTTATATTACCAATTCATGTTATAAATAAAACTACAAAAACCCCTACGGAGAGTTAATATGAATAAATTCGAAGAATTAATTGAAATGATTATCAATGATGAGCAAGACAAGGCTCGTGATCTTTTTCACGATGTTGTTGTTGAAAAATCACGTGAAATCTATGAAGAACTAATGGCAGAAGAAACTCCAGTTGAAGAAGCTACTAAAGAAGTAGCTGAAGAAGTTACTGAAGAAGTTACTGAAGAACCTGCAGAAGAAGCTACTGAAGAAGTAGCTGAAGATATTCTAGATCATGAAGTTACAACAGAAGTAGAAATTGGTGGAGATCCTGCCGATGATCTAATTAGTGATATTGAAGCTGATGAAGAAGGCGTTGCAGAAGAAAGCGACGAAGATGACGAAGCCGATGTAGAAGAACTTGAAGATCGTGTTGTTGACGTCGAAGATAAACTAGACGAACTAATGGCCGAATTTGACGCATTAATGTCAGCAGACGCACCAGCTGAAGAAGAAGTACCAGCTGAAGACGAAATGCCTGCAGAAGAAGACGAAATGCCTGCAGAATCAATAGAAGATGCAGTAGAAGAAGAAACATTCGAAGCAACAGAAGAAGTAACTAAAGAAGAAGAGCAAGTAGATGAAGCTCTTAATACAAAAGTTGTTAAAGATGATAATAAAGACGGCACTGATGACGCTGGTAAGAAATCACCAATGTCAAATTCCGCACCAAAGGTTAAAACTGGCGCAAGTGGTAAAAATATAGCTCAAGCTTCTGAAGAAAAGCAACCAGCTACGCCAAAAGTTGAAGATTTAGGCGGAACTACAGAACCTGATCCTAAAAAAGTATAATTTTAAAGGATAGTTAAGATATGTCTTTATATCTAAAAGAAAATTTAAATTTCAACGATGCTAATATAATTGTTGAAAGTACAAACGAAGGTAAAGATCTCTTTATGAAAGGGATTTGTATCCAGGGTGGCGTTAAAAACGCCAACGAACGTGTTTATCCAGTAAATGAGATTGAATTGGCCGTTAATACACTTAACGAACAAATCACCGGAGGATATAGTGTTCTAGGCGAAGTTGATCACCCAGATGATTTAAAAATCAACCTTGATCGTGTTTCACATTTAATTGAAAATATGTGGATGGACGGTCCAAATGGTTGTGGTAAGTTAAAAATATTACCTACTCCAATGGGTCAACTAGTTAAAACTATGTTAGAATCCGGAGTAAAACTAGGGGTTTCGAGTCGCGGCAGCGGAAACGTTGGCGAGAGCTCAGGACAAGTCAGTGAATTTGAAATAATCACTGTCGACATTGTGTCACAACCGAGTGCACCTAATGCCTATCCAACAGCAATATATGAAGGCCTTATGAACATGAAATATGGTCATAAAGTTTTGGAAATGGCAAAGGAACCCGGAAATGATGCAAAAGTAGCACGTTACTTGAAAAGTGAAGTTTTAAAACTTATCAAGGAACTTGGTGCTTAAGACTTATAGGAGAATCGCATGCTAGATGTAATTAAACCATTGCTTGATAGCGAGTTGATAAACGAAGAAGCTAAGGAAGAAATCCAAGAAGCTTGGGAAGCTAAATTAGCAGAAACCCGTAAATCAATCGGCGCAGAACTTCGCGAGGAGTTTGCACATCGTTATGAACATGATAAGCAAAACATGGTTGAAGCAATCGATCGCATGGTAACCGAAAGTCTAACAACTGAAATTGAAGCAGTTAAATCTGAAAAATCTCAGTTAGAAGAAGATCGCGTTAAATTTAACGCAAAAATGAAAGAATCAGCACAAAAGTTTGATAGCTTTATGGTTAAAAAACTTGCTGAAGAAATCACTGATCTTCGTGAAGACCGTAAACAGCAAAAAGTTGCAATGGAAAAAATGGAACAATTTGTTGTTAAAGCATTAGCCAGAGAAATCACAGAATTTGCAGAAGATAAGAAAGATGTTATTGAAACAAAAGTCCGTCTTGTTGCAGAAGCACGTGAAAAACTTGAAGCACTTAAAGAAAAATTTATTTCTGAAAGCGCCTCAAAAATGACTACTGCCGTTGCCAAGCATTTGAAAGCTGAACTTTCTCAATTGCATGAAGACATCAAAGTTGCTCGTGAGAATAGCTTTGGTCGTAAGATATTTGAAGCTTTTGCCTCAGAATTTGTTGGTACTCATCTTAATGAGAATGAAGAAATTCGCAAGTTAAAAGCTACAATTGAAGGAAAAGATCAGCAGTTGCATGAAACAACCGCAAAACTCGACGAAACGAATAAGTTGGTCGAGACAAAAGACAAAGAAGTTAACATGATTAAAGATAAAAATGTTCGTGAAGCTAAACTTACCGAACTACTTTCTCCGTTAAACACAGAGAAAGAAGAAGTCATGCGTAACTTGTTAGAAAGCGTACAAACAACTAGATTGGAAAACGCTTTTGAAAAATATCTCCCGGCGGTACTTTCAGAGGATGTTGTGAAGTCTAAAAAGACTAAACTAACAGAATCAGTAAAGGAAGTAACTGGGGATAAAGCTAGTCAGAAGAAAGCTGAAGAAGATAACACCAACGTTATCGACCTTAGACGACTAGCTGGTTTGTAAACAAGAAGTTATTTAGGAGAAAAATGATGTCACAAGAACTACTTGAAAGCCGTTGGGATGAGACCAAAGAGGCCCTTTTAGAAGGCTTAGAAGGTCAAAAACGCAACGCAATGAGTGTTATTTTAGAAAACACTCGTAAAAATTTGTCAGAAGTTGCAACAGCAGGCTCTACTGGCGCTGGTAACATTGGTGCACTTAACCGTGTTATCCTTCCAGTTATCAGACGTGTAATGCCTACTGTTATCGCTAACGAAATTGTTGGCGTTCAACCAATGACAGGTCCTGTCGGACAAATACACACCTTGCGTGTACGCTACGCTGAAGCCAATAATGCAACCGGCACAGCAAACGACGTACTAGCAGGAGACGAAGCACTTAGCCCATTTAAAATCGCTACAGCATATTCCGGTGACGGAACAGCTGGATCTGGTGATACTGCAAGTGCAAAAGAAGGAACAGGCGGTCGTAAGATTTCTGTTCAAATCTTGAAACAGGCTGTAGAAGCTAAAACCAGAAAGCTACAAGCTCGCTGGACTTTTGAAGCCGCTCAAGATGCACAATCACAGCATGGTATTGATGTTGAAGCTGAAATAATGGCAGCCTTAGCACAAGAAATAACCGCTGAAATAGACCAAGAAATTCTAGCTAGCCTACGTGCGTTGGCGGCAACGGAATTTACTTATAACCAAGCTACTGTATCAGGTACTGCTACATTTGTTGGTGATGAACATGCGGCATTAGCTGTTCTTATCAACCGTACAGCTAACTTGATTGCACAGCGTACACGTCGTGGTGCTGGTAACTGGACTGTTGTTTCACCAGCAGGCCTTACCGTACTACAATCTGCTACGACTTCAGCATTTGCTCGTTCAACAGAAGGTACTTTTGAAGCACCTACTAATACCAAATATGTTGGTACATTGAACTCAGCAATGAAAGTATATGTTGATTCATATGCGTCTGATTCAACTGCATGTTTAGTTGGTTATAAAGGTTCATCTGAAGCAGATGCGGCAGCTTTTTACTGCCCATACGTTCCATTGATGAGCTCAGGGGTTGTACTCGATCCTAGCACATTCGAACCAGTAGTTAGTTTTCTAACACGTTACGGATATATTGAACTTTCAAATACAAGTTCTTCATTCGGTAATGCTGGTGATTATGTCGGAGAAATTGCCATGAGTAACTTGTCTTTTAGTTAAGACTTATTACTTGTAGCGTTGATCTTAGGATTAACCACTTTAAAAAGCCCTTTAGTTAGGGCTTTTTATTTGGCCATTAAAAAACCCCGAACAAGCCGGGGTTTTTCTGGTAACTTATAATAAGTTGAGTTGTTATTACTATACAACTGCCGCTGTTAAAATACCAAGGTTTGTTGCTGTAACTGTTGTACTA
>Ga0114999_10004412_pt1 | contig 17046 bp, 14 predicted proteins | sample ArcticOcean_MG_C_3_FD_89820 | JGI IMG/M metagenome (GOLD analysis project Ga0114999, IMG submission 89820) | Marine microbial communities from western Arctic Ocean - ArcticOcean_MG_CB8_126 | ecosystem: Environmental > Aquatic > Marine > Oceanic | place: Arctic Ocean: Canada Basin | collected...
CTCGATCCGTTTACTGTGGTGCTGACGCGGCGGCCCACGGGCAAACCGGCGTTTATGAGCGTCACCCAGGCTGGTCTCATCGCCTATATCGGGCTTAACGATCGGGGCATTGGCGTGTGCATGAATACGTTGCCGGCGCCCAACCGTCCCTTGGGCGTGCCACATTATTTTACGGTGCGCGGCATCTTTGAAGCCGATTCGCTCGATGGCGCCGTTGAGGCCGTGGCGCGGGCCGAACGCGCCATTCCGGCCAATATCATCTTGTCGACGCCGCAGGGGCCGGCCGATTTGGAAGTGACAGTGGACGATGTCTATGTGCTGCGCGACGAGGGCCAAGGGTACGTGACGCATACCAACCATTGCCTGCACCCAGATTTGCTCTCGGTCAACGACGATTTTCCAGACCTCATTGAGTCGACGCCGCGCAAGCTGCGCATTGAAAAGATCTTCGGTGAGGTGGGCGGGCAGTTGAGCATGGAGGTCATGCAGGCGGCACTCAAAGATCACGAGAATTATCCAAAATCCATGTGTCGTCACCCCAACGAACATCCGACCAACGGCTATTGGGTTAGCGTATTTTCGGTGATCATTGAGGCCGACGCTGGGCGCATGCACCTGACGCGCGGCAATCCATGCGAGAGTCCGTACGAGACCTATTTATTGAATTGAGGAGCCATTTATGGGACTGCTACACGCCACGATTATTGATGCGGCTAGCGGCGAGAAAATCGACGCCAAAGTACACGTGCTCAACTCCATGGGAACTTTCAGCCATCCGACGGGGGCGCTGCTAAAGAATGGGCCGGGCACGCCGTTCTTCTTTTCCGACGGCGAATTTGAGGTCAACGCCGGGCGCGATCGGGCCGATGTGCTGGTGGAGCGCGGCACCGAGTACGAACCCCAGCGCGTCGTGGTCGAGATGCCGGAGAAAGGCATGGTGGACGTGGAGATTCCCATCAAGCGCTGGTATTACCCACAAGAAAATCACTGGTATCCGGGCAATACCCACATTCACTACGACGAAAAAGAAACGCGGCCGGACGAGCGGTTGGGGGTGGATTGCAGCGTCGAGGGTTACAATGTCACCGCGGTCAGTGTGCTCGACCGGCGTCAATTGCCCTATGCCAGCAATAAATATCCCATCGGCGTGATGAACGAATTCACCACGGCGCATCACGTGCTCGACATCGGCGAGGAGAACCGCCACTACGGCGACCACTCGCCCTGGGGTTTTGGCTATGGCCACGTCATGTTTCTCAATATCCGCAATCTGGTACAACCGGTCAGTCGTGGTCACACACTAACGGCGCAATTTGATCCGGACTATCCGCCCCTGTGTTTTTGCTGCGACGAGACGCGCGAGCAGGGTGGCATTGTCATCTGGTGCCACAACGGCCGCGGCATGGAGGCGCCGATAGCGGCGGCACTGGGCAAATTGGACGCCTTTAATTTGTTCGATCCCTTCTGGATGGACCCGGAGTACGAATTGTGGTACAAGCTGCTCAATTGCGGTATCCAACTGCCGGCGTCAACGGGCACGGACTGGTTCGTGTGTTCAAACAATCGGGTCTACGTCAACACCAAGGAGGAGTTTTCCTACGCCAATTGGATCGACGGCATGAAAGCGGGCAATACCTTCATCACCAACGGCCCGGCAGTGGATCTACGGGTCAATGGCCAGGAGATGGGCAGCACGGTCGAGGTAGCCGGCGGCAGCGCCCTGGAGGCCGAAGTGACTTATCGCTCCTACTACCCGATAGAGCGCATCGAAGTGGTGGTCAACGGCGAAGTGGTGCATCGCGAGGAATGGCCCGAAGGGCGGCGCGAGGGCGAGGTGCGTTATAAAGTGGAGGTAGAGCGCGACGGCTGGGTAGCGGCGCGTTTGTGGGGCAATGCGCGCGACAGTTTCGACCAGTCGATTTACGCCCATTCGAGCCCGGTCTATTTCGCCTGCGGCAAAGAGTCGGCGCAACAGGCGGATGCCGCACGTTTCTTTTTGGACTCGATAGACGAGTCGCTCAAGTGGATCGACTCGTACGGGCGCTATAATAACGACCGTCAGCGGCAAGACGTGAAAGAGTTGTTCCAGCAGGGCCGCGAGGTTTATGCCGGCTTGGTGAAATAACACTTATTAGAATTAGCGCAGTTAAAGAGCCATATGTCCACCCTGCCCCGGACGCGCCACTAACACATCAACTATAGTAAATCTCTTTGATTTCGCGGCGCATTTATTATATTGATGGTATGATGTGCCGGGCGATACCCGTCCGGCGTGTCGCGAGGTTAGCCCCAAGTGCCGCTACGCATCAACCATAATATTGCAGCGCTCAATGCGACGCGCCACCTCAATGCCGCCAATCGGGTGTTGCAGACCGGCTTTGAGCGTCTATCCTCGGGCTTGCGTATCAACCGCGCCAGCGACGACGCGGCCGGTTTGCAGATTCGCGAGGGTCTGCGCGCCGAAATCGCCGGCCTGAAGGTCAGCGTGCAGAACGCCACCCTGGCCACCAATCTGGTGCAGACGGCCGAGGGGTCGCTGGGCGAGGTCAACGCCATCCTCATCCGCCTGCGCGAGCTGGCCACCCAATCGTCTACTAGCACGATCAGCGATAACAACCGCGCCTCGATACAGGCCGAGTTCTCGCAACTAACTGCAGAAATTGATCGCATCGCCCAGTCCACTACCTTCAACGACCAGATTTTATTGACGGGTTTTGGCAATGCCGTCGACCCAACTTCGACGGCGCTGACCACCAGCAATACCACCGGAGTGACCGATATCCGGCTCTCGGGTGCATCGGCGGGTACTTTCACCTTTGTCGATACCAGTGCGACGGATGGCCAGATTACTTTAGGCGACGGCGGCACATCGCAGACGTTGTCGTTGGGCACGGTGCTGGACGGCAGTGTGGTGGCTACGGGCACTCAGACGGTGGCTAATTTCGATCGACTGGGTGTGCAAGTGAAGTTGGCCGGTGCCAATGTGGCGGGAGCGACCGGGCAGTTTACCGACGGGTCTCTGGACGGTCAGCAAGTGGTGATCGAGTCGGGTACGGGTGGTTCGTTTCAGATTGGTCCTAAAGATGCCTCCTTCAACCGGCTCGAGGTATCGATCCCGGATTTGCGCGCCAGTGGCGATGCACTCAATCTGAGCAGTGTGTCGGTGGAGAGCCAGGCTACGGCGCAGGCGGCGCTTACGTCGATCGATAGTGCGGTGGCGCGGGTGGCGCAGGAGCGCGGTACTTTGGGGGCGACGCAGAACCGGCTTTCTTTCACGATCTCGGCCAACGAAAACGCTATCGAAAATGTTCAGGCGTCCGAGTCTTCGATTAGCGATGCGGATATTGCGCTGGAGGTGACGCGGCTGACGCGGACGCAGATTTTGGCGCAGTTGGCGACGTCTATTTTGACACAGGCGAATAGTTTGCAACGGCAGAATGTGGCTACGTTGTTGCAGTTTCAGGGGGATTAGTTAGCTAGGTCGCGTGCAGGGGCGGGCATCGCCCCTACCCGCTCAATCTACGTTGGGTTGGGATATCGGCGAACGACCCCTACCTACCCGGCGTCCCCGACACCATTACAAACACCACTAACTCAGTTCTAGTTCGACTCTAGTTCGACATTTAACTTTTCGGCCGTTTCCCCAATCTGCCGCCAGGTCTCGTCGTCGACGAAAATGCCATCTTGTTGGCGTTGTTGGCGCAGACGGTGTTCTAGTTCGCCGGGGAGCGTGATCTCGTCGAAGCCGGGCATGAGACGGGAGCTCTTGAGGAAGGCGATGAGATTGTCTACCTCTTCGCAAAAGTGGTCTTTGCCGGTGAAGGCCTGGATATCTAGGGCCATAATGAAAACGCCGTTGCCGCCGCCTGGCATGTCGGGGCGGGTGCAGCCGGAGCCGCCCAGAGCGCCGGAGAGGATATCGACGACGATGGCCAGGGAATAACCCTTGTGGGCGGCAATGCCGCCGAAGGGTAGGATGGCGCCGCGGGGCGGGCCGTAGAATTCGGCGGGGTCGGTGATCGGTTGACCCTCGGGGTCGATGGCCCAACCCTCGGGGATTTGTTCGCCGCGGTTGAGCTTGACGCGGATCTTGCCCTCGGCTACTACACTCGAAGTCATGTCGACAACAATGGGAAAATCGCCACCGGTGGGGATGCCTACGGCGATGGGATTGGGGGACATGCGCGGGTCGGTGCCGCCAAAGGGGGACTGCAGGGCGCCGCCGGTGTGGTTATTGCACATGACAATGCCGATCATGTCGGCGGCGGCGGCCTGTTCGGCGTATTCGCCGAGGCGGCCGATGTGGCTGCTGTCGGACAATTCGACCACGCCCACCGAGCGCGCGCGGGCCTTGTCGATAGCCAGGTCCATGGCCTGGCTGCATACGGTCTGGCCGAAGCCCCAGCCGCCTTTTACTACGGCAGAGGCGTCGGCTTGACGCACGATCTCGATCTGTTGGCCGGGGTGGACTTTGCCCTGCTGCAGGAAATCGATGTACTGCATTACGCGGATGACGCCGTGGGAGTCGTGGCCCATCAGGTTGGCCAGGACCAGCGAGTGGGCGATGCGCGGAGCTTCTTGGGCATCGAGGCCGGCGGCGGCAAAGATGTGGGTACAGTCGCGCTCCAGGGTGGCGGTGTCGAAGGTGGGCATGGTTTCTCCTATTTATATGATGCGACTAGGGAGCGGCGACCTTGTTCAGTTCCCGCTTACTTCTTACCCATGGGCTAGAAAGCGCTCTGCTTCAATCGCTGCCATGCATCCCGTCCCCGCCGCCGTCACTGCTTGCCGATACACATGATCCTGGGCGTCGCCGCAGGCATAAACTCCTTCGATATTGGTCGCGGTAGAATCTGGCTTGGTGATGATATAGCCTTGATCGTCCATATCGAGTACGCCGGCGAAGAGCTGGGTATTGGGCACGTGGCCGATAGCCATAAATACTCCTTCGCAGAACAGCTCCGATTGCTCGCCATTTTTGGTGTTTTTTAAGCGCACTCCGCGCACGGCTAGCTCGTCGTCGGCCTGCAGAATCTCGTCGACCGCGGTGTTGGTGAGAAACTCGATCTTGTCGTTTTCCTGCGCCCGCTGCAGCATGATGCGCGAGGCGCGAAACTCGTCGCGGCGGTGTACTAGTGTTACTTTGCTGGCGAATTTGGTTAGGTAGGTGGCCTCTTCCATGGCCGAGTCGCCGCCGCCGACCACGACAATTTCTTTGTCGCGAAAGAAAAAACCGTCGCAGGTGGCGCAGGCCGACACTCCGTGCCCCATCAGTCGGGTCTCGGACTCTATCTCCAGCAGCCGCGCCGAAGCGCCGGTGGCGACAATGAGGGCGTCGGCCGTGTAGGAGGTATCGTCGGTTTCCACTTTAAAAGGGCGGGAAGATGTATCCACCGATGTGACCATCTTAAACAGACATTCGGCGCCGAAGCGAGTGGCTTGCTGGCGCATTTTGTCCATCAACTCCGGTCCCATGATGCCTTCGGGGAAGCCCGGATAGTTCTCGACGTCGGTGGTGATGGTCAGCTGACCGCCCGGTTGCATGCCTTCCAGGACCAAGGGGGGCAGGTCGGCGCGGGCGGTGTAGAGCGCGGCGGTGAGGCCGGCCGGTCCCGAGCCGATAATAACGACCTTATAGTGCTTGACCTCTGACATTTATATACCCTCGATGTTAATTGAGTTGAAGTGGTATTTTATCTGTGTAGATGCAAAATGGCGGACGGAAGATTCAAAATTTAAAGACGGATGAACCCCAGTTGCTGATTCGCACTAGAGAACAAATTCGTAGACCTCGTCGAACCATTTGTACTGTAGATTAAGAGGTGAAAATATAGTCATGCAAAAGCCCCGGTGCAATTACGCAACCCGGGTAATTAGGTCCTTGCCGGCCAGCGCGGCGTTTAGATTGTCGACCGTGCGCTGGGCCATGGCCAGGCGTGTCTGCGCCGTGGCGCTGCCCAGGTGGGGCATGATAACCATGTTATCTTGTTCCAGCAGGGGGTGGTCGCGTGGCAGAGGCTCGGGTTCAGTGACATCGAAACCGGCGCCGGCGATCTGCTTTTCTTGCAGGGCGTGTAAGAGCGCATCGTGGTCGACTACGCCACCGCGGGCGACGTTGATGAGGAAGGCGCTCTGCTGCATCAGTTCCAGTTGGCGGCGGCCGATCATGTGATACGTTTCGGGGGTTAGTGGTACGGTGAGGCAGACGAAGTCGGCACGTTGTAAAAGCTCGTCAAAGGAAACGTAGACAGCGCCCAACTCGCTTTCGGCACGGGGATTGTGGTTGCGATTGTGGTAGAGGACCTCCATGTCGAATCCCTGGGCGCGGCGGGCCAGTTGGAAACCGATATTGCCTAGGCCGATAATACCCAAGGTCGAGCTGTGCACTTCGCGACCTAAGAGGATATTGGGATCGTAGTGAGTGAATTCGGGGCTGTGGGCGTAGTGCTCGCCGGGGATCAAATTGCGCGCCGTGGCCATGAGCAGGGCAAAGGCCATATCGGCGGTGGCTCCATCCAGCAAATTGGGCGTATTGCCCACCGGAAGACCGCGCTCTTTGGCGGCGTCGAGGTCGATGTGGTCCACCCCCACGCCAAAGTTGCTGATGACCTTGAGTTGGGGTAAGCTGTCCATGAAAGCCCCATCGATCTGAGGATGGCTGTAGATAAAACAACCGACGATTTCCTGCATAACTTCAGGGGAAGCCTGCTGCCACAGATGTAATTGGCAGTCGTCGCTAAAGAGGTCGAGGATCCACTGGTCCAAGGCCTGGTCGATGAGGATCTGGTGGGCCATTTATGAAATTACCTTTCTGACCATAGCGTCGACGTCGATCATTTTGCCCTGCTGCGAAGCTTCGATGGCGGCGAACATGGTGGCGTTGCTATAGATATTGTCGTCTAGGGCGGTTTCGGGTTTGGGGCCGCCGGAAAGCCATTTGAGATGGGCGTCGATGACGTAGTTGTGTCCTTCAAATGGGGCATGGATTAACGGCACTTCTTCGTGGGTGAGGGCGCCGCTGGCGTTGTCGCGTGTTACCAGGCGGACAATGTTGTCGTTGTCGACGACGATTTCGCCGTGTTCGCAGGAAGCGCGGTAGTACTCGCGGTGCCAATTGTTCTGGTGGCCGGCGGCATTGCAGGCGCCCTCGTAGTGCGCTACTACGCCGTTGGCCATTTTCATCACATAGGAGGCGTCCGACTCGCCTTTAAAACTGCTCCAGGTGGGGTTCCACTCCCAGCCGGAGATCTGCACGCAGCGCGAGCCGGCCAGGTTGCGCAACATGTCTAGGTGGTGCACACCGCCTTCGACCAGCAGTGAGTGGGGGATTTCGTGGCGGAAGGCGCCCCAGGCGGCGTATTTCCGGTAGTCGGCGGCAAAGCGGCCCATGAGGTAGTTGAGTCGCCCCAGGCGTTTGCTGCGCAGCAGTTCGCGAAAGGTGTACATAGTAGGGTCATAGCGATAATTCTGGATGACGGTGCACTTGACCTTGGCGCGTTTGACGGCGCGGTAAATGGCTACCACGTCTTTCCAGGTGTCGGCGATGGGTTTTTCGGTGAGGATGTGCATGCCGTATTTGCACGCCAGTTCAACGCAGGATCTGTGCACCCAAGGCGGGGTGACGATGGAGCAATAGTCGGCTTGTGTCTGGGCGAAAGCTTTTTTTATGTCGGTGAAGCGAGCTTGCCGAGGCAGACCAAGTTTATCGGCTTGCTGGTTGAGCACCTTTTTGTCGACGTCTACCAGGGCGACGATGTCGACGCGGTCGGTGAAGTTGGGGTAAAAGCGATTGAGCCAACTGCCGGCCATGCCGCCGGCGCCGATCATGAGACAGCGTTTTTTGGCCAAGATGATCTCCTTAGTCGTCAATAATTGTGGTAGGTCGCAAAGGAATATAAAGCAGGGGAGAAAGGCATCAAGAGGAAGATGGATCGGGCACAAAAAAACCCGCAAGACCAACGCTTCCAGGTTTGCCTAGATAGGTCGATTTGTAGGAGGTCAGGCCAGTAGATCCACCGCGGCCGAATTGGCGGAGCCGGCGTTTGTTGTTGGCGCCTGCTCGGGGCGGCTCGTCGCTGCCGGGCGGGCGGCAGCGCTGTCGGTCTGCGGCATGCGTTGTGGTGTTGCAGCGGCGCTTGGGGTCGAATCCGCGCTGGTGCTCTGCTGGGTGCGGATTTCGCTGCGGACGGCGCGAATCTGTTTTAGGCTTGCTGTGGCGCTTTGCTCATCGTCGACACTGAAATTGAAGCTGTCTTGGCCAACTGCCACGGCGCGGCTTAGCGTTCCCTGGCCGCTGTCGCCGCGGCCTTCGCTGACGACAATGCCGTCCAATTCATTGACCTGGCGTTGCAACTCGTTGAAGCGCGCCACCAGCACGGTGCGCTGAGTATTGCTGACTTCCGGCGAAGTGATGCGGCTGGCCACGTCTTCCATGCGCGCCACCAATTGATCTACGTGTTCTATCATTTGGTTGTTGCGCTCTCCACCTCCCACTCGAGTCGGGCGGGCAGCGCTCGATTGGGAGCGGTTGGCCGCCGAATTAGCTGTAGTTTGGCGGTTGGAGCGCAGAGCGGTCGTTGCGTTGCTTTGCGTCGCTATTGAGGGTGCCGTGCTGGCTGTGGATATTGAGGGCATTATTTTTAATCTCCTGATCTTAGTCAAGAGGGCTGCATTATTAAGGTAAAGTACAGTATAACTTCACTTGTACAATACTATTTGAAAATGAGGATGTCAAGAGAAAAGGCCGGGGTGAAAAATGGAGCCAACTTGACGTAAAAACCACAATTTGTGTTTGTTATGTCGAACCATAAACTCTTTGTGAAAGGTCAGAAAGCCATGCTCATCGCTCATCCCCAAGGAAATTATCACTTTCTCCAGGGCATCGACCCCTACTCGTGTGGTGTCGTCGCCGATGCCGGATATGAAATTGTGCACGTTACTTTGCAGCACCCCCTGCCCTGGCGCCAGGGTTTTGGGCGGGTAGAAGCCCATTTGCAAGAACTAGGCCGTTCGCGTTATGCCCTGTGCGGCATGGAGTTGCGTTCGCCCACGCCGTTTACCATGCAGGGATTTATCGATTTTAATAAGGAGTACTGTGTGATTTTGCAGGAGTGGGATTTATACGTCGACGGGCTCAATCCGGTGGCGCGGACCAATGTGGCACCGCAGCACGATCCGCCGCAAAGTCCGGTATTGCACGGTTTTTCCTACACCGTGCCGGCGCAAGACGTCGGGCCGACGCTAGTGGTGGCCGGGGCGGGAGAGGTGCGCGAGGGGATTTTGGAGGAAGATCGCATTCTTCACAACGGCGATACGAGCGCGGCGGCGATGCGCGACAAGGCGGTGTATGTGATGCAGGTTATGGAAGAGCGTTTGCGCGGTTTGGGGGGGGAGTGGGGGTGGATTAATATGGTGGATATTTATACGATTCACCCAATGGACGAATTGCTTGAAGAGGTGGTGTTGAGTCGTATGGAGGGGGCGCAACGGCATGGGGTGCGCTGGTATTATACGCGGCCGCCAGTGGTGGATATTGAGTTTGAGATGGACATGCGGGGGGTGCGACAGGAGTTGGTGATTTAGTCGGAGTCTGGCCACTGCCAGTAGTGCACGGTTGGTTTGCCTTCGGTGCAGAGGGCAGCAATGTAGTCGGGTTGGGGGGGGAAGGAGTGCAGGGTCCAGCGGCAGACTTCTGCAGGAAAGCGGTCGCAGTGCAGCAGGGCGGCCGCAACGTCTGGTTTTAGGGAGACGGCAAAACTGTCGAGGCTTACGGTGATGCCTTCGCCGCGGGCTTTAAGATAGGCTTCCTTGCGGGTCCAGCAATTAAAAAAGGCTTCTGGACGGCGGGCTTTGGGCACTTCTTTTAACGCCGCGACTTCCATTTTTGCAAAGAAACGCTCGGCGAGTTCTTCGTCGTTTACAGGGCGGCGGGCGTACTCAATGTCGATGCCCAGGCGCCGGTTTTGGGCGATGGCGTAGAGGGCTTGGTCGCGGCAGTGGGAAAGATTGAAGTGGAGGTGCTCGGCGCCCTGCAAAGCCGGTTTGCCGTGCTCGCCGTAGACAAAGTGCAGTGTTTCCGGGGGCGTTTTTAAGTAGTGGCCCAGCACGGTGCGCAGGATGCCGCGGGCGGCGATGAAGTGGTCCCTGTGTTGGGCAAATTTAAAGCGCTGGGCGCGTTGGTGCTCGTCGGCAGAGAGCAAGGCAGACAAGGCGTCGAGGCGGGTGGTCGGCAGTTGGACACCGGCGCGCCAGACGTGGACGGCATCGTCGGAGAGTGCCAGATCGGATGGCGGAAGTTTCCAATTAGACATGGACAAAGAATAGGACGGGACGCCGGTTTTCGTCAACCTTGCAGTTTTAACGAAGTATGGGCAGACAAAACGAATAGACAGGTCAAAATGGTCGATTTATCAAGAGCTCAAATAGTACAATTGTTCGGCGGAGAAGTTACGGCAAACGAATTGGCGCAGGCAGCGAGGATTTCTGTCGCAGAAGTAGAAGCGCAACAACGTCGTTACTTGGAGGCCAAATTGCCGCTGATCGATGGCGCCGCCGCAACTACAATTGGGCAGGGGGCACGCATTGCCAGGGACCGTTGGGGAGTGGCGCATATAAGTGCCGGTTCTCTAGAGGACGGGTACTATGCATTGGGTTACGCCATGGGACAAGATCGGTTGTGGCAGCTCGACTATATGCGCCGTCGAGCCCAGGGACGCCTGGCCGAAGTCATGGGGGCACAGCATCTCTACAGCGATCGATTCTATCGCACGATTGGTCTGGGCAGCGCTGCTGCCGCTGCCGCAGCGCAGATGAGCACAGAAATCGGCCGGGTATTGGCTGCTTTGGCCGCTGGCATCAATGCGGTCCGGGAAGCGGCTGGCGACCAACTGCCGCTGGAATTCGACTTGCTCGATTACCAACCCCAAGCGTGGACGCCGGTGGATTCCATTGCGGTGTGGAAGTGGCGCTGGTGGTCTTTGACCGGACGCCTGGAGGTTTTGGCGCAGCGCGAGGCTTGCAAGCGCTACCTGTCGGAGGAATTGTGTGATGTGTTTTTGGGTGTGGAAGCGGGTGAGGAGACGATCGTGCCCGGTGACCAGCCGGCGGCAACGGGTGGCTACGATAGCGGCGAGGGCAGCAATAATTGGGTGGTGGGCGGCAGCCGTACGGTCAAAGGTAAACCTGTGCTGGCCACGGACCCGCACAATTCTTTAGATCATCCCAGCCAGTGGTACGAGGCGCAATTGAGCGCACCCGGCATGGATGTCATAGGGGCTTTTTACTTGGGCACGCCGGGCATTTACCTGGGGCACACGCGGCAGGCGGCCTGGGGTTTGACCAATCATACCTCGTCGGCGCGCGACCTATACGTGGAACAGGTGAGGCCCGATGATGCCCAGCATTACTTGCAAGAAGACAAGTGGGTGCCGTTTGCAGTGGAGCGGCAGGAGATTGCTGTTAAAGGGCAGGCGTCGATTGAACTGGAGATTCTCCATACTGTGCGCGGACCGGTGGTCAACGATTTTGTCCAGTCGATCAGCGAGCAGGGCGATCCGCCGCTGTCGCTGCGCTGGGCTGGTGTCGAGCCCGACAGCGGTTTTGCGGCTATGCTTGGTTTGATGCGGGCCCAGTCGGTGGACCAAGTGTTGGAAGCGCTGCGCCAGTGGACTTTTCCCAATCTCAACTTCGTTTTTGCCGATACCCAAGGTCGGATCGGCTACCACGCCGTGGGCACGGCGCCCTTGCGCCACAGTCCCTGGCGCGGTTTCCGCCCGGCCGCTGAGGCGGCGCACCAATGGCAGGGCAAGTGGGATTTTGATGCTTTGCCGCAATTGATCGATCCAGCGCGCGATTGGGTGGGTTCGGCCAACAATCCGCCCTGGGGAGGCCAAGGGGCGTACCTAGCTTTGGGCAATTGGTCCGACGGTTATCGTTTTAAGCGCATCCGCGAGCGCATTGAGGCGGCAGAGAAAATGGACGCCATGGAAGTGGGGGCCATCCACGGCGATGTATTGCACGCCCGGGCGCGGGAACTGGCTCCGGTGCTGGCCGCCTGGGCGCGGCAGAGCGCCGCTGAGGACGTGCGCCGCTTGGCAGAGATTTGGCCAATGGGACGGCGCTTATACGCTCGATGCGCTTGGTCCAACGGTTTTCGAGGCGTTCTGGGATCACTGGCTCCGGCGTCTTGTCCAGGTGCATTTTCCCGCCCGCTTGGTGGGTCTGGTCGCCTCCAAAGCCGGCAATGTAGGACGCCGGCTGCTCTTGGGCGAAAAGCTGGACTGGTTTGGCGCCGAGGTCGAGGTGGCCGACGAAATACAGGCGGCATTGCGCCAGGCGCTGGATTGGCTCAAAGAAAAGGTGGGGGAGGAAACCGCGCAGTGGCGTTGGGGTGAACTGCACCAGGTCTCTTTTCCCCATCCACTGGGCGAGATGAGCGCAGCGCTGGGTACCTTGCTCTCCGTGGGTCCCTTTGCCACCACGGGGGGAAACGGTACGGTGCGCGCCGCTGGTTTTTCCACCGCCAACCCTTTCCGCATGACGGCTGGTTCTACCTACCGCATGGTGGTAGATTTAGCCGATCCGGCCAGATCGTGGTCGACCACTACAGGCGGTCTTTCGGGCCATCCTGTCAGTCCGCACTACGCCGATCAGACGCAATTGTGGCTAGAAGATCGCTATCATCCGCTGAATATGGACGTCGATGAGCAGGATCTGCAAGGCGTGCTGGAATTGCAGTCGCAGCAGGAAGGATAGATAAAGCGGCTAGAGTACAGCTGGCTCTTCGATGACGCGCATGTTTTTCCACTTGCCGGCGCGAAAGCGGAAGTAGAATATCACGCTGACTAGGATGGTATAGACACACATGAAGGCCCATACGCCGTAGACGCCGATGCCGAAGTAGGCCACTCCCACTATCGGTGGAAGGACCATGACGAACCAGCTCAACACCACCGAAACCCACATAACATAACGCGTGTCTCCGGCGCCCTTGAGGGCGGCGGAGAACACGATGTAGCTGGCGTCGAAGATGCAGTAGACGGCCACCAAGCGTAACAGGTTAATGGCCAGGGCGTGCACTGCTGGGAAGTCGGCGCTCTGCGAACGCGCCCCGTAGGGCGAGAGAAAGAGTTCGGGGATGAGCAGGTAGGCCAGTGCCATGACTGTCATGTAAACCGTTGCCACGTAAAAGGAGGTCCAGGTGGCGTATTCGGCCGTTGCTGGATCGTTGTCGCCCAGGCGCTGGCCCACCATGGTCGACACGGCGATGCCGCCGCCGATCAGTGGTATGAAAGCCAGGCCGTTGATATTGAAGGCCAAGCTGGTGGCGGCCAATTCGAGGATGCCAATGCGACCGACGATGAGGATGAAGAAGGTAAAGGCTAACATATCGAGCATGAAATTGACGCCGCTGGGTCCGCCAAAGCGCAGCAGCCGGCGGAAGAGCGCGGGATCTAGTTTCCAGCCGCTAAGGGTGGCGTACTGTTGGCGGTAGGGACGCCGCAGGATGAGGGCGAAGAAAAATACGGCGGAGAAAACGGCCGTCAGATTGGTCGCCCAGGCCGCACCGCGGATCCCCCAAGCGGGCAGGCCCCAGGCTCCAAAAATCAAGCCGTAATTGAGTACAATATTTAATACTGTTGCTGCCGCGTTAACCCCCAGCACGGTCCAGGTCTTGCCCCGGCCGCTGAAAAAACACGAGCAAGCCGTCGACAAGGCGATGGGACCGACTCCGTAACAAAGGACGCGAAAATAGGTGATTTCGTAAGCGCGGACTGTTGAGTCGTGCCCGATGAAATCGAAGAGCGGTTGCGCTAGGCCGGCGACAGCCAGGCCAGCGACCAGGCCTATGAGGGACAGGTAAACCCCTTGCCATACCGCCGGTCCGACGCGTTCGGGTCGACGAGCGCCGGAGTATTGGGCGACGAAGGTATTGATGTATTGGGCTACGCCCATAAAGAGGCTAACAAAAACGAAATTGCTCATGCCAGCTGGATAGGCCGCAGCCAGCGCATCGGTCGAATACCAGGTGAGGAAGACGCGGTCGACGAAATGCTGTAAGCTCCAGGTGGCGGAGCTGAGAATGAGTGGGAAGGCGAGGTGCAGAAATTCCTGATAGCCGCCTGGAGCGTGCCATCTGCGGCGCAGGGCGTCCAATAATTAAACTTCCATAAAGGTGGTTCGGTCACTGTGGGCCGGCAGTGTCCCTGCAAGACAGATGCCGCCGCGCCGATTATTTGCTTCCATTGCCCGATTCCTTAGTTTACTATGCCGCAGAAAACACGATAAAAAGGTAGCAAAATGGCCAAGAAGAAGAAAAGTGAAAAGGTAACCGAACGCCAGGCCTACGGTATCACTGTCCTCAAGGCTGCTCACAGCGAGATTCGCAAGATCCGCAAAGACCACGAGCCGGATATCCACGGCAATAAGTTGTGGAATTCGAGCTGGCTGATTATGGACTATCTCGAGCAGCAGGGCGTGCCGAAGAAGAGCCGCATCATGGAGGTGGGCTGTGGTTGGGGCCTGGCCGGTATCTACTGTGCTAAGCATTTTGGCGCCAAAGTGACGGGTGTCGACGCCGACGCCAAGGTTTTTCCCTACCTCGATTTGCACGCCCGGGTCAACGACGTCAAAATCAAGACCGTGGAGTCCCGTTTCGAAGAAATAAAAAAGAAAAAACTGGCCAAACAGGATTTAATTCTGGGGGCGGATATCTGTTTCTGGGACAGTCTGATCGATCCGCTCTACAAGCTCATTGGCAAGGCATTCAAAGCCGGGGTGCAACAAGTCATAATAGCCGATCCCGGCCGCCCGCCCTTCGACGAGGTCTGCAATCGCTGTACGACTGAGTTTGGCGGGGTGGTAAAGGAATGGTCGGTAAAGGAACCGGCGGCCTCCAACGGGTATCTACTAATCGTAGGCTCGCTACCCCAATAAAAAGATTCTTGTTAGGGCCAGAGACACAGCCCCCTCCTCAGAACCAATTCTCCTTGTCGACCCTATTCATCAACTCTTCCCCGACAACCAATCGCCGACAGTTTTCTATCAATAAATCGACCCGCCGGTCTTCTAAATAGGGCCCCTCGCCCGCCACGTGGGGCGTCATGAGAAAATTGGGCGCCTGCCAGAGAGGGTGATTTTCAGGTAGGGGTTCGATTTCAAAGACATCGAGGGCAGCGCCGCCGATAATCCCTTGGCGCAGCGCCTGGTCCAGATCGTCGAGCTTGACGGTTATGCCGCGGCCGATATTGATCAGGACGGCCGTGTTTTTCATTCTGCGCAAACGTTCCAGGTTCATAAACCCTTCGGTCTGCGGCGTTTGCGGTGCGGTGATGATGACGAAGTCGGCGCTGCCGAGATGGGCGTCGAGATCGGCAGGGCGATAGAGTTCGTCGACGCCGTCGGGGGGTTCGGGGCAGCGCGGATCAATGCCGATGACACGCATGCCAAAGTGGGAACAGTGCTGGGCGGTGGCACCGCCAATGCCGCCGACGCCAATGATGAGAGCGGTAGCGTCGGGCAAGTGAGTGGGCAAGAGAGCGCCGACGCCGGCGCCGATGCCCTTTTGCCAGATGCCGGAAAATTGCTGGGGCAAATAGTGGTGCATGCCGCGGGCAAAAGCCATGACAAAAGCCATGATATGGGCGCTGATATGGTCGTTGTAGATGCCGCGCGTATTAGTTACGGTGACCGAACTGGCAATGAGTTCGGGAAAGTAGAAGCTGGGGTTGGGGCCGGCAGCGGGGCAGGCGAGCCATTCTAATTGGGTGGCGGCGGCAAGCAGTTCAGCGTCGATAAAACCAAAGGCACCGCGGGCAGTGGGCAAGGCGGCCAGGGCCTCTTGGCGGCTGGTGCAGACGACTAAATCGATGTCGGGGACGGCGGCGCCGATGCGCTCGGCCCAGTTTTGTTGTTGCTCGCCGCCGGGCGGCAGGAAAACGAAAGTAGTGGACATAGTGGGTTCCTTTGGGGTAGAGAGGGCGGTGGACATGGAACGGATTCCTTTCGCGGCGTATTTGCGTCGGTGTTTACAATGTCGGGAGCAGTTAGCGGTATTATTAGTGCGTTTAGTTTAGATAGCATAATATAACGCATCGATTGGGGAAGGACAGAAATGGATTGGCGCTAGGAGATGAGTGCTTGGTATTTGCCGATCTACAATGCGGGGAGTGTAATCTTCGTAGCTTCACTTCCATTAGCTCTCCAGTACGATTTCCCCCATAGCGATCTTCTGCAGCGTCTCTGCGTACAGCACGTGTTCCTGCTCCAACACGCGGGCCGCTAAAGTTTCCGGCGTGTCGTCGGGCAGCACCGCTACCTTGCGCTGGGCCAGAATGGTTCCTTGGTCGTACTCCCCATCTACCAGATGTACTGTAGCACCGCTTTCTGTCGCGCCCGCCGCCAGCACCGCTTGGTGTACTGCGTCGCCGTAAAATCCCTTGCCTCCGAATTTTGGCAATAGGGCGGGATGGATGTTGAGGATGCGGCCGCGATAGGCCGCCAGCGTCTTAGATCCAAGTTTCTTCATGTACCCGGCTAGGACTAGGACTTCGACTCCACAATCCTGCAAGGTCTCGAGGATGGTTCGGTCCAACGCATCTGGATCTGGATGGATGCGGTTGCTCAGGTGGTGAGTGGCAATGCCCTCGCGGCGGGCGCGCGCCACAGCGCCACAGCGCGAGTTATTGCAAATGACGGTGCGCGGCTCGGCGTGCAGGCGGCCTTCGTTACAGGCATCGATAATGGCCTGCATATTGGTGCCCTGGTGCGAGGCCAGGAAACCGAGCTTGAGTTTTTCTACATTCATAAATCGATGTGCATACCGTCTTCGGCAAGGAAAACGCGCTCGCCGAAAATGCTGTGCGCCTTCTGTGCCTCGCCTTGGGGGTCGGCCAGTATGGCGCGGCCGTGGTGCAGGAAACCGAGGCGCTGCACCTGCTTTTCTCGGGCGTAGACGCAGATATCTTCCACTTTGTGATGTCCGGTCTCGGCGAGCAGTAAATCGCAATCGACCAGCAGTGGCGCCAGTTCGCTCACGTCCTTAATATC
>Ga0114999_10004413_pt1 | contig 17046 bp, 19 predicted proteins | sample ArcticOcean_MG_C_3_FD_89820 | JGI IMG/M metagenome (GOLD analysis project Ga0114999, IMG submission 89820) | Marine microbial communities from western Arctic Ocean - ArcticOcean_MG_CB8_126 | ecosystem: Environmental > Aquatic > Marine > Oceanic | place: Arctic Ocean: Canada Basin | collected...
GAGAGGGGAGCATTGCGACCCGAAATGGAGAAAACCGCATATACACCGTTATCTTGGATTGATGGGGTACCCATGAGAGTATCTTTTCGCAGGCTTTGTGGACTTCTCGGTGGGTAGCACCGCCGAGGAAATAAAACAAAATCGGATTTTGCTAAACGGAGAGTTCTGCCTCATAATTCTGGTTAATATACTAGATTGTCTTTTTGTCTTCGTTAAAGGCGACACAAAAAAATGTCCTCACAATCAGGGACGCTTTCTTATCTCCCCCCTGGCGAAGAATTTGCCGACGAGGAAGAGCATCCTTGGAAAATATTATTTCAGAGTTTGGTGCGCGTCAAGACCGCTTTTTTGGGAAGCCTGTTTCTGGTGGTCCTGATGTTTATCGCCGCCTCGGCCCCTCTTATAGCGCCCCATGAGCCTACAAAAGTAGATATCTCGCAGCGCCTCCACCCCCCGGCGTGGCAAATGGGTGGCCAGGCCAGAAACTTTTTAGGCACCGATGCGCTGGGCCGCGACATTCTTAGCCGCCTCATCTACGGTTCTCGGATTTCGATAATCGTCGGATTAAGCTCGGTTCTGGTCTCGGGGGTCATCGGCATCACACTGGGACTTATCTCGGGTTATTTTCGGGGGAAAATTGACGATTTAATCATGGGATTCGCCGAAATCCAGCTCGCGTTTCCTTTTATTTTATTGGCGCTGACCATGATGACCGTGCTGGGACCCGGGTTGATGAACACCATTGTTGTCCTCGGGATCAGCCGCTGGGTGGCTTATGGCCGGGTCGTGCGCGGGCAGGTTCTCGTGGCGCGCGAGATGGAATATGTCGAGGCGGCCAGGGCCCTGGGTTATCCCACCTACCGGGTGCTCTTCTATCAAATTCTTCCCAACATCATGTCTCCTTTGATCATCATCGCCAGTTTCGCGGTGGCGGGGAATATCATTTCAGAGGCTTCCTTGAGTTTTCTGGGGCTCGGCGTTCCCCCGTCCATCGTCACCTGGGGAACCATGCTTTCAGAGGGCAGGGAGTATTTGCGTGTATCCTGGTGGATGGCGACGTTTCCGGGCCTGGCCATCATGGTCACGGTTCTGAGTATTAATCTTATCGGTGATTGGATGCGGGATTATCTCGACCCAAGGGGGAGAAAAGATTTTTAGTTTAGGCGATTTTGCGACGATGGCCAGATTCTTAGGGGAGATTTATCGAGAATGTTGAAACGATTTTGTGATGGGATTTTTCTTGCCATATGTTTACTGATTCTCCAGGGCTGTGGAGGAGACAAGGCTGATCGTCCGCTTACGATTCTTGTTTCGGTCGAGGCGCGTTCGTTTGACCCCCAATTTGCCTCATCGACGGTCGAGTGGAGTTTTTTGATGAATATTTTCGACGGATTGGTCGTTCGAAAAGACGATATGACTCTGGGGCCGGGGCTCGCCGAGAAATGGGAAATCGATGAGACGAAAAAAATTTGGACTTTTCATCTTCGAAAAGGTGTGGAATTCACGAATGGTGAGCCTTTTAATTCAGGTGCGGTCAAATTCACCTTCGAGCGGATGCTGGACAAGAGACTGAAGGCCCGCACCACTGTTCCAAGGCGAATCGCGCTCGACCGGATCGAGATCGTGGGTGATTATACTGTGCGTATCCACACGAAGCGCCCGGTCGCGACGCTGCCCATCTGGCTGGTCAATGCCCACATACTTGCTCCCAAACACTATACCGAAACTTCCGCGAAAGAGGTTTCGCGCAAGCCTGTCGGAACCGGCGCTTATAGGTTGGTGGAGTGGGTCAAGGACGACCATATCCGCATGGAGGCGAATGAAGATTGGTGGGGCGGGAAGCTCAAGGTGAAGACCGTCATCTGGCGCCCCGTTCCCGAGGCCTCCTCCCGCATCGCCGAGCTTGAGGCGGGGGCTGCGGATATCATCGCCAACATTTCTCCCGATCAGGGCGCGATGTTCCTCAGTGGGGGAAAAGGAAAACGCCTCCAGGGAATCCAGGGCGGTCGGCGCATTTATCTCGGTATCCGCCAGAATTTCGGTCCATTCAAGGACAAACGGGTTCGCCAGGCGATGAACCGTGCGATTAACTTTAAATTGATCACGAAAAAAATTCTAAACAACCACGGCGACCGCATGGCGTCCATCGTAAACGAGCCGAATGCGGATGAATCGATAAAGCCTTATTCCTTCGACCCAGAGAAGGCCAAAGCGCTGCTCGCAGAGGCCGGTTTCAAGGATTCGAATGGCGATGGTATTTTGGAGCGGGAGGGCGAGCCTTTTGAAATTAAGATCGACGTACCGGCTTCGCGCTATCTCAAGGGCAAGGAAATTAGTGAATCGGTGGCGGCGAATCTTCGGGAAGTGGGAATCAAGGCCGAGGTCAATCCGCTCGAATGGTCGGTTTTTCTCTCCAGGCGCCGGAAGAAGAAATTCTCGCCCCTTTACTATCATGGCTTCAGTTCGAACTTTAACGCCGAAAGCGATTTGGGCGTTCTTCGGCAGGACCTTTATGCCAACCTCACGGACTGGAAGAACCCCGAATTTATCGAGAGCTACAAACGGTTGGGGCAGACTTTCGATCCTGTGGAGCGTAAAAAAATCAGCTATCGGATGCAGCGTATTGTCAGCGACGATGTTCCCTGGGTTTTTCTCTGGAATCAATATGACTTCTACGGTTTGAGCGCCCGCGTCAAATGGACACCTCGACCCGATGAGCGGATTTACCTCCCCTCGATTTCCTTGGAAAAGAGTAAGTAGTTTATAGGCGGCATTAGGAGAACACCGTGGGCGCTTATCTAATCAGGCGAGCCTTTCGGGCGATGCTTGTTATTGTGGGGGTGAGTTTTATCTCATTCGCGGTGCTTTTCCTCTCGGGAGACCCGACCGACACCATGGTCGGCGAGGACTGGACCCGAGAGGAGGTCCAAAAGCTCAGAAAAGACATGGGACTCGATAGGCCCTGGATCATCCAGTACACAACCTATGTGAGTCGAGCGATACAGGGTGATTTTGGCGAAAGCCTCCGTTACCGCCAACCAGCTTTTGAACTCATCGCCGAACGGGTACCGGCGACCATGGAATTGGCCCTGGTGGCCCTGCTAATTTCTGTGATCTTGGCGTTGCCGCTGGGGATTATAAGCGCTTCGCGGCGCGGCTCCGCTTGCGATTATGGCGGCATGTTATTGGCCCTACTCGGGCAGGCGATGCCGGTATTTTGGCTCGGCCTCATGCTTATCCTGATATTCGGGGTTCACTTGCAATGGCTGCCCGTTAGCGGAAGGGGCGGTTTCGAGAGACTGATACTTCCCGCGATCACCTTGGCGACCTATTCCCTGGCCCGAAACACCCGCGTCATCAGAAGCTCTATGCTTGAAGTTCTAGGGCTCGACTATGTCCGGACAGCGCGGGCCAAGGGACTCGCTGAGCAAAGCGTCATATATGTACATGCCCTGAGAAATTCACTAATTCCTGTGGTCACTATCATCGGACTTGAATTCGGCCACTTACTAGGCGGGGCGGTCATTGTCGAAACAATTTTCGCTTGGCCCGGAATCGGTCGCCTCATGATTCAAGCGGTTTATGCAAAGGATTTCCCGCTCGTCCAAGCCTCGGTTACGATAGCTGCCGTCATATTCGTCTCTATCAATTTTCTAGTCGATTTCATCTATTCGTACCTGGACCCGAGAGTTCGCCTGATATAGGGTTTTGTGTCAGCTGCCATCTAAAGCGAGGCCTTCAATGCCCCACAGCATATTTCTGGGACGAGTCTTCGTTGCGCCATAACACCAGTCGCCACGTGGAATATATCGAGCGGGCCGAGCGGCTTTACCCCGAGGAAAAGATCTAGCGCGTCCCCCTGATTGTTCACCGACCGATCGTTCCGCACGGCGCCGAGGAGTGGATCCTCCGTGTGCATGACGACGAGTATTTTGGAGGTAGGTGGAAATGTCGAATGCCGTAGAGAAAAAACTCGTGAAGGCGGAAATTCCGGTCGAGGGAATGACCTGCGCCGCCTGCTCTGCGCATATTGAGCGTCGGCTGAACGATCTTGAGGGCGTGGCTGCGGCCAACGTCAACCTCGCGACGGCCCGCGCCATCGTCACCTATAACCCCGAGGAAGTCACACCCTCGGGCATCGCCGATCGAATCGTTCAGGCAGGGTACACGGTCCCCGAAAAGTCTATGGAACTCGCCATCGGCGGGATGACCTGCACCGCCTGCTCGGCGCGTGTGGACAAGAGGCTCAACGCTCTCGACGGGGTTATCTCGGCGACAGTGAACCTGGCCACCGAGCGGGCGCTCATCCGCTACAGGAAGGGGGTTGTCTCGGTCGAAGATTTGATCGAGCGCGTCAAGAAAACCGGCTACACGGCAAGGCAGATCGCCGATGACGCCGGCGAAGCCGAACGCGCCGAAAAAGAGAAAAAAGGGTGGCGCGAACTCTGGCTACTGGCCTTCTCGGCGCTTTTGACGCTTCCCCTTCTGTATCAGATGACAGCCTATCTTCCCGGGGTTGGCGAAGTCTCAGAACTTCCCCGCTGGTGGCAGCTCGCCCTTTCCACCCCGGTGCAGTTTGTCGCGGGCTGGCGCTTCTTCCGGGGAGCGTATCACTCGGTCCGTGGCGGCGGCGCGAACATGGATGTCCTCGTCGCACTGGGGACATCGGCCGCTTACTTTCACAGCCTCGCGGTGACGGCGATGGGCCTCGATGAGATGTTCATCTACTTCGAGGCCTCGGCCCTTATCATCACGCTTGTCCTGCTCGGGAAAGTTCTTGAGAGCCGGGCGATGGGCCGGACTTCGGACGCCATTAAGAAGCTCATGGGCCTTCAGGCGAAGGTGGCCCGCGTTTTCCGTAATGGAGAGGAGCGCGAAATACCTATCGAGCAGGTGGCCGTGGACGACCTCGTGCTGGTCCGGCCGGGTGAGAAATTCCCTGTGGACGGCGAGGTCGTTGAGGGCGCGACCTCGGTTGATGAGTCGATGATCACAGGCGAGAGTATTCCGGCTGAAAAGGGTCCGGGGGATTCCGTCACAGGCGCGACAATCAACGGCACCGGCGCGGTGCGCTTTCGCGTCCGCAAGGTAGGGCGAGACACCGTGCTTGCCCAGATCATCCATATGGTCGAGAAGGCCCAGGGCTCCAAAGCGCCGATTCAGCGCCTCGCTGACCAGATTTCGGGCGTTTTCGTTCCTGTCGTCATTGTAATCGCGGCGGTGACTTTGGCTCTTTGGTATTACTATGCCGGGTTCGAGCCTGCTCTGGTGAACGCTGTCGCCGTCCTTGTGATCGCCTGCCCGTGCGCGCTGGGACTCGCCACCCCGACCGCCATCATGGTCGGAACCGGCAAGGGCGCCGAGGCGGGTGTGCTCATCAAGGGGGGCGAGTCGCTTGAGACGGCGCACAAGCTCGACGCGATAATTCTCGACAAAACGGGAACCCTCACGAACGGAAAGCCCGTTGTAACCGACATCGTTTCTTTTTATGGAATCGAGGAGAGGGAGCTTCTCCAACTCGCGGCGAGCGCCGAGCAGGGCTCGGAGCATCCGCTGGGCGCGGCGATTCTGGAACGGGCGAAAGCCGATGGACTCTCCCTTCTTCCGGCGGACGGGTTCCGGGCGATTCCGGGCCACGGCCTCGAGGTGACTGTGGACGGTAGGGCGCTCTGGTTTGGCAATACCAAGCTAATGGCCGAGCGGGGGTTTTCATTGGGCGAGCATAAGCCCGCGGCGACCGGGCTTGAGGATGCCGGCAAGACGGTGATGTTCCTCGCCGATGAAGAGCGAATCCTCGGGGCAGTGGCGGTGGCGGACACTCTGAAGGAAACCTCCGCCAGTGCCGTGCGCGCACTTCAAGAGATGGGTGTCGAGGTATATATGATGACCGGCGATAACCGCTGCACCGCAGGCGCCATAGCGGCCCAGGCGGGTATCGATAACGTCATGGCTGAGGTGTTGCCCGCCGAGAAGGCCGAGAAGGTAAGAGAACTTAGAGAGGCGGGGCGCTCGGTCGGCATGGTGGGCGACGGCATCAACGACGCGCCCGCGCTGGCCGAGGCGGACGTGGGCTTCGCCATCGGGACGGGAACCGATGTCGCCATGGAGGCCTCTGATATTACCCTGATGCGCGGGGATTTAATGAGCGTTGTGGACGCGATCCGGCTCTCGCGGGCGACCCTGCGAAAGATCAGGCAGAACCTTTTCTGGGCTTTTTTTTATAATGTGCTGGGTATCCCGCTCGCGGCGCTCGGGTTCCTGAGTCCGGTGATGGCCGGGGCGGCGATGGCATTCAGTTCAGTATCGGTGGTGAGCAACACGCTATTGCTCCGGCGCTGGTGGCCGGAGAGGTGATTTGTTTCAAAAGAGGAGAAGGAAAATGAGCAACGTAATGATCAAAGTTAAGGGAATGACGTGCGAGCACTGCCAGGCGGCGGTCGAGGGCGCTCTGGGCGGAATCGAGGGCGTTGCGGCGGCGAAGGTGGACCTTGCGGGCGGCACGGCGAATGTTGATTACGACGAGGCTCTGGCCAGCGTCAAGGATTTTGAGGCGGCTGTCGAGGAGGCTGGTTTCGAGGTAAAATAATAGCCGGGAGTTATATATTCGGAGGATGTCCGGCGGTGGTGGAATATACCAAGGATGAAGACTTTCTCGGGCGGGTCTTGCGCTGCTCCGAACCCATGTCGTTCCATTTCGTCGGGCGCGAGGAAATGGCCGCGATGCTTCGCCGCCAGGGCGAGCGGACAGATGGCAGCGAGGGCGAAATAGAGGCCACCTATATGGACCGCTACGGTAAAGGCGACCCTCGCTTCGGGGTTATCGGTGCTTACTGGAACAATACTCTTCTGGGCGAAACTTCTTTCGGTGTCATCGAAAATCGCAATATCCTGGCTCGCACGGGGGACGCCTCAGGGCGGCGCGCCTGATACGGGCGAATTGACGCCGCCGTTGTTCCATCCGAGTACCGGGGCTTTGGGGGTGAGCCGGTGGCTGCTTGAGGCGAACCTTCGCTACATGCTTGAGGTCTGGCCGGGCGAGTTGTATTCGCTCTCCACCATCGCCGCCCATAAGGCGATCACCTATATCCTCTCATCGCTGGGCTTTAGCGTGGAGGCCAAGGAGGGGATGACCGAGGAGCGGGTTTCCCTCGCTATTGACGAGGAGTGGGATATCAGGAAGCTTCTCGAAAAAAAGTGAGCCAGTCGGGGCAGCTCGTCTTTTTCCGTATTCGCCAGCGAGGCGGGCTCTAGCGCGGCTGCCCGTCGTCAAAGGTACGTTCTAGGATTTTTCCGGTCGTCGAGTAGAACATCCCGTTCAAACGCCCCAGCGGGTCGAGCTTTTCCATCTTGATGTACTTGCCTTCCATCACTTCTTCCCGGACGTGGAAGCAGACCACCTCGCCAAAAAGCAGGGGGTGCTTATTGGGGCCAAGCTCAAGTACGCGGTCCACAATGCACTCAAGATGAATCGGAGCCTCTTTCACGCGCGGGGCGCCTGTCCTGATGCCGGGGATGGCGGTCAGGCTGGTCGCCTCGAACTCGCTTTCATCCTCGGGGATGCCGTTTGCTGAATCGACCATCTGCTCCCAGTTGGCGACGTCTACCACGTTGACGCAAAAATCTCCGGAGGCCTCGGCGTTTTTGAGGGTGTGCTTCTTGTTCCCCTCCGGATTGCGGGCAATGGTGAGGGTGATCATCGGCGGGACGACGCAGACCACGGTGAAGAAGCTGAATGGCGCGAGGTTGGGAACGCCGCTCGGGCTCACCGTGGAGACCCAGCCGATGGGGCGGGGAACGACGGAGCCAGTTAACAGCCGGTAGATCTCCTGGCGCTCAAGGGCGCCCGGGTCGAATTCAACATGATCAGCCATCGCTAAATATTCTCCAGCTTCGAAAAAAATCAGACCGCCAGTCGTCCGCCGTTCACCGAGACCGTCTGGCCGGTGAAGTAGCCCGCCTCGGGTGAGGCAAGGAAGAGAATCCATCCCACCATGTCCGCAACCACTCCAATGCGGCCCAGGGGCGAGAGGGCGCCGATCTGTTTGCGCTGCTCCTCGCTTCTAAGGGCGACGACGCGATCCGTCGCGGTGGTTCCGGGTGCGATGGCGTTCACTGTGATGTTGTACTCGCCAAGTTCGTTGGCCATGACGCGGGTCATGGCGTGAACGCCCGCCTTGGCGGCCGAGTAGGGCGGCGATGAGCGGGTCATGGAGGCTTGGCCGGCGACTGAGCCCATGTTGATGATGCGCCCGCACTTTTGAGCCATGAGGGTGGGAATGGCGGCCCGGGAGCAGAGGAATACGCCCTTGAGGTTGCGACCGATGACCTGGTCCCACTCCTCCTCATCGGTCTCGGCCACGGTGAGTTGTTTGTCGAAGCCGCCCGCGTTGTTCAAGAGGACATCAATTCGCCCGGACTCGGAGACGATGCGATCGAAGACGGCTTTGACTTCGCCCGAGTTGGTGATGTCGCAATGGATGAAGGTGGCGTCTCCGCCGGAGTCTCTAATTGTTTCGGCGGATTTTTTGGTTTTCTCATCATCAATGTCGAGCAGGTAGGCCTTCGCTCCAGCTTCTGCGAAAGCCTGGGCGGCGCCTCTTCCGATGCCCACCGCGGCGCCCGTGGCAATAATAACCTGTCCTGTAAAATCAAATTTCGTCTTGCCCATGATTGTTCCTCGCAAAAAGTCGGAATGTGAGAGATAGCTGCACTTGGCCGCTTATAAGCGTTTTGAGCCTCGCGGCCGGAACAAGGATATTGACGAGAATATCGCCCGAGAGAGATGGTTTTACAAGGTGCGCAGCACCCGAGGCTCTAGGGGCCGGGCTCGCTGAAACCGAATTGACGGCGCGGGCTTTAATTCACTAGGCTGGAGATCGTATTCAGTAGCCCATTGTCGATGAGGGTCCAGGCCGTCACGGTGACGGCAAGAACCAGCAGGACTAGCAACAGGTACTCCCTCGCCCCGGCCCGGGCGCCGGAGGGTCGTTTGTCTGGGCTTTTCGTCATAGAAGCGGCCTAGCGTTATCGGGTCGTGGCGGCATAGTATGCTCCTCGCCGCCGTGGCGGTGGGGCAGCTGGATTATAAGCCGGATGCCCGTGTATGCAAGGCGAGCGCGGTGGCTCCGCTAACTGATGGTTCTGACAACTTGCTACTAACTGGCTGATGGTTCCGCTAACTGAACACTACTTTACGAAATGAGGATTTATATCTCCATGGAAATGGCGCAATATAATTTTGGACTGGTAAAGACGGTCGAGCCCGAATCGCTGGGCTTACCGGGTAAGCGTGTTTTCCGGTTGTTGGTTGACGGAGAGCCGCAGGCCGCCGCGACGCTATGGCTCGAAAAAGAACAGCTCTACGGTCTGTCCGTGGCCATCAAAAAACTTATAGAGAGCGCACCCTGGAAAGAGGGGGCTAAGGCCGATGTCCCCTACGTGGAGGACATAAGTATCCTGAAAGCCTCGTCTGCGGAGGTGATCGAGTTCAAGGTCGGTCGTCTTGGTCTCGCCTTCGGCCCGGGGGAAGGGTATATCACGCTTTTTTTCCACGACGCGCTCGATGAGGCCGAAGAGGATGAATTTGAGGGTGATGACGAAATGGAAGCGATGGGCGGCGGAGGGCTCGCCATGCAGGCGAAGCTGCAGTTTTGTATGGAGGTGAGCCAATCCGAGAGTTTTGTGGACAAAAGTCTCGAATTATGCGCCTCGGGCAGGGGAACGGACTCGGTTTCCCGCCAGGCGCTCGTCGCCGCAGGCAAGGTCAATCCCAATACGAACGGTCACTTTAAACATTAATTCGCTGCCGCCCGCGAAATAGGAAACCAGTGTGCCTTCTGAGTCGATTCGCGAGCCGGATTCCGGAGAGGATATGTCCTCCTCTGAGGAGAATGAAGGCACTCGCCTCTCCGTGGATGAGATTGAAAAGCTAATCGAGGGAGCCGAAATCGAAGGGGGTGAACTCGTTCCCCGGGGCTCAAACTACACTTTTGCGGTCCAGCTTCGAAATGGCGACCTGCGATTTCTTGGTATCTACAAGCCCGCCGACGGCGAGCGTCCGTTGTGGGATTATCCATATGGCACGCTCCATCATCGCGAGCGTTGCTCTTTTCTCGTCAGCCAAGCGCTTGGCTGGCAGCTAGTGCCGCCCACAATCGTGCGAGAGGGCCCTCACGGCGAGGGTTCAGTTCAGCTCTACATTGCACATGCTCCCGAATCCAACTATTTCAGCCTTCTCGAAGAGGGTAGGCCCGAGCTTTTTCTCCTCGCGGTTTTTGATCTCATTGTGAATAATACCGACCGCAAAGGGGGGCATTGCCTCAAAGGCCAGGACGGCCGTGTCTGGGGCATCGACCATGGCCTGACTTTTCATGTCGAACCTAAGCTTCGAACTGTCATATGGGATTTTTCTGGCCAGAAACTTCCGGATAATATCCTTGACGATTTAAGAGGGCTCGACAGAAAGCTGGACGATGGAGAGAATCCCAAGACAAAGGAAATTATCTCCCGGCTTGATGCTGAGGAGTTCGATATGCTTCGCAGGCGGGTGAAGGCGTTTTTGACTAATCCGCAGTTGCCGTACCCCGAGGAGTACAGGAGTTTCCCCTGGTAAGCGAAAACGAAAACGCTCTAGTTGTTCGCAGGCGAGAAGAGGTGCGCGGTATGCAACATGTCAGGCGGATGATTTTTCTCAAAACCCTTGCAAACACCGTTTTTCTGGTGCTAGTTCTTAGTGCTTGTGGACTCGGCGGCAAATTGAGCTCGGGCGGTGGTGGCGGCTCGGACGCAACTTCCCTCAGACAGAGCGATGATGCTGACTTCCGTGCTGCGCAGTCGCTCCATACAGCTGCCGCCTACCGGAAATACATCGAGCTCCATCCCACCGGGGCGCATGCCAGAAGGGCCGGATTGCTGGTGGAGCAGATTTCCTATTACGATGTGATGTCGCGCATGAAGCCTAACGAGCTTGAAGCGTTCATCCGCAAGTATCCCGAAAGCCGCTTCGCTTCGACCGCGCAGGAAGAACTTCAAAAAGCAGAGTTCAGCAAAGCGAAGCGAGATGATTCAATAAAGAATTACCGCGCCTTCATTGAGCGCCACAGGAAATATCCCAGCGAGTGGACAGCCGTCGCGACCCAGCGGCTAGAGCGCCTACTTCTGGACCGTGCCAAGGCATCGAGTAATGTACTCACCCTTACCCGCCACATTCATGACAATCCTGGCAGCCCCTACATGGCCGAGGCCAGGGAAGCGCTCAAGCAGGCTTCCTACGAGCGCGCCATGAACTCAAAGGTCGCTGATGACTGGGACGCTTTCATTCGGCGTTACCCTAGGAGCCGCGAGGCGGAGATCGTCGCCAGGCACATGAAAAAAGAAGAACTCCGCGTCGCCGAGCGTTCGAGAAGCGCGGCGGCTCTCGAGAAATATTTAGAACGCTATCCGAAGACCCCTCATCGGGGCCGTATTCTCGCCTCGCTCACCCTCATGTCGAAAACACGAGACCGGCGGGCGAGCCGCTGGGTGAAAATCAAGGAAGCCGAGATCGACGTCTACCGGCCCCGGAAATGTCCGAAATGCGAACCTGTCCTCCGGGTGCACGGCACACTCTCGAATACCGATAGAGATTTTGCCTACGACCTGGTTCTTGAGGCCGAGATTGTCATTAAGGGCGGGCGTTGCTGCAGGACTTCGCACAGCGTGCGGGCGCTGGCGCCAGGCGAGAGCAGGCTTTTCACGTTCACGATACCGGGAATTGTGCACAAAGGCCGTCCCCCCGCCTATAAGCTTCGGATCAAGTCGTCGAGCACCTACCGGAATTTGTCCGTCCGCGAAAAAGAGCCGCCCGCCGAAATAGAGACGTCCGGGGAAAAAGCGCCGGTCGATAGCTTCAAACCCGTGCCTGTCCCGCCGTTGGGGAAAAGGCGCTGAATCTAATTATTTTGAATCGAAAACCTATGAGTTAGTTGCCGGGTCGTTTCTTGGTCCAGAATCCGGGTCGGTTCACCTTGCGGATGTGGGTGGCGATGTACTTGGTCAACTCGTGATTTCCCACCAGCAGGGAGCGCCGCCATTTTCTGGCGGCATCGATATTTTTAGGTAGGTTATCGGGCGGAAAAAAATTCTCGAACGGGTCCCAGTTATCAGTGCCGTTTCGCCGGATGAGGGGAAGCCCTCCGGCCTCCCGAACGATGAGCACCCCAGCGGCCACGTCCCAAATGCTAGGAACTCCGAAAAGGGCGTAGTGGAGCCCCCCCCTTGCCACGAGCGCGAGCTCATAAGCGATCGAACCCGGCGCACGAACCTCACCGAGGCTTGTTTTGAGCGGCCCCGTCGGCCGGAACTGGGTCCAGTAGGCGCCCGGCAGGCTCGCGATTCGCTTGCCGGTTGGTTTGCCGTCCTCGGCCACCTGAATAGGATGCGACTCGCGGAACGCGCCGCCGCCCTCCCATGAGCGGTAGATGGTGCCTTCGTTTGATGAGGGCTCCGGCGTGAAGATTGCACCCGCGACAGGGCGGCCCCTGTGGAGCACTCCGACCGAGCATCCCCAAACCGACAGGCCGTTCAAGAAATTTTTTGTTCCGTCCAGCGGATCAAGAACCCACAGATAATCGGGGACCTCTTTTTCCCCCTCGAGTTTAGCTTCCTCCTTGTCATTGGACGTTTCCTCTCCTAGTACGGCGTGGTCCGGGTATCTGGCGAGGATGGCTCTTGAGAGGAAATCTTGGCTCGCGGTGTCGGCCTCACTAACGGGGTCGGTCTTTGCCTTGTTCTTGTAGTCCACCTCGACGCGCTTGCCGAACAGGCCGAGAAGGATAACGCCAGCGCCTCGCGCGAATTCCGCAGCGGAGTCAGCCAGCGCCTCGGGCGCGATTTCGGGGGAGGGTGTCATTCGAAGGTTTCCATCTCGGGGATGTCGAGCTTGCCAGCCAACTCGGCGAGCTCGGTGTAGCGCTCCGGCAGTAGGGGAATGCCGCTCACTCGTCGCGCCTTCTCACTTTCATACTCTTTTTCCCCCGGCATGAAGATGCGCTCGACGCCGGCCGCTTTCGGCGAGGCACGAAGAAAAGCGCACAGCGTGTTTACTGTGGCTCGGAACTCGGCCATGGGAATGAGGGCGTCAATGCGGATGGCGCCGAAGAAGTGTGTGACGTTGCCGGGGTCCGTGGGGTTCATAATCCCGATGATGTTGTGGCTGTGGGAGCCACCCGTTAGCGCGCCCAAGATGGCGTCGATGGCGACCGAGAGGCCAACGCCCTTGTATCCGGCGATAGCGGTGAGCGAGCCTGATTTCAGGACCTCGTCAGGGTCGGTGGTGGGCTCGCCCTCGGAATCCACCCCCCAGCCTTCGGGGATTTTTTTGCCCGCCTTGAAAGCCTGGAGAACATAACCGCGCGCCACAGTGCTGAGCGCCATATCGAGCGCGATAGGCGGATCTCCGGGAACGGCGATGGCTATCGGGTTGTTGCCAAGAATTTTTTCTTTTCCGCCCGCGGGCGCGATGGTCTTGACCGCGTTCGTCGTGACAAAGCCGACCATGCCTCGATTGCTCGCCAGCTCGGCGAAGCTTCCTGCCGCGCCGAAGTGGTTGCTTCGCTGCATGATGACGACGCCGACGTTGTGCTTTTCGGCGCGGTCGATGCACTCCTCCATCCCGCGTTTGGCGACTACCTGACCCATGCCGCTGTCGCCGTCCATGAGGGCGAGCGCGCCAGCGTCCTTGATAACCTTGATGTTGGGGTTGGGGTTGTTCGCGCCCGACTTCAAGCGGGTGACATAGTCGGTAACGCGGATAACGCCGTGGCTAGATGTGCCTCGCAGTTCTGCCTGGGTGAGTGTGTCAGCGGTCCAGGCGGCATCCGCCTCGTGCATGCCCGCGCCTTTAAAAACCTCGGTGATGAATCGCTTGAGTTCTTCCTTTCGAACGAGACGACTCATTTGACGCTCCTTGAAATGTCGGCTGGCGGTTGAAGGCGAAGCCGGGTGTGGACGTTTGTGGTTTCAGTTTTCGTGGCGCTCAAAAAGATATGCCGTTCCGTGGCGAATGTGCTCACCACCCACCACTTCCGTTAGGTAGTCGCTCCGTGAAATTGACCAGTGATCAGCCGCCTCGATGCGCCGCGAACTCCAGTCTGTATTACGCCAGAGAACTTCAGTTCCGGCGAAACCAGGCCCCTCTTGGACGATGGCGAGATGCCAACGCACCCTCGGGTCGGCCATGATGATATTTCCCGCGCCAAGATCAAAGGGAAGCCAGCAAGACACGACCATGTCGGGATGGTGGCGGGACAGGGCCTCCGCCGCGTCCAGGCGCTCAACGTCGCCATCGCCGGCCGGATCTGTCATTCGAAGGCAGATGCCCCAGTCCATGAGTGCCCGGCCGAGCGCACCCGAGCCCGCTCCTAACTCAAGTATCCGCTTCGGGTCCAGTGGCCGGATAGTATTGGCCAGCACCTCGACCCACTCGGCGGTGGGGAGTTGATAGATACCATGCGCCTCGCACCAGGGAAGCCAGCCTTTGCCGCCTTCCTCCCGGGCGAGGCAGGCCAGCGCTTCTTCATAGCCGATGAGCGGCATCGCTTTGCCGCCCGCCTGGGCTTAGACGCTTGGGCCGGTGCGGGTGATGGCGAAGGCGTTATCCTCGTGGAGGATTTCAGCCTTTGTCATCTTGCCGCTGGCGACGTCGATCACCTCATTGTAAACGCGCCGCCCGGCCTCCTCGATAGTGGTTCCGGTGAAGATGTCCGATACGTCAACGTCGAGGGTGTCGCGCTGCAGCTTGGCGGATACCGGATTGCCCGTAATGCGGATAGTGCTCATCAGCGGGTGGTTGATGGTATGGCCTCCGCCGGTTGAGAAGATAAGCACCTGGGAGCCGCCGCCGGCGATACCTGTTATGGACTCGCCGCCGTGGCCGGGGGTGTCCATGACGTGGAGGCCGGGAATCTTTTTCGCCCGCACCGAGTAGGGAATCACATCCACGATGGGGGCCGAGCCCGCTTTCTGGATGGCGCCTAGCGATTTTTCCTCGATGGTGGAGAGCCCGCCCTCTATGTTGTCACCTGTGGGCTGACTGCCACGCAGGTCCACGCCACAGGCGAGGATGTCCGCTTCCATCTTATTGACCATCGCCCAGATTTTCTTACCCAGGGCAGGCCGGACGCACTTGGCCGCGAGAATGTCCTCGCCGCCCATCATCTCAGTCGTTTCGGCCAGAAGGGCGCGACCGCCGAGCTTGATGACCTGGTCCGTGACCCAGCCGGTCGCCTTGTTGTGCGAGATGCCCGAGGTCGTGTCCGAGGTGCCGCAGTTCAGGCCGAGGAGGAGTTTTGAGACGGGCACTTCGTGGCGCTGCTCGCGGGTGAGCTCGCGAATCATTTCCATGCCGATGCGCGTCGCTTTGGCTGTGGACTCGATGGCGCCGCCGCTCAGCCGGATGTTAACGGCCTCGACGCGCTTGCCCGTCTTGGCGATTTCATGGGCGATCTCATCGGCGGTGCAACCCTCTTCGCGGTGATGGTCTATGACGATGACTGCGCCGGCGTTGGCATTCTGGCCGTGGGCGACGAGGGTCTCGAAGGTGCGCCGAAGGTCAGGCGCGATTTGGCAACGCCCGAGTGGATGGGTGATGGCGACGCTGTGGCGCAAGGTGCGCGTCACGCGCTCGCAAGTTGGGTTAGCGTAGAGCGTTCCACTTAGGACGAGGAGATAATTCCTGGCTCCCACGTCGCCGTTTTCCCTGGGATAGCCGAACCATGTCTTGCGAAGCCGAGGGGCCGGTATTTTTCTTCTAGCCATGTTGGTGCTCCTTAGTTACCTTCGAGGTCGCCGCGGCCTCGGTTGCTTTCGATATTGTGAATGTGAATGTAGTCGCCCAGCTTGATCTCTTTGCTGGCAGAGCCGATCGAAAGGCCGTACTTGAGGCACTGATCGCCTTTCTTAAGCGGTTTAATGCAAATTTTGTGGGCAAAAGGGATGTTCTGCCTCGCCTTGAGCTTTTTCGAATTCCTGCCGTTGAACATCAACTCAACCGTCTCGCCCTTTTTTACCTTGGCGATGCAGGTAGCGACATTATCCGACTTGTCGATAATCATGGCGACTTTAGCCACAGCACTCCTCCGAATAAAAGATAAAAACATGTATGCCGCGCAGTCGAATTGCGATGGCGGCAGCGGATCGATTCAAACGACTTGTTCTGATTCTCCTGCCACTCTACCGTAACGATTGAGTGGTATTCAAGGAACGCACGCCCGCTACGCAGAGAAATGAATTTCAGGCAGAAGAGAGGGGAGGCACCCCAAGTTCGCCAGCGATGCGGTTGAGATCATCGAGTAGGGCCGGCTTGAGCGTAATGCCGTTTGCCAGCGCGTAGCGAAAGCGACGATGGGCGCCCTCCCCGGGGATGCGGATCTCATCGAAGCCCGGCGCGAGCCGCGAGCCCTTCACCTGGCGAACGGTTTCATCCACGACCGCCTGGTAGTCGCCCCCGAGGCAGCGTTCGGGGTCGATAGCGATGGCGAGCATGGGTAGGGCGAATGGCTTATTCGCCTCAAGCCAGTCGGGCTGATCGGCGTCGAATCCGTTTCCCGAAAGCGCTGATGTGAGAAAGCTGAACATGAGTGCGAGCCCATATCCCTTGTAGTCGCCGAGCGGGAGCATTGTCCCCTTCGCGCCCAGGGCGGCGTCTGTCGTGGGCTGCCCCTCCGGGTCGAGCGCCCAGCCTTCGGGGATGGACTCTCCGGCTTTTGCGGCGAGGAGGACATAGCCCCTGGCCACCTTCGAGGTCGCCATATCGAAGATAATGGGAAATTCCTGCGATGAGGGGATGGCGAAAGCGATCGGGCTGTTGCCTAAGAGGCGTTCGTGCCCGCCCCAGGGGGCGAGGTTTGCGGTTGCCCCACTGATGACGATACCGATCATACCCTTTTGGAGGGCCATGGCGGCGAGGTAGCCGATGTGCCCCGTGTGCGAGGAGCGGCGAATAGCGGCGGCGCCGATCCCGGCGGTTTCGGCTTTTTCTATCGCGACCTCCATCGTCCGGCTCGCGAC
>Ga0114999_10004414_pt1 | contig 17045 bp, 15 predicted proteins | sample ArcticOcean_MG_C_3_FD_89820 | JGI IMG/M metagenome (GOLD analysis project Ga0114999, IMG submission 89820) | Marine microbial communities from western Arctic Ocean - ArcticOcean_MG_CB8_126 | ecosystem: Environmental > Aquatic > Marine > Oceanic | place: Arctic Ocean: Canada Basin | collected...
GGCCATAGGGGGTCGGGTTTGCCACGGTCTTCTCGATGCCCTCGGCGATCAGATCGCGCCATTGCTGGCCGATCACGCCGCGCAAGGGCACGGCGCCGTCGCGCCAGAACTGGTCGATATTCGCTTCGGTGACGGCATCGCTCACCGCCTGCAGGTCCCGGTTCATCGCCAACGCTCCCTTTCCGAAGAACGCCTAGTCTCTCGGCCAGACCTTGGGAAATGCCGCAGCGTCCGTCAATGGCATTCCCTCGGGATAGTCCAGATGTTCGAAATGGGGTTCCAGCCTGCCCGGCCGGCGCGCGAACACGGCGTCGTCGCCCAGCCAGGTGGTCTGGCTCGCCCGTCGCCGCCCGCCGGTCGGGTTGCCGGCCGCCCCGTGCAGGGCCATGCCGTGAAAGGCGATCACGTCGCCCGGCTCGACATCCCAGCTCAGCACCTCGTAATCCTCCCGCGCCGCGTCGATATCCGGGGCCGCGGCGTAGCTGTCGTCGAATGCGAGTTCCTGCTCGGTCGAGAAGATCACCGGCGTGAAGGCCTTGGCCCAGAGATGGCTGCCGCGCACGACCTGCAGCGCGACCTCGGCCGGGGCCGGGTCCATCGGCGTCCACAGCACGACGACCTGCCGGCCATTCACGGGATAATAGGGCTGGTCCTGGTGCCAGTCGCTGCGCCGCGCCGTGCCCGGCTCCTTGACGAAGAGCCCGTCATAGAAGAAGCGTACCTGATCGGCGCGCAGCAGTCGGGCGGCGATGGCCCCGCCGGGGCCTTCGATGCCGAAGCGCCGCATCTCGGGCTGGTAGTCGCACATGAAATATTCGGTGAAGAAGAAGCCCGGATCGTCGCGCTTGGACTGGGTCCGCCCGTATCTGCCGGGTGCGGCCAGGACTTTTTCGGTGCCCGTCTTCAGCAGTTCAATCCAAGAGGGATCGACCACGCCGCGCAGGCAAACCGCGCCGTCGGCCTGAAAGGCATCGACCTCGGCCTCGGCGATACGGGCCGATACCTGGGTATCGCTCATCATCGGGCTGTCATCTTCTCCTCGCGCAGCCAGGCGACGGGGAAATGCGAACCGCCGAAGGGGTCGCCGTCCTCGAGACCCCTGCCGCGCAGGTCGGGATCGGAGCCCTCGGGTTTGATCGCGAAACGGGCGTCGTCGCCGACATAGCGGGTGGCCAGGGCGCGCAGCGGGCCGGCCTTCGACCTGTTGCCCGGATGGCCGTGATAGACCATGCCGCAGAAGGCCAGGCAGTCGCCCGGCGCCATCTCCCAGGCGACGATGTCGTGCTTGTCGCGCTCCGCGGCGATATCGGGGGGCGCGACGCGGGCGTGCTCGTCGTCGGCCCGTTCGTCGCGGCTCTCCTCGAAGGCATGCTCGCCCTTGCCGTCGGCAAAGAAGCTCTGGCGGTAGAAGACCGTCTCCCAGAGATGGCTGCCGCGCACGAATTCCAGCGCGCGGGTGCGCTCGACCGGGTCGATCGGCGTCCACAGGCTGCACACGTCGTTCCCCGTCACGCACCAATAAGGCACGTCCTGATGCCAGGGCGTGGGAGAGGCCGTGCCGGCGGTGCGGTAGAAGGCGCTGTCATAGAACACGTTGGCCCGGGCCGAACCCATCAGGGTCGCGGCGATCTGCGCCGTCGGCGATTCGAGCATGAAGCGGCGGTATTCGGGTATCCGCTCCCAGGACACCACGTCGTTGAAGAAGATATGGCCTTCCTCGTCCCGGTCGTAGAAATGGGCGAATTCGCCAGGCTCGGCCAGGTTCCGTTCGATCCCGGCCTCGATCAGGGCGAGCCAGTCTTCACCGAACACCCCGCGAAGGCAGACCGCCCCGTCCCGCCGATAGGCCGCGACGTCGTCCTCGGTGATCGGATTGAGCGGTTCGCGGTTCATGGTCTTTTGCCCCATAAGTTCACGCCCGGCGCATCCTGGCGCCAGACCGCCGGAAAGGTCTCGCAGTCGATCAGGTCGCCGTCGTGCAGGCTGCAATCCGGGAAGCTGGGCGAGGTGCCCTCGGGCCGCTCGGCATAGCGCACGTCTTCCCCGGCGAAGCGGAACGTTGCCGCGCGCAGGGGCCGGTCCGTCGCCATATTGCCCGGACAGCCGTGCAGGGTGAAGCCGTGGAAGATCGCGCAATCGCCCGGTTCCAGCGGCGCGCGGAGGATGTCGTATTCGGCGTTCGCGGCCATATCGAGGGGCGGGACGGGCAGGGCGTCTTCCCGGTCCGAGGCGAAATGGCTCGACTTGCCGCCGTCCCGGAAATTCGCGCGGGAGAACCGGCCCATGCGGTGCGAGCCGCGCAGGAAGCCGAGGACGGAGGTGTCGGAAACCGGGTCGAGCGGAATCCAGACGCTGACGATCTGGTTGCCCTCGAAGGGCCAATAGGGCGCGTCCTGGTGCCAGGGAGTCGGCTGTTCGCAGCCCGGCGTGCGGTAGAAGGTGCTGTCCCACAGCAGGTTCAGTTTCTCGGCCCGCGCGAAGCGCGCGGCCAACTCGGTCACGCCAGATTCGCGGATGAAGGCGCGCATGCCCGCCTCTTCCGGCCAGCGGCGCGTGACGTTGAAGAACAGCTTGCCGCTCTCCGGCTCGTCGACATAGCGGTTGACCTCCGGGCCGGGATCGGCGCGCACCGCTTCGATCGTCTCGCGCAACCGGTCAATCCGGGTCGGGTCGAAGACTTGGCGCAGATAGACCGCGCCGTCCCGCCAATAGCGCTCGACGATCTCGTCCGTGGCGTGGTCAACGGGCGGTGTGGGCATGCGATCAATCCTTTCCGTCCAGAAACCGGCGCGCGGATTCGACGATGATCGCCGCGCCGATGGGTAGGGCGGTCTCGTCCACGGCGAATGCCGGATGGTGCAGGGGATGGGTATAGCCTAGATCCTCGTTGCGGATGCCCAGGCGGAACATGGAGACGGGCGCGGCCCGGACGTAGAAGGCGAAATCCTCGCTGCCCATCGAGGGACGTGCGATCTCGACCACGTTGTCCGCGCCCAGCAGGTCGTGCCCCGTGCGCCGGATCAGGTCGGTCAGGCCGGGATCGTTCATCAGCACCGGCTCGCCGCCCGACGTCTCCAACTCGGCCGTGCAGCCATGGTTGCGCGCCGTCCCCTCCGCGAGTTCGCGGATCAGGCGCACGACCTCGGTCCGCACCTCCTCGCCCAGCACGCGCAAGGTGCCTTCGATCGTGGCGGAATCGGCGATGATGTTCTTGGCCGTGCCCGCGACCACTTTGCCGATGGTCACGACGACCGGCTCCAGAGGATCGATCCGGCGGCTGGCGATGGTCTGCAGGGCCTGGACGATGCCGCAGGCCGCCAGCACGGCATCGGCACCCAGATGGGGTCGCGCGGCATGGCTGGCCGTGCCTTTGACCCGGATCGTGATTTCCTGCCCGCCGGCCAGCAGCGGCCCGGCGCGCACGCCGATCTTGCCCGCGTCGATGGCCGGGTCGACATGCAGGGAGAGGATGCCCTCGACCCCGTCGAGTACGCCGGATTCGACGACCTGGCGGCCACCCAGGGGCTCGGTCTCCTCGGCCGGCTGGAAGATGCAGCGCAATTCCCCTGCGAAATCCGCGCGCGCCCGGTGCAGGGCGATGGTCGCGCCGAGGACCATGGCGGTATGGCTGTCGTGGCCGCAGGCATGCATGACCCCGGCATTTTTCGAGGCGAAGGGGAGGTCGGTGTCTTCCTGGATCGGCAGGGCATCCATGTCGCCGCGAAGACCCAGGATGCGGCCCTTTCCCTTGCTGCCCCGGATAGTCGCGATCAGGCCGGTATCCGCGACCTCCTTCACATCGTCGATGCCCGCGGCGGTCAGCTCGCGCCATACCAGGGCCTGGGTGTCGTGCTCCCGGTTCGAGAGTTCGGGATGCTCGTGGATAGCCCGGCGCACCAAGACGATCTTCTCGGCCAGTTCCGCGCTCACGCCTTCGGGCAGACCGGTCATCGCCGTCATTCCGCCGCGGCGCGCGCCGCGGCCGGGCGCGGCGGGGCCGAGCGGATCAGCATATTAGCCATGGTGATGAAATGGACCGTCGGCAGGCCGGTCTCGCGCCGCACCGCCTCGCCAGCGAGGGGGAAGGCCGAGCATTCCAGGACGATGCTGCGGATCTCCGGATGGGCCTCCAGCATGCCCTGCGTCGCGGCCAGTACGTCGCGCTCGACCATCGCCCGGTCCAGCCGCGTGTCCGGATCAGCCATGCGGCGCCAGGATTCTGAACCTTCGATGCCGACGATCTCGACCGGGGCGGTCTTGCGCGACCAGCCGGCGCCGTTGAAATGCACCTCGGTCAGCTGGGTCGAATCGTAGGTCACGATGCCCAGCTTCTGGCCCGGCGCCAGCAGGCCCAGGGCCCAGGGCACCAGCAGCAGGCTGGACATGGCGACGGGGATGGACACGGCGACCGCGACATCCTTCTGGAAGCGCGCGGTGAAGCCGCAATTGGTGATCAGGGCGGTGCAGCCCTCGGCCTCCAGCGCCCGCGCCGTCTCGATATAGGCGGGCAGCACCTCGCGGCCCTCGCCGACGATATTCTCGGTCCAGGCGCCCGGCACCTGGCGGAAGATCGCGGGGGCGTCGTAGCTGTCCGGATGGCCCATCGAACCGGGGACGGTGACGGGCGTGTTTTGCAACTGCATCACGCCCAGAAGCGGCATATCCGTGGTCATCGTTCGCTCTCCTCCTAGGCGTGGGATCAGCCGGCGACGCGCAATTCGCGCGGCGTGTCCGTCAGGACTTCGCAGCCGGTCTCGGTGATGACGAAGGTCTCGCTGAAGCCGACCGAGCCGATTTGCGGGATCAGCAGCAGCGGCACCGTGTGGAAGGCCATGCCCGGTTCCAGCCGCCGGCTGTCGTTCGGCTTCAGGTCCATAATATGGCCTTCGCCCCAACCGGGTGGAAAGCCGATGCCGATGGAATAGCCGGTGCGGTGGTGCCAGCGATCGCCGAGGCCGGCCTTTTCGACCACGCTGCGCCCCGCCCGGTCGACTTCGCCCGACGTCGCGCCGGGCTTGGCCGCGTTCAAAATGGCGTCGAGTGCGCCCAGCACGGCATCAGCGGCCTGTTGGAACGCGGGCGCGGGGGGACCGACCGAGACCGAGCGCATGATCGCCCCGCCATAGCGGTAGATGCAGCCGCCGACCTCGAAGAACACGTCGTCGCCATGCTGGACGATCCGGCGCTCGAAGGTGGCATGGCCCAAGGCCGAACGCTTGCCGGTCACGACATAGGGCTGCGAGCCGGTGTATTCGCTGCCCGCCTGGACCAGGGCGTTATAGGTCTCCCCCGCGAGATCGTTCTCGCTGACCCCGGCTCGGGTATGGGCGATGCCCGCCTCCAGCCCGGCCACGGCGCAGGCCGAGGCTTGGCGGATATACTCGATCTCCTGGGGCGATTTGATGAGGCGCGACTTCTCGACCATGCCGCCGTCGGGAATGAAGGTCGCGCCCTCCATCCGCGCGCGCAGCCCGTCGAGGATGCGCGCGGGCAGGAAGAAACCGCCGTCGTCGAAACCGATCCGCGCCTTGGCGCCGCCCATCTTCTCGATACAGGCGGCCGTGGCCTCGAAATAGCTTTCCGTATCCTCGACCTTGTAGCCCGTGGTGATCCAGGACAGGGCTTGGACATTGGTGAATTCGAGGGCGCGGACGACGAATTGTGGATCGCCGTCGAGCGGCACGACGAGGGCCTGATATATGTAATAGCCGGTCGTGCGGTAGCCGGAGAGGTAGTAGATATTCTCCGGCCCGGTCACGAGCAAGATGTCGATCCCGGCGGCTTTCATGTCGTCCCGGACCTTCTTCAGGCGGCCCTGGAATTCCTCGACCACGAATGGATAGCCGAAGCTACCCGACTCATCGCTGCTTTTCGCCATCGTCTCCTCCTTCACGGGCACGCGACCCGACACGATGCTCGCGCAACGGCGGGCCGGGTTCAAGGGGTGGCTGGAGCGGCCTGCGCGTCAGTTGTCGTCCTCTTCCCCGTCCGCCGCCCGGTCCGCCGCCGCGCCGGCGCGCGCCAGGGCGGCCTCGCGCCGCATGATGTAGAGGCTGGACGAGACGATGATCGCCGCCCCCGCCAGGGTCCATTCGTCCGGCACCTCGCTGAAAAAGAAGTAACCGGCGCTGGCGAAGAAGATCAGCCGGACATAGTCGAAAGGCATCACCGCGCTGGCCTCGGCCGCGGCATAGGCACGGGTGGCCAGGACATGACCGCAGGTCGAACAGGCCGCCATGGCGACCATCCACAGCAGGATCACCAGGCTCGGCCAGACCCAGACGAAAAGCGCGGGGATGAGAGAGAGCGGCGTCACCCAGACGAACATATGCGAGACGATCACGATGGGTCGTTCGCGCCGCGACAGGATCCGCACCAGAATCACCGCAGTCGCCCAGATGATGGCGTCGCCCATGACCATAAGATGGCCCAGATTGAATTCCTGGAAGCCTGGGCGGACGATCACCAGCATCCCGCAGAAGCCGACGGCGACGGCGGTCCAGCGGCGCAGCCGGACGGTCTCGTGCAGGATCAGCGAGGCCATGATGGTGACGAAGATGGGCGCGGTGAAATTCAGCGAGACGGCATCGACCAGCGGCAGCATGGTGATGGCCGTGAACCAGCAGATCATCGAGGTGCCGAACAAGGTGGCGCGCAGCAGGTGCAGCTTGAGCTGAGGCGATTCGAGCAGATTGACCCGGGCTCGGAACAACCAGGGCGATATGAGCACCAGGCAGAACAGGTTCCGGATGAAGACGATCTGGAAGGGATGCAGCTCGGCCGCGGCGGGCCGGATGGCCGAGGTCATCAGGGCGAAAAAGAAACCGGCCGACATCAGGTAGAGCGCGCCGCGGGTGACGTCGGGCAGGGCCGAACCCCTGGCGCTCCAGCGTGCGACGACCGGCAGCATCGCTAACGCTTGCCGATGCGGGCGCTTGTTCTACCCCCCACCCCGACCCTCCCCCACAGGGGGGTAGGGGGAGCGTTGTGCCACACGTCCGTTTTTCTCCCTCCCCCTCGATGGGGGAGGGTTGGGGGTGAGGATATGCGTGGGGGTGAAGCAAGCTCTCGCGACCATGTGCTCTATTCCTCCCCCGCCGCCGCCGCTTTCGAGGCCCGGGCGTCTCGCCGACCCGCGGCGGCCTCGCGCTGGCCGATATAGATCGCCGCCGCGATGATCACTGCCGCCCCCAGTAGAGTCCAATCGTCGGGTACTTCGCCGAAGGCGAGATAGCCGATCAGGCCGATGGTGACGAGCTGGGTATATTCGAAGGGCATCACCGCCGAGGCTTCGGCGATGGTCAGCGCCCGGGTGACGCAGACATGGCCCAGGGTCGAGACCGAGGACAGGGCGAGCAACCAGAGGCAGGCTTCGAGGCTGGGCCATTGCCAGACGAACAGCGCCGGGATCAGCGATATGCACGAGGCCCAGACGAACATATGCCCGACGATGGCTGAGGCGGGTTCGCTGCGCGACAGGAACCGCGCCAGGATCACCATAATCGACCAGGCCAGGGCATCGATCAGCACCAGCCCGGCGGCCAGGGGGATCGCCTCGAAGCCCGGGCGCAGCACGATCAGCATGCCGGAAAAACCGATCGCCACGGCTGTCCAGCGGCGCAGGCGCACCCGCTCGCGCAGGACCACCGCGCTCAGGATCGTCACGTAGATCGGGGCGGTGAAGACGAGGGCCGATGCGTCGACCAGTTCGATATGGGGGATCGCCGAATACCAGCACATCATGGCGATCACGAAGAAAACGGCGCGCAGCAGATGGGTCTTGAGCTGGGGCGAGCCCAGCAGGTTGATCCGCGCGCGCAGCAGCCAGGGCGCCAGGAAGACGACTCCCAGGGCGTTGCGGAAGAAAACGATCTGGAATGGGTGAAGCTCCTCCGCCAGCGGCCGGATCATCGCCGTCATCACGGCAAAGCAGGTGCCCGCGGCAATGAACAGCAGGCCCCCGCGCACCGTCGGCGGGATGCGCCCGTAGGCGGCGAGGAGGCCCGACGAGGCGGGCCGGGCGATGGACATGGTTGCTCGCGTCCGCCTAAGGCTGCGCCGCGGTCGTGGCCGCACGTTGCTTCTGCACCATGGCCTCGCGCCGGGCGATATAGATCGCCGAGCCGGCGATCAGGGCCGAGCCGATCCAGGTCCATTCGTCGGGCACTTCGGCGAACAGGAAATAGCCGATCGCGGCGGCGACCAGAAGCTGGGTGAAATCGAAGGGCGCCAGATGCGAGGCCTCGGCGATGGTATAGGCGCGAGTCAGGGCAATATGCCCCACCGTGCCCAGTCCCGCCAGGGCGGCCATCCAGGCCAGGGCGTCCCAGCTCGGCCATTGCCAGACGAACAGGGCGGGGACCAGCACCATCGGGGTCAGCAGGATGAAGTGGATCGCGACGATGGCATTGGCGTCCGAGCGCGCCGTGAGGAAGCGCACGCTGATGCGCGACCCGGCGCTGAACACCGCGCAGGTCAGCACCAGCAGGGCGCCCAGGGTGATCTCCTCGATCCCGGGGCGCAGCACGATCATGGCCCCGGCGAGACCCACGGCGACGGCGGCCCAGCGGCGCATGCGCACGATCTCGCCCAGGAAGATCACCGCCAGGATGGTGGCGAAGAAGGGCGCGGTGAAGAACAGGGCCACGGCCTCGGCCAGGGGCATCATGGTCAGCGCCATGAACCAGCTCAGCATGGCGACCAGATGGATGGCCGCGCGCAGGCCGAAGATGTGCCAGTCCCGGCGCGGCGGAATCGCCGAACGCCCCGCCCGGATCAGCCAGGGCGTCATCAGCACGACGGCGAAGAAGGTGCGGAAGAAGGCGACCTCGAAGGGATGCAGCTCGAGCGAGATATGGCGGATCAGCCCGGCCATCCCCGCCCAGCAGGCGCTGGCGAAGACCATCAGCAGTGCACCCGTGAGCGCATTGCCCTGCTTGCGCTCCGCCGCGCTGCCGCCCAATCCCGCCACACCCCGTTTCCCCCGGTTTCGAATGCTCGGGCATCCTACACCCTCGGCCCCGGGGCGGTAGCGCCGTGCGGACATGGCGGGGTTGCGCCGGCCGGCGGGTGGTGCGCGATTGACAGGTGGCGAAGGGCGGACGACGCTTGCTTCTTCAATGACGCCGCAACGAGGGGGGAGGCGATGCTCTGGAAAGACGATTTTGCGCCAGAGGAATACAAGGAACGCCAGACGCGGGTGCGGGCCAGGATGGCGGAGCAGGGGCTCGATCTCCTCATCGTCATCCATCCGGTCAATATCAACTGGCTGGCTGCCGCGCGGCCCAAGTCCTACCAGGAATTCCAATGCCTCCTCCTCACCCAGGACGAGGGGCCGATGACCATCCTCACCCGCCTGGCCGAGGTCTACGAGGTCCAGGTCGAGAGCCTGGCCGAGGATGTGCGCGGCTGGGGTGGGCGCGATCCCGAGGATCCGCTCAAGGTCCTGGGCGCGCTGCTGCGCGAGAAGGGCTGGACGGATGCGCGCATCGGCTTCGAGGCGCCGCGTTATTACCTGAGCGCCCATGAATATGTTGGACTCAAGGCCCTGCTCGGTCCCAAGGCGGTCGAGGCCAATCTCCTGGTCGACAGGTTGAAATTCGCCAAGTCGCCGGCCGAGCTGGCCTATATCCGCAAGGCGTCCTCCCTGGCGGATGCCGGCATTCATGCCTTCGTCGAGAAATGCCATGCCGGCATGACCGAGCATCAGATGGCGGCCGAGATCTACTATGCGATGATGAGCCGCAACGGCGAGCTGGCGGCGAGCCCGATCAACATCTGTTCGGGCCCGCGCGGGTCCTACGGTCACGGCCTGCCGAGCGAGCGGGTGGTCGAGGCGGGCGATTTCCTGCAGCTCGAATACGGCGCCTCCTACCGCCGCTACCACACCTCGATCGGTCGCCACGCCTATGCCGGCAAGGCGCCCGCGCGGCTGAAGGAGCTCAACGATATCAACATCGCGGCCTGCGATGCCTGCATGGCCGAAATCAGGCCCGGGGTGCGCGCGGTGGTGCCGCATCAGGCGGCGCGCAAGGTGATCGAGGATGCCGGCTTGCTGGAATACATGTGGCATCTCTCGGGCTACGGCATCGGATCGGGCTATCCGCCGCTCTGGGCGGAGAATTTCTCCATGTTCGGCGGCAGCGAGGACGTGATCGAGGAGAACATGGTCCTGACCATCGAACCGCCCGCCTTCATCCCGCCCGAGGATGCCGGCTTCCGCATGATCGACAATGTCATCGTCACCAAAACCAGCGTCGAAATGCTGTCCAAGACCAGCCGCGACATCATCGAGATCTGAGCCGGCCCGATCGTTCCCCCTCCCTCGCGAGCGGGGGAGGGGGAACGATCGGGCCGGCTCCGGTTCTCTCCCTCTGGAAAGGGGGAGGGTTAGGGTGGGGGCAGACCACGAGCCGAGAGGAGGCAGCGATGTTCAAGGTGATGATCGTGCTCAACCGCAAGTCGGGCATGAGCGCCGAGGCATTCAGGCGCTATTGGCGCGAGACTCACGGACCCAAGGCGGCGGCCATGCCGGGGGTGCGGCGCTATGTCCAATATTCCTCGGTGCCCGGACCGACCGGGGCGGTGCCCGGCCATGACGGCATTGCCGAGCTCTGGTACGATGATGAGGAGACCTGGCGGCGAAGCCGCGAAGCCTCTGAATCTGCCGCATCGCGCGACGATCTGGTTCATTTCTGCGACCTCGACCGCCTCGCCTATCTCTTCGTCGAGGAGGACGTCGTCCTCGGCTGAGGCGGAAAGCAAATAAATGACGTTTGTCTCCCTCTCCGCCCCTGGGGGCGGAGAGGGAGAGTTACAGCGCCACCCAATAGGAAACGGGCGGCCCTTTCGGGGCCGCCCGTCGCCGTTTCGCTGTTTTTCCGGCCGGATCAGCCGCGGGCCTTGCCCTCGTCGATCCGGATCGCCACGAAGAGGGGCTGGTTGGCGCGGTCGACCAGCAGAAGGACGGCCTTGCGGCCCTCCTTGCCGGCACTCTCGACCGCGTCGCGCAGATCCTCGGCGCTGGACACCGCATGGCGCTCGGCCTCGGTGATCACATCGCCCTGGCGCAGGCCCTTCTCGGCCGCCGGCCCGTTGGGATCGACGCTGGCGATCACCATGCCCTTAGCATCGGCCGCCAGGCCCAGGCCTTCGCGCATCGCGGCGTCGAGCGGGGCGACTTTCATGCCCAGCCCGGCGATGTTCGAATCGCCCTTGCCGGGTTTTGGCGCGGGATCGGACTGGGTGCTGACCTGCACCGGATCGCTCATCTCGGCGACCGTCACCGAAACGGTGTGTTCCTTGCCACCGCGAAAGATCTCGGCCGAGACCGTGCGGCCGACTTCGGTCTGCGCCACGACGCGGGGCAGATCGCGCATCTCGCGGATCTTCTTGCCGTCGAAGCGCAGGACGATATCGCCCTGCTCGAGATCGGCCTTCGCGGCCGGGCCGTTCGGTTGAACTTGGGCCACGAGGGCGCCGGTTGGCTCTTTCATGCCTAGGCCTTCGGCGATTTCCTCGGTCACGGTCTGGATCGACACGCCGAGCCAGCCGCGGGTGACATGGCCGGTCGCCTTCAACTGGGCGACGACGGGTTCGGCCATCGAGGAGGGCACCGCGAAGCCGATGCCGATATTGCCGCCCGAGGGCGAGAAGATGGCCGTGTTGACGCCGACGACCTTTCCTTCGGAATCGAACATCGGGCCGCCCGAATTGCCGCGGTTGATCGAGGCATCGGTCTGGATGAAATCGTCATAGGGACCGGCGTTGATGTTGCGCCCGCGCGCCGAGACGATACCGGCCGTGACCGTGCCGTCCAGGCCGAAGGGGTTGCCGATGGCCAGCACCCAGTCGCCGACCCGCAGTTTGTCGGAATTGCCCCAGCCAACGGCCGGCAGCGGCGTGTCGCTCTCGACCTTGAGCAGAGCGAGATCGGTCTTGTCGTCCGTGCCGATCAGGGTTGCCGGCAGACGCGAGTCGTCATGCAGGATGACCTCGATCTGCTCGGCGCCGGCGATGACGTGGTTGTTGGTCACGATATAGCCGGAGGAATCGATGATGAAGCCGGAGCCGAGCGCCGTGGCTTGGCGCGACCGGCCCTGGCCCTGTTCCTGGCCCTGTTCGCCGCGGAACTGCTTGAAGAATTCCTCGAAGGGGGAGCCGGGGGGAAATTGCGGCATATCGACCGCCGGGGCCTCGACCGTATGGGTCGTGGAGATATTGACGACCGCCGGCAGCAGGCGTTCGGCCTCGTCCGCGAAACTGTCCGGCGCACCGCGCGCTTGGGCCAGGGCCGGGACGAGGAGAAGCAGCGCCAGAGCCATGCTTGGAAGCACGGCCGCCTGGCGCAGGCGAGTGATAGGTGCAGTCATGGGGAATCCTCGATCCTTGATTGTGCCATTCCCAGCGCTAGGTCGAATTTGGAGGTCAACCGGTTGCGTTCAACCTCAAGCGCCGGTCTGGCGTTGCAATCTCACGGTCCAGTCTACGATTGCCGCCATATTTGGTCCGGCAATCGGTCGCCGATGTGCCGAGAATGAGGCGAAAGCGAGGTGATTTTTCTTGAACTTCGCTTGCGGATCCCCGCTAGACTTTCGGCGGGGTCGGACCGGTCGGCGGGCGGCCCTCGGCGATGGCGACCCCGCGGCGTTTCAGGCGCGCCTCGCGCCGCATGATGTAGAGGGTGGAGCCGATGATGATCGCCGCCCCGATCCAGGTATAGGCGTCAGGCAGTTCGGCGAAGAACAGGAAGCCCGCCCCGGCGGCGAAAATCAGCTGGGTGTAATTGAAGGGCGCGATCGCGGTCGTCTCGCCGACCCGCCAGGCGAAAACGGTGAAGACCTGGCTGATCGTCGTGGTGACGGCGATCAGCAGGATCAGGGCGAGCTGCGTCAGGGTCACCGGCTGCCAGACGAACCAGGCGGGGACTGCGCCGAACAGCAGAGTGAAGGCGGCCATGTAGAAGATAATGGTGATCGGCTTCTCCGTGCCCGAGAGCTTCTTGACGACCACCGCCACGCAGGCGTCGAGGAAGCCGATTGCCAAGGCGACCAGGAGCGCAGGGTCGAAGGCCGCCTCGCCCGGGCGCAGCATGACGACGACCCCCAGGAAGCCGACCAGGGTGGCGCTCGCCCGGCGCCAGCCGACCTTCTCGCCCAGGAAGGCGACGGCCAGGACCAGCAGGAAGAGCGGCATGGTGAAGATCATCGCCGTCGCATCGGCCAGGGGCAGGACGGTGAAGGCGTAATAGAAGCAGTTCATGCTGACGAAGGTGAACATCGCCCGCACGCCGTGCATCGTCAGATGGTCGGTGCGCAGCACGCTGGCCGGGCCCATGCGCAGCACGAAGGGCAGCATCAGCATGACCCCGGTGGCCGAGCGGATGAAGACCAGCTGGATGGTCGGCATATCCTGGCCGACCAGCTTGACCAGCACGATCAGCACGGTGGAGACGACGGCGTTGCACAGCAGCCAGATCGCGCCTCTGCTGTTGGGCGCCAGGCGGAACCAGGCCTCTCGCCCCGCTTTCAGGCTTGCCCGCAGGGGCATTCTTGCCACTCCCTCATCACTTGGCGTCGCTTGGCCGGGAAATGGCTCGCCCTTGAACCTCCGCCGGTCGGATGGTGGAGTGTTCGCAAGCTGGACGGGCGTGGTCAACGCCGGGCTGGGCTTCGCCCACGAATAATCTGGGGAAATATTCTGAGGGAGGGGGCGATGGCCAAGCGCGACGACAGGATTCACATCTTTTTCAATCGGGGTTCGGCCAAGCCCTCAGTTTTTCAGATCACCAAGGAAGGCTACGCCGCCGCCGCCAAGCGCCACCCCAAGCTGGCAAAGAAGGTCAAGGCGACCATCGCCGAATTCCAGACCGAGTTCGAGCCTGTGGCCCATACCGTCGATGCCATGGTCGGCTTCGCCTTTCCCATGAAAACGATCCGCGAGAAGGCGACCCGCCTCAAATGGTGCCATGCCACCGGCGCCGGGGTGGACCATCTCCTGCCGCTCGATGCCTGGCTACCCAAGGGCGCGGCGATCACCAACAACAGCGGCATCCACGCCCCCCGGACGATGGAATCGGCGATGATGTCGATTCTGATGCTCAACAGCAGGATGCCCGAGATCTACGGCTTGCAGAAGGCGCGCAAATGGCGCCAGACCTTCACGAGCGTCGTGGCCGGAAAGACCCTGCTGGTCATCGGCACGGGCGGCATGGGCATGGGCGCCGTGCGCGCCGGCAAGACCCTGGGAATGGAGGTGATCGGCGTGCGCCGCTCGGGCAAGGCGCAGCGCGGCATCGACAAGATGTTCCCGACCGGCAAGCTCGACCAGGTTCTCCCCAGGGCCGATATCGTCTTTATCACCTGTCCGCTGACGGCCGAAACGCGCGGGTTGATCGGCAAGAAGCAGTTCGGTCTGATGAAGAAGATCGCCGGGCTGGTCAATTTCGGCCGCGGCGCCGTGGTCGACGCCAAGGCGCTGAAAGCGGCCCTGACCGCGGGCGAGATTTCCGGCGCGTTGATGGACGTCTTCGATCCCGAACCTTATCCGTCCTCGGGTCCCTTGTGGAACTGCCCCAATTTGATCATGACGCCCCATTGCCTGTCCGACGACGAGGAGCACTACCTGCCCCGCACCCTCGACCTCGTCTTCGAGAATGTCGGCCGCCTGCTGGCAGGCAAAAAGCTCAAGAACCGGGTGGACCTCAAGCGGGCCTATTAAGGGATAGGCGGTCGCGACGGGCCACCGGGTCTGTGGGCCGGGAATGACCGCGCGCCCTCGCGCCCGTCACGCTCGGCGCCTGCGCCAGGACATAACCGAGGCGGAAAGGGCCCTGTGGCGGGCTCTGCGTGAGGCCGCCCCTCCCATGAAGGCCCGGCGCCAGCATCCCATTGGCGGCCGTATCGCCGATTTCGCTATTCCTTCCCGCAAGCTCGCAATCGAAATCGACGGCGGCCAGCACGCGCTCGATACCGATGAGGATGCCAAGCGCACAGAAGCCCTGGCCGAACGCGGCTACCGCGTTATCCGCTTCTGGAACCAGACGGTGTTGGAAAATCTGGAGGGCGTCATGCAGGTGATCCTGACCGAACTGGCAAAGCCGTTAGCAGATCCTCCCTCTCCTCCCCGGCGGGCGAGGAGAGGGCCGGGGTGAGGTGGGGTAGGCTAAGTCTGGCCGATGAATCTCAACCCAGCACCACCACCGCATCCACGGCGACCGCGCCTTCCGGCGTCACGATCACCGGGTTGAGGTCGATCTCCGCGATGCGCTCGCGCCCGCCATGGGCCAGATCGCCCAGGGCGACGAGCAACCGGGCGAGGGCGGTCCGGTCGGCCGCCGGGCGGCCGCGCCAGCCGGCGAGGACGCCGTGGGGGTCCAGCCGGTCGATCATGGACTGCGCGATACCCTCGTCGAGCGGCGCGATCTCGACCACGGGCGCGCCCATCGCCTCGGCCCGCACGCCGCCCCAGCCCAGGGCGACGGCCGGACCGAGATGGGGGTCGCGCAGGACCCCGGCCAGCAGTTCGGTCCCGTCCGTCACCATCGCCTGGAGTCGGTAGCCCGTCAGGTCCGGATTGGCCGACGCCATGGCCCGCGCGGCACCGCTCAGGGCTGCGGCATCGGCCAGGCCGACCGCGACCAGCCCGCGCTCGGTCCGATGTGCCACCCCCGGCACCACGCCTTTCAGGACCACCGGCCAGCCCAGCGCTTCGGCCGCGGCCGTCAGTTCCGGTGCGAGACCGTCCGCCGCCCCCGCTTCGGCCTGGGCGACCAGGGGGATGCGCGCCCGGGCGAGCAGGGCAAGGGCGTCGGCCTCGGCCATCAACCCCGGCGCGAACCCGGCGAGATCCAACTCGATATCCCTGCCCGCTGGCAACGAGTCCGCCGCCCGCAGGTTCCGCCAGCGGAACAGATGGGCCAGGGTGCGCATGGCGAGGCGCGGATCGTCGGTCACCGCCATCCCGGCCTCGGCCAGGGCGGCATGAACCGGGCGCACCACCGCGCCGCCCTGCCAGGCCGCGACGAAAGGTTTTTTCGAGGTTCGCGCGAAAGCGGCCAGGGCCTCGACCGAATGTTCCATACCCAGATAGACCATCTCGCCGTAATAGAGCGCGCCGACCTCCGGCGCGTCGTGCAGGGCGGTCAGGGCGGCGATCAGGTCGTCGACCTCGCGCCCGGCATTGGGCCGCACCCCTGCATCGACCGGATTGGCCGGATGGGGCTGCCCGGCCTCTTCGATCAGCCGCGCCTTGGTCGCCGCGCTCAGCTCGGCCAGGGGCAGGCCCGCCCGCGCCATCAGGTCGCCGATCACCACCGCATAGCCGCCCGACAGGGTCACCGCCCCGACGCCTGCGGCGGGCGTGGTTGCGCCAGGCGGAACTCGGCCGGGCGCGCCCGATCCAATCGTGCCGGGCGCGCCGGCCCGGCCCAGTAGATCCCCGGCGAACCACAGATCGTCGATATCCTCGACCATGATCACGCCATGGCGGGCGAAGGCGCTTTCCTGGATCGCCCGGTTGCCTGCGATCCGCCCGGTATGGGACAGGGCGGCCTTGGCCCCGGCCTCGGAGAAGCCGGGCTTGAGCAGCAGGATCGGCTTGCCCGCATCCCGCGCCTGGTCGGCCAGGGCGAAGAAGCGCGGATAATCCTCGATCCATTCGGCATAGAGGGCGACGGCGCGGGTTGCCGCGTCGGCGACCATGAACTCCAGGAAGTCGCAGACCCCCAGGTCGAAGCCCTCGCCGCAGGACAGCAGATGCGAAAAGCCGACTCCCGCGATCCGCGCCCGGTCGAGAATGCCGCCCATGATGCCGCCCGATTGGCTGATCAGCCCCAGATGCCCTTTGCGCGGCGGCCCCGGCGGCAGGGCGCTGGAGGTCGAGAGGGCGAGGGACGAGGCGGGCGAGATCAGCCCCATGCATTGCGGCCCGACGATGCGCGGCCCCCCGGCCGCGATCTGCGCCCGGTAGAAGTCCGACTGCGCCGCCCGGGCCGCCGCCCCCGAATTGGCAGTCGGATCGACCAGATCCCCCATGCAGATCAGAAA
>Ga0114999_10004417_pt1 | contig 17039 bp, 15 predicted proteins | sample ArcticOcean_MG_C_3_FD_89820 | JGI IMG/M metagenome (GOLD analysis project Ga0114999, IMG submission 89820) | Marine microbial communities from western Arctic Ocean - ArcticOcean_MG_CB8_126 | ecosystem: Environmental > Aquatic > Marine > Oceanic | place: Arctic Ocean: Canada Basin | collected...
ATCTGTAGATAAAATAATTTTCTTCTTCTTTCCACCTAGAACCCTAACAGTCTTACCTTTAGTCTCCTTCAACTTAACTTTATTCTCCAAACCAGAAAGTTCAAACTTCTTCTTCTTTCTAAGCTTATGATACTTTCCACCTGATATCTTTCTTCCATATCCCATGGATTACTTAGAAAATGTTGGTTTTTAAGTGTTTCTAAAGCGCCGCCTTGAAACAATTAGAGAATTAGTTCTCTAAGCCTTTCACAATCTACGATTTAGAATGCACCAAAGATATTAGGTTTCTAGGTATTTCTAAACAAAAAGATGGATAGATTTAAAAATAAAAAATATCTTGAATAAATCTATGGAGACTATAGAGATGAGAATAAACGACCTACAACCAGGAGACTATCTTAGTGAAAAATCACAAAGACATATGAGAAATCTATCCACTCAGGAGATAATGAGTCTAGGAACACCCTATGTTTATGAAACTGCTGCAGGAAAGATTCTCTTTGATGGAAATAATAGAACTGCTGTACTTTCAAAAAGAGGTTTAGATGCGGTTAAGGTAAAATATCTTCCCAAGAGTGAAATCCCTCAATTTATAGCTCAAGAGGTAGAAGATGTATTAGCCATAGTCGACAATTTAAGAAGAGATGGAATCTATAAGGTAGCAGATAATAGGGCAGAATAAATTTAAGCCTTTCGAATTATCTTCAAGACATCTCTAACAGCCTTATCCAGGTTATTATTAATAATATAATAATTAAAATAATTTTTGTTTGCAAAATAAAACTTTAACTCATCATCTCCCGCCTTTAACCTAGCTAGTATTTCTCCCTCAGGCAATCTGCCCCTCATATTAATTCTTTCTTCCCTAACCTCTCTTGAAGGGGCATCAATAAAAATAGACTTATGCCTTACATCCTGCATTTTATTAGAGTTTTTAATTGATTTAACCCCATTAACTTCTATAACCTTTACAACATTTTTCCCATCTTCCAAAAGAGGAATTAGACTAGAGAAACTAGTCCCATAATAATTTCCAACATAATTGTTATATTCCAAAAATTCCCCATTAGCAATCATTTTATGAAATTCTTCCTCATTTTTGAAATGAAAATCAGATTCATTTTCATCAGACCTCCTAATTCTTGTAGTTGTAGAAACAGATCGAGCTAATAAATCAGGAAATCTTTTTTCAATCTCCTTAAGCACCTCACTCTTTCCAACTCCTGAAGGACCTACAAATGTAAACAAACAACCTTCCATAATATTAATTATTTTAAGTTTTTATAAAATCTTACACAAACATTTAAAAACTGAATTATCAAATCATCTCTATGGTTAACGGAATCGAAAGACCACTTGACGTGTTGAACAACGCAAAAGGAAAAGAAGTGTTAGTTCAACTAAAGAACAACCGACAAATGGTTGGAACTCTTTTAGCGTTCGACATCCACATTAATGTGGTTTTAGACAATGCTAAAGAGCTTATCGAAGGAGACGAAAGAAGAAATATGGGACTTACATTTCTTCGAGGAGATACAATTATCTTCGTTTCTCCAGCAAGTGTTGCAAAATAAAAATTAAGAATATTGAGCTTTGGCCCATTTAGATTAGCACGGGAAAAATCATCTCGATATTTAGAATCGGAAGAGATGATTTACTGGAGAATTTCAAGGAAATTATTCCAGTAGTTTTCTAAAAATATGTTAAAGGTAGTAATAACAAGATCACATCACAGAAACATATAAAACCTAATAATCACTGATCCTAACATGAAAAAACAGGTGATTTTATGGGCAAAACTTCCAATATTTTAAAGAAAAGTTTTGGACAGACAGAAAAAATTACTTTTTCTGTACTGCTAGTTTTACTAACATTAAACATAGTTTCTGGGACAATAATTATTGATGAATTAGTTAAGACCGAATATAAAATAGGAGAAAAAATAGATCTTGCAGTAACTATAAATACAGTCTATGAGGGTCAGTTATTTCTTAGTGCAACAATTCATTGCCCTTCAAATAATCTAAATTTCTTTAAGATACCTATGGATATAAAAGAGAATAACTACATAGATATCCCTCCAATAATAATAAACAAAGATTACATTGGAACTTGCGAGATAAAATTTAAGATATTAGACACTGAAGATAACTCTTTAGAATCTGAAAAGATAGAAAATATAGAAATTAAAAATAAATTGGATCTAGAATTCTCAACAGATAAAGAATCTTATAAGCCTGGAGAAACAATAATTATTGAAGGAATTTCCGAAAAAGGAGCCTACTTAAGAATGATTCTTGAAGAAGGTAATAACATCTTAAAAGAGAAAAACAAAACTTTAGCAAACAACCAATTTTCCCTAACTTTAGGATTATCTAATTCAATATCTAGTGGCCCAAAAGAAATAATAGTTGCAGTAGAAGACGAATATGGAAACAAAGCACAATTATCTTCAGATATCACAATATCACAAATCCCAAAATCTATCACTATCAATTTAGAAACTAATGAGATAAACCCTGGAGAAAACATTACAATTGGAGCTTCAATAATAGACCAATCAGACCTAGTAATCTTTTCAGAAATCTCCTATAGAATCTTCGACCCAAATTCAAATATAATTGAATCATTAACCTCTAAAGAATCAATATCTCTAGGTCCTGAAACTCCTATTCCTGGAGAATATATTATTAAGGCAACCTACAAGAATTTAGAAGACACCACCAAATTCTCAATAACTGAACTAAGAGAAATAAATTTTACAATATTTGAAGGAATAATTACTGTAGAAAATTTGGGGAATGTAAGATATATTGAAGAAATGACAGTAAATGCCACAATAGAAGGCAGGATTTACCAGATACCTATAAGTTTAGACTTAAGAATAAATGAAAAAGCATTTATAGATCTAAAAAATGAATTACCTTCAGAAACCTACCAGCTAGCTATCTCTTCAAAGACAAGAAACTATGATCTACAAAATATTGAAATTAAGGACAACAGGCCAATAGTCAAAAAATTATCTCAGGGACTTGCACAAGTAACAGGTTCTGCAATAATTGAAACAGACCAGATAGGCAACATATTCTATTTCGGGTTTTTCTTTGTATTCATAGGATTTATTTTAGTCTTTGCAGTAAATAGGCGTTTTAAGAGTAGAATAACTCAAGTAGTTGATGATACATTGGTAGTCCAAGGAAAACAAAACCAAGGGCTAAAACATTCTTTAGTGAAAAATCAAAAAGAAAAGAGCATAATAAAGGAGATGTTTGGAAGTTATGTAGATAATAAAATCCTAAAAAAAGACTTTAAGTCAGAGATAATGAAAAAAGATATTAGTATATTATTTACAGACATAAGAGGGTTCTCAAAAATCTTTGATAATCATGATTCAAAAGAGATAGCGGAAATGTTAAACATATATTTCAGTAAATCAAGTCAAACAATAAAAAGAAATAATGGATTCATAAATAAATTCATAGGAGATTCAGTAATGGCTCTATTCAATGCAGCTTCAAAAGATGAAAATCACTTGCTAAACACAGTTAGATCTGCTATAGAGTTAAAAAACGAAATGGTAGAAGTTAACATTCAACTAAAAGCTAAGAAATTAGATCCTATCGAGGTAGGTTATGGGATAGATAGTGGACCATGCGCAGTAGGAACTGTAGGTTCAAAAGAAAAACTAGAATTTACAGCCATTGGGGCTCCAGTAAACATAGCATTCAGACTACAATCCATGAGTGATGGCTCAATCCTAATAACAGATAGAGTTTACAAAAAGATTAAGGGAAAGATAAAAGCTAAACTATTCGGCGAATATGAAATGAAGAACATTACAGGTAAAGTTAAAGTATACAAAGTATTAGGTATAAAGTAATAATTCTTATAAGTAAACTAGGCTTAATTTAATAATGAATAATAAAAATCCAGATCTTGCTGAAACAATGAGTCCTGGCCAAACCCTACATCACCTACATGACTCCGAAGATTTAGAAGGCAAATCTTATCAATTGTCAACCAATCTAAGATTCTTACACGAACTAGGAAGAGGAGGGATGGGGAAAGTTTATCTTGCAGAAATAGAAAGTGATGGGGTTAGTGAAAAGGTAGCAGTAAAGTTTTCTAGGCACACTCAATTAGATCATCTTGCAAAAGAGGCGCAAATTTCTTCAGGACTAAGAAATGATTATATTGCAAAAACACGTTCCTTTCATATTATTGAAGGAGATCCTCCTTCTGGAGCCATAATTATGGATTACGTAGATGGAGAAGATCTTCTAAAAATTTCAGAAAGACATTCTCAATTAGGATTAAAGTTACCTCAAAAATTTATAGGACTTATAGGGTATCTATGTTGCGAAGGATTAGCCTATTCTCATAGACAAGGCGCAATCCATAGAGACATCAAACCTGCAAATATAATGATAGATAATGAATCTGGTGGACCAAAATTAATAGATTATGGGTTAGGAGTTTTATCAAAAGATACTCCCAAGATAATTGGAGAAGTTTGTGGAACTCTAGACTATATCTCTCCAGAGGCACTAAGAGGCCTCAAAATTGGCCACAAAACAGATATTTATAGTTTAGGGATGACCTTAGATTCATTAGTTCGGGGAGAAAGTTTTCTAGCAAGATCTTCAGAGTCTGCAAGATCAGGATCATTCACTGATAGGGCAAAAGCTACAGCAGAATTGCAAGAGAAAGGATATACCCCACTATCTAGACTTCCTGGAATCCACCCCAAACTTTCAGAGATAATAGAAACTGCAGTTCAACTAAAACCAGAAGATAGATATTTGGATGCTAAAACTATGATGGATAAGTTATCAGGATTTAATTATGAGCAAGGATTAGGGTTTGGCCCTGTAAGAATAGTTTTTAAAGAATATCTAGAACTAATAAGGCATAATGATCTTCCTAATCATCTAAATGCACTAAAAATTGATAATAAAACAAAACCTAAAGAAGACCTAAATGAACTAATTGAAACATTAAAGTCCTCTGGGCATGCAAGAGATTATCAATCAGTAGGGGGAGAGTTACTACTTGAAACTCTTCAAGGGAATTATAGAGAAATTATTCCGGGCTACCTTCCAATAGGATAACTATAAATTAACCCTCATCAAATCCTTAGCGATTTTAACATTCTTAAAAATTTTCTTAACTTCTTTTAATAATAATTTTTCTTTAAATTCATATCTCTGTGAGATATGGCTAATTATTAATTCTTTAACCTTCCCCTTTTTGGCCGACTCAGCCGCATCCTCTAATGTTAAATGTTTATATTTCTTAGACATCTCCTCGCCCTTATCAGTGCCCCTTAGAAAAACCCCCTCAGTAATAGCTAAATCAGCATTCTTAACTAACTTACCAACGTTTAAACAAAGTTTAGTATCAAAAACAAAACTAATCTTCCTACCCTTTTCCTTAAAAGTCACATCTTTATATTTTATAGTCTTTCCATTATGCTTAATATTCTTTCCATCCACCAATTTTCTAACTACTTCCCCACTAACCCCATATTTAGCCAATTTCTTCTTATCTATCCTCAATCTATCTTTCTCTTCAAACATATACCCATTACAAGGAACATCATGATCCAGTGCCAATCCAGTTATACTAAAATAATCATTATCAATAAATTTGCCTCTAACTTCTTTTATATTGTAATCAATCCCATGAACTCCAGTCACCTCTAAAAATTCCTTAATTATCTTTGCAGAACCTTTAGGGCAATAAATAAATAATTCCCTTTCATAAGCACTTTTGCTTAAAGTATGCAATAATCCAGATAAACCAAGCATATGGTCTGCATGAGTATGTGTAATAATTATATCTGTAATCTTACACGCATTAAGTTTAGCTTTCCTAATCTGCCTCTGAGTACCCTCCCCACAATCAATTAGAATATTTCTCTCCTTATACTTAAAATAGATAGAATTATGGTTTCTACTAAGGGTGGGTACTGCACTCCCAGTTCCTAAAAATGTTATTTCTATGGATTCCATAATATATATTGAAGAAGTAACTTTAAAAATTATACCAATATTTAAAAACAAGAATCTATTCCCTATTTCATGAGAGATGATGCATTAAAAGTTACAGGGATCTTAATGATTTCCCTAGGGATTTTGGGATTCTTACTCCTAGGAACAAATATTCTGGGATATGTCATATCTGAAGATAGCGAAGAAAACGTATTAAAGTTCAATAATCTAGAAGACATAATTATAAAAGAAGATAGAAAAGAAACAATTGGAATCAATGTAGAAAATCTAGGATCAGAAACTCTAACCAATTGTGAATTATTATTCTCTGGAGAGAAATCTAGCTGGCTATCTAACGAAGAAGCAAAAGAGATTCTTGCTAAATCAAATGAAAATTTCAATCTAGAAATAAGAACCCCTGAAAAAGCAAAGGTAGATGAACACATTATTGAACTAACATTGACCTGCGATCAAGAAACAATTTCAGAACAAATAGAGATACTTCTTACAAGAGGAGTAGAGGCAATAAAGATTAGAGATATGGGATCAGATAATAATCTTCTCAACATTATCTATACCTTTAACAATGAAGGATTTATTGGAGACACAACCTATGTAGAAATTTGGGTAAAAAACCCTGATGGATTTGAAGTTAACAGAATAAAAGATCAATTTTCTATAAACACCGATAAACTAATTGTAAGAAATATAAATATAGATCTAAAAGAAAATCCAATTGGAGTTTATGGGGTATTTTTCTCTCACCCATCAGACTCTAAGAACTATATCAAAAAGACAATAATATTAGGAAAATCAAGAACTTCAGGAAATGCAGTATTTAATGTAATAGATGGAAAAGGTTTCCCATATTTAGCATTTCTACTATTCATAGCAATAGGGGTATTCTTTATATTCAGAAGTCATAAAAGGGCCATACAGGAAGGCATAGGACCTTCAGCACCGTCGGGTAATAGAAACACCTTAAAACCTATCTCTAAGGTTTAAACCATAATTTTAAATACAGTCTTTTTTTCTTTTAAGTGTATGCTCCTGTAGCTCAGCTGGATAGAGCACCTGCCTTCTAAGCAGGGGGTCGCAGGTTCGAATCCTGTCAGGGGCGTATTTATAATTGAGAAAGCAAAATCATAATTGAACTGACAGCACTAAGAATTTATAATTCTTTCAGCTGTCAGGAGCGTTTAATAATAAATATGGCAAATTATTAATGAATAATCTAGTGCCATACATTTATTAAGATTTTTAAACTAAAATTAATATGAAAAGAGGATTACTTTATACCTAAGGTCTTATGTCTATAGTAGGAATATTTTTATCATTATGGTATCTTGTAGAAATAAAATTCAGCGCAATAATTTCCCTAATAAATATATTATTTCTAGCACACATACTATATCAAGAAAGAATTGACAAGGATATCCTAATTGCAACACTATTTGCTTTAGTTCTTACATCATATTATGCCTATACCTATTCAAGTGCAAATTATTTCATAGGAACCATAAATCTATTTCCACTATTAGGATGGACTGCAGGACTAGTTTTCACCCTTCAAATCTATAGATTATTTAAAAAAAGAAGCCAAAGGTTTGCAATGTACGCAATAGTTATTACCTATCTTGTAGTATTATTTTCTATAGAATTTCTAGGATTTTATTTACTAAATATCCAACTAGCTAGTAACTATCCTAGTTTACTAGGAATAGGAATAATTCACGGGCCAATAGGCATGAAGGCATTTTACCTAACTGCGGGACCCCTATACGTACTAGTAACAGAATTTATCCTAGGAAAAAAGAAAATTTAAGCACGGACCGGGAATCGAACCCGGGAAAACGGGGTCTGCAACCCCGCGCAATACCATTATGCGATCCGTGCATATATTCATCTAATAACGGGGCATTTTAAATCTTTAGATAAGCAATACCATTATCTGAAAACCTCTTGGGGCTGAAGATTCAAGAATTTCAAAGAAATTATTGGATCTGGGTGTTCACAAGAACCAAAGAATCAGAGAATCCTTAATTCTCTGAGTGCGATCCGTGCGTACTAATCCAGAGATTTTAGTATTTTTAAGGTTAATCATTATCAAAGAAACACAATCATGGCCAAAGGAACTAACACAAAAAATAACAAAACATACAAAGCCCTCTTCCTACTTATTTTTATCAATTTCTTAGAGGTAAACTTTGTAGCGCGAAACAAAAAATCAGTATTAGGTAAGAATATAATAGCTCCAATTATTGCAAATAGTGCATAAGCAAAAGCTGCAGCAATCGCATTAGTTTCTCCAACAATCAAACTCACCAAAAATGTATCAGTAAATGTTCCGAGGTCCGCCCCTAAAATAAAAGGTATTGAACGTCGCAATCCAATTAAACCACTAACTGCCAAAGGTACTAAAAGGCTAATAGTGATACTAGACGAAAAAACAATTGCCGTTAAAATAACTCCTAAACAATAAGCCTTGATAGGGGAATCGAAATGCCGATTAATAAAATTCTTAGCTTTAACTTCTCCACCGAGAACTTCAATAATAGCCCGACTTATATATCTCAAAGCAAAAATTAAAATCAAAAATGCTACAAGAAAAGTTAATAAAAAATTACTTGATGATAGGGAATTTACTAGAGGTCCAGTTATGATATCCACTACATCTGGAATTTTTAAATATGAGAAATTTCCTTCAAATAAGAGCGCAAGAAATAAGGCTAACCTAGAGAATAATCCAAAAAAGTATTCTAAGAAAAAGACAATAAAAACCAAAAAGAAACTATAAATAGAGTAACATAAAGCTATTTCAAATCCATGTCTAAAGTCTTTCTTTTTATTACTTACAGTAACTAAACTTATTATCAATGCAGTAATTGTAGTCCCCATACTAGCTCCAATCAGAATATAAACTGCAGTAGGCAAATCAATTATATTATTTCCAACAAAGGTTACAGCAATGCTGCTTACCGCCCCCGAAGATTGAGCAACACTAGTACTAAACCATCCGACTGCAATAGCTTTCAAAGGACTAACATTTTGCAATATAAATTGTTTAGCATCAGGAGCTACTCCTCCTGAAGCTTTCTTAATCAATTCAATAGCTAAAATAAATAGGTACAAGAAGAAAGCTAATTTAACAAAACTTTTCCAGCTACGTTCAGGAATTAATTTTTCTATATTATGGCCTCTAGCAACTCTTTTTTTAATTACCATATATAAAAGAAATAAAATCCATATAAAAATCTATTTACTAGAAATTAAAAACTATTCATGAGTAGCATCCGAGAAATCAACAATTTTATTCTTAGTGGCACTGCAAATCTTAGTCAATTGATTACAAAATTTTCCATTCTCGCAATCTGAATCACTATTACATCCACCAAGTCCAAAAAGTCTAACAAAAAATAATCTTATTGAGGACCTCATAGAATTAAGGCCCTCATCCTCTGAACCATTTCCAGAATAATTTAAAAGCAAATAAGCTAAAACTACCACTACCAGAATTATAATCAAATTCCCATTAGATAAAAAATTCTTACTCTCTCTCTCTTTTCTCTTAACCATCTTCTTAACAACATAAGATAATTATAATATAAAAAGGTTCTCATAAACTTTTTAAATGCCAATGTAGTGCTTAAATTAAGAATATGTCATTCATAGTTAAAAAAAAGATTTCGGGTAAAGAATACTATTACTTGCAGAAGTCTATTAGAGAAGGTGATAAGGTAAAAAGCAAAGTAGTTGCCTACCTAGGCAAAGACTTAGAAGAGGCAAAAATAAAAGCTGAACAAATAAAGCAAATGGAAAACACTAACTCAAAGGAAGATACATCGAAGAAACCGTTAGAGGTCTTAGATTCTGAGCCTACAAAAATCACTATTGAAGAACTAGCTAATTTCTGTAAACGTAAAGGGTTTGTCTACCCTTCTGGAGAAATCTATGGAGGACTTGGAGGATTCTGGGACTATGGACATCTAGGCTCTGAATTAGTTAGCAATCTAAGAAAGGAGTGGCACAAATATCATGTTCAACAAAGAAATGATATTGTAGCAATTGATGGATCCATAATAACAAACCCGAAAGTTTGGGAAGCATCAGGTCACGTAGCAAGCTTTGTAGACATTGCAGTAGAATGTAGAAAATGCCACCATAAATCTAAAGTAGATAAACACGAATTAGAAACTGCAAAATGTGATAAATGTGGGGGAGATTTTGAGAATAAAGGAGAATTCAATCCAATGTTTACTACCCAGGTAGGCCCAATAAAAGAAGATTCAGTTAAAGCATTTCTTCGACCTGAAACAGCTCAATTAATTTTTGCAAACTTCAAATTAGTTCAAGAAAACGCAAGATTACAATTACCTTTTGGGATAGCCCAGATAGGAAAAGCATTTAGAAATGAAATTTCTCCTAGAGAATTTATATTTAGAGTTAGAGAACTAGAACAAATGGAAATAGAATATTTCATCGAACCTAATCAGCCATGCCCTTATGTTGAGGAAATTAAAGGCACACATCTTCTAATCCTAGATGAAGATAAACAAAAAAACAATGAAGAACCTGAATTGATGGATCTTTACGATGCGCACAAGAAAGGAATCATAAAAACTGATTGGCATGCATACTGGATAGCTAAGGAATTTGAATGGTTTACTAGCTTAGGGGCAAATCCAAATAACTTTAGAGCAAGACAACATACTTCCGAAGAAAAGTCTCATTATGCGATAGATACCTGGGATCTAGAATACAATTTCCCAATGGGTTGGAGAGAATTACAAGGTTTTGCAAATCGCGGAGATTTCGATTTAAAACAGCATCAAGAACATTCTAAGAAGAATATGGAAATAATAACTCCTGAAGGGAAAAAGGTTCTTCCGCATGTAGTATGTGAACCTAGTTTAGGGGTAGAAAGGGCACTAATAGTATTCCTATTAGAATCATATCATGAAAACAAAGAAAAGAATACAACAATATTAAGATTAAATCCTAAACTATCTCCAGTTAAAGCTGCAGTATTCCCGATAATTAAAAAACCAGAATATGAAGAATTAGCACAACTTATTATCAAAGATCTAAGAACTGAATTCAATTGCAATTATGACAAATCTGGTTCAATAGGAAGACGTTATGCTAGAAACGATGAAATTGGAACACCTTATTGTATAACTATTGATGAAGTTTCTCCAAAAAACCAAGATGTAACAATTAGAGATCGGGACACAACAAAACAAATTAGAATAAAAACTAAAGAATTAAAAGACACTCTTCGTAAACTAATCAACCAAGAAATAAAATTCGAAGAAGCTGGAGATATACTATGAAAAATGAAGATTGCCTATTCTGTAAGATAGTAAGTGGAGAAGTCCCCTCAAAAGAAATCTATGAAGATGACAACTTTATTGGAATCTTAGATATTAATCCATTAGCTGAAGGCCATACACTAATAATTCCAAAAAAACACTTTAGAAACCTCCTAGACCTTCCTACAACGCTAGGAAATGAGCTTCTAGAAGCAATAAAAAAGGTTTCATTAAAACTTATTGATGATGGATATGCAGAAGGAGTTAATGTCCAATCAAGTAATGAATCTGCAGCACAACAAGAGGTATTTCATACTCATGTACACATAATACCTCGAAAGAAAGATGATAATGTTAAATTAAATTAATTATTTTTTCTTCTTTCTCTTAACAACTTTTCTTTTCTTAATAACTCTATTTCTTCTAGTTTTCTTTTTAGAAAAAGCCCAATAAAGAACCACCAATAATACCACTAAAATTACTATCAAAGGCACACTATTAATCCCAATCGAAGGTAATTGTGGAGCATTATCTTCATCAATATTCTGACGCACTATAGGCCTATTACCCCACTGGATAGGCCCCTGACTTGCCAAAGAAGCCAATACTACAGGATCCTCTAACTCATTCACTTCTTCTTCAATAACCTCCTGACGCCTACTAGAAGGATTACTTGAGAGCAGCCTATAATCAATCTCTTGAGGGCCGTTGGGTTCTCTAACTGTATCAATAGGATTTTGAAAAAAGTTCTCAGAATCCTCTCCAGGAAGAACAGGAGCACTAGGTACATTATACAAAAGAAACAATCCTAAAACAACCACTATAGCTAAGAATGAAATACCCATAAACAAATACACCTTCCCCTTAGATTTGCTAGGATAGCTCTGACTAGGAACATTCAATTCATAAGGTTTATTTTGTATTTGTTGTGGCATCATACTAACTCCGAAGGATATTTATCTAAATAAGCTTCTGCAACAGTCTCAAACTGCTCATCTGTAGCAATAGGGTGATCGTCAGAACTAATAAATATAATTTTATTACCTGAATACCATGCAATCATAGGGAGATAATCATTTCTATCCCTAAGCTCAACATCATAAATTACATTGCCCCCAATATTCCCCTTAGTTACTTCAAAAGTAACTTCCTCATTAAATTCATTAAATAATCTAGTATAACCTTCAACCAATTCATCTTTCAAATCCTCCACTTCACTCAATGAAAAAGGATCATCCTTAACAAACACCATAGCAGATATTCCCCCATAGGGATTGTTCTCAAATGCATAACTAGCAAAGTTAACATCACAATCATAACTAATATCCAGACCAGGAAACTCAAATTGATCTTCCCTAATTTTATCACAGAAATCTCTCTGTGAATCAACATTATTGATATAAGCTTCACCAATATTTCCCACAATCAAGTAAGGATTATCTTGCAGATCTAAAGCCCCATTCTCACATCTACCCCATCTCTCTATACTTTTAGCCTCATTCCCATCACAATAATATTCAACTAAACTACCTCTATCATTACAGAAATCTCCATCAAAGCAAGTACCATCTACACATATATCTCCTTGCTTAACTAAATTAATTCCCCCATCACTATCAGTACAACTAGTTCCTCCCGGCAAAGTTGGAGGTGCAATATTATCTCCCAACTTACAATCTTCCAAGACCTTAACTGACAATCCTTTCCACAATAGATTTTCAGTAAATCTAATTCCAAAATCTCCTGCATTTCCAATATCCCAATTCTGGAAATCTCCAGACCAAATAGCCGAAGTAATAACCTTACAATCTCCCTTCCATTCATCCAAACTCTTACCCACCATTTCAGGAGTTACTGACAAAAAGTTCCATCCCTTATTCAACTTAGTCTTTTCTAAATCCAATTCATAACTACTTTCCTGCTCAACACTCAATAATTGATCCTTCTTAGAAAACATCCATACTGAAGAATGCAATACGGTCTGGAAGTCCTCAGAATTCTTCTTTAAATTATTATTTCTATCTAAAAGATCAAGAGACTGTAAAAACCTAGTTATCTCAATCAACTGCGAAGCGGGATGGAATCTCAAGAACTCCCTATCCCTATGATTATACAAAAATACAGCCCTAATATCATTCTTTCCGAAGAACTTTCTAAAATCACGACTAGCTATTTTTGATAATGGGGTAGGAAGTATAGGGTAAGGGCTAACCAAATTCCAACCCTGATATAATTTCACATCCTTAACAGGCTTTTTAGGTGTCTCCAATGAAGAAGGAAACTTATCCTGATACGTTTGAATAAATTTATTAAAATCTCTATTATATCTTCCATCAATTATTTCAAAATCCTCAAAATATAGTATGATAAATTTATTATTGCTAATCCAAACAACACTCAGAGTTTCATCACCTTCAGTTGAATAAAACAATATCTGAGGGTCCTCAGAATAATCATAAACATTTCCTGGATCATAATCTAATTCCAGATTTAACCCAGATTCTAATAAGTTTAATACAAAATTATTTTGAAAATCCCATGAAGTTATCTTCTGATCAAATTCTGCAACTGCGACAAATATTCCTTCCCTTCCAAGAAGATTATAATTCGTAAATTCTCCATCCTCAAAATCATTAAATAATGTTGCAATAAAATCTACAACATCTGCATTAGGGCCACTCTCAAAACGATTAGTGGTTTCAATAACTCCAAAATCATCCAAGATAACATATTTAGAATCTTCATCATCATTACATTCATCATACCCTCTAACATCCACATCAAAAGGTTCAGTTGAATAAGGAGTTCCATCTTCTTTCTTTATTGTCAGTTTATATCTTATAATACAGCTAGAAGTATCACTAACCGCTCCTTCTGGAATCTTAAATCTAACAATGTTTGTATAAACCTCATTAGCAGCAATATCTACAGAACCACTGCTACCGGTAGTTATCCAAGCTTCTGCTTCCCTTTCACTAACCCCGCACTTCTTTCTTATATTATCATCTGCAACAGTTACCCCCCATCTAAATCTCTGAGTTTCAAGATGATTCCCTATCCCAAACCCAATTCCAAAAGCATCATTATAATAAACCTCTGCCATCCTATTTGGCAAATATAAAACTGCTCTCTGATCTTCAACAAATAATCTTTCAATATTATTATCTATTTTTCTATTCATAGTATTAATATTATATTCAGATTTAGTCTTACAACTATTTCCTCCTATGCAGGCACCATCTTGACACCCATTAGGACAATTATAAACTTGGTCCCGGTCAGTAGATTCAATAATCCCATTTTCATCACAAAAATATTCAAACAAAGCATTTTTATCCCCTTCAAATACTGCATTGTTATCTCTTGCACAGATATCATGAATTTCATCATTAGGTCCAACAATTCTTCCATCAGGCCATTGACCCGAGATAATTTTCCCCTTGGTGTAATAATCCTTACCACCATCACTATCAACACATTCCACCGGAGAAAAAGGAATATTGGTTACTTCAAAAAATAAATCTCTCTGACCATTATCATCTGTCACATAAGCTACACCCAAATTCTCCGTTAAAGATACCGCCCCACCCGTAAAATCATCCCCTAGAACAACCACATCTCCTCCAAAAGTTACGTCTCCCTGAATAACTTTCTGAGGATAAGACCACTCAGTTCCCAAGAGAACACTAAACACTAAATTCTGCTGAACATTATAAAAAACATAAGGCTTCTTATCAAATTCAATAACATTTAATCCCATATGGGCATGAGTATTTGCAGAAAGAACATAAGGAAAATCATTCCACAAATTCCCATCATTAGAGGTAAAATATCTAATTCCGTCTTCAGCATAAGAATTTAGCACCATAAAAAATTCACCAGTATCCTCTAATTGAATCATTGAAGAATCAAATTCAGGTTCATCTGCACTTGAAATTAATATGGGGGAGGTCCATTCAACTAAATCTATTGAACTAGTAACATAATTTCTCTTTCCAGAGTCATCAGTATATGATACGTAATATTTTCCATCATTTGCATGAATAATAGCTCCAACTGCATTATTTATCCCAGTAGGTGTAACCTTTCCTTGATCTACCCAATCTGAAGATCCCGAAGAATATTTCCAAGTATGAAGTCCCTCATTACCTATAGCTAATAAAACTAAATCCCTATTACGATCCTCAATAAAGTCAACATCATCCCAAGAATCTATAACCCACGACAAGTTCGACCAAGTTTTCCCGCCATCAAAAGAAGTAACACTATAAATTCCCCTCTCAATATCTTGATAACCTGCATTAAATAAAATAACTAAATCTCCATTAGTTCTCTGAAGAATTGAAGGTTCTTGAACAGATTCAACATCATTAGTTATCTGGATTTTCCTTACACAAGCCCCATCAATACATCCATTTAGACATTCATAACCTTCCTGTAACATTCTCCCCTCAGGACTACAGGTTCTCTCATTTACGCCATCACCTGAATTAAACCCTATGCAATAGTCATGAAAGTCAAGAATAGAAACTTCAGTAATACCTGTTGAAACAGAAATAGAATCAATCCTAACATCATAAATACCTTTGTTATAAATCCCACCCAATTCTCCTCTAACAAATCTAGAATCACTCCCATCTGAAACCCAAATATCTACCTCTGTATCAGAAACCACCCTAATATCTGAATTTGGATAAAAAGAAGCCGGAGAAGAAACTACTGGAGAGACACTCCCTCTTTCATAAATATTATTTCCACCATCACTATCTGTACAACTACTACTTCCAGAACCTCCTGAGCTCCCAGAACCACTGCCGCCGGAACTAGATCCACTACCAACGCAAGCACCATTCTTACATCCATCCGCACACTGAGAATAAACTGTAACATAATCCCCAGGATTATTCAATGAAGGTTCACAAACTCTCTCTCCAACCTGACAATTACCCCCAGTACATTCTGAAACAATCAAACCGTTTGAACCACCAATAGATCTATCCACACAAAAATCTTCTAATTCCTGAGCACCATGAGATACAGAATATCCCCTTAAAACTCCCTGATTATAAAAATCTGTACCTCCATCGGTATCTGTACACTCTGCAATATTAAATTCAACAGAGGCCTGCGCGCTAACAAACATAATTGTAGATAAGAACAAGATTACAAATAATAACGAACACCTCTTAATGATCATATGATAAATTATATCTTAGGGTATATAAATGCTTCCCATAAAAATCTAAATAATATATACACTAATTTTCTTAAATTATCATGCCACACAACTGGAAACACCTCGACGAATTAGCAGAAGAACGTTCTACTGAATTTACTTATGAAGATATTGAGGGCCCTACATTCCCAAGACCTAGAATGACTGCTGAAGAAGAAACTGCATTTGTAAAAAGGGCCGAAAGATGTAGGATGTACGGTAACAGCCTACAACATTTTGGATATATCTATAAAACAAACCACTCAAAACAAAAAAGAACAGATGCAAAAAAAGAATTAAGGCATGTTTATAAAACAATAGATGATGATCACATAAGACAAGTTGCAGGAATGGAACTAGGTTATTCTAAAACAAGAATTAAAACTAGGTTCTAAACAATAAATATTCTTATCAAGAACCCCATTCCAAAACTTATTGCTGCAACACCCATACTTATCGCTAACATCTCAAAGAACCTATGAAAATAACTCTCTCCCCTTTCTATACTCGCATAATAAG
>Ga0114999_10004420_pt1 | contig 17031 bp, 16 predicted proteins | sample ArcticOcean_MG_C_3_FD_89820 | JGI IMG/M metagenome (GOLD analysis project Ga0114999, IMG submission 89820) | Marine microbial communities from western Arctic Ocean - ArcticOcean_MG_CB8_126 | ecosystem: Environmental > Aquatic > Marine > Oceanic | place: Arctic Ocean: Canada Basin | collected...
CAGGGTGCGACACGCTACTGCTACTTCATCTACAACTCAATGGAGCAAGAGATGTGGGACGTGATCCGGAAGTACAGCGCTGACTAGGTAGGTTCTTTCATCCCTGCATAACTCGTAACAGGATAGCCGGAGTATCGGGCTGTGCCTGGTTCGTGAATGACACCACACCGGATCCCTTGACTCCGAAGACTCCGCTCGGCACGCGCAGGTGTACAGCGAGTTCTCCCTCCCAGGCTGTGAGGGAGTCAGAGGGTGGGTCGGAGTTTTTCACTAGCATCACGCGTTACGATGTTGAACGGTTTCACCCTCATCCCAACCTTCTCCCCCAGGGAGAAGGAGCGGTCTCACCCGCACCATAGCCCTCTCCCTATGAAGGAAAGGGAATACCCCCCTAGCTCACCGGTGGTCGTTTGTCGGCCCATGGGCGGGCTTCTTCGAATGCTGCTGAGGCGGCGAGGATCGTGGTTTCATCTTTCATGTCGCCGATGATCTGGAGTCCGATTGGTAGGCCATCTGACGAGAAACCAGCGGGTGCTGATGCAGCCGGGTTGCCGGTCAGGTTGAACAGATAGGTGAACGGCGTGAAGCCCCACAGCTTGTGAGGCACTTCCCTGCCACCGATCTTATCGGGCTGTTCACCGATCTTGAACGCGGGCACTGCTAGGGTCGGTGAAAGCAACAGATCGTACCCTTCAAAGAACTCATTCACATAGTTCCGGTACCAGCCGATGTTGCCGAGTATCTCCCACATTTTCGTAGCCGGAAGAGTCGCGGCGTAGTCGACAACGTCGCCAAAGTAGTCGGTGAGCAGGTCTCTGTTGTTATTGGCATCATCCATGTAACTGGCAAGACCCTTGATCGCGAAATAATCGAAGAAACTCCAAAAAACCTCTTCATAATCCGAGGGATTGAAATCGACCGTTTCGACAGTCGCCCCCAGCTCTTCAAATGTCTTCGCCGCCTTCTCGGCAACCGCTACCACCTCGGGGTCGACCGGGTTACCTCCCTGATCTGGGGTCCACGCGATTTTCAGCCCCTTAACACCCTTACTGAGCGCTCCAACGAAGTCGGGAACATCGTCTGTGATTGAACCGTATTCCGCGGCCGCCTCGTGTCCCGAACCGAGCTGCATTGCTATCGCTGCGTCTTTGACGGTGCGAGTCAGCGGGCCTGCGGACGAGTTGTTCATGATGCTGTAGCTGGCTCGGCTGGTGACGCCACGGATCACCCTACCCTGTGTCCCTTTGATCCCGTACACGCCCGAAAACGCAGCGGGAATTCTGATCGATCCGCCGCCGTCGCCGCCGGTCGCATAGCCAGATAATCCTGAGGCGATCGCAGCGGCCGATCCGCCGGATGAACCACCGGGAGTGGTTTCCGGGTTCCACGGGTTTCGCGCCGGAGGGCCAAGTCGATTCTCTGTAGTTCCAGCAAATCCGTTTTCAGGAGCGTTGGTCTTGCCGGTGACGATACCGCCGGCTGCCTTTATGCGTTGCACCGGAATTGAGTCCTCGGTGCCGAGTTCGTCTTTATGCGGCAGTGAACCGTGGGTGAAAGGAACCCCGGCTACGGAGTCTGTGTCTTTGACCGGAACGGGCACACCATGCAGCGCTCCCAGATCATCACCACGCATTACTGCGGCCTCAGCCTTGCGGGCACCGTCCATTGCCTGTTCTGACATTCGGTTGATGAAAATGCCCAGTTTAGGATCGAGTTCATCAGCTCTCCGAATATGAGATTCCATCAGTTCGACGGGTGAAATCTCCTTTTGGCCGATCATTTCGCGAAGCCTGTAAGTCGGCGTGAAGCCGAGTTCTCGGTCCGAAGTCATTGTGCCCTGCTCTCCTGGTTGGCTTGTTCAGATGGGAATGGTCGAGATTCTAAGGCCAATTTGCGCAGCGCGCCGAACGTTGGGCTGAATTGACTACCAGGTTTGCCTGTTCTAACGAGTATTACAGAGCGAAATCAGTGGCCCTTCATTGCCTCGATAAACAGTTCTGTCGGTTCAGCCGGAAGCGTTTCCGTCTCGATCGTGCCCCTTCGCCAAGATCGACTGCGAGTCGACTCATGTGGGTGTTGTCGGGTGCCTCGATCAGTGTGGCAAAGTCGTAGCGACCCAGCAGGGCGTACTGAGAAACGACCCGGCAGCCCTGATCCTCTATTTCTAGATTGACCTGTGTGATCCGGTCGGGATCGTGCTTAATTCGATCGCGGCCACGCTCGGTGAGTTTAGAAAGCATCAGGTAAAACGGCACTGTTGGGTTCCGCTCATAGAGCGCGAATGCGAGCTGTTTTGTTCGAGCAGTTACTCCATTTTCGATCCGACGAACCGTGAAAGCGCACGGGCCGTCGGATCGGTCCGGACGTTCACGATTGCAGGGACGCCCGCGTCGAGCGCACGCTCCAGAGCCGGCCGAATGTCCTTAGGGTCCTCTACAAGTTCGCCGTGACCACCGAGTGCTTCAGCAACCTTGTCGAAGCGGGTGAAACCGAGTTCTCGACCGGGTTTGCGTATCCCCTCGACACGAGCCGTCCAGCCCTCATTGTTCGAAACGACGATCACGATTGGCAGATTGTGGCGCACGGCGGTATCGAAATCTTGAATGTTCATTCCAAGCGAACCGTCTCCGTGAAGTGCAATCACCTGCTTGTCCGGCTTGGCGAGCTTTGCACCGATCGCGTACGGCAGTCCGACACCCATGCAGCCCGAAGGCCCTGAGTTCAGGCGGTGGCCTGGTTCAAATGTCGGGACAGACTGGCGACCGTAGTGGAGGATTTCATTGCCATCGACCGCGAGAATAGCGTCTCTGTCCATGACGTCTCGAAGCTCCTTGCAAAGTCGAAGCGGGTGGATCGGGCGGGTTTCAGCGTTCTCGAGGGGAGCAACTCGCTCGCGGCGTGAAAGGTCCGCTTCCCTGAGATCGTCGATCCACTTTGTTTTTGCTTTCGACTCGAACCCTGAGCGTTCGGCCTCGTCGATCATCTGTTGGAGCACAGTCTTGGCGTCGCCTTCGATGCCGACATCGATCGAGCGGTTGTGCCCAAGCTCTTCACCATGAATATCGATCTGGATGATCTTAGATTCTTCAGCAATACGTTTGCCAAATGTCATCATCCAGTTCATCCGGGTTCCAACCACGAGCACCACGTCTGCCCCTCGGAAAGCGCTTGAGCGTGCTGCGGGGAACGACATTTCATGGTCGTCGGGTAGCAGTCCACGTGACATTGGTGATGTGTAGAACGGAATGCCCATGCGCTCGACGAGCTGGCGTAGTTCGTCATACGCCTGCGACCACCAGACTCCGCCCCCAGCGAAGATCATCGGGCTACTTGCTTCTGACAACATCTTGACCGCTTGCTTGATCAGATCGGGGTCACCGGCGGGTCGTGCTCGACCAATGGCGCGGGTGGGGATGACCGCTTCGGATTCTTCGACCTTGCCATAGAGAACGTCTTCGTTCATGTCGATGTAGACGGGGCCGGGACGACCCGAAGTGGCGATTCGGAAAGCGGTTGAAACATGCTCCGGGTATCGGGCAGGATCGGTGGGTCGCATCACGGCTTTGGACACCGGTTCGAAAATGCTTACCTGGTCGACCTCTTGAAAACCATCACGACCGAAGTCTTCGATCGGGCCAGCGCCGCCAAGGGTGATCATCGGCGCGCAGTCGACCCATGCGGTGTACTGGCCAGTCAGGAGATTCAGGGTTCCGGGTCCGGAAGCCGCTGTGGTCACTCCGGGCTTGCCGGTCACACGAGCATAGGCGTGAGCTGCCATCGAGGCAGCTTGCTCATGGCGAAAATCGGTCACCTTGATTCCGAAATCCTCGGAGTTGTTGATGATTTCGTAGTTGGGCCCACCCATGAGGTAAAAGAGGTGCTCGACCCTCTCTTCCTTGAGAGTGCGTGCTACGAGATAACTGCCTTCTACTTCCATGTTTGTTCCCAGACGCTCCGCTGAACAGGTGTAATAAATCCCGCTGACAGAATACGCCTCGCTGGCAGATTATTTAACGCCGGGGACGGTTCGAAACGATTGAACGGAGACGATCTGACTGCTCGGGGTTCGATTCCGACAAACGGGCGAGCACTCCTCTGGGGCTTGTGCCAGCCAGTTTTGCGGCCTCAGCGATCAGCACCGCTCCGCCCACAAAGTCTTCTTGCGATATGAATTCTGGAACGACGCCGTTCTCGCCGCGGTTGTGCCATGCTCCCAATGGGAACGCAGTACCTGTGACTTTGTAGCCGAATGCTTTGAACGCAGACGCTTCACAACCGCCAGCGCTCATCAGTTGCCTTTGAATCTTGAAGTCCGGATTCTCAGACTTGATGCGACCTGCCGCAGCGCCGAGATACGCTTCTGCTTCGTAGTCGAAAGTGGCAGCTCGATCGCCAGTGCGGATCACGATGCCCTGGCCTATTTCAGCACCGGGCAGGACCGAGCTTGTTTCGACCGAAACGATGATCGTCGATTTCGGCAGTAGTTCGTTTTCGGCGGCTAATATCGCACCGAGCAATCCGACCTCTTCCGCCCTCGTAAACAGGCCATGTACGTTTCCGGTTGTCGGTTCGTCGACGATGCTTTCCAGCGCTGCGAGAATTGCTGCACACCCTGCCAGATCGTCGGCGGCTCGCATGCTGATAATCCCATCTTCGATCTCGAAATCGTGTAGATCTGGGACCACGGGAAGAGGTAGTTCACCGAGGTCGACTACCGCATTCAGCGTTGCGTAGACCGTCCCTGTTGCCAGCCAGCCCTCTGCCCGGCGACTTTTGGCGTAGTCGTCTTCCGGGTCGTCCGAGCCTGTCACGGTGGCGGGTAGTCGGTCTCCATCACGTGATATGACTAAGACCTGAGCGCCGTTCATACCAGCGTGTGCGCCTACCCCGCCCAGCACTTTCAGCGTGAGCTTCTCGCCATCTTGCTCGACGACCTCGTAGCCCGGGTGGTCGGTGTGCGCGATAAATGCGATCCCCGGTGTTGTTGGGTCGCTGCCGGGTTTGGTGGCGAGTACGTTGCCCCACTCGTCTATCGAAACATCGAGTCCTGCTGCTGTCGCTCGTTCGGCGAGGTACCCGGCAGTACCGTCTTCCCAGTACGAAGTAGCCGTGTATTTTCCGAGATCTGAAAGAATTTCCAGAGCCGTAGATTCGATGGATTTTGAGCTCAATGTCATATCGTACCTGCGTGGGCAGATTCAGTTAGATCGGGATCAGATTGGGGATCAGGATACGTGGCGATTCGCCTCAGCGCGCCTCGCAATATTCGCAATATTTGGATCAGGTCCTACAATGCTCCGTGTTCACCACTTATTAGCAACCCGAAGTATAGAACTGAGATTTTAATTATCATGCCCGAAGTGCTCGTATTCTCCGGTCCCGCCCTTCCGTTGCTGGATATGGCAAACGACATGAAACCCGATGGCTGGAATCTCCACATCCGAAACGCGAATTCAACCGAGGAGGAGGTTACTGCTGTTGCCGAAATTGCGGACTTCATTCTGGTGTTCGGTCACGGAGTTTCGGACGATGTGCTGCGAACTGCAAGGAAGACGAAGCTGGTGCAGCTCTGTTCGGCAGGGTTCGACGGAATCAATCTTGGTCTTGCTGGCGAGATGGGTATTCCGGTTGCCAATAACGGTGGTGCGAACGCAATTCCAGTTGCCGAGTTCGCTATCACGCTGGCATTGTCGACAATTCGCCACCTGATAGTTAGCGATTCCGACACCCGGGCCGGCGGCTGGATGCGACCTGAAGTCGACGGGCGAGATTCGCACGAACTGTTCGGCGCTACGGTCGGAATAATCGGTGCAGGGCGAATCGGCAGCACTGTCGCAGGGATGCTTCGCGGGTTCGATACGACCACGCTGTACATCGATAAGGTTCGAAGTGAGAAAGCAGAAAATTTTGGCGCAACGAGGGTCGAATTAGACGAGTTGCTTGAGCGGTCTGATTTCGTCACGCTTCACACGCCACTCGACAACAGCACTAACGGATTGATCGGTCCACGTGAGCTTCGGCTGATGAAGAAAACTGCGGTATTGATCAACACGTGCCGGGGTCCGGTGGTTCAGGAAGATGCTCTGTATCAAGCGCTGCAAGACGGCGAGATCTGGGGTGCGGGACTGGACGTTTTCGAACAGGAGCCGGTCGACCCCGACAACCCAATTCTGAAGCTGGATAACGTTGTCGTCGCACCGCATATAGCGGGAAAGAGTTATGAAAGTTACCCGAGAAGAGTACGATTTGCCTTCGAAAATATGGTGAACGTGTGGCAGGGTGGAAAACCCGAAAGTATCATAAATCCTGAGTAGGCAATTCCCTGTCAGTTACATCAGGTTATCCATCAGGTTATCGAGACATATGAGTCCAGACGCAAAAGATATTCGAGTTCTATTTTTAGGGCCAACAGGCACCGGTACTCACACGAGCGACACCGATCAACAGAGCCGCGCTGCAAAACAACTCGGTGCGGAGTTTGTTGTTTACGAAGGCGACAGTGAAGGTGAGTTGATCGAAGCTCTCAAAGACGTTGACGTGGTGATGAGCCAGGGGCACGCGTTTTCTCCCAAGTTGTTCGATCAAATGGGGAATAACGGTCGTTGCAAGGGTCTTGTTTCGTTCGGGCACGGTTACGACGGCATGGATCTCAATGCCGCTGTAGAAAACGGCGTGATTCTGGCGAATACGGCGTCTTTCGGGACCGAGGAAGTAAGTAACCAGACGATGATGCACTTCCTCATTTGCTCGAGGAAGTTTGTGCTCCACGACAAGCTCGTAAAGAACGGTGTGTGGACGCGGGAGCACCTCGCCCCGATGGGTCACATTGCGGGCCAAACATTCGGAATTATCGGTCTCGGCGACATTGGTCGGTCGGTTGCACGTAAAGCCATTGCGTTTGGGATGAAGATGATCGCATACGATCCGTTCGTTTCGTCATGGGATTCCAAGGAATACGACGTTGAAATGGTCGGGACTCCGCAGGAAATCGCCAAGCGGTCTGACTACGTTTCGCCACACACCTATTTGACTCCCAAGACCCACCACATGATCAATCGAGATTTCTTCAATTTGATGAAGCCGACTGCTTACCTGATCAACTGTTCACGTGGTCCGGTCGTCAACGAAAAAGATCTGATCGACGCCCTTGATGCTCGGAAGATTGCCGGTGCCGGGCTCGACGTGTTCGAGTACGAGCCCATCGATCCGAACAACCCACTATTGAAAATGGACAACGTTTCGGTTACCAACCACTACGCTTCGTACAGCGAGGTTGCGTGGGATCGAGCCAACAGCCAACTTGGCGAAGAGGCCATGCGTGTCGCTCTCGGCTACTGGCCAATGTCACTCATTAACCCAGACGTACGCAGCACGGTCGAGCCACGAGAATGGGCAGTTAGCTGGGAGGTCATGCTTGCCGAGCTAGGTGAGTAGATTTCTAAATCGTTCTACTGGACTGGCGGGCTGGCAACTCCAGATTCCAGCTCCCACATCAACATTTTAAGATTCAGGTTTATAAGGAGCGACGAAAATGGCAAAACATCGAGTGGTAGTTCTTGGACCGAATACTGACGATCCACTGCATCACGAGCGGGACGAAATGGCTGATCTAGACGTTGAATTCGTCCAGTAGGCACCAACGTCTGAGGGTGAGGCAATGGAGGCCGTTAGAGGCGCTGATGCGATCATGATGATGGGCGGCTGGGGCACCGAGCAGGTGATTCGCGCGGCCGACCAGGCGCAGGTGCTTGCCGTCTACTCGCACGGGTTCAATCACATCGATGTCGAAACTGCTACCGAGATGGGAATCGTGGTTACGAACGGCGCTGGTATGTGCGCCGAAGAAGTATCCAACCAGGCTGTAACAATGGCCCTTGCGTTGAATCGCCAGATTGTGCAAACGACGACTCAGCTTCGAGAAACAGGTAGTTGGGACCGAGAGCCGTTCATGCCGATCGAGCCGATCGATGAGCAGACTCTCGGGATCATCGGGTTCGGCAACATCGGTCGTCAAGTAGCTCGTAAGCTCGGCCAGGGCTGGCGCATGGAGACGCTTGTTTACGATCCTTATGTAGCTCCTTGGATCATCAGCGAGTACGGGGTAGAGCAGGTTTTTGAGATCAACGAACTCTGCGAACGCGCCGACTACATTATTGTCGTTGTTCGACTGAACTCTGAGACTTTCCACATGGTTGGGGCCGAACAGTTCGATCACATGAAGAAGTCGGCTTATTACATCAACGTTTTCCGGGGTTCTGTAACCGATGAACCGGCAATGATCGCGGCGCTTGAAGCGGGGAAGATCCGTGGCGCCGGCCTCGACGTGTTTGAGCAGGAGCCGGTCGATCCTAAAAACCCTCTTCTCCAGATGAGCAACGTGATTACGGCGATGCACCTTGCTGGTGCGTCGACGCGTTCAGGTTGGTTAGCTCGACAACGTTCTTCGCAGCAGGTTGGGGCGGTTCTCCGCGGCCAGTGGCCGAGCGCAGGTCAGAATCCGGAAGTAACTTCGAAGCTTGCGGAGAAGACACGTATGCCGGGTTCGGTCGGGAAGATCTACGGCGAAGGTGACTAGAGCACTGCCGGAGCTCGCCATAAGCACATGACCAAAAAGCTGCGCATCGCCACCCTGGGCATCCACCACGAAACGAATACATTCGCCAGCAACAAGACCACGATGGCCGATTTCCAGCGATCAGGACTCCAGACGTATGCGGTTCAGCGTGGGCAGCAGTACTACGACATGCACGAGCTTTCACAGACGTCTATGTCGGGATTTATACAGGCCTCAAAAATCCATGATTTCGAAATTGTTCCGCTGATTTTCGCGGCCACTGATCCCGCTGGAACTATCAGCGATGAAGTGTTCAAAACTATCGGCGGCGAAGCGCTCGAAATGCTCAGGGACCAGGGTCCGTTCGATGGGGTGCTGTTGAATCAAATGGGCGCCGCTGTATCTGAGAAATACCCTGACATGGACGGTGAGATTGCGCGCCGAGTTCGAGAAATAGTTGGACCCGATGTGCCGGTGGCTATGACGCTAGATCTGCACGCGAACGTCTCGCAGCAGATGTGTGACGAAACGGACGCGCTCATTATCTACAAGACCAATCCACACACCGACGCCGTGCCGAGAGCGCTCGACGCGTGTGATCTGGTTGTTCGCATGGCGAGAGAAAACTGGCGTCCGGCAAAGTGGCTTGAGCAGCCGCCAATGCTGGTGGGAATATTCCAGCACGATACTCGTGACATGCCGATGCGAGCGGTTATTGACGATCTTGAGACGATACTTGCAAAGCCCGGCATAGTTGGCGGCTCGATTGGCCAGGGTTATCCGTGGTCGGACGTGTACGAAAATGGGCTGGTTTGCTACGTGTTGCACGAGGACTCGCTCGACGAAGCGAAGAAGGCCGCTCGCTGGATCGCCGGTCGTGCATGGGCTAACCGCGAAGCCCTCTACTCTCCGGTTGGCCCCTCCCCTGCTGAGGCGGTTGAATACGCACTCAAATCCGCTGCTTCGAAGGCGGATGACTCAGGGCCGATCGTGCTGCTCGATGTTGGCGACAATATCGGAGCAGGTAGCTCGGGCGATAGCACTTTCCTGCTGGCTGAGGCAGTGAAGCAGGGCGCGAAATCATGGCTCCAGACGATACGCGACACCGAGGCAATCGAGGCCTGCTTGAAGGCCGGAATTGGTGAGAACGTGAGTGTGCTGGTGGGCGGCAAGACCGACTCGCTTCATGGTGAGCCGGTTCAGCTAACTGGGCATATCTCGCGCATGTCGGACGGGCTTTTTGAAGACACCGGTACAGTGCATGCCGGATGGCGCTACTTCGATGCCGGGAGTACTGTGGTTCTGGAAACCGATGAGGGACCCACGGTTGTACTTGTGACGACCAGAGTTGGAAACATGAGTCGAGAGCAGTACTACTCGCTCGGGTACCGGCCAGAAAAGTTCGATGTGGTTGTCGCGAAAGGCGTCGTATCACCACGCCCCGCTTACCAGCCAATCGCCAGCGAGATGGTCACTGTAAACACTCCCGGGGCGACGTCTGCCGACATGTCGACCTTCGATTACAAGCACGTGCGCAAATCACTGTATCCGCTCGATCTAGACGCTCAATACGAACACGCTACTGGCGTCTGACACGAAATTAGCGACAGACCGGAATCTAGTTCGCCTGTTCGATAATATCGGTAACGGGGCCCCAGCCGTCCATCCACTGCTCGGTGCTGGCATATTCGTAAAGTGCGACAATCTGCTCGCTTGTGAACTCCGTCTTCCAGTTGACTCGCCGAGGGGATTTGCCGTCGATAGTTAGCCGTATGCCGTCATCGATCTCGATGCGGTACTCGACGTCTCTGTACAGATGCTCGGCTTTATTTTTGTCGATACCGGCGTCTTTGACGGTGAACGTGTGTTTGGTCTCTTTGTCCCAGGCCAGACGCACACGTGCCAGTTCCATTTTGAAGTTGCTGGCTTTGTACCAGGTCTCCATATCGGAACGCTCGAAAATATAAGGGAGCCGAAAGTCGGGATCCGGTACCAGCCAGTCGCTGCGGGTCATGCTTAGCTTTAGGCCGGTTACCGAATCGCCTGCATGGCGCAAACTGAGCGACTGGACGATGCCATCGCTGAAGTGTGTGACGTCCAGCGAGTTTTCACCGAATCCCCACTCCTGATCGCGCCACACAACAAACGCCTCGCTGTTTTTCAGGACGATTTTGTGGTTGAGATTTCGGAACTCATCATCTTCGATTACTTGCCGGATATCCAGCGAACCAAGCTGTGTGTGCGCAAATTCAGTATTGCGAATAGGGAGCACGGCACGCTCGTAGTATTGGTCAAATAGGGATTCGACAGACATATATCTTGTGTAGACCTGAGATTGATTAAGGCGCGACAAAACGAACCTGAGCGAGTTTACTAGTTCGGACGTGTTACCGGTTGTACGTTCGTAAACTGAAGGCGCGATTCTCATGCGCTAGCCTCAGGTCAGATTGCGGTACCAGTCCTGTCCTTGCTTGAAGAGGTCGACCACTTCTTTTCGCTGGGCGTCTGTGTAGAAGCGACCCTTTGTCTTGACCCAGTTGATGCCCTCACCAATTCGATCGGTGAAGTATGTAGCTGATTCGACACTGGCTTCTGATTGCTGACCTGTACCGGTGAGATAAACAGGGCTCGTGTGCGCCCAGATCGGTTGATTGAACGAATCCCGCGATCCAGATGCAAGCCTTGCACCAATCCAGGCATCGGTCTCGGCAATGATTTCAGCCTCAAGGTGCCCTACCTTCACACCCTCTGGGAAGTCTCGTCGAGCGACAACCTTGCCATTCATCACGATCTCGACGCGGTCGACTGCGTAGTGTGAGCTCCAGTTGGCGTGGATAGTAATTCGAGTGCCTTTCTCGACTTCCAGAGTGGCTCCAGGCTCTTCACCCGCAACGGTCATGTACAAAGCTGGGCCGTTAGTAATAAACGTTTTTCCGGTGCGTATGCCTTCAAGCCACGAGTCGTATTCGAAGCCCCCGCCTGTCTGCGAGTAGACTCTGTTTGCTGAACTCACGAACCAGTCGGAGCCTGTAGAAACCGGAAGCTTTATTCCGGTGTTCAGCATCTGGTACCAGTAGAGGTACTCGACGTCTTTCCAGAACGGATCGAACAGGTTCATTGCGTGAACCTTGCCGAGCGCAGCGGCGACGGGGGCTTCCATGCCCTGCCCGTTGTGGCACCAGATTACGAGGCCACCCTGTGTGATGGCATCGTCGCAGGCGTAGCTCAGGGGTGGATAGTCTGGCTCGAACTGATCGATGAGTACGCCGCGGCTCAGCGGCTCGACCTGGTTACGAATATTCAGCAGCATCACGTGGCCGTAGCCGATGTCGAACGGGTCTTTGTTGTGGCGAGTTTCCTCACCGCTTTGAACGTGATGATGCGTGTCGGTGTAGTCGTTGAGCACGCCGGGTGGGTACTTGTTCGTGGCGTATTCGAGATCCCATCGCTTGAGAATCGAAACTGCCGTCATACGCAGGTCTTCGACGCGTGAATCGTACGCGAGACGACGGTCGGGGTCCTTTTCTTTCTCGCTGTAGTGGATGTGAGTGTTGCCGGGGTGCCAGCCTCGATCTGGGAGGTCGGCCCAGCGTTCAAGCTGTATGTCGATCGAGGCATCGGATGTTCCTTCGACCTCGACGGTTCCTACCCATGGCGTGAACTCTGTTCCGCGCTCAACGAGTACACGGTGATACCCGCGTGTTGTTTCGAGAGAAAACTGGCCGGCTGTGTAGAAGAATGGCTCACCTGTCCCGACTTTCCACATTGCATCGGCAGGAGCTACGTTTGCGCCGGTGGGGTCGAGTACCTGTACTCGCGCTTGGACTATCTCGCCTGTTGCGGCATCGCGAATTTCGCCGGTGATCTTTGGCATTTCCGTCCCTCTCTGACCCTCACACGATGTTCGTACCTCGTGATCGTGCTACGTTAGCCGCATCACGAAAATTCAGCAATAAGCACAGAGGTCGTTTGGCGGGTTCTGGTTCAGGAGAGCGATGTTATGGGGACGGAATACGAAGGTGTAGTAGCCGCTATCGAAGATGTGGTTGAGGGCCCGATACCTCCTCGTGTCGACGCGTCGTTCGGACCCGGAATGATGCACATCGAGATCCAGAGTATCGTCGACCAGATGGGCCCTGCTCCATGGTCGAAACTGCTAATCGAGGATGAACGTAACCGGGGAACGCTAATCGCTTCAATGCCGGGTCAGGGCAACCACGCTCACTGGCACGCTCAGTTCGACGAGTGGTGGTTTGTGATGGCGGGCAAGCTGAAGTGGGAGTTGACTGGCGGCAAGATCATTCACGCTCAAAAAGGCGATATTGTGTGGATTCCACGCGGGACCGTTCATCACATCGTGACTGAAGGTGACGAGATGAGCTTGAGGTTTGCCGTGGCGATGCCACCCGCGGTGCACGTGTGGCAGGAAGACTGCGAGAACTGCGACATGACGTGGGAGGAGCGGTCGCCCAGCGACTAGCGGAGTTTGGCTTGCATTGTCATTGGGAGGAGCCTGCTCTGAGGCGACGTGGCAATCAGTGGTCGCTCTCTCCAGCCCTTCATTTCAGGACGAGATGTTTCTATGGTCACTCGGGCCGCGATTGAACGGAGCGTTGCTCGAAGCTGGTGATTGCCACGTCGTCGGACTCCTCGCAATGACAGAGGGGTGCTACGCCCCGGCTGCTCGGGCTATGACGACGGCGATGCCTGCTACTGCGCAGTAGGCGATGAACGGTCGGAATGACCCATTTCGTAGAAGCTTCATCAGCCCGGCAATTACGAAGTAAGCGGTTATCGCTGAAATCACGGCACCCAGCGCGGCGGCACCCCAGTCGGTTCCGTCGTTGTCGTTGATGGCATCGACGGCAACCAGTAGCCCCGCGCCGGCAATAGCGGGAGTGGCGAGTAACAACGAAAATCTTGCGGCAGCGTCGCGGGTCATGCCGACGGCAAGCCCGCCGACCATTGTGACGCCAGAGCGTGACACTCCCGGGAGCACAGCAATTATTTGAACGATACCGATAATTCCTGCATCAGCCGTTTTGAGAGAGGGCATATTCCGTAATCTCGATCCAACGTACTCTCCGACTAATAGAGCTGCCGCTGTTCCGATCAAAAGCCAGCCAACGGCTTCAGGACTGCGGAAATTAACCTCGATACTATCTTTCATCAGCAGGCCGCCAATCACCAGTGGAACCGTACCTACCACGATCAGCAAGGCGAGCCTTCTTGCGCGAATAGCGCCGCCGGAATCGTCGATTTCGACAAGTTGGTTTGAACCAAGCCCCGTAATCAACTGAATCCACTCGCGCCTGAAGTAAACGAGTACAGCAGCGAGTGTTCCGACGTGAACCGCTGTATCGAACACGATTCCCTGGTCGGGCCAATCGAACAGCCAGGATCCAAGGATCAGGTGGCCGCTACTGCTGATCGGTAGAAACTCGGTTATGCCCTGCACTACTGCGAGGACTATTACCTGGATGAAAGACATGGGTTCTTGAATTTTGAACTTTTCTGAAATCTCATGCTAGGTGAACCCACAACCACTATCTCGCTTGTTAACCTTCTGCGGTCACCGGGCAGTCAAAATAATGGCTCCTGCATCAGGCGTATTTTTTCGCCACAAATATCACGAGCAACAAGATGGCAACTGCACCAGTTATCACCAGAATCGAAACGCTACGAAATCCTGAGTATCCTGAGATTGTGTGGACGCGGATTTATAGCTCAGATGGATTCGTTGGGCTGGGAGAGACCTCGTTCTCGCCAGACGCTATCGAGGCGTACATCCACAACGACATTCAGAAGTACTTGCTAGGCAAGAACCCGAACAATCTCGATATGCATTGGGACGTATTAGGCCGAAGGATGAAGGTAAACCGCGGCCGCAGCGTCGACGCTTCATCCGTTTCTGCCATCGACATGGCGCTCTGGGATCTTTACGCAAAACGAGTAAATCAACCCCTTTACCAGGTGCTTGGCGGGCTCGCTCGCGAACGTATCCGTGTCTACAACACCTGCGCCGGCTACTCATACGGTGTGAAGGCGAAGAGGGGCTGGAAAGCCGGTGAGATCGATTACCAGCCAGATCAGCCTTACGAGGACTATCACGCCTTCATGACCGATGCTGGGGAGCTTGCCGACAGTCTGCTTTCAGAGGGTTTTACGGCCATGAAAATCTGGCCATTCGACAAGTACTCGAACGAGAGCAACGGTCAGTTCATTTCGTCGCAAGAGCTGGAGGAAGGCACCGAGCCGTTCCGGAAGATCCGTGAAAAAGTCGGGAACAAGATGGATGTGATGGTCGAGATGCACAGCCTGTGGAATCTCTCTTCGGCCAAGCGAATCGCCAAAGCCGTTGAGCCAACCGATCCGTTCTGGTTCGAAGACCCGGTTCCAATGGACAACATCGACACGCTCGCTGAGTTCCGAAAGTCGACTGAAGTGGCAACAACTGCCAGCGAAACGGTTGCGACTCGTTGGGCGTATCGAGAAATGTTCGAGAAGCAGGCGATGACAATCTGCATGCTCGACATTTCGTGGGTCGGTGGCATATCCGAAGCGAAACGAATCGCCGGTATGGCACACGCCTATCACATGCCGATAGCCCCACACGATTGCGTGGGTCCGGTGACGTTGATGTTCAGCGTTCACCTATCGCTAAACGCTCCCAATGCTCTTATTCAGGAGACGGTGCGGGCGTACAACGCGACTTGGTACAAGGAAATCGTCGACAACCTGCCGAGGATCGAGAACGGCTATGCCTACCCGCCGGAGGGTATCGGAGCGGGAACTGACTTGCTGGAATCGTTCCTAAGCGACCCGGCGACGACGATTGTGGGCAGTGATCTGTAGGACTGATTCTTCGCGAGTCATCCCGCCTTGCCCCCTCTCCCGGGGGAGAAGGTTGGGTTAAGGGTGAGAGTTTTCGCTATCACTACCCGTCAGCCGCCCTGCCCCACACCAGCATTCCCCCCCTCACCTCAATCCTCTCCCGGAACGTGACGCGTGAAGGGAGGCAGGCTCTGAGTACTCTGCGTCGTCTTCGGGTATTGACACGTTGAGGTCAAAGAATCCGCTGGCTTTCGCCATATCTTCTCCCAATACGACTTCTGCGTGGAGGGCGTCTAGTGTCCGTTCCAGTTGGACGTCAGGGTTTACATTGCTGGTAAACTTCCCCGGCCACATTCCAGAACCTACAGAGGAAATTTCTTAACGTTCTGGATACGACGCCAAACCGTACTCGATTCACATACGAGCATTCGAGCCATACTTTGCTGGGACATTTTGTTGCTGGTCCCATCAGCTGGGCTAAGTCCTACACCTAAGAAAGCGATCATCGCTGGCAGGCACCATTTGTTCCGTGAGAACTCGGTCCCCTACCCTGTTTTACTCCGTCAAAATAGCATTCAGTACTGGCACAACGGGTACGAAATCGCCTGAACATACGGCAGAGTTCGTTATTAATCTGAGCTTGTACGCTGAGTCCTGACAGATCCGTTCAGACCTCGCGCGGTAAATTCTGGGATCCCGGTGTTTTCTCAATCGTTCGAATCGACGTCACACCAGATGGCAGTGGAACCCGCCTAGTGTATGCTCAGGCAGTTGTTCCATTGGTTCACGCCGATCACATCTTGAACGACTGGTAACGAAACTACTGGGTGCCGATACGCGCCATGTTAGCCGAGTAAAAAGAATTTATTGTGGGACCAAATAATCAATGAACACTACGGTTACGACAACCCAGCGCCCGAATATTGTTTTCATCGAGGTCGATCAACACAATCCTGCAGTAATAGGTGCTTACGCCAATACCGTGGTTCGCACACCGAATCTCGATGCGTTGGCTGCCCGCGGGATAGTGTTCGACAACAACTATTGCGCCTCGCCTATATGCGTTCCATCACGAATGTCGATGCTAACGGGCCAGCATCCATACAAAAATGAGGTCTGGACCAATAACAACGTTCTGAACTCAAGCCTACCGACGTTCGCCCACTCACTCGGAGTTGCAGGGTACAAAACGGTCCAAATCGGCAGAATGCATTTCAACGGGGCAGATCAACTCCACGGATTCAGCGAGCGTTATGTCGGCGATTCTAACCCGAATCATTTCGGTGCCGTAAAGCCCACCCGAAAGCCCAGTGGAGACAATCTCCCCGGTGCCTGGGGACCTATGCGATCCAGCCTCGAACTTTCAGGGCACGGTATGAATGCCGCCCAGGTACACGACCAAGCAGTAGTAGACCGGGCAGTTGAGTTTATCGATGACTACGTCGCAGCGGACAATACCGAGCCATTTTGTCTCGCTATAGGCACGTTACTGCCCCATCAGCCATATGTGGCGAGCAAGGAAGATTTCGACGAGTACCGTGGAAAGGTTCCACCACCGAAGGTTACGAAGGCGTTTGAAGATGAGACTCATCCATATCTGCGGTGGTGGAAATCCCACACAGGAATAGAAGATGTCACCGATG
>Ga0114999_10004421_pt1 | contig 17030 bp, 19 predicted proteins | sample ArcticOcean_MG_C_3_FD_89820 | JGI IMG/M metagenome (GOLD analysis project Ga0114999, IMG submission 89820) | Marine microbial communities from western Arctic Ocean - ArcticOcean_MG_CB8_126 | ecosystem: Environmental > Aquatic > Marine > Oceanic | place: Arctic Ocean: Canada Basin | collected...
ATATTTAAATTGTAATATTAAAGAAAAAATATACAAATGTTTTAAAAATGGATCTTACGTTAGTTTACACAATCATTGGTTTCGCTTTAGCAGGTTGGTCTGTAATTGGTAACGATTCTATTCAAACACTAGGAACATTTATAGCTTCCAAGCAAAAGTGGTTTAAGTGGTACACATTAGCTGCAACTGCTTCTTTTGCGATGATTGTTACTATAACCTATGGTTGGTGGGCTTATGATGGGGATATTTCATACGGGCGATTAACAAGAATTCCATATCAAGAAATTCAATGGTATCACGCAGTTGCACCTGGAATATTATTATTGCTTACCAGAATAGGAATTCCAGTTTCTACAACCTTCTTAGTTTTATCCGCATTTGCCTCAACCGTTGTTTTAGAGAAAATGCTTATGAAGAGTATTATTGGTTATGGTATTGCAGCTGGCACAGCTTATATTTGTTGGATTGTTATTTCTAAATTTATAAATGAGAAATTTGACGAAGTAACTGGAGAAAAAAGCATTGCATTTTGGCGTAACTCTGTTTGGGTTAGTTCTGCCTATCTATGGGCAGCTTGGCTTTCTCATGACGTTGCAAATATTGCAGTTTATTTACCAAGACAAATTGATATTTATTTATTAACAATTGTTCTTGCTTATTTTACAATTCTTCTTTTTTATATTTTTTATATACAAGGTGGACCAATTCAAAAAGTTGTTTTAGATAAAACTGGAACAAGATATGCGCGATCAGCAACTATCATTAATACAATTTATGCTGTAGTGCTTTATTATTTTAAAGAATTAAATGATCTTCCTATGTCAACGACATGGGTTTTCGTTGGATTATTATGCGGAAGAGAGCTTGCGATATCTACAATGAATAAAGAGTACAAATTTAAATATGTGTTTCCACTTATCGGTAAAGATTTTGTTAAAATGATTTTTGGTTTAAGTGTTTCTGTGGGTATTGTCTTAGCTATACACTATGTGATTATTCCTGGTGGATATGGCTTATAATTTTAACCAAATTGACCGCCCGCTCTAAATCTGTAAATATATTTAGGTAAAATACTTTGGATAGGGGTCCCTGTAATTCCAAGATCATTTAGAGTTGGGTATTCCCCAGAAACAACATTATCGTGTTTTAATAATTCTACCTGATCAGGTGTTAAAAGTGGGTTCGACATCATTTGTAAAAAATAAGATTGAAATTTTGCAAACCTATAAGGAATAGGGATTAAAAATCTTTTCTTTTTAATTTCAGTTAATAAAATTTCCATCAATTCTTTAAAAGAATAGTTTTCAGGTCCACCTAGTTCATATATTTTAGGTTCTGAATTATTTAGCTCCAACCCCTTAGCAATAGCTTTTGCAACATCCCCAACATAAATAGGTGCAAATTTTGTTTTACCTCCTCCAACCAATGGAAGCATTGGAGAAAATTGCGCTAGTGATGCGAAAGTATTAAAAAACTTATCTTCTGGACCAAATACTATAGATGGTCTTAAAATAACAGAAGGTTTAAAGTTTTCTTGTATATTTTTTTCTCCCTCAAATTTAGACTGCATATACTCCGATGGGTGCTCCTCTTTAACTCCTAAAGCACTAACATGAACTAAATTTTTTATTCCAAACCCATTACATAAATTGCTTAGTAAATATGGGAAAGTCCCATGAATCTTTTTAAATTTTTGCTTTTTTGTTTCATGGAGAATACCCACAAGATTTATAACAAGATCGCAATTCTCTAAAACCTGTTTCACGTTATCAGTATTAAAAATATTGGTTTTAAAAAGCTCAATTTGTCCAGGATTGCCTAAAGGTTTTAAATATCCTTTAAGATAAGGATTTCGTGTTGCGACCTTAACTCGATAGTCTAACTTGGTTAGTTCACGCATTAAATGTTTGCCTAGGAATCCACCTGCACCAAAAATAGCTATTATTTTCTGATTTTTTTGCATTTTGATAACATTAACATTATATATGAGCTTAGGTATGACTAAAATTTATAAGTTTCAAGATGATATTTCGACTGATGCTTTAAAAGAATTGGAAAAGCATTCTAGTATTGCAGTTGATACTGAAGGTTCAGGCTTACAAATTCCACACCGAGATAAACTTAGTTTAGTACAATTTAGCACTGGAAATAACGATGCATATATTATTCAACCAAATAGAAAGAATTATAAAGCTCCAAATATTATAAAAATTTTAGAAAATAATAAAATTACAAAAATTGGTCATTATTTAAGGTATGATATTTCAGGTTTAGAATACTTTCTTAAATGTGATATCCAAAATATATTTGATACAAAAATAGCAAGCAAACTATGTAGAACTTATACTCAAAACCATGGTTTAAAAGATTTAGTTTTAGAATTTTGTGGAAAAAAATTAGATAAAAGACTTGGTAGCAGTGATTGGAATAAAAATCTAGATGAATTAACAGATGCACAACTTCAATACTGTAGCAACGATGTTATTTATTTACACAAAATAAAAGATGACCTCAACAAAATGTTAATTAGGGAAAATAGAAAAGAACTATATCTAAACTCTATTAAATTTTTAAAAACCAGAATTAAATTAGATCAAAGTGGATTTACAGAAGACATATTTCAACATTGATGAATAAAGATTTACAGATAGCAAAAAAAACAGTGCAGACTGAAATTAATGCACTAAAAAAATTATCATCTAGCTTTAATTCTTCTTCACAATTTTCTAAAGCTGTTAACTTAATTTCTAAAATTAAAGGTAAATGTTTGGTCGTTGGTGTGGGTAAAAGTTATCTTATAGGTTTAAAAATTGCCTCTACTTTATCAAGCTTAGGTACACCCAGCGTTGCACTCGCGGCTAACGACTTACAACATGGGGGGCTTGGTGTAATCCAAAAAAATCAAGATGTCATGTTAATTTTAAGTGTTTCAGGAGAATCTTTAGAGCTAAATAGTATCCTTGGGTACGCAAAGAGACATGATATTCAAATAATTGGGGTGAGCTGTAAGCCTTCTTCTATGTTATTAAAATATTCTAATATTAAAATTTTACTTCCCAGAGTTATGGAGGCTGGACACAGTTTAGCTCCTACATCTTCGTCAATAAACTTTCTTGCATGGGGAGACTCTTTATCAATAGCTTGTATGAAAAGAAAAAAATGGACAAATAAAAAATTTGTAGCCACCCATCCTTCCGGAACTTTAGCTACAGCTCTAATCCAAGTAAAAGAAATAATGGCAAAAACAAATGAAATTCCAATTGTTGCCGCAAATACAACAATGGAAAAAGCAATAAAAGAAATGACTAATAAAAAATTAGGTGTTGTTTGTGTAAAAGAAAAAAATGGAAAAATAAATTTAATTACAGATGGAGACGTCAGGCGTAATAGCAATAACCTTTATAAAAAAACAATTTCTAAAGTATATAATAAAAATCCAAATTGGATTAGCGATTCTGCAACCGCACTATCAGCGGTGGATAAAATGAATAGTCGTAAAATTACCTCTCTCCTTGTTACGCAAAATCTATACATTAATAAAAAAATTAAAAAATTAGTAGGAATTCTTCACTTGCATCACTGCTTAAGTAAAGGAATTAAATGACAAGTCAAAAACAAAGTATTATTCAATTTTCCCTTATATTAATTGGTATAATTCTGATTTTTTTAACCTATGTTTTGTATCCTAAAATTAAGCAAAGCAATTTAATACCAAAAAATTTACTAGAAAAAGAAAGCACATTCCTTGAAACCGCAAAGGAAGATTTAAAAATATTGCCAGATAAAGTGTTTGAAAAAAAATACGAAAGAACAAAAAAACAATTTAAAGAAGAAGTAAAAATAGCTAAAAAAACTGAAAAAGATTTAAAAATTTTATCAGATAAAGCTTTTGAACAAAAATATAAAAAAACAAAAACACGAGCTAAAAAAGATAAATTTGTTAATGAACAAGATTTAATAGGTCTTTCAGACGAAATGTTTGAAAAAAAATACGAAAGAACAAAAAAAAAAGCTAAAGATGAAATCAAAATAGTAGAAAATAATGATACTAATATATTAAATACATTTGAAAATGTAGAATATAAAGGCCTTTATAATTTAGATAAACCTTTTATTATTACTTCAGGAAAAGCACTTGTTTTAAATGATAGTCCCAATATAGTTTATATGTCAAATATGAAAGTGCTAATAACTATGAAAGATGGAAGAGTAGTTACTATTACCAGCAATCAAGGAAGATATGATAAATTTAACTATGACTTCTTTTTTGAATATAATGTTAAAGCTACAGACGGAGAAATTATAATGTTATCAGAAAATTTAGATTTATTATCAACAAGTAAAACTGCAACGGTTTATAATAAAGTGATTTTAAGTAGTGAGGCAGGTTCACTAAAAGCTGACCAAATAAATTACGATTTTAATAATGAAAAATACGAAGTTTCAATGTTTGACAAAAGAAAGGTTAAAATAAAATTAATAGAATAATATGGATAATGTAAAAAAATTCAGAATTATTAAATTTAAATCAAAACCAATCTTGACAGCAAAAAGTATATCTAAATCTTTTGAAAAAAGAATGATTTTAAGAAAAATAGATATTCATCTTAACCAAGGAGAGATGCTTGGTTTGCTAGGAAGTAACGGTGCTGGAAAAAGTACTTTTATGAATATAGTATTGGGTCTTATAAAGTGTGATTTTGGTGATATATTTTTAGGAAATAAAAAATTAACAAATTTACCTATCCATGAAAGATCTAAACTTGGAATTTCTTATTTACCCCAAAACTCAGCAATATTTAGAGGGCTAACTGTTTACGAAAACCTTTTGGGCATTGCCCAAATTATAAAAAAAAGAAAAAATGAACAAAGAGAAATTGTTGAAAAATTAATGGCTGAGTTCTCAATAACTCACTTAAGAAATGTCAGAGCTACGGCTTTATCTGGAGGAGAAAGGCGTAGAACAGAAATTGCTCGATGTTTAATAAGTAATCCAAAAATATTACTTTTGGACGAACCTTTTGCTGGAGTAGATTTACTTTCTATACAAGATATAAAAGGTCTTCTTTTAAAACTTCAATCTAGAGGCTGCGCCGTATTGGTTACAGATCATAATGCTTCGCAATTACTTAGCGTTGTTGATCGCGCTTATGTTGTAGCTAACGGTACTATAGTTGCTAATGGAACTCCAAGGCAAATAGTAAATACCACCGAAGCAAAAAAATTATATTTTGGTGAAGATTTTAAATATTAATACTAAATGAATAAAAAGTTTTCTGTTTTAATTAACAAAAAAATAAAAAAATTTAATAAAAATATATCTGTAGAGGGTGATAAAAGTATTTCCCATAGAGCTCTTTTAATATCAAGTCAGTGCATAGGCCCTTCTATCCTAAAAGGAATTTTAGAAAGTGAAGATGTAAAAAATACAATAAATTGTTTAAAAAAACTTGGAGTAAAGATAGTTAAAAAAAAAAATACATACATTGTTTATGGCAACGGTTTAGGTTCTTTTAAATCTCCAAAAAAAAAATTATTATATGCGGGCAACTCTGGAAGTTTAGCTAGAATGCTGCTGGCTTTAATAGCTGTACATAAAAATTTAAAAGTAAAAATTACTGGGGATAGCAGTTTAGTAAAAAGAGATATGAAAAGAATAATTGATCCTCTTTCTAAAATTGGTTGTAATTTTTATCCAAAAAATAAAAATACACTTCCTATTACCATTGAAGGAACAGGTATGCCTTTAGCTCAAAAACATATTGAAAATATTGGTTCAGCGCAAGTAAAGTCTGCCATCTTGCTTGCTGGCCTTAACACTTTAGGTTTAACTATCATTGAAGAAAAAAAAATATCCAGAAATCATACTGAAAATCTTTTAAAAGCAATCAACGCTGATATAAAAATTAAAAAAAATAAAAATAATAATTTAATATTTTTAAGAGGGAAAAAAAATTTGTATAGTTTTAATTTATCAATCCCTGGAGATCCTTCTTCTGCCTCACCTTTTATTGCTCTCACGTTATTGACTCCAGAATCAAAATTATTAATAAAAAATATAAACTGTAACCCTACTCGCACAGGATTTATTCAAATATTAAAAAAAATGAATGCAAATATTAAAATTAAAAATTTAAAAAAGAAATCTGAAGAATTAATTGGTGATATTTTAGTTAAGAGCAGCATTTTAAGACCGATAAATTGTCCAAATGAACTTGTCCCTTTAGCCATAGATGAGTTTCCTCTTTTATTTATTATTTCATCTTTAATCAAAGGCACTACGAAATTTTCAGGAATTGGTGAGTTGAGACATAAAGAATCTGATAGAATAAAAACTATGGAAATGAGTTTAAATGAAGCTGGTATAAAAACTAAGTCTACACCAAGCAGTTTAAAAATATTTGGGAATCCAAATCTAAAGTTAGATAAAATTTTAAATATTTATCCTAAAAATGACCATAGAATCGCAATGTCATTTTTTTGTTTGGCACAATTAATAAATGGAAATATAAAGATTAATAATTTTGAAACTGTTAATACATCTTTTTCTAAATTTTTAGTCACAATGAAAAAAATCGGCGCATATTATGAAATTAAAAAATAATGTAAAGTTGCTAGTGGCATGTGATTCTGGTGCGGGTGCAGGCAAAACTACAGCTGCAAAATATTTAAGTAAAAAATATGGACTTACTCTTCTTACTAGCGGCTTACTTTACAGATATGTTGCTTTTATGCTTATTGATAAAAAAAAAAACATTTCAGATGTTTATTTTTTAAAAAAAATTATTAAAAATATTCATCCTAGTTTACTTAAAAATTCCAAACTATACTCAAGCAAAATTACTGATTTTACATCCAAAGTTGCTAAAGTTAAAAAGATTAGACATATGTTAAGAAGTTATCAAAAAAAGTTTGCGTCTAAAAGATTATCAATTCTTGAAGGTAGAGATATGGGAACTTTATTCCCAAACGCTGATATTAAGTTTTTTTTTAAATGTTCTTTAAAAACCGCAGCCAAAAGAAGATTCAAGGAATTTAGAAAAACAAACAAAAAAATTACACTCCAGGAGGTTCATAAATCAATTAAAATGCGTAATCATGTAGATTCTACACGTAAATTTTCACCTTTACGTATCTCCCGAGGTGCTGTAATTGTTGACACCACAAAGATTAATAAAAAACAAATGTTTACAAAAATTTCGAAAGTTATAGAGGACAAGTTATTTTTAAAATATGGAAGAAATTATAAAGCAAAATAAAAGCAGATCAGATAAAGAGTTTGAAAAACTCCTTTCCCAAGATCTAGGTACCCGAAAATTAAAAGAAGGTGAGATAATAACTGGCGTTGTTAGTAACATTTCCAAAAAACATGTTTTTTTGGATATAATGGCAAAATCTGAGGGTGCCATCCCTATAGAAGAATTTAAACTTACCAAAGAGATAGATAAAATTAAAATTGGTTCTAAGGTAGACGTGTTGTTAGAAAAAATTGAAAACAAAAGTGGCGATGTTGTTATCAGCAGAGAAAAAGCAAGAAAAGCACATTCTTGGAAAAAAATGGAAAAAGCTTTTGAAAATAAAGAAAAAGTTCAAGGAACAATAATTTCGAAATGCAAAGGTGGGTTTATTGTAGAAGTTGAATCTTGTTTATGTTTTTTACCAGGATCACAGGTGGATTTACGTCCCCTAAAAAATATAGATCATTTAATGAAAGTGCCGCAAAACTTTGAGTGCGTAAAATTAGACAAAAGAAGAGGTAATATAGTTTTATCAAGACGCGCGATTATGGAAAGAGCAAGGGACAAAGATAGAGATAAAATTTTATCAAAAATAAAAGAAGGCGATATGGTTCAAGGAAGTGTTAAAAACCTTACCGACTTTGGTGCCTTTATAGATATTGATGGTGTGGATGCTTTACTGCATATTACAGACATCTCTTGGGTTAGAATTAATAAACCTTCAGAATTACTTTCAATCGGTCAATCTTTAAAAGTAAAAATAATTAAGATTGAAGAAGAATCAAAAAAAATTAGTGTAGGCGTAAAACAACTCACTGAGGACCCTTATACAAAAACAATTAATAATTATGAGGTAGGTAAAAATTATGCTGCGGAAGTTACGAAAGTGCAAGACTACGGTGCTTTCGCCAAACTTGCTGATGGTCTCGAAGGACTTATCCATCAATCAGAGTTGTCTTGGACAAAAAGAAATATTCACCCAGGAAAAATATTATCTCCATCACAAAAAATAGAAGTTCAAATTTTAGAAAAAGATACAGAAAAAAGAAGACTTTCTTTAAGTTACAAAAATACTTTACCTAACCCTTGGGTTAAATTTACAGAAGCCCATAAAGTTGGTGACTCGGCGGAAGGATCAGTTAAAAATATTACTGACTATGCTCTTTTTGTTTCAATTAAAGACTCAGAACTCGATGGCATGATTCATTATAAAGACATTAGCTGGGCTGAGAGTGAAAATGAATTAAAAAATTATAAAAAAAATCAAATGATAAAATTTAAAATTTTAGAAATTGATAAAGAAAAAGAAAAAATAAGACTGGGAATAAGGCAGCTCGAGAAAGATCCTTTTGAATTTTTTATGGATAAAAATTTATCAGATGTTGTAACAGCTAAAGTAGAGTCCACATCAAAAAATGGTATCAATGTACAGGTGGGTTATAAAAATATGGTTGTTTTAATTAAGAGAAATCAGTTAGCTAAGGAAGTCGAAAATCAACGTACCTCAAGATTTGCTAAAGGAGATAAGGTTGATGCTATGATTATAGAATTAGATAAAATTAAAAGAAAAGTGCTTTTGTCAATAAAAGCTCTAGAAAATCAACAGTCAAAAGAAGCTGTAAAAAAATACGGGTCAACTGACTCAGGTGGTGTGTTAGGGGAAATTCTTGGCCCATTATTGAGAAAAAAAAAACCAAAAACTAAAAAATAGTTATATAATAAGTTCATGGTCAAATCTGAACTTGAGCAAAAGCTTTGCCACATGTACCCAAATATGCTCCGCAAGGATATAGAAAAAATTATAGATATTATTATTGTTGAAATAATTGAAGCCCTTAGCAAAAATAGAGCTGTTGAAATAAGAGGATGGGGAAGAATTAAAACTATAATGAGAAAATCTAAAATAGGAAGAAATCCAAAAAATTCTAAAGTAATAAAAAAACCTGAAAAAAAAGCAATAAAGTGGAAAATGAGCAAATTGATGTACAAACGACTAAACAAAAATTTTACTGAAGATAAAATTTCTGCTACTACAAATTTAAATATTATTTAAAAATCAGTGAATAAAATTATCCTTGCCTTAGACACTACCAATCTAGAAGAGGCAATAAATATTACAAAAAAAATTAAACATAAAATATTTACAGTTAAAATAGGTTTAGAATTTTTTAACGCCAATGGAAAAGAAGGAATTAAAAAATTTAACGAATTAGGCATAAATAATTTAATGTTAGACCTAAAACTGAAAGATATTCCTGAAACTGTTTATAAAGCAATTAAAGCATTAGATAATATTGAGTTTGGTTTTTTAACAATTCACGGCCAAGGTGGAAAATCGATGATAGAAAAAGCAAAAAAAGCTGCGAGTGAAATTAAACCCAAACCTAGTATTATGATGGTAACAATTTTAACAGCTTTAGATGATAAAGACTTAAAAGATATGGGTATTGATAAGACTGTTGGTAAACAAGTTGAAAAACTAGCAAAAATTGCAAAAGATACAAACGTTGGCGTTATATGTTCAGGTCATGAAGCAAAGATTGTTAGAAAAGTAATAGGCAACGACCTTTTAATTTTTACTCCAGGAATTCGTATGACTAGAGATAGCTCTGATGACCAAAAAAGAATTTGTACTCCTGTTGAAAGCATAAAGAATGGAGCAGATAAAATAATTATGGGAAGAAGTTTAATTAATGGAAATATTAACGAAAATATAAATAAAGTTTTAGCTTCTATAAAAATAACCTAATGATGAAAATAAAAAAAGGCACCCCCTTGATCGACCAACATGATAAAAATGGTTTTTGGGGTGGAAAATTTGGTGGAAATTTTATACCTGAAACTTTAAAAAAACCTATAGAGGATCTTACTGTTTTGTTTGAAAAACTTAGGAAAGATAAACAATTTATTAGGGAAAGAGATTATTATTTTAAAAATTGGGTAGGATCCCCTACTCCATTTATAAAACTAGAAAATTTAACAAAATATTTGGGCGGAGCTCAGATATGGGCAAAAGTAGTGTCCGAAGCTAATGGTGGAGCTCATAAAATCTATAATGCTACAGTCCATTGTTTAATAACAAAGAAAGCCGGTAAAAAATATATTGTTGGAGATACTGGAGCTGGATATGCCGGAAAAATGCTAAGCATGGCAGCAAAAAAATTTGGCCTAAAATGCAAAATATTTATGGGAGTAAAAGATATAAAAAGACAAAAACCTAACTGTGTTGCTATGCGAAAAAATGGAGCTGAAATAATCCCTGTATATTCTGGTAGCCAAACTTTAGTAGATGCTGTGAGCGAATGTATGAGATATTGGGTTTCAAACTGCGATACAACAGCTATGTGTGTTGGAAGTACAGTGGGACCAAATATTTTTGTAAAAATATGTGGTTGGAGTACAGCTCAAATATCTAGAGAGCTAGAAAAGCAAATAAAATTAGAATTTAAAAAAATTCCTAAAAAATTAAAATTAATAAATTGTGTCGGAGGAGGAAGTTCTGCCTACGGCTTTTGGAGTAATTTTATTGACTATGATAAAAATCAAATAGAATTGGTTGGAGTTGAAGCAGGAGGGCCTAAAAAATCTAAACTTCATGCTGCACCTTTAAGCAGAGGAGCTAAATTGGGTATACTTCATGGAGCAGCTGCGTATGTTTGTCAAAACACTGAAGGTCAAATAAATGAAACTGAATCAATTTCGGCTGGGCTCGACTATCCATCTGTAAGCCCTATGCACTGTTTATTAAAAGACACAAAGAGAGCAAGATATACTTTTGCAACAGATGAAGATGCTTTAAACGCTTACAAAATAGTTACAAAATATGAAAATTTAAATCCAAGTTTAGAACCATGCCATGCTTTTGCAGAGGCAATAAAAATAGCACCAAAGTTAAGTAAAGATACAGTTATAATTGTAAATTCATGTGGTGATGCGCAAAAAGATAGAGATATTTTAAGACAAAGACTGGGAAAATAAAAAATGAATATATCACCAATCAGTTTAGCATTTAAGAAATGCAAAAAAGAAAAGAGGCCTGCTTTACTAACCTATACTGTGGCTGGAGATAATACTAAAAACAAATCATTAGAAATATTAAATTCAATTGCAAGATATGCTGATATTTGTGAAATTGGTTTTCCACATAATGCTCCCATAGCTGACGGAGGACAAATCCAAACATCTTCCTATCGAGCTATTAAAAATGGCATTAAAATGAATGATGTTTTTCAAATTGTTAAAAAATTTAAAAAAAACCAAAATGCCAAACCAACAATTTTAATGGGCTATTACAATATGATTTACCAATATGGAGAAAATAAGTTTTTAAAAAAATGTAAACAGGTTGGTGTTAATGGTTTAATTGTGGTTGATTTACCTTGGCCAGATAATAAAATTTTCTCAAAAAAGTGTAAGAAAAAATCTATTAGTTTTATTCAACTTTTAAGCCCCACAACTTCCATAAAACGGATGAAAAAAATTATAAAAGATTCACATGAAATGCTTTATTTAATTTCGATGCTTGGCACAACAGGTAGGAAGCTAAAAATTTCACCTAAAAAAATTTTATATAATTATAATAAAGTTAAAAAAATAGACAAATCTAAAAACTTAGTAATTGGATTTGGTATAACAAGTAAAAATATCTCATCTTTTAAAACAACAGATGGCTGTGTTGTTGGTAGCGAAATATGTAAAAAAATTTCAAAATCAATTGAAAATAGACAAAATCCTGTCACAAATGCCAGTATTATGGTAAAACAATTAAGGAAAAAATTATTATGAATTGGATAACACGTTGGAAAAAAATAGGCATTAAAGTAAAACAAATTTTCAAAGAACAGCCAACGGGGACTGAAGAGACAAATTGGAAAAATTGCCCACAATGTAAAAAAATTTCTTATATACCTGACTTAATTGCTAACTCTTATATTTGCGAATGTAATTTTCACTTTGACCTACCTCCACAACTAAGACTAAAAAGTTTATTTGATTCTGATTTTAAAATTATAGAGTCTCCTGAAAATATAAACCCTGATCCGCTAAACTTTGAGGTTAAAGAGAGATATAAATATATAGATAAAATTAAAAAATATAGAAAAGTTACTGGTCAAAAAACTGCATTATTATGTGCTTCTGGAAAAGTGGCTAACCTAAATGCGGTTGTAGTATGTTTTAATCCAAAATTTGGAGCAGGACGCTTTGGGCCAGCTGAAAATGAACATTTTTTAAAAGCTGCCGATGAAGCAATTAAACAAAAAGTAGATATATGGATTGTCGTATACCAAAGCTCAGGTATTGATGTACATACGGGAGTAACCGGCTTAGCTGGAATGACAAAAAGCATAATAGCAATGAATGAAATTAAAAAAAATAAAATTCCAACCTTTTGTATAGCTGCACGGGCTACAGCAGGGGGAACTTACGCTTCAAGCTTTTTTATGCATGACTTTATAATCGTTGAATCTAAGTGTGTTGAAAATTTACTTTTCTCTGGAAAAAGAGTAACAGCTAATATTTTAAAAGGCACAGATCAAATTCCTGATGATTTCGGTACAGGCCCAGGAGTAATGAAGTCTGGTTTGGTTGATATAACTCTTGAAAGTAGAAAAGAATTAAAAGACACTGTTTCGGATTTGGCTAATATAATTTTAAAAAAAGAAGAGCTAAAAATAAAAAGCGTAGAAGAAGCTTATGAAAATCCAGAAGATTTTAAAAAGACTGCTTCAACTACATCCTAAAAGTGTAGATTTATCCCTCGATAGAATTAAACGACTATTAAAAGATCTTGATAACCCTGAAAAAAAAATAAAAAATATAATTCAAGTTGTTGGAACCAATGGCAAGCACAGCGTGTGCTCTACTTTAAGAGAAATTTTTGAAACTGCAGGATATTCAGTAAATATGAATATAAGTCCCTCAATTCGGAGATTTAATGAGAGGTATTATTTATCAGGAAAGTATATTTCTGATTCGAAGCTTTATGATTTATTAACTGAGGTAGAAAAAATAAATGACAAAAAAAGTATTACTTTTCATGAGTTTATCTGTGCTTGTTTTTTTCTTGCTGCATCAAGAAATAAATGTGACGTAAATATTTTAGAAGCAGGGCTTTTTTTTAGACTAGATGCAAGCAACGTAATAGATAAGAATATAGCATCAGTAGTTATGCCTATTGGTGAAGACCACAAGGATTTTTTAAAAAAGGGAACTATTGATGAAATAGTTTTTGAAAAATGTTCATCACTTTTAAACAATTCTAAAATTATATTATTAGAACAAAAAAAAGATATTATGAATAAAATTAAAAAAAATATTTCACAAAATTCATCTTTAAAATTTATATTTGGAAAAAATTATACTTATAAAAAAAACAAGAATGGATTTATTTATAAAGATCAAAAAGGTAAAATAAATTTACCATTTCCCAATTTATTGGGAGATTTTCAAATTAGTAATGTTTCTACAGCAATTAGTGTTGTGAGAAATATTAATAAATTTGATATTAGTGAATCTCATATCCAAAAGGCAGTTACCAAAATAAAAAGTGAAGGAAGATTGCAATTCATAAAAAAAGGGAAGCTAAGAAAATATGTGGCAAAAAATAATACAATTTTAGTCGATGGAGCTCATAATCCTTTGGCGGCATCAGCAATTAATAAGTACTTAGGAAATTTTTATAAAGAAAAAAAAATAATCATGATGCTTGGAATGATGGCTAATAAAGAACATAAAAAATTTATTGAAATATTCAAAAATAGAGTTAGTTTAATAATTACATTAGATATACCCAACCAAATAAATTTTATAAGAAAAGAAAAATTATCAAAAATTGTTAAATCGTGCGGTATTCCAACAAAAATAGAAAATTCTATAAATTTAGCTCTCAGAAGAGCTAGAAAAGAAAATGATAATGCGGTTATATTTTGTACCGGAAGTTTATATTTTGCGGGAGAAATATTAAATTTGAATTAAATATTTTCTTTAATCCAAGAAACAATATTTGATTTTGTTGTCGCACCTACTTTGGTAGCTTTTAATTCTCCATCTTTAAAAAGTAGCATTGTTGGTATTCCCCTAACTCCATATTTTGTTGGTTGGTTAGGGTTTTCATCTATATTATGTTTAGCGACCACAACCTGACTGCTCATTTCATTAGAAATTTCTTCTAGTATAGGACCCACTTGTTTACAAGGTCCACACCATTCAGCCCAAAAGTCTACCAAGGTAGGTTTTAGAGATTTCAGAACTTCTGTATCAAAATTTTCATCAGTTATATTTTTGGTAGCCATAAGATAATTTGAATGTAATAATTTTTTTGCTAATGTCAACAAGCCTTTTGATACATTTTTTCCATCTCTTCAATATATAGATTAATATCGTCAAGTGCCTTTAATTTTTCTTTATCATCTTTAAATTTATTTCTTAAAGTATCAATCTCAGAATAAGTTCTTGGAATAGTATTCCACTTTTCCTTGTTGGCGCTTAAGACTCTTGCCGCAACTTCCTTATGAATAGAATTGTATTCATCCTTAGGCAAAGATTCTGGGTTTTCTTCATAAAGGATTTTTTTTCCAAAATATCGCAAACGCTCATCTTTAAATTTTTTTAATATTAAAAACTTTTCTTTCCAGTCAGCTTTATGAAAAGAAGGCATAATTGCATTATCTTCTTTTGTAGTAAATTTTTTATATATAGATTCTTCAGCATACACTTCTTCTTGGGAATCAAAATCTCGTTTCTCACTTGCTTCGTCGTCTAAAATTCCACTAACTTTGCTGGCAAAATCTTTGTTCTCCCTAATTTGTTTTGCTCTTTTTTGTAGCTCTGACAAACCAAGTTTCTTATAATTATCAAAATTCATAGCATAGTTAGAATTCATAATGATTGGATGTTTTTTGTGCTTTATAGTTCTTATTACCTTTGGTGTTTTTTTTAATTCTTTCTTTAGTTCGTTTATTGAAAGATTAAAATAATATTTTGGATCTTGTTTAAGATCAAAACACATTGGATAACCCCACTGAGGATGTTCACAAACAAAAGTAAGGACAAAAGGAAAACTTTTTCCGTAATAAAAAAAATCAGTACAAAATGTTAATTCATTCTTAATAAGTTTAAGAGCCTTGTCTTTATTGGTGGTCATTAAACTGGCCCTCCAAACATTTGGTGCATTTTTACTTAAAAGCTTGGCTATAGCAACTGTAGCTAGGACATCGGCTATAGCAGAATGGGCATCTTTGTGTTTAATTCCATTTATTGGTGCCAGCCGATCTAACTTAAAAACCGGATTATTTTTATCACTAATAGGTGTTTTAATGCAGCCAGGATAATAAAGATGTGAGGCTCTTGCTAAACTAAATAAATCGGCTCTTTCATTCCCATTGGTTACAGTTAGGTAAGGGTAATCTAAATTCTTAAATAATGTTCGTCTTAAAAATTCTTCATCAAAATTTATAGAATTGTAACCAATGAAAATAGAATTTTTCCATTGAGTAAATTTTTCCATCATCTGTCTTATCATTTGATAATGGGACAAATTAGTTTCTTTTAGTATTCTAGGGGTTGTTTTATTTACTATCAAAGCCATGGCTTCTGGAATAATACCTGGACTTAATTTACACCTACCCTCATATCGGTCTAGTTCTTGAAATTCGTCATTTACAAGTACTGCTGCAGCTTGGATAATTTGGCCGTAGGAAACATTTGAAGAGCATGTTTCAAAGTCGTAAAATACAAAATTTGGCATGCATGTATTACTTATTCAATACTTTGATTTTGTCAACATCTTCTTTGGTTGCTTTTTCAACTTGATCGGGATCTTTAATATTTTCTAGTGTATTTTTTATAGAGCGTGCCGTCTTTCCAAAATCCATTGTATAATTCATAGCTTCTTCTAACTTTTTTCTTAACCCCTCAATTCCGACGAAATGCTTGTCAAATCTTGATGTAATATTTCTTAAATCATCATAAATTTTAACCGAGTGCTTTTGTATCTTCAACGAAATGTACCCCATATGCAAAGATTGCAAATAAGCTGAGAGGGAAGAAAAAAATTAAAACTGTCAATTTTTGGACAAGATAACAACCAAATAAAAACATTTATTTATGCTTTATAGAAATATGCGTTTAATTCTTTATATTATTCTAATTTCTTACTGGACTTTTTTAATTCTAGCTCCCTTAAACGCTTTTGCTGCAGATAAAACCTTTACGTGTGAACCTGTTGTTGCGGGTTCGCCAAAAAAGGATGGCAGTTTTTACGTAGAGGATATAGATGATGAATCTACTCCTATGTTAGATGTTATACCTACGTCTCAATTACTTGTACGTGGTGAAGATGTATATTTTAAAAATAACCCATCTAGAAAATTTGAAGCACTTGTTCCTTATGAAGAAGTGGCAGATGTAAAAGAAATTCGAGAGATTCATGAAGGATTAAGTAATTGGGATGAGATTCTTTCATTAGATAATTTTAGAACCTATTACTTAAGATATATTATTGACGATGATAAAGAATCTTTAAAGAGAATTAGTATTAATACTAGAAACACTAAAACTGCAGTCCTTACTGTTCCTATGGAGGATTATCCATCTTACTTCAGTCTATCGAACTGTGAGGGAGACAGTACCAATAAAAATATTCAAATAGAGTACGATCCAAGCAAAATAGTATCCTAAATTTTTCTACAGCACTTCTACAGGGAATATAGGTTTCACAGATATGTCGTATATTATTGGAATAAATCCTTTAAAAAGTAGTTAACAGAACTACCATATTAACATATTAACATA
>Ga0114999_10004424_pt1 | contig 17027 bp, 16 predicted proteins | sample ArcticOcean_MG_C_3_FD_89820 | JGI IMG/M metagenome (GOLD analysis project Ga0114999, IMG submission 89820) | Marine microbial communities from western Arctic Ocean - ArcticOcean_MG_CB8_126 | ecosystem: Environmental > Aquatic > Marine > Oceanic | place: Arctic Ocean: Canada Basin | collected...
CGGTGCCGCTGGCCAGTTCCTCAACGAATTGCTCGCTTCTATCGGGCTGCGCCGCGAAGACGTCTTCATCACCAATATGGTGAAGTGCCGCCCACCCAATAACCGCGACCCTTTCCCCGTCGAGATCTCCACTTGTTCTAGTTACCTCGACGCCCAAATAGAGACCATCTCGCCTGACGTTATCATTCCGCTCGGCCGCCACGCGCTGAGCCGCTGGTTTCCGAACGAGACCATCAGCAAGCTGAAGGCCAAGCCCCGGCGCTTCGGCTCGCAGGTCGTGCTGCCGCTGTACCATCCTGCCGCGGCGCTCCACAACGGCAGCCTGCGCTCCGTCATCATGGACGACTTCCAGCGGGTACGAGCGCTGCTGGACGAGGCGTACCAGGTGCCAACGGTGCACGAGGCCGAGCCCAGCGAGCAGGTGCCACTGCTCGAGCAGGCGGCGGTTGCAGCCCCAGCGGTGCCCGCGAGCACGAATCCGCGAGTGGCCGCGCCCGCGAAGCCGGATGAGTCCGCTGCAACGGGGGCCGACCGACCGACCTCAGCCAGGAGCCCAAGGGCGATGGGCAACTGAGTTTGTTCTAGCGCCAGTGGTGCTTCCCCTCATGTCGTATACCATTAGGGAATGACAGTTCCCCTTCGTATCGTTGCACTCGGCGGCCTTGGCGAGATCGGCAAGAACATGATGGTCATCGAGTCGGGCGGCGACATCGTCGTCGTCGACTGCGGGCTCATGTTCCCCAAGGCCGACATGCTCGGCGTCGACCTCGTCCTCCCTGACGTCACGTACCTGCTTGAAAATAAAGACCGGGTCCGGGCTATCCTCATCACCCATGGGCACGAGGACCACATCGGCGCGCTGCCTTTCGTCCTGCGGGAGTTGAACGTGCCGGTCTATGCACCGCCACTGGCTTACGATCTCGTTCGCGTCAAACTCGAAGAGCATGGTGTGCTCAACGGCCGTGACCTGCACGAGATCCAGCCGGGAGACATAGTTCAGCTTGGCGATACGACGGCAGAGTACTTCCGCGTCTGCCATAGCATCCCCGACGCCTGCGGCATTGCGTTACGGACGCCCAGCGGCCTCGTCCTTCACACCGGCGACTTCAAGATCGACCACACGCCGGTGGACGGAAACCCGGTGGACCTCCAGCGCATCGCGGAGCTCGGGCAGGAGGGTGTCTTCCTCTTGATGTCCGATTCGACGTACGCTGAGGTGCCTGGGCACACGCCGTCCGAGCAGGTCGTCGGCGCGGCGCTGAAGCACGTCGTCATGGACGCACCTGAACGGGTGATCGTCGCCACCTTCGCGTCGCTGATTGCCCGGGTGCAGCAGATCGTAGACGCTGCAGTGCTCGACGGCCGCAAGGTCGCCTTCGCTGGTCGCAGTATGGTTAACAACGTCCGCATGGCGCTCCAGAAAAGCTACCTCCGAGCGCCCGCGGGGACCATCGTCGACCTCGGCGACATTGACGGCTTCCCCGACGACGAGCAGGTCATCGTCGTTACCGGTGCTCAGGGCGAGCCCACCGCCGTGTTGTCTCGCATTTCCACCAATCGTCACCGCGAAGTGACGATCCGCCCCAACGACACCGTGGTCCTATCCGCATCCACCATCCCAGGCAACGAGACCCTGGTGTCCCGCACCATCGACAACCTCGTGCGCCTCGGGGCCAACGTCATCACGCCCCGCCAAGCTCCGGTCCACGTACGTGGGCACGGCAGTGCCGAAGAACTCAAGCTGATGCTCAATCTCGTGACGCCCCGGTACTTCGTGCCGCTCCACGGCGAGTACCGGATGCTGGCAGCACACGCCAAGCTGGCCCAGGCGGTGGGGGTAGAAGCGGCAAATGTGTTCGTGCTGGAGGACGGCGATCTGCTGGAGATCAACGATGGCGGAGGAACGGTCGTCGGGCATGTCCCCGCGGGCCACATCTACGTCGACGGCACAGACCGCTGGGACATGGAGAGCATGGTCATCCGCGACCGCAGGCTGCTCGCGCGCGACGGTTTCGTGGTCGTCGTGGTGCCTATCGACCATACGGGCCATCTCGTCGGCAAGCCTGAGGTGGTCTCCAGTGGCTTCGTTGACCCCTCGCAGGCCGACGGTATGCGTAAGGAGGCTTCCGATTTGCTCGCCAACACGCTGGCCAACGGGACGGGACAAAACCTAGAGTGGGAAGCGCTCACGCAGACGGTGCGAGAGGTGCTAGCGAGGTTCCTGCACGAGCAAACAGGGCGCCGGCCGATGATCATACCGGTGCCCATCGAGGTCTAAGGGCCGATACCGTGATTGGCGCTCTCCTGGCAATGGTTGGTCTTGGCCGTCTTGTCGGTCTGGTGTTGATTGCCCTCATTGCCTACGTGGCCGTCGCGAGCCCGGATTGGGCCATCGACCCGCTGCGCAGCCTGGGCGAGGCCGTCTTCGAAGCCGTCGGCGCCGCGGCCTATCCCCTTGCTGCTTGGCTCTTGGTCGTGCTGGCGCTGCTGCGATTCAACCCTGTTTCCCTGCTGCGCAAGTGGCGCTACGTCCTGGGCAGCTCCTTTGTGATCTTCGCGGCGCTGGCGGCCCTTGCGCAATTCGAGGGTGAGCTCCCGCTCATTGGCTCTGCCAATCTCGGGGGTACCGTAGGGCAGGACGTGGGCGGTGGCAGTAGCGTTTTGGGCTGGGCGACCGCCATTTTGTCGGGAGCGCTCGGCGTCTGGGTCGCGCTGCCCCGGCGTCTATCGAGACAACTCACCCGCCGCTCCGTGAACGCCACCGCGACCGGCTCGTCGCAGACCGCACGCGCCTCGCGGGGCGCTGGCCGATTCTTCAGACGCTCGGTGCGCGACGCCGCGCGTGTCGCCACGGGCGCCCGCAACGCGGTCGCGGCCGCTCGCGGGCCGAGGCCCGAGGACACGGAGCTCGCTCAGGGGCTCAAGGACTTTCTGAGCAGCGCTGCGCCCGTCGAAGCCTTTCCTCTGCACGAGGCTCTATCCGCCGCTGCCGAGGAGACCTCTGATGTGTACCCAGAGCCAGGCGGCGCGCCCGTAGAGGCCGCCGCCACCCAATCGCCCACGGCGGGCCAGCTAACTGCAAGCCGAGCGCCCGTACCGTGCGCACCTCGCCCGGCACGGGCGAAGACCAACGGCTGGGCGCTCCCGACGACCGAGATGCTGAACGCCGCCACGGTCGACAGCGCCGTCACCGATGAGCACCGAGCCACCGCGCGGCTGATCGAAGAGGCACTGGCCGATCATCGCGTCGAGGTCCACGTGGCGGAGATTCGGCCAGGCCCGACCGTCACGATGTTCGGCCTTGTCCCCGGTTGGAACCAGACGCCCCGGCGAGGACGGGCGGACGATGAGAGCGCCCCCGCATCGACGCGCAACCGGGTGCGCGTCGATGCGATCCTGGCGAGAGAGAAGGACCTAGCGCTGGCGCTCGCCGCACCAAGCCTGCGCATCGAGGCGCCGGTGCCTGGCGAGTCGGTCGTCGGCGTCGAGGTGCCAAACAAAACACTCACCGGCGTGCCCATCCGCTCTATCGTGGAGTCGGCCGTGTTCGCGCAGTCGGCGGCCGCGGGCGGGCTGCCCGTCGCCCTGGGTCAAGCGTCGGCTGGCGAGCCTGTGGTCATCGACCTGCTCAAAATGCCCCACCTGCTGATCGCGGGCGCCACGGGCAGTGGCAAGAGCGTCTGCATTAACACCATCTTGGCGTCCATCTTGCTCAGCCAGCACCCGGAAGACGTCCGCCTGATGCTAGTCGACCCCAAGCGCGTGGAACTCACTCCGTACAACGGCATCCCTCATCTGGTCACGCCCGTGGTCGTCGAGCCCAGTCGCGTCGTGCGCCTCTTACGCGGCGCCATCCAAGAGATGCTGCGTCGCTACCAGCGGTTGGAGGAGGCCAGCGTGCGCAACGTCCAAGCCTACAATCGTAGTGCCAAGGCCACGGAGCACATGCCCTACTTGGTGATTTGTATCGACGAGCTGGCGGACCTCATGATGACGTCCGCCTTCGAGGTCGAGCAGGGCATTTGCCGTTTGGCCCAGCTCGGACGGGCCACGGGTATCCACCTGGTCGTGGCCACCCAGCGCCCGTCGGTAGACGTAGTGACGGGGCTCATCAAGGCGAACTTCCCCAGCCGCATTTCCTTCGCGGTCGCTTCGCAGGTCGACTCCCGCACGATCCTTGACACTGTTGGGGCCGAGCGGCTGCTGGGGCGCGGCGACATGTTGTTCTTGTCCCCAGACGCCGCGAAACCGAAAAGAGTGCAGGGCGCCTACGTGGCTGACGACGAGACGGAGGCGCTGGCGGACCATTGGCGTAGCAACCAGGGCGGCGCCCTTGCGGACATCGACCTCGAAGACCTGGCTCGCGAGGCCGAATTAGCCGGGACCACACTGAACGGAGCGCCCGCGGTGGTGGACGGGGATGGCGACGGCCCGCTATACCAGCGAGCGCTGGACCTCGCGTCACGCACGCGCTCGCTGTCGACATCGCTGCTGCAACGGCGCCTGCGCATCGGCTACCCACGCGCGGCACGGCTCATGGACCAATTGGAAGACGAAGGTATCGTCGCCTCAAGTGCGGAGCCCGGCAAACCGCGCACCGTCCTCTACACGCCTAACGACACCTAGCGCACCCATCCTGCACCCGCGTAGCATCGTGGCCGAGATGGCCGCCTCGCCCCTAGGTCTTGCCCAACGCCTGCCTTTCTACTACGGCTGGCTGATCGTCGGCGCCCAGTTTATGGCCGTCATGGCGACGGCCGGCCCGACCACTTGGGCCTTTGGAGTCTTCGCAGGGCCCATGGAGGCAGAACTGGGATGGGGCCGCGGCACCCTGTTCGGCGCAGTCACTGTGCGCATGATCATCGGTGTCGGCCTCATGCCGTTCATGAGCCGACTCATGGACAAGCCTCGGTGGCCCGCCCTCGTCATGGTATCGACCAGCGTGGCGTACGCGGTCTCGCTGATGCTGGTGGCCACGGTGCAGACAGTGACCCAGTACTACCTAGTGCTCGGCGTCCTAGGCGGGCTGAGCGCGGCAGGGGCCAGCGGCGGCCTCTACCAGGCCATTGTCCCCAAGTGGTTCATCCGCAAGCGCGGCCGGGCGGTGGCGTTCGGCTCCATGGGGTCGTCGCTGGCGGCGCTGACCTCCCCTCTATATGTCGGCCTGTTCGTGGACAGCTTCGGCTGGCGCTCCGCATGGCTGCTGACCGGTGTCGTGATGTTCGTGGTCATGGTGCCCATCGCGACCCTAGTGCGCCGCCAACCCGAGGATGTCGGCCTGCTGCCCGACGGCGCGGTCGTGGAGGCGCCTTCGGCGGCGGCCAGGGCCGCGCCATCGGGCGACGTCAGCTTCACCGTCGGCCAGGCGCTGCGGTCGCCGACGACATGGTTCCTCATTGCGGCAACCGTCCTCATATCCGGGTCACTCCAGGGACTCGGCTCCAGTTGGATCAACCATTACCAAGACTCCGGGCTCTCCAAGGAGTCTGCTCGGTTGTCGGTGTCGGCCGACGGTATTTTCGCTATCGGCGGACGCATCGCGTGGGGCCTGGCGTCTGAGCGCGTACATATCAGGCACGTGTTCCTCTTCGCGTGCGTGGTCACGGGGTTACCGCTGATTCTGCTGACCAACGTAACCTCGCTGCCCATGGCAATGCTCTACTCAGCCTTAGCCGGGCTCACGTTGGGAGGTTACGTGTCCATTCAGGCGCTGATCTGGGCCGACTACTACGGCCGTCGGAACCTAGGGGCGATTCGCGCCTACTTCGCAACCCCGTCTCTTTACGCCGCAGCGGCCGGGCCGTGGTGGATCGCGATGCTGCATGACAGTACCGGAGGTTATCAATCAGCCTACTGGGTCATGCTTGGCGGTTGGCTCGCGGCTGCAGGTCTTGTCTATGTGGCGCGGCCGCTGCGAAACACGGAGCCCAGCAGCGCGCCGAAGATCAGCGCGGGGCCCTAGCCGGTTGCCTCGGCAGCGGCGGCGGCGGCCACTTGGTCCGGCATGCGCTCGCGCTGTTCGAGTTGCGCTTTGACACCCGCCCAGATGGTGTCGTATTCGGCGCTGACCGCGTCGTGGGCCAAGACCGTGGGCATGGACTGGTCTTTGTAGTCAGAGCGCAGCTCGATGGTACCGAGAAACGGCAAGCTGAGGTCGTCTGCCAGTTCCTGGCCGGCACCTGAGCCGAAGATCTCGCCGGTGAAGTTCTCGACGATGCCAAGCACTTCGACGTTCAGTTTCTTGATCATGTTGATGGAGCGCTTGGCGTCCATCCCTGCGAGGGGTTGCGGCGTGGTCACGACCACAAACCCGTCCATGGTGAGCACCTGCATGACGGTCAAGGGGGCATCAGAAGTACCGGGCGGCATATCGACGACAAGGAAGTCGAGGTCACCCCAATCGGTCATCTGAAGAAATTGATTGAGAGCATTGTGGATCATGGGGCCGCGCCAGATGATGGCCTCGTCCTCTTTCTCTTGGAAGAAGGCCATGGAGACTATTTTCACTCCGTCTTTCTCAGCAGGGGTGATGCGGCCGTTCTCGACCACGGGGCCCGTAGTGATCCCGAGCACTTTGGTGGCGTTGGGGCAGTCGATGTCGGCATCCAGCAGGCCGACGGAGTAGCCAGCCTTGACAAGGTGCGCAGCCAAATTCACGGCGACGGTCGTCTTACCAACGCCGCCCTTCCCGCTGTAAACGCCTACCTTGGTCTTGATCTGACCAAGTGATCGGCCAATCTGCCGGCGTTGCGCCCACTGGTTCTTGATCTGCGCCAGCCGGGCCTGCCGCTGCTCTTCGCTCATCGGTTGTTGCATGGGTTCAACGCTCCCGTGGTTCGTGCTGGGGCCGCGCCAACTAGGCTTACTGCGTCAGGCTGATGGGAGAGCCGTGGAGGCCGTTCGTGCTGAGACACATCGTCTATGGCGAACCTGCCGGAGGGAAGCGCAAGTGAATAACCATCCGTCCCGGGCCTTGCACTCAAACCGGGCGCCTGCCGCCCTGACAGTCTGCTAGTCGTCGATGCCGAGGATCTTTTTGCCATCCTCAGAGATGCGTTCCGGGCTCCACGGCGGCTCGAACACGATCTCGACGTTGACGTCCTTGACACCTTCGACCTCAGCGACGGCCCATTCGGCCTGTTGGGCGATGAACGGGCCCATGCCGCAACCTGCGGCGGTGAGGGTCATCAGCACCGACACGTTCTTATCATCCGAAACGCTCACGTCGTAGACCAATCCAAGGTCCACGATGTTCAACGGGATCTCCGGATCGTAGACATCCCTCAATGCGTCGGTGACTTCTTCGGCCAGGGTGCTCTTTTGTGCGGTCATCATACGGATTCTAGGAAAGTCGATCTTTTATGTCAACATTAATGGAATGCCTCAGGCCCCTGCTCAAGCCGTGCTCAAGGCTGGTCGGCGATGACGGCGCCGAGCAGCGCTTCCGCGTGCTCACGGCTACCAGCGACGACAAGGTAGAGAGTGGCGCCGTAGCTTTTCATCACCAGATATAGCCCCTCCGGGAGGCTCCGGTCGTACGCCTTCTCCCCAGCCACCGTGGCATCGCCGAGCCCAAGCTGGCCCGCGAAGCGGCCGATGAGGAAGTTGACCAGCGCGTCGGGATAGCCGGCCTTACCCACTGCGACGATACCGACTCCGGCGTCCCGGATCATCTCGGGTGTCAACGTCGCGGGCAGGGAAGACAGGTCGTCGGCGTAAGCGCCGAAAGCGAGGGTGCGCACACGAATCAGGCCCAGGGCACTGCCGAGGCCCGGCACTTGGATGTCCTGGAGTGCCAGCACATCGTCGGCCAGGTCCCCCGCGTTGCGGACGAAGCCGATGGCAACGGGCCTTCCCGGCGGCTGCTCAGGCAGCAGGCGGATGGTCTCCCAAACGTCTGGATACCGCGCCTCGACTGATGCGCGCTGTCCATCCCGCCAGGCGGCGGCGATGCCGGCGCTCCACGATGTCTCCGCCACGCTGAAAAAGAGCGCCTCGCCGTCCAGCGTCTGCAGCCACGCAGCCTGGTCAGCGCCGGGATCGCGCAGCGCCGCCTCCACCCGGACAACGTTGATCGGCTCCAGCTCCTCGTCACCGAGCGCGAATGGAGGGAGCGTTAGCGGTGTGCCTTCGCCCAAGTAGAGGTAGAGGTAGGCGTTAACGTCGACGTCGGGAACGCCTATATCCTCGAACCCGGGCGGCAGCGCCGGCTCACCCGGCTCAACAGAGGCGACGCATCCGGCCGCAAGCAGCACAGCCAGGGCCAGGAGGATGGGTGGGCGCACGGCGGCGCTACCTAGGCCCCGCCGCGGTGCGCTCACCCCGCTCGACAACCTCCTGCGTAACCAAGAGGCGCTTCAGGCCGACGACCTCGTCGCGGAGCATAGAGGCCTTCTCGAACTCCAGCTTCTTGGCTGCGGCCCGCATCTCCGACTCCAGCTCTTTGATGACGCGGGCAAGCTCGTCCTTGGGGAGGCCTCCCCGGGTTTCGTAGGTCGCCTGAGGTTCCGCCGCCGTGCGGACGCGCTCCGTAATGTCGTGTACGGCCTTCACGATGCTTGCCGGCGTGATGCCGTGGGCCTCGTTGTGGCATCGCTGGATCTCGCGCCGACGATAGGTCTCGTCGATGCATCGCTGCATCGAGTCCGTGACTCTGTCAGCGTACATGATGACGTGGCCGTCGACATGCCTCGCGGCGCGGCCGGCAGTCTGGGTCAGCGCGGTCGCCGAGCGAAGGTAGCCTTCCTTGTCGGCATCGAGGATGACGACAAGGCTCACCTCCGGCAGGTCGAGGCCTTCGCGGAGTAGGTTGATGCCAACGACGACGTCGTAGACACCGAGGCGGAGGTCCCGGAGGATCTCGATGCGCTCCAGCGTGTCCACCTCAGAGTGGATGTAGTGGACCTTGACGTTCATCTCGCGCAGGTAGTCGGTCAACTCCTCTGCCATTCGCTTGGTCAAAGTCGTGACCAGCGCCCGCTCGCCTTTGGCCACACGGTTCCCCAGTTGCTCCAGTAGGTCGTCGATCTGGCCCTTGGTCTGCTTCACTTCGATGGTCGGGTCCAGCAGGCCGGTCGGACGGATCACCTGCTCGACGATGCGCTGGCTGTTCTGCAGTTCATAGGGACCCGGAGTGGCAGAGACGAAGACGGCCTGGTTGATTCGGCGCTCCACCTCTTCGAAGTTGAGCGGCCGGTTGTCCATTGCGGACGGCAGCCGGAAGCCGAAGTCCACCAGGGTGTTCTTGCGGGCCATGTCACCGTGGAACATGGCTCGCAGCTGCGGGATGCCCATGTGCGATTCGTCGATGATCATCAGGAAGTCATCAGGGAAGTAGTCGATGAGCGTCCAGGGAGCGCTGTGGCGAGGGCGCCGGCCCAGCGGCTGAGAGTAGTTCTCTACTCCACCGCAGTAGCCGGTCTCGCGGAGCATCTCGATGTCGTACTTCGTCCGGTGCTCGATGCGCTGTGCCTCCAGTACCCTCCCTTGCTCGCGGAACCAATCGACGCGCTCCTCCATCTCCGCCTGAATGTCAGTGATGCCAGCCTCCAGTTTGTCCGCCGAGGTCACGAAGTGCTTGGCCGGGTAGATATCGATGCGCTCGCGATTGGACAGCAACTCGCCGGTGAGCGGGTCGAGCTCGACGATGCGCTCGACATCGTCGCCGAAGAACTCGATGCGGATCGCGACGTCTTCGTAGGCAGGCATTATCTCCAACGTGTCGCCGCGGATACGGAAGCGCGTGCGGGCCAGGTCGTAGTCGTTGCGCTCGTACTGCATCTCGATGAGCCGCCGCACCAGGCGGTTACGGTTTTTCGTCTCGCCGCGCCGGACCGTCTCAACGAATGAATAGTATTCGTCAGGCGAGCCGAGGCCGTAGATGCAAGACACCGAAGCGACGATCAGCACGTCGCGGCGCGTCATCAGCGAGCGAGTCGCGGAGTGGCGCAGCTTGTCGATCTCGTCGTTGACGTCAGCGTCCTTCTCGATATATGTGTCGGTATTCGGGACGTAGGCCTCGGGTTGGTAGTAGTCGTAGTAGGAGACGAAGTACTCGACAGCGTTGTGCGGAAAGAAGTCGCGGAACTCGGTGGCGAGCTGGGCCGCGAGCGTCTTGTTGGGAGCGAGAACCAAGGTCGGACGCTGCATACTCTCTACGACCTTGGCCATGGTGTAGGTCTTGCCGGAGCCCGTGACGCCCAAAAGCGTCTGGTAATGCATTTCTTTCTGGGCGCCGTCGATGAGTTGCGCGATCGCCTCGGGTTGATCACCGCTCGGCGCAAAATCCGACACGACCTCGAAAGGTATCGATGCGTCGATATCTTCTCGAACCGTAGCCATTACTTACTCCCTGATCGGCGCCATCCCGGCCGCACGACACGGCGGCCCCTCGGCTCAAGGCCCAGCCACAATTGTAAGCGAACGCGGTGCGCCGGGCGTGAAGATCAGCCCCGCCTAGCGACGAACGCCAGGTCGTCGCAATCGTCCTCGACCGGCTCACCATCGAAGCCTCCGTAGACCGCCTCCACTTCGAAGCCCGCGTCCGCCAGCATGTCCCTCATCTCACCAACGTGGACATAGCGCATGGCGAACTCGCGCTCGTGGACGGCCAGTGTTACACCTTCCCCGGTGTGCTCTTCGATCCACAGGTGCGGGTGGCTAAGCTGCTCGGCATGGTCCCAGCGGTTGGTGGCGTGGACGATGACGACGCTGCCGTCGGGCTGCACGACGATGGAGTCAACAAAGGGCTCGTCGCCCGTGTCGGCGAGGAGGTCCGGGTCGGGATTGAACACGTCAAAGGCCAGCGTCCCGCCGGTCGCCAGGTGCGCCGCGGCCGTCGCCAGCACGGCGCGCTGGTCCGAGGGCGTGGTCACGAGTTGGAGGCTACGAAACGGCATGACGACCAGCCCGAACGTGCGCTCTAGGCGCAGGGTGCGCATGTCGTCGGCCTGAAAGGCCGCACGCCAGCCAAGTCCCCGCGCTGCGGCCTTTGCGTTCGCCCTGGCCGCCATGAGCGGGGAGATGTCGATGCCGAGCACGTTGACGCCCGCCTCTGCCATCGCGAGGCTGACGCGCCCGGTGCCGCACCCCAGCTCAAGTACGGGGCCGGCGTTCGCCAGTGCGAGCTGGACGTAGAACGGGACGTCGTGCGTCAGGTCGGCGTAGACCCTGTCGTAGATCTCCGCCCAATCGTCAAAGGGGTATCCAGCGCCTGGTGGTCTCACCGAAGCGACTCTGGGGGGGGGGACCTTAGGGGAGGGACCATGGCCGCGCAGCATACCAAGCACGGCGGCGAGCGGTGCATCGGCCACCTCCACGCGCCGTTCACGCTGCTTATGCGATGTTTCACGCTAGCGCCACGGCCCGCTACGACGATGGCGGTGAGGCTCGATCTGGAAGCCGAGAAGGGGTGGACTGAAGGCAACCATGGTAAACCCCTCGATCGAGAGCACGTGGAGCTGGCTGTCCACCGGGGCCATACTCAGGCTATCTCTGGGCGTGATTTTCCTTTGGATGTCACTGGTTCGTGGCGCTGGAGAGCAGCGCCTAGGAAGCGGATGAATGGGGATTAGCCGTCGCGGCCCATGCGCTGCAGGGCGCGACGGACGCGCTCTCCGGTGTCGAGTTCGTCCTGCGGCTCGACCGAGAGCGCCTGCCGTGCTTCGATGGCGGAGAAGCCAAGGCTGATCAGCCAGTCCAACGCCGGGTCTCCGCTCGCCACAGCTCGCCCGCCAGCCACCGCAACGACCGCGAGCTCCAGGTCCATCTTCGGGCGCAGCTCGACGATGATGCGCTCCGCCGTGCGCTTGCCGATGCCCGGTGCTCGCGCAAGTGCGTCGGCGTCTCCCACGGCAATGGCGGTGGCTACGGCGTCCGCCGGCATTGCCGACAGCAGGGCCAGCGCGACCTTAGGCCCAACGCCGTTCACGCCGATCAGCAACTCGAAGGTGGCCAGCGCTCGCTCGTCCACGAAACCGTACAGCTGAAGGTCGTCCTCGCGGACGACGAGGTGCGTATGCAGTCCAATATGGGCTCCGTCCGCCACCTGGGCCAGGTCGATGGCCGGAAGGAAGACGCGGAACGTCACCCCGCCAACCGCGACGAGGGCATGGTCGGTCCCTTTCATGCGCACCACGCCGTTCAGCCCCGCGACCAGGCTCAAGAGACGACCGATCGCTGGCTGGTGCGCCAGTGCTGGAGATGGCATAGGGCGACAGCGATGGCGTCGGAGGCATCCTCCGACATCGGCTCTTGCCCTATGTTAAGCAGCAGACGCAGCGCTCGCTGGACCTGGTCTTTCGTCCCTGCCCCGTACCCTGACACTGCCGCTTTGACCGACGACGGAGCGTAGCGATGCACAGGGATCCCCACATCCGTCGCCGCGAGCAGCGCGAGCGCCTGGGCCTGACCGACGGCGACGCCTGACTTGGCACCGCGCTCGGGAGCAACGAAAGGCTCTTCCACAGCGAGGTGGTCCGGGCGCCACTCGGCAAAGACATCCGTTAGGCCACGGTAAAGCAGGTGCAGGCGGATTTCGAGAGGATCGCGGCGCCCCGCCTCGAGGCATCCCGATGCGACATAGCTCACGGCGGGGCCGTCGACGTCGAGGACACCGAAGCCAAGCCGATGGGTGCCAGGGTCCACACCAAGGATGCGCATGACGGAGTTAGCATGGCGCAGCGCAGCGCAGCGCAGCAAGAGGGCGCTGCTACGCTACCTAGTCGTTCCCGTACTTCTCGAGGGCCTCTTCCGGGAAGTCGGCGTTGGTGTAAATGTTCTGGATGTCGTCGAGGTCGTCCAGTTTGTCGATGAGCCGCAGGGTCTGCGTGGCAAGCTCTTCGTCCAGCGCCACTAGGATCCTGGGAACCATGGCGAACGTCGCGGAGGCGGGCTCAAGGCCGTGCTCACGCACGGCCTTGACCATGGCGTCGAGCATCGGCGGATCGCTGGTCAAGTGGAGCGTACGCTCATCGGCTGTCATATCGTCCGCCCCTGCATCGATGGCGGCGAGCTCGACCCCTTCAGCCTTGGCTTCGTCGACATCCTCAATAGTGACAACGGCCTTGTGCTCGAACTGCCAGGCCACGGAGCCGGCCTCGCCCAAGCTCCCTCCGCCACGACTGAATATGGTCCTGACCTCTGAGGCGGTACGGTTGCGATTGTCGGTAAGCGCCTGCACAAGGAGCGCCGCACCACCGGGGCCATAGCCTTCGTAGGTGATCTCCTCGAAGTTGCTCGCGTCACTACCTTCGCCGGTGCCCTTCTTGATAGCGCGGTCGATGTTGTCCATGGGCATGTTGTTCTGCCGCGCCTTCTCGACGGCGAGACGGAGGCGCGGGTTCATGCCAGGGTCGCCGCCGCCCGCCCGCGAGGCCACCGTGACTTCACGGGCGAGCTTGGTGAAAAGCGCACCGCGCTTGACGTCCAGCACGCCCTTCTTGTGCTTGATGTTTGACCACTTCGAATGTCCAGACATCGGGATCCTCTGTGATGGACTGCCGGCTACCGCGGTGAGGCCGACAGCTGAAATTGTATCGTAGCCCGGGTTTCTAGGGTACGGCGCGCTTGCGTCGGCTGGCGCGACGGGGCGGCTTGCGTTTGGGGACAGTCCGCAAAGACCGCGGCTCAATGCCCTCCGGCACGTCGACGACCATCTCTCCGCGCTCGAGGTCGACGGCCAGCACGACACTGCCGAGCGCGGGCAACAGGAGCTCGGCATCCTCTCCGCTAATGACGTAGACGTCATTAGCGCCGGTGTCGAGCACCTCGGTCAAAACGCCGAGCTTGTCGCCGCCCGCCGTGCGCACGGCAAGGTCGATAAGCTGATAGTGGTAGTAGGTGTGCTCGGGCGCAGGCGGCACCGACGACTCGCGGGCCAGGGCTTGGTGGCCGACCAGGCCCTCCGCCGCTGCATTGTCGTCGACGTCGCGCAGCTTCACCAGATAGCGATCATCGGCCTTCGTGGCGCTCTCAATAACGTAGGGCGCCCCGTCGACGTGGAGCTCCACGCCGGGACGGTAGCGGTTGGGATTGTCGGACTCAGGCACGACGCGGACGCGGCCGTTAAGGCCGTGGGTGCCGGCGACGATGCCGACGAGTACGAAGCCGGGGGGCATTTCTGGCGCCGGGGCGCGTGGTTCAGCCAACGTTAGGGCCGCCTAGGAGATGAAGAGAGGTCAGCAGGACTACTCGATTTCGAGGGTGACGAGGACGTCGTTCTTTACGCCTGCAACCCGAAGGAGGCCGCGCATTGCCTGCGCAACGCGACCTTGGCGACCGATAACTTTACCCTTGTCGTCAGGGTGCACGGCCAGCCGTAGGATGATGTGCCCGTCTTCGCTCTGTTCTTCGGTTACTCTGACATCATCCGGATTGCTTGCGATGGCCCTGGCGATGTACTCAACCAGTTCCTTCATTTACTCACTTCCGAGCAGCGACCTGCTGCCCCTCGTGCCTGCGCCGACGCCTCTTGGGCGCCGCCTACGCTCCGGCCTTCTCGAGCACTCCCTGCTTCTTGAGGATCTGGCTCACCGTGTCCGAAGGCTGGGCGCCGACACTGATCCAATGGCGCACTTTGTCTTCGTTGACAACGACCGTGGGGGGGTCGGTCAGCGGGTTGTAGTGGCCCACTTGGTCCACGAAGGCCCCGTCTCGTGGTGCCCGGACGTCAGCGACGACGATCCGGTATGACGGTTGCTTCTTTTTCCCAACACGGCGCAGACGAATTCTAAGCATTTAGAAGCCAATCCTTTTCATTCTCAACAACCGATAGATCATAGGTGCGAAGCTAAGATCTTGTCAACGCAACCGTTGACAGCCATTTGGAGACCGGTTTATCGACCTAGGCTAAGCCGTCCAACCAGAGGCTCTGGAAGCCCAACTTCGACCATGCGCCGCTGGGTCACCGCAATGTCGTACGACGCGCGAGCCAGCGTCACCACCGCTGCGTTGTCGTCATAGACAGCATATGCCGCGCGCGGGTCTCCGTCCCTTGGCTGGCCGACGCTCCCGGGATTCACCAGCAAGCGGTGCGCGCCAACCGGCACGCGCAGCCCATCGGGACCCGGCCTGAGCACGCCGTTGCCTTCCTCGCACACGAACGCCAGATGCGAGTGCCCGACAGCCAGCGCCGTCGTCTCGGTCATGTACCACGCATCGTTGGCCTGCGGGTAGCTGAGCATGTAATCCCACAGCGGGTCGTTCGGCGTGCCGTGGACCAGAGTGAAGGACTCGCGGCGCTCCGTGAGGCTGAGGCCCTCAAGGAGCGCCCGCGAGTCGTCGGTGAGCTGCGCCGCCGTCCACCGGCATGCCTCGGCGGCATAGACGTTGAAGTCGTCCAGGCCAACCCGGCCGATGGCGCCGGCGTCGTGGTTGCCGAGCACGGACAGGGCGCCCCGTGCACGCAGGCGCTCGATGCAGGCATTCGGTTCGGGGCCGTAGCCGACCGTGTCGCCGAGGCACCACACCGCGTCGACAGGATCAAAGCGCTCGGCTGCGTCCAAGACCGCGTCCAGCGCTTCGAGGTTGGCATGTATGTCGCTGACGATCAGGATGCGCACCTCGGCATTGTAGGGGCGACGTGTCCGCCCCGCAGCGGGCAGGGCAGGCACAACCGACCTAGACGTCAGCCTCTCGCTAGGCGCCAGCCCTGCAAGCCATGGGTGATCTCTCCCGCGCCTAGCCCGTCCGGCCTAGATTGAGGCGCCAGCGCACCAGAGGTTCTGCTTGCCCCGCACCACCTCTGGTGCGCTGCTGTGCAGGCGCGCGATGACGAGGCCGACGCCCTTATAATCAGGAGCCATGACCACAGTCGGCGACATCGGCGAATTCGCGCTCATCGAGCGCTTGTCGAAGCAGGTCGACGCTGCGCGGCTGGCATCGCCTGGCGGCGCCGGCTTCAGGCTGCGCCTCGGCATCGGCGACGACGCAGCTGCCTGGCAGGCGTCCGCCGGCATTGTCGTCCAGACCACCGACACCATGGTCGACGGCGTCCACTTCACCGAGGCGACGACCCCTTGGAAGGACGTGGGCTGGAAGGTCCTCGTCGCTAACCTGAGCGACATCGCGTCCATGGGCGCGGTGCCTCTCTGTGGCATCGTGACGCTGGGGCTGCCGCCAGGCCTTGACGTGGCGTCCGTCGACGCGCTCTACGCCGGGATGCTGGAGGCGTGCGCTACGTATGGGGCACTGATCGTAGGCGGCGACGTAGTCAATGCCCAGCGAGCGTTCGTCACTGTCGCGCTGACCGGCGCTTGTGCGGGAGAGCCGCTGACTCGCGCAGCCGCGCGACCGGGTGACACACTAGCGGTCACGGGACCTCTGGGCGCCTCTGCCGCCGGGCTCCGCCTCCTTCTGCAAGGCAAGGCCGACACAGCGCCTGCATCGCTCATCGAGGCGCACCGACGGCCTCGCCCCCGGATCGAGGCGGGCCAGAGCATCCTGCTGGCCGGCGGTCGCTGCGCCATGGACGTATCGGACGGCCTCGCGGTCGATCTAGGCAAACTCGGCAAGGCCAGTGGCGTCGGCGTGCGCATCGAGGCGGAGCAGGTGCCAAGGGCGCCGGTCCTCGCCGCCCTTGGCGAACCTGACGCCCTTGAGCTGGCGCTGTCCGGCGGTGAGGACTACCAGTTGGTCTTCGCGGCCCCACGGCAGACGATCGAGCACGTGCTTGAAGAGGTGCGTGGCGCCGTGATTATCGGAGAGGTCACCGCAGACGAGCCGGGGATGGTCCGGCTAATCGATGCGGCGGGCACGCCCATGCCGCTGACCCTGGCCGGCTGGGAGCACCTGCGTTGAGCTTTGTCACCCACAGCGCGGGCGAGACCACGGCGGTCGGGCGGCACCTTGGTGCACTCTTGGACCACGGCGACTTGGTGCTGCTCCATGGCGGGCTCGGTGCCGGCAAGACGACCTTCGTACAGGGCTTGGCGGCGGGTGCCGGAGTCACCGGGTACGTCCACAGCCCCACCTTCGTCCTCGTCCACCGCTACGAGGGCCGGCTGCCACTGTTCCACTTGGACCTCTAC
>Ga0114999_10004425_pt1 | contig 17025 bp, 17 predicted proteins | sample ArcticOcean_MG_C_3_FD_89820 | JGI IMG/M metagenome (GOLD analysis project Ga0114999, IMG submission 89820) | Marine microbial communities from western Arctic Ocean - ArcticOcean_MG_CB8_126 | ecosystem: Environmental > Aquatic > Marine > Oceanic | place: Arctic Ocean: Canada Basin | collected...
AGACGGCTCCTCTCGGGAGACGCTGGCCGATTATGTTACTCCTGCCAGATCACACCGCTTTCGGTTCATTCGCCGGGCTCGGGACGGCTTGCCGGAACAGCACGACGACATCGAAGATTACGTCTACATTCAAAGTGGGCAAGGGACCATCCTTGTCGGAGGACAAATGTTAGGACGCACGGGTGATCTGGGGACCGAGATTAATGGTGGCACTCGATATTCAGTGGGAGCCGGCGACATACTCCGCATACCGGCAGGGATTCCGCATGCCTACCTTGTAGGGGACGCAGGGCACATCACGTATGTCCTCGTGAGAGTCCCCGCTTTCAGGGGTGCGGTAGTGGCGGATCCGGATGGACAGGCTCCAGCGCTTGAGCCGCTAGGCTTCGGCTTATGGCGGGCAGCGGAGTTAGAACAACGGAACGCGGTCCTTGACACGAGGATACGCACAGATGGCTCCGCTCGCGAGACACTTGCCGACTACGGCGTGGGAGGCAGCTCTCACCGCATTCGATTCCTGCGGCGAAACCGGGACGGCTGGCCCGAGCTGCATGACGATATTATAGACGTCGTTTTCGTCCAGAGTGGCAATGGATCAGTTCAGGTGGGCGGAGAGATGATCGGCGGATCGAACGTTCCCGGTTCCACGATCAACGGTGGATCACGATTTTCCGTGGCTGCCGGCGATGTACTACACATCCCTGCCAAAATGCCTCACGCCTATCTGGCGACCCAGGGTGATCATATTACCTATGTGTTAATGCGTGTTCCCGCTTTTGACAGTTTATAAAAAGTATAAAAGGGGACGGGCCACTTTTACTAATGCAAATAAAAAGATAAGAGAGAGTCAAAAAGAAATGGTGCTCAGGGACGGACCAATTCGCCTGGAGCGAATTAGTGCAGCAGTAGGCTGGGCGTAGCCCGAGCCCATGGATGGGCGAGTCAATCAAACCACCGACACGAGGATTTTCAGAAGACATGTGCAATTTAACTTTATAATAATCAATAAGTTAAAAGCTCGGAATCAGAGTGTGCTAAGAAGTGTGCTATGGATTGTCAGCAATATTGGCCAAAACTACTGTATTTCTACCCCGCCCCAATTCATTTAAATCAATCAGTGTTCGCAGGTAGTCAACGCCCATTCGCTGACTGAATTGTACATTTCGGCTGCTAAACGGTGGACGGCAGTAAAAACCCTGTGGAAGATGGGCTTAGTCGTTAGCGGTAAAAGTACGAAAGCATTGGAAATAGCAACTACCACGGCAAATCCTCCAATTTCAGGAGTGAACGCATCCCGCTCGTAAAATACTTCTTAACTCTATAGGAAAATATGATGAAAATGACACTAACAAGAAAGTTTGTAGCAATTGCTCTATTGGGGTTTTTCTCCCAGTTTTCGATGGCGCAGAACCAAGCGGCAATCGGAGCCCTGCAAGAAATCGCTGGGATCGTCGCCTCAATAAACCATTTTCCGTCAGACGCTGACAAAGCCGCATTGGCAGCTATCTCTAACAATGACAGCTTGGGTCAGGGCATAAAAATGATGGCCGGTGCTGTATCCGGCATAAACCATTCCGCAACAGACCAAGGCAAACAAATGATGGCTCAACTTCAACAAGCTGCTCAGGCGCCAGATCAGTTTAAATCATTAGCTAGAATTATTGCTGATTTCAACCATATGCCAAGCGATGAAGACAAAGCAACGCTAGCTCAACTATTTCCCTAGCACAGAACTAATAGACCATGGATAGGCTTCTCCTGTTGATGGGGAAGTCCCCGATCCATAGCTTCTACTGGAAACAAAAGATATGAATGCTGTTAGTCCTACTGTGTTTCAAAGGCTATTGTTTATATGCGTAGCTGTGGTTCTGGTTCCTACTTCTCTCTATGGCTCTCTTGCTATAAAAGCTCGATTTTCCGACGGGCCGTCTGTGATATTCAGCGGTGGTCCGGTCATTGCCGGGGAGTTGGTAACCGGAGCGGAACCAGACTGGAGCTTTGTTCGCGGCATTAGAGAGTTTGAGCTACAACTCCTAAATCCTGCCAATTCAAGAACGCTTTGGATTGTAGAAGTTGAAAACAAACTCTACCTGAATTCAAATTACATGGGTGGACTTCGGCAACGGTTTTGGAAGAGATGGCCTGCACAAGCAGAGCGAGATGGCCGCGCGATGATTCGTATCGATGGTAAACGCTACGAACGCAGCTTAGTGCGAATCAAGGCAGGTTCAATTGTCGATCGTGTAACCCAGGCATTTTCTGAAAAGTATCCAGTTGAAATGACAACTGCTGAAGTTGAGTTGGAGACGCTCTGGCTTTTCGAACTTGCTCCACGGAATCAGATAACAAATGGAGGTTCAAGGTGAAATCTTCCTATAAAAAATTGGGGATTGTTTTAGTCACGCTCGTTCTTATTGTTCTTTTCGTGCCAGGAGTCGGGAATATTATTGAGCGATTGCTAATGCTATCGATGGCAAGATTAGGAGGGTAGTTCGCTTCTGAGTGTGAGCTAGTCAGAGCTATTCTGGCAATAGCTTACTCATTTCGAATTGTTCCTCTTCGTTTGCTTGGTGAAGCAAAACATATTTACAGAATGGCGTGTAAAAAGCTCGTTCTGACCATTATCAATTGCAATCAAGGCCCTGGCCTCTTAAGCAATGGGCCAATTATGTCCAACTAGGGCTGACGGGGTACAGTCGGCTTCCACTACAATCTGGTTTTCCATCTCGGAATCACTGAGCGCGGCATTCATCTCAATTTTTTTTGTGATCACAGCAGAGCCTGCCACTGCCGAATCTTTGGAAGAAGGTTTCAGCACAGCAACAGCCTTGGCTATGCAGTCGCCGACAGCATCGATGTCACTGATATTCTTCTCGACAACTGAATTGGCCGGCAGGGAACGAATGACATAGTTTTCCAATTTGTATTTATTGCCGTTGGAACTTAGCTGTAAGATCTTCACAGCGGTGGAACTTATGTCCACGCCCAGCAAAGTCTTGGCACTCTTGCCAATACCGCTTATCCCTATTTTTGCCAGTATATCCAGCACGCTAATTCCTCTGCGCAAACGTTGAAGCAGACCGCCCGTCCCGGCTCTGCGCCTATGCTATATCCTGCAGGCGCTATTGAAAACCAGGGCAGAATCTCTGAGTTCTACCATCGGGCAATAATAATTCCAATAATAACAGCAGCTTAGCTACTTATTACCCAAATGTTAATCTTCCAGCTTTGAATATCGGCCGAGAAAATCTTTTTTATAGTTTTCAACTAATTATCAGACTTTCAGAATAAACAACTTTAGTATTTCTAGTCTAACCAAGCACGGCTGAATTTCTATGAATCAGATCACGTTTGGGTCACTGGCAACACTCGAGAAAGCCGCTATAATTACGGGGCTGTGGGGATATTTGAGCGCGCTTGCTCGAAATCGAAGCCAACAGCGGAGAATCCGCTTCATTTCACTCGGCCGAGTAAGTGCCAGATCCCTGATAATATTTCCGTAAGCTGAGAAAATTTGCGCTATTGCCCGAATCTAACGACTAAAAAGCCAAAACCATCCAGAATTACAGCGCTTTAGTAGATGCCGGGTGTATAATTCTTAATTCTGTACGACAGATATAGTGGTAATACACAGCAAGGGTTGCGAAAATTTAGCTTTGCGCCCGTGTCCATAACTAGCGCGAAGGTAATCCCAGAGGCCAGCAACGGGTGACTGCGAAGTTTCAACTTATTGGGAAATCGGCTGCAGTGCTGCTAGTCGCCGGTGTCAACGGCATCATCATGGTAAGCGCCGCTGCCTACCTGTATCTGGCGCCGCTACTGCCCTCACCCGAAACCTATAAAGATGTGCAGCTGGAAACCCCGCTGCGCATCTACACCGCCGATAATCGCCTGATCGACGAAATCGGCAACCGCCGCAACCCGGTCAGCTTCGATGAAATCCCCCTGGTCTTGACTAATGCGCTCATCGCTACCGAGGATGTGCGCTTCTATTCTCACCCCGGCGTAGATATTCAAAGTTTGCTGCGAGGCTTCTATGGCTTTATTCGTGGCGTAAATCTGGGTGGCGGCAGCACTATCACCATGCAGTTGGCTAACAATCTTTCATTCGATAGTGACAATGTCTACCTGCGAAAATTTAAGGAAATACCGTTTGCCCTGCAAATACAACGAGAATTGACCAAGCAGGAGATTCTCACACTGTATTTGAATACGATATATTTTGGCGCCGGCGCAGATGGCATTGGCGCCGCCGCCTTCGTTTACTACGGCAAGGCGGTGAGCGAACTCAGCCTGGCCGAAGCCGCCATGATGATTTCCCTGCTGCCCTGCCCATCTACCTGTAATCCTCTGAGTAATCCAGAACGAGCAATAGAAAGACGCGAAACCCGGTTAGTCAACATGCTCAATGAAGGCATGATAGACAGCGCCGAGTTCGCTACCGCGAACAACGCCGCCGTTACAGCAGGCAGACACAATCGCAATATTGCAGTCCCCGCTCCCTATATCGCGGAAATGGTACGGCAACAGCTCTATGACGAATTTGGCGAAGACACCTACACCCGGGGATTTGAAGTCACCACCAGCATTGATGGCGACAAACAGTTGGCCGCCAATCAGGCGCTTATCGAGGGTCTGGAAGTTTACTATGACAAGCGTCACGGCTACCGCGGCCCCAGCGCCCAATACCCGATCGAGACCCCGGATCTGCACGCAGCAGCATCGACAGATCCATCGAGCACGGACACGGAATACTGGCTGCAACAGCTACAAGTCGTTCCGGTATACGGCAACCAACAACCGGCCGTTGTAACTTCGGTACAGCAGCGCCAGTTCACCGCTCTGCTTAAATCCGGAGAAACCGTTACCGTGCCCTGGGAAGGCTTGAACTGGGCGTATACTTTCCGGAGTCGCAACGAAGCCTGGCCGCCGCCACAACAAGCCGCAGACGCGGTGCAGATCGGCGATTTGATTCGAGTGAAACAGGGCCAGGATTTTTGGGAGTTGGGTCAGGTGCCCGACATACAAGGCGCCCTGGTCTCGATGTCACCTTCGAACGGTGAAGTGCTGGCACTGGTTGGAGGCTACAATTTTCGCCGTTCCCAGGTGAACCGGGTGTTGCAGCCACGGCCTCCAGGCTCCAATTTCAAGCCCTTTCTCTATGGTGCCGCTCTGGAGCATGGCTACACTCCTGCCAGCACCATCAATGACGCGCCGATTACGCGCGGCGACTACCGCCCAAATAATTACGACAATAACTTTCTGGGTCCAGTGACCCTGCGTTATGCCTTGAAAGAATCTCGCAACGTTCCCGCGGTGCGCCTGTACGACCAACTGGGCTCGGCCAAGGTGCTGCCGTTCGCGGCCAAGTTCGGAATTCAGACCCAGAATTTCCCCCGCAGCGACTTAACCGTTGCACTGGGCAGCCAGGATGTACCACCGCTGGATATTGTCACGGCTTATGCCGCCATCGCCAACGGCGGCTATAAAATTGATCCCTGGTTCATAAAACAGATCAGCAACCCCACCGACGGCATCTTATTTCAGGCAAATCCCAGTGTCGTCTGTGAAGATTGCAGCCAGTCCGACGACGAATCTGCCCAGGTGCTGGTGCCAGCTCCACGTATAATCGATTCCCGCATAGCCTATATTCTCAACTCCATGCTGCGCTCGGTTATCGAGGAAGGCAGTGGCGCCCGGGTGCAGAGAGATTTGGCCAGAGGCGACCTAATGGGCAAAACTGGCACCACCAATGGACCGCAGGAATTGTGGTTTTCCGGATTCAACAGTGACATTGTCACTACCGTGTTCGTAGGTTTCGATACGCCGGAGCCCCTGGGAGAACGCGAACAAGGTGCGACTATCGCCGTGCCAATCTGGATCGACTACATGCGGGCCGCACTCGCCAATACACCGGAGCAAACCATGAGCCGCCCCGACGGCATCGTCGATCGTTTGATTGATAAAACCACGGGGGCAGCAGCCACTCCGGGCGATCCCAATTCCATGTTTGAATTCTTCAGAACCGAGAACGCACCAGAGATGCAGGACGCGCAATTACCTAGGGTAAATCTCGACGAGAAAGAGAGCGAAGAAATCGCCACAGAAACGATTTTCTAGAAAAGGCCGGGGTTGCTTCGATGCAGCACCGAAGCCCGCTGCCCCGGTTATTGCCCGGAGGCAGTGAAGTGCCGTGAAGACTGTTCTAATGCAAGAAAAGGTCGGTCGAATGTAAGAAAACTGGTCGAACTAAGAGGCTGCCTAGACTCTGCGACTACCAAAACGCTTCTTAAAGCGATCGACGCGACCACCGCTGTCAAGAGTTTTCTGTTTACCCGTATAGAAAGGGTGACACTCGGAACACACTTCGATCAGTATGTCTTTACCCAGAGTCGATTGGGTCTGAATAACGTTGCCGCAGCTACAGGTGGCCTTAATGGGGCCGTAGCTTGGATGAATTTTTGGTTTCACGGTATTTCCTCTCAGTTGATGTCGCCACATCGGACGCGATGCACCACATCTGCTTTTATCCTGTGGTCCCAGCTGCTACTGACTAAGACGACTATGACCAAAGGGGCGTGCATTCTAACAGAGAATTTCTAAGACACAAGCTTAGCAACGCGGGCGAAGACGGCGGCAGGACCAGAAAACAGGCAGCTAGCTGCCTACGACCCGTGCTGAGCCCTGATTTGATTGTGATTGTGTACTGCCTCGGCCATGATTTTTGTGAAAAGCTCGGTAACCAGCTCAGGGTTGAGCTTCTTTTCCGCGCACAGCACTCTCAAGGCATCAAGCTTGCGCGCCTCCCTGCCCGCGTCGACGGCATCGAGTGCCCTGGAAGCCTTGAGCATGCCTACACGGTGGGTGAGCGCGAAACGCCGCGCCAGCAACTGCACCAGCTCCCGGTCAATCTGATCTATCTTGTCTCTTATTTCCAGCAACTCAGCTGGAACTGACTCTGCGGTCATGGGTATGCATCCTCTGTCTTTACCAGTTCTTGCCCCAGGTGACTGAGGCGCAGCCGAGCTCTGAATAACGCGATTGGCGCTCACGGCGCGTAATCGAGCCAGAGTATAAACCAAGCGGCCGCCGATTTGATATTCGATATCATTATGGAGCCTTAGCTTGCAGCGAAAGTTGTTTGCCCGCCTGATTAAATTTACACTACTTCGAGTTTTGCAAGTCACACCCACAACAATTTACTATTTATGCCTAGCCCTAATAAATCAGTCTATCGCGGCCTTGTCCTGCAGGTCGCGGTGCCTTCTCCGCTATACCGCAGCTTCGATTATCTGCCCAAGGACTCTGCAGCTACTGATGCTGGAGCCAGGCTGGCAGGGAAGACACCGAACCCGGACAGCAAGCCAGGTATTCGGGTGCTGGTACCCTTCGGAAATCGCAAACTGGTTGGCATTGTAACTGGCGTCAGTAACCGTTCAGCGCTGAGCAAAGACAAACTGAAATCAATTCTGGCGGTGCTCGACACCGAGCCCGTATTTACTGATGCTGTCTTCAAGACACTGTTGTGGGCCGCACGTTATTACCAGCACCCTATCGGCGAAGTAATGGCCAGCGCGCTACCTCTTAGAATGCGCAGCGCCAGCAAAGGGCAGCAACAGGAAACTTTCTGGAAAGTGGAGAATTGCATCACCGATGAAAGCCTCGTCACACTTAATCGGGCGGCCAGGCAGAAGGCATTGTTTGAGTTTATTGCTGCAGCGGGAGAAGTCACACAAGATCAATGGCTAACTGCAGGCTATAGCCAGGCTCTGATATCACAGCTGCAAAAGAAAAATCTCCTTAAAAAGTGCTCTCGAATACTATCGACAGCGTTTACCAGCAATGAATTTGATCCGATTTCAGCGCCGCTAAAAACCACACACCAGCTCAATGCCGACCAACACCACGCCGTTAGTAAAATCACTGCGGGACTGGACAAGTTTTCCTGCTATCTGCTGGATGGCGTTACCGGCTCAGGCAAAACTGAGGTTTATATGCGCGCGATGCAGGAGTTACTCAGTGTCGGCAAACAATGCCTGGTGTTGGTACCCGAAATTGGCTTGACGCCTCAGACTGTGGCGCGCTTCGAACGCCGATTTTCCTACCCTGTGGTCGCGCTGCACTCCGGCTTGAATGACCACGAACGCGCGACAGCCTGGGAGCAGGCCAGACGAGGTAGCGCTGGCATCATTATCGGTACCCGCTCTGCAGTGTTCACGCCCATGTTAAAGCCCGGCCTGATCATCATCGATGAGGAGCACGACGCGTCCTTTAAACAACAGGAAGGGTTTCGTTACTCAGCACGGGATCTTGCGGTAATGCGAGCACGAGAAGAAAATATTTCCATTATTTTAGGGTCAGCAACACCCAGCATGGAGAGTTTACAGAACGCACGCACTAATAAATTCACCTACCTGCAGCTGACCGAGCGTGCAGGTGCGGCGCGCGCCTGCGCCATGGAACTAATTGACGTTGCAGCCGCTCCGCTCGAAGAAGGGTTTTCTGAACAGCTACTCTATAAAATACAAAGACACATCGATGCGAAGAATCAAGTGCTGGTGTTTATTAATCGACGTGGGTTTGCACCGGTTTTGCACTGTCAGAATTGCGCCTGGGTTGCGGAGTGTGATCACTGCGTTGCTCAGTACACCGTGCATGCGAAGCCGCCAGCAATTCGCTGCCACCACTGCGGCACCAGCAAGCAATTACCCAGGCATTGCCCGTCCTGTCAATCGAGAAATCTGACCACGTTTGGGATTGGAACTCAAAAAATTGAAGCGTTCCTGAGCAGGAAATTTCCGCATCTGCCTGTGCTTCGAATTGACCGGGATTCCACCCGAGGCAAGCACAGCCTCGCCAAGTTTTTAAAGCAGATCGAGAAAGGCGACCCTTGCATCCTGCTGGGCACCCAGATGCTGGCGAAAGGCCACCACTTCCCGGGCATCACTCTGGTGGCCATACTGGATGCCGATGCCGGCCTCTTTAGCGCCGACTTCCGGGGTCAGGAGCATATGGCCCAAACTATCACCCAGGTGGCGGGAAGAGCTGGTCGCGCGGAGCGTACTGGTGAGGTGGTAATCCAGTCCCGACATACCAGCCATGCCACCCTGCAGACTCTCTGCCGCGCCAGTTATGCAGAATTTGCCGAGATTTTGTTTGCTGAACGCAAAGAGGCTGACATGCCACCTTTCACTCACCTGTGCCTGATTCGTGCCGAAGCCATTGAACTCAAAGACCCCATAAGCTATCTAAAGAAGGTTGCGGCAATAACGGCAAAGCTTTGTGCCGAACACGAGCTGGCGGCAGAGTGGCTAGGCCCGATTCCTGCACCCATGGAAAAACGTGCCGGAAAGTACCGTATGCAGTTGCTATTGAAGAGCAAAAATCGCGGCGTTATGCAGAAACTGCTGCAGCACCTGACCCCCGCTATGGCGGCCCTCAAACACACTCGCCAGTTGCGCTGGAGTATCGACGTGGACCCTCAGGATCTGATCTAGCAGGCCGTCGAAAGGCTCTCAGGCGCGTGCTAGCAGCTCGTTGAAAAGCTTTCAGGCAAATATCAGGGACCTAAATCAACTATAGCTTAGCCCCCATTAACCGATAATTGTGGTGGCTGAACTTTCTTTGCATTAGGCTTTGCAATAAGGATTGCAGCTATACTCGCGGCAAATTTCCTGCGCCAGCACCGCTGCTCTATCATTTCTTCACTGGAAACCAGGCATGACCCAGGATTTCGCTAAAATCAGACCAGAACCGATACTGGAGAGGACAACGGTAGAGCAGCCTTCGGCCTGGTTACTCATGGGTACCGGCGTAGTCGTAGGCCTGGCCGTTGGCGTCTTCGCCTGCGTACTGTTCTATCTATCTGGCAATGTACCGCCGCTTGCCAGCAGCAATTTCCAGCAGCTCAGCGCAACCCCGGTGCAGATACCCGAGCCGCTGGAGCAAGAAAATCCCAAAGAGCTACAGCTGGAATTCTATACCGCGCTGGGAGAATACGAAGTCGAGGTCGATGCAACGCCAGTTGAAATCATCAGCCCAGAGCAGCTAGCCGCGACCCAGCAACAAATCCTGCCCCAGAGCTACGTCTTGCAAACAGGTGCCTTCGAACAGCAAGACCGCGCCAACTCAGAAATGCGGCGACTGCAGGCCCTGAGCTTGAAAGTGGTGGTGAAACTACTGCCACTTATCGGCAGCACCCTGTATCTGGTGCAATCCGGACCCTACGACACCACCGCACAACTGCAGGACGCCGAGCAGTTACTGCGCCGCAACAACATTGCCAGCATGCGTTTGCGCCTGCAGTAATCCCACTCCAAACCTACCTCCAATTGGAGGAGAACACTCTACCCCTTATCTATATCCCACGAAAATATCTCTTTGTCCTGATATTTTGAGATCTATCTGGAGGAACTCTCCTTGCAGCCCTCCCGGATTCCTTCGCTTAATTTCTTATCTGAACAATCAAGCGATGGGATGCCGTACCCTTCTGCATCAGCGATAAAAGCGCAGCACTGAGTGACAGAGAGAGACCGTCCTTTGGGCTCTCGACCGAGGGAAGGAACGCCGGAGGGGTACAAGCTGCTGAGGCAGAAGGGTACGGGAGCACAGCGCGCCTTCACCGAACCTCCTCAAACGGTGCCATTGATATTTCAGAGCTAATTCAGGATCTCAGAAATCTCAATCACCCAGCCCCAACACCTTGATTTCTAACCGCGTGCCACCATATTTTCAAGCTTGTGTGCTAACGTAAGCACAGACTGAAAACAGGAGAGTTGGATTGGATCAATTCAGAGGCACAACCATCGTCTCGGTACGGCGTGGCAACAAAGTTGTCATCGGTGGCGACGGCCAGGTTTCCCAGGGCAATACCATCCTCAAGGGCAATGCCCGCAAGGTTCGACGGCTGTACAAGGATCAGGTAATAGCGGGCTTCGCCGGCGGCACCGCCGATGCCTTCACGCTATTCGAACGCTTCGAGGAACAACTGGAGAAACACCACGGCAAGCTGGTTCGAGCTGCCGTCGAGCTAGCCAAATTATGGCGCACCGAGCGTTCGCTGCGCCGGCTCGAGGCCCTACTGCTGGTCGCGGACAAGGAAGCCTCGCTTATCGTCACCGGCAATGGCGATGTTATCGAGCCAGAGGATTCGATTATGGCGATAGGTTCCGGTGGACCCTTTGCGCTTTCTGCCGCCCGTGCACTGCTGCAGAACACCGATCTCGAAGCGCGGAATGTTGTCGAGAAAAGTCTCTGTATTGCCGCAGACATCTGCGTCTACACCAATCAAAATCACACTATTGAAGAGCTGGATATTGCCTAAGCTGAAAATATCCAGCCACCAGAACTGAATACAGGTAGCCCTAATGCCCCAATCATCTGCACTTTTAAAAGCTACGCCGCTGACGCATTCGTCCCTGATGACGCCCAGAGAAATCACCTCGGAACTGGACAAACACATTGTTGGCCAGAGCGCGGCCAAGCGAGCAGTAGCTATTGCCTTGCGCAATCGCTGGCGTCGCATGCAACTCGACGAAGAGCTGCGCAACGAAATCGCGCCAAAAAACATTCTCATGATCGGCCCCACCGGCGTGGGCAAGACCGAGATTGCGCGTCGGCTTGCGAAACTGGCCCAGGCCCCCTTCATAAAAATTGAAGCGACAAAATTCACCGAGGTGGGTTATGTGGGCCGCGATGTTGAGTCGATCATTCGTGACCTCATTGACGTCGCCGTGAAGATGATTCGAGAGGCGGAAATTCACAAGGTGCAACACCTGGCCGAAGATCTGGCGGAAGAGAGAATTCTCGATGTGTTACTGCCGCAGGCTCGTAGCGATGAAGATTCAGCAGAGCACGGCCAGTCCAGTGCCCGCCAGGTGTTTCGAAAAAAATTGCGCCGGGGTGAGCTTGATGACAAGGAAATTGAAATCAAGATAGCGGAGCCGACGACGGGTATCGAGATTATGGCGCCTCCCGGTCTGGAGGAAATGACCAGCCAACTCAAAGATATGTTCTCCAATATGAACAGCGGTAAGAAGCACTCCCGCCGCATGACCGTGCAAGCTGCATATAAGGTAGTAAAGGATGAGGAAGCGGCCAAGCTCATCAACGAAGAAGACATTAAAAACCGTGCTATCGAGGCCACCGAACAAACCGGCATCGTTTTTCTCGATGAGATCGACAAGGTCACCAACCGTCACGACCAGGCTGGTGCGGGGGTTTCCCGAGAGGGGGTACAGCGAGATTTGCTGCCGCTGATTGAAGGCTCAACAGTGACCACCAAATACGGCAGTATCAAGACCGACCATATCCTCTTTATTGCTTCCGGCGCTTTCCATTTGTCCAAGCCTTCAGATCTTATTCCGGAACTGCAGGGCCGTCTGCCCATACGCGTTGAGTTGAATGCTCTGACTGCAGAGGATTTCGAGCGCGTTCTGGAAGAGCCGGACGCCTCGCTAACTGAGCAATACCAGGCTCTGCTTGCCACCGAGGATGTGCACATTACATTCAGCAAGGACGGTATCGCCAAGATTGCGGAGATCGCCTGGCAGGTTAACGAGAGGACGGAAAATATTGGTGCCAGGAGATTGCACACGGTGATGGAGCGATTGCTGGAGGAAATATCGTTTGCTGCTTCCGATCTTGCGGTTGGGGACAATAAGGAACTGGTGATTGACAGTGCCTATGTGGAGCAGCAGTTGGACGAACTGGCGAAGGATGATGACTTGAGCCGGTATATTCTTTAAGCAGCAGTGCTTATGGTTTAAGGAGGCTTTATAGCTCAGCTTTCGATGCGTAGAATTGAGATATAATCGAATCAGCAAATGAAAACTACAGACAACAGCCCACCCACTGATATCAAATTGCACAAGAAGTCGGGCATTTTGGAGCTGGTTTATGGTGGTGGTGCGGTCTGTCAGCTCAGTGCCGAGTTTCTGCGGGTGCTTTCGCCTTCGGCCGAAGTTCGAGGTCATGGCAGGGGACAGGAAACACTGCAAGTTGGCAAACGCAGGGTGCAGATTACCCGGATTGAGCCGGTGGGAAACTACGCCATCAAGCTGGCGTTTGATGATGGTCACGACTCCGGCATCTATAGCTGGGCCTATTTGCAGGAGCTTTGCGGCAACGAAAAAGCGCTGTGGAAGCGCTATCTGAAGCAACTATCCGCTGCCCACGCCAGTCGAGACGTATTGCCAGCTGATACGCAAGTGATTACCATTAGACCATCCCCATCGAAGTAATTCGGCACGCAGCCCTACACAAAAAATTCATGACAAAGCATTCCAATTCAAAGCCATCCACAGCCGCTGAGGAAACAACTCACTTTGGCTTCGAACAGGTTCCTGTGGCCGAGAAAGAGCAACGAGTTGGCCAGGTGTTCAAATCTGTAGCGGGCTGCTACGACATAATGAATGATGTGATGTCCCTGGGTTCCCATCGGCTTATCAAGCGTTTTACAGTTGAATTGAGTGCGCTGCGTGCCGGTCACAAAGTGTTAGACCTGGCCGGTGGCACCGGCGATTTCAGCCTGCGATTTTCACCACTGGTGGGAGCAGAAGGTCAGGTTGTGCTTGCCGACATCAACGCAGCCATGTTGGCGGTAGGTCGCGATCGCATTATCGACAAGGGCTTCAACACTAACGTTAACTTTGCCCAGGTAAACGCCGAGGCGTTGCCGTTTGCTAACAATTCATTCGACTGTGTTTGCATTGCCTATGGCCTGCGCAATGTTACCAACAAGGATGCGGCTCTGGAATCCATGCAGCGAGTGCTGAAACCTGGTGGTCGCGTATTGATACTGGAGTTTTCCAAGCCAACAAATGAACTCATGGGAAAAGCCTATGATGCCTATTCGAAATTGTGGCCGCTCGCTGGCAAGTTGATCACCGGCGACGCGGCCAGCTATCGGTATTTGGTTGAGTCTATTCGCATGCACCCGGATCAGGATTCACTGCTGCAAATGATGCAATCTGCCGGACTGGAAAACTGCAAGTACCACAATGTGATGAGTGGGATTTGCGCCATTCACGTCGGCTTTAAGCCCTTGCCAGCATAATGGACTAATTCGCAGGTCGCTCATTGATACAAATACTAAAATCATTAGCGCTGCTCCCGGTGGAGAAAGTTCTCAACCAGTTGCTACGGAACGATCCCTATCTGCTAGCACAACTGGCACCCTTCCACGGCAAAACACTTGCAGTACTGAGCACTTCGCCAGCGACCACTGTGACCTGCAGTATCGATGCCGGGTTCTTACACATCAGCAGCCTGAGCAGCGAGCAACTCGGTCTGCGCCCGGATGCAGTTATCAGCGGCAAATCAAACGAGCTGATAGGCATGTTGACTGGGGACAGCACGGACAGAGCGCTGGCCAATCCGGCAATATCCATCAGCGGCGACGCCGTGCTGGTACAGGAGCTTTATAGCTGCTTCCGGCAACTGGATGTGCAATGGTCGGACTACCTGGCACCGCTACTCGGCGATGTCATCAGCAATGAACTCGAGCACGTCGCCGACAGTGCCAGCAGGTGGTCGCAAAATGCCCGCCAGTCCTTGCGCCGCAACATCGATGACTATTTGCAGGAAGAAAGCGATTTGCTGCCAATAAGCAGCGAAGTGCTCAACTTCGGCGCCGACCTCGATCGCCTTAAACTCGATATTGACCGGGTTCAGGCTCGCGCCCAACGCCTTGACAAGCACCTCGACGATCTACTAAGCGATTGAAAACTCCGTGCTAATTCCTCTGAGAGCTTCTTGTGAGCGGACCAATCAGATGCTATCTTTGCAAGCCCTTAAAACACTGTGGCTTTAGCCCTATCATAGTGACGCATATTCCCCGCCTTTTTAAAGTCCTCAACGTCATTGCCAAGTACCGGCTGGACGACTTCGTGGCGCAGCAATCGGGCTTTGGCTGGATAAGACTTCTACTCTCACCCTTTCGACTTGTGTGGATGTTCAGCGCGCTTCGAAACGACAGCAAAAATAGACGACTGCGATTGGCTCTGGAAGAATTAGGCCCTATCTACATCAAATTTGGTCAACTGCTTTCAACCCGTCGCGATTTTCTCGACACCGAGCTGGCGAACGAGTTACAGGGACTGCAGGACAACGTGCCAGCGTTCCTCTCTCCCAGCATTGAGTCGCTGGTAGAGCAGGCACTTGGCACCAGCGTCGATACAGTATTTGCGGAGCTGGAGTCATCCGCTTTTGCTTCCGCCTCCGTCGCCCAGGTGCATAAGGCGACGCTGCTCAGTGGCGAAGAGGTGGTGGTTAAAGTGCTGCGACCGGGGATTGAAAAAACTATCGCCGCCGACATTAAATTACTAAAGTGGCTGGCCCGGCTAATCGAAACTCAAACCTCCATTGGCAAGCGTCTGCGTCCGGTAGAGGTAGTAAATGACTACGAGCAGATAATTTTTGATGAATTGAATCTGCAGGCTGAGGCGGCGAATACAACGCAACTAAAACGCAATTTCGAAAACTCAAAGGTGCTGTACGTACCGAAAATATATTGGGATTTCACTCGCGAAAATATGTTGGTAATGGAGCGTATCCACGGCATTCCCGTAGCCGATATAGACTCACTCAATGCCCACAACATTGATTTGAAAACTCTGGCCGAAACCGGTGTTGACATATTTTTTACCCAGGTATTCGAGCACAACTTCTTTCACGCCGACATGCATCCAGGCAATATTTTTGTTGCCAAAGAAAATCCTGAGACACCGCAATACATCGCTATCGACTGCGCCATTATTGGCTCACTTAGCAACAGAGATCAGGAGTATCTGGCGAAAAATCTATTGGCGATCTTTCGGCGCGACTATCGCAAAGTTGCAGAATTACATGTGGCCTGTGGTTGGGTTCCCGCCGACACCCGCGTGCATGATTTTGAATCGGCAATACGCAGCGTCTGTGAGCCGATCTTCGAGAAGCCACTGAAAGAGATTTCCTTCGGCGTGTTGCTGGTACAACTTTTTCGAACCGCCGGGCGCTTCAACATGGAGGTGCAGCCTTCGCTGGTACTGCTGCAGAAGACCTTGCTCAATATTGAGGGCCTGGGCCGGCAGCTGTATCCCGATCTCGATCTATGGCAAACCGCATTGCCCTATCTTGAAAACTGGAATGCGAAGCGTCTCAACCCATTCACTGTGTTAAGCAGAATTCAGGAGAATATTCCGGGCTGGATAGAGCAGCTACCGGAACTTCCACAGTTGATGATCGATGCTGTCACTCAAAGCAGTCAGCTCAGCGAAATAAATAAGACCCTGCGACAACAACAAGCTGCGGCCGCATTCGCACTGCAGCGCCAGCGACGCCAGTCGGTCTTTGCCGGAGTCACTGCACTGGCAATATCCGTGCTTGCACTGCTACCCGCTGTCTCTGAGACTATGGCCAATGTCCCTGCGCTCAGCCTCGGCTTCGCTGCCCTGGGGGTTTATCTTTTGTGTTTTAACCGGTGAAGTAGCATACTTAGCCGATGCCTTCTTACCTCGATCAAATCAACTGGAATGCAGACGGGCTGGTGGCTGTAGTCACTCAGGATGCCACTAGTGGTCGCATACTTACCCAGGCCTGGTTAAATCGGGATGCGCTTGAAGCCGCGGTGAACGAGCAGCGTGCCGTGTACTGGTCGCGCTCCCGAGCGCGGCTCTGGCGCAAGGGCGAGGAATCTGGCAACGTGCAGAAGCTTGTGGATGTATATCTGGACTGCGACAATGACGCCGTGTGTTATCGCGTCGAGCAGATAGGGGGCATCGCCTGCCACACCGGCCGCGAAAGTTGTTTCTACCAGAGGCTGGACGCGGGCTGCTGGCACACAGTGGATCCGGTATTAAAAGATCCTGAACTGATGTACAAGCGGAACTGAGATTTAAGCAAGATAGCAAACGACGCTATCTATTGAACAGAGCAGGGCTGTTTGCCTGCCAATTAACCAGCGATACGTGACCCGATCATGAGCGAAGTACTGACAGCACTAACGGCAATACTGGAGCAGCGCAAGTCGGCTGCGGCTACTGACTC
>Ga0114999_10004427_pt1 | contig 17021 bp, 23 predicted proteins | sample ArcticOcean_MG_C_3_FD_89820 | JGI IMG/M metagenome (GOLD analysis project Ga0114999, IMG submission 89820) | Marine microbial communities from western Arctic Ocean - ArcticOcean_MG_CB8_126 | ecosystem: Environmental > Aquatic > Marine > Oceanic | place: Arctic Ocean: Canada Basin | collected...
GATCACGCGCCCACGCTGCAGACGCCCTTCGCCGAGCGGGCCGTCATCGTGCGTGCAGACGTTGTCGATCGCGTAAATCTCGCCATCGACGTTGCTCAGCGCAAGCGAGCGTCCAGCGCACTCGACAACGTGGACTTCGCCCTCGGGGATGTCGTCCACCGCGCAGACGCGTTCATTCGTCACTGGTGCGCCCGTCTACAGCTTGGCGTTTGCGAGCTTCTCGACCACGATCTCCTCGAGTTCTTCGGCCAGCCCGTCGATCGGAATGTCCTCTACAACCGACTGGAAGAAACCGGTCACCAGGAGCTGCAGCGCCGAACGGCGCGGCAGGCCGCGGCTCTGCAGATAGAAGAGGGCTTCCTCGTCCACCGGACCGACCGTGGCGGCGTGTCCGCAGCGGATCACATCCGAGGTCAGAATCTCGAGCACCGGATCGGAATCCGCCTTCGAGTTGCCAGAGAGCAGGAGATTGCGGTTCGTCTGGTTGGCCTGAGCCCCCTTCGCGGAGACCTCGACGCGTGTCACGCCGTAGTAGATCGAGCGTGACGAACCAGCGAGCGCAGCCTTGATCTCGACATTCGAGGTCGTGCGGGGCCCGATGTGGTCCTGCAACGTGACGAAGTCGAAGTGCTGCTCGGTATCACCGAGGGCAACCCCGCTGATATCGGAATGCGCGCCCTCACCCTCGATCAGCGCCTCGACGGTCTGCTTGATCAGCGCGCCGCCTATCGCCAGCGAGGACACCTGCACGTTCGCAGCGCGCCCGAGGCGGCTGCGCGCGGTGGTGAACTCCTGCGTGGCGGCGCCCCAGCGGTCGTCGAGTAGCAGGCGGACCTTCGCGTCATCGGCTGCGTGAATTTCGATCACGCTGGAGACCAGCAACGGCTGGTCGCCGGAGATGAAGCGGACAACTACGACTGCCTCGCAGGCGGTGTGGGCGTCGATCAGGATGCGCGGGTAGATCGCGCTTCCGGCCGGGGCCTCGGACGCATCGATCGTGACGACGACAGGCGAGCTGAGCGCGACGCCCTTCGGCAGTCGCAGGTAGAGCCCGTCTGACCAGTGCGCCGCGTTGGCAGCGATGAAGCGACCCTCGGTGCTGGGCACGATCGAACCGAGGCGTTCACGGACATCGTCGTTCAATCGTTGGTCGTCCGCTGCCTCACGGAGCGTCCCGGCGAAAGCCTCACGATGGAGCTGGTCGACTTTGACCGTCGTCGTGGGCGTCCAGGGCGTAAACGACTCGATCGTCAGGTCGGTGACGTCCGTGTACTTCCAGGCGCGGATTTGAGGCGTCGGCACCGGCGCCGCGGCGAATGCACGGGCCGCCTCGCGGCGAGCGGCGAGTAGCCACTCCGCCTCGAAGCGCTCTTCGGCAGCCACAACGACTGCGTCCTCGGAGTAGAGAGCGGCCGTGGTAGTGGTGTCAGCCACTAGCCCACCGACCCTTCCATCTGCAGCTCGATCAGCCGGTTGAGTTCAATCGCGTACTCCATGGGGAGTTCTTTCACGATCGGCTCGACGAAGCCGTTGACGACCATCTTCGCGGCGTCTTCTTCGTTGATGCCTCGCGACATCAGGTAGAAGAGCTGTTCCTCCCCCAGTTTCGAGACCGAAGCCTCGTGGCCGATGTTCACCTGCTCCTCGTCCACCTCCATCGTCGGGTAGGTGTCGGAACGAGAGTGCTCATCGAGCAGCAGCGCGTCACAGCGGACGGTCGAACTGGAGTTCTCCGCACCCTCGTAGACCTTGAGCAGGCCCCGGTAGGAGCTGCGGCCCGCGCCACGGGATACCGATTTCGACACGATCGCCGAGGTCGTGTTCGGGGCGACGTGAACGATCTTGCCGCCCGCATCCTGGTGCTGACCGTCGCCGGCGAACGCCAGCGAGAGGATCTCGCCGTGGGCTCGCTCGCCCATCAGGAAGACGGACGGGTACTTCATCGTGAGCTTGGAACCGAGGTTACCGTCGACCCACTCCATCACCGCGTCCTCGTAGGCGTAGGCGCGCTTGGTGACGAGGTTGTAAACGTTATTCGACCAGTTCTGAATCGTCGTGTAGCGAACGCGAGCGCCCTTTTTCACGACGATCTCGACCACGGCGGAGTGCAGCGACGACGACGAGTAAATCGGCGCCGTGCAGCCCTCGACGTAGTGCACGTAGCTGCCTTCGTCGGCAATGATCAGCGTGCGCTCGAACTGGCCCATGTTCTCGGTGTTGATGCGGAAGTACGCCTGCAGCGGCACGTCTATGTGGACACCCGGCGGCACGTAGATGAACGAGCCACCCGACCAGACGGCCGAGTTCAGCGCCGAGAAACGGTTGTCGCCCGACGGAATGATGGTGCCGAAGTACTCCTGGACTATCTCCGGGTACTCCTCGAGGCCCTGGTCCATGCCCAAGAAGAGCACGCCCTGCTTTTCGAGGTCCTCGCGAATGTTGTGGTAGACGACCTCGGAGTCGTACTGCGCGCCCGCACCAGCAAGGAACTGTTTCTCCGCCTCGGGGATGCCGAGCTTGTCGAAGGTGTCCTTGATGTACTCCGGAACGTCATCCCAGCTCGTGGCGTCCTGATCGGTCGCCTTCACGTAGTAGTGGATGTTGTCAAAGTCGATCTCGTCGAGTTCTTCGCTACCCGTCCACTTCGGGTTCGGGATCTCGAGGAACTGCCGGTAAGCGTCGAGGCGGTACTCGAGCATCCACTCGGGCTCGCCCTTCATTCCGGACATGCCGCGGATGAGCTCTTCGCTCAGGCCCTTCTCGGCCATGAACAGCGGCTTTTCGTCGTCGTGGAAGCCCCACTGGTATTCGCCAACCGCATCTCGTGCGACGTCCTTCGAAGTGGTCATGCCGTCACCCCCTCAGTCGCGAGCCCAAGCTCCTCGAGGATCGGGTCATACCCGTTCGTCTCGATCTTCTTGGCCAGCGATGCGTCGCCCGACTTCACGATCTGGCCGTTGACCAGGATGTGCACGAAGTCCGGCGTGATGTAGTTCAGAATTCGCTCGTAATGTGTAATGATCAGAATCCCGATGTCCGGCGTCCGGAGCGCGTTCAGGCCCTCAGCCACCGTCCGCAGCGCGTCGACGTCGAGGCCCGAGTCGGTCTCATCGAGGATCGCGAGGCTCGGCTTCAGCATCCCGAGCTGCAGGATTTCGGCGCGCTTCTTCTCGCCGCCAGAGAACCCGTCGTTGACGTACCTGCGGGCGAAGCTCTCGTCCATCTTCAACGTGCCGAGGGTCTCGCGGAGCTCCGCAAGGAACTCGCGCGCCGGAATCTCTTCGCCGCGACACGCCTTCAGCGCTTCGCGCAGGAAGTTGACCATCGTGACTCCGGGAATCGAGGTCGGGTACTGGAACGAGAGGAACATCCCCAGGCGAGCGCGTTCGTCGGCAGGCATCGCTGTGACGTCCTGCCCCTTGAAGAAGACCTTCCCGCTGTCCACGGTGTAGGCCGGGCTGCCGGCGATCGTGTTCGCCAGCGTGCTCTTTCCGGAACCGTTCGGACCCATCAGCGCATGGATCTCGCCGGGATGAATCTTAAGGCTCGTGCCCTGGACGATCCGGAGCTCCGGCTTGTTCAGGATGCTCACGTGAAGGTCCTGGACCTCCAAAATTGGTTCGCTCATCGCAGTCCTTACATCGTTGCGTCGCTGGCATCCGCACTCGACCACCGGCGAATAATCTCGTTCTGACCGCGTCGCGGTGACGCTCTTCGTACCGTTAGCCAGTCACCGTCATCGACGGTCGCTGGACCACGTATTCACAAGCGTCCCCGCCGGTTGCAACCGTCGAGACCTGTACCACCGGGAGGCCCAATAGCGATTCGATGACTTCTCGGTCGGCATCACACATCGCGTGGTTGCCCTCGGCGCAAGAGCGCACGGGACAACTGCTGTTCCGCAACACGACCAGACCGTCGCGCTGCTCGGTGATCTCGAGGATGCCTTCTTCTTGCAGCGCTTCCGTGACCTGTTGGACTCGGTCTTCAAACACCTCGGCGGTGATGCGCGGCGCGTGATCCCGCGCCATCGCCACACCGACTCTAGCGAAGACCAAATCCGCCAGCTCAGCCCCGTCGCGTCCCGATACCTCGTCGACGCTCAGACTCACGAGGGCCGGATAGATGCGGTCGAGGAGCCGCGAGTAGCTAGCGCCCGAAGTCTCTTCCTCGCCCGCTTCGCTCAGCGAGTAGCGGGTGACGGGGCGACCGCGCTGTTGCCGCACCAGTTCGGTGTCAAGCAGCCCTTCAGCGACCATGATGTCCATGTGTCGGCGGATCGAGCCGGTGGAGACACCGACCTGCGTCGCGAGTTCGGTAGCCGTTGAGGTACCTTGCTCCTGCAGCAGGCGTGTGACGGCGTCGCGTGTCTGCTCCACAGGCCCTCCCGCCGCACTGATCGTCTGTCCTGTACGACCCACGCTATCGCCGCATAGGGGTCCAGTCAACGTTTATTTCATTTTACTGCAGTTAATGTCGATTAAGCTCGAAAGCGCCCATTATTATGTGGTGTTGAACCCTTCATCGTAGAATGCTCAGACAATCAGCAACACGTGGACAGGCAGCGAAGGGGTCCCGCATGGCGGACGACGTACAGGGTCTCACGATCGGCAGCACGGCCAGCTACGAGAAGCAAGTCAGCGCCGCAGACATCGAGAGCTTTGCCCAGGTGACCGGTGACACGAACCCGCTGCACACCGACGCTGCCTACGCGGCGCGCACGCGGTTCCAGCAGCCGATCGCGCACGGCATGCTCGGCGCGGGCGTCATTTCGGCCGCGATCGGCGCGAAGCTGGCTCCCGGCAAAGCTGTGATCTACCTCGGTCAGAACCTGCAGTTCCGCGCCCCGGTCATGCCCGGCGACACGATCACGGCGAACGTCGAGGTAATCGAGGTCGACGCGGAACGCAGTCGCCTGAAGCTGAGCACGACTGTCGCCAACCAGGACGGCACCGACGTGATCCGCGGCGAGGCGAACATCATGGTCGAGGCACTCAGGGACTAACTGAGCGACCGGCGATCGCGGATACTCACACGCTGAGCTTCGACTGAAACATACGACACGGCCGCGCCGGCGCTTATCAAACTTCACATCACTAGGAGGAAATCAATGGGGACATTAGACGGACAGGTGGCTGTGGTCACCGGCGCCAGTCGTGGAATCGGCCGCGCCTGCGGGATTGAGCTAGCGAAGCATGGCGCGAACATCGTCGTGAACTACACGTCGAACGCCGAGGCCGCCGATTCCTGCAAAGTAGCGATCGAGTCCGAGGGCGTCCAGGCGCTCGTGGTCCAGGCCGACGTCTCCAAGCCCGAGGACGCACAGCGCCTGATCGCCGCCGCCGAAGAGCAGTTCGGCAAAGTCGACATCCTCGTCAACAACGCGGGCATCAACCGCGACAAGACCGTGCAGCGGATGGCCGTCGAGGACTGGCAGTCGGTGATCGAGACCGACCTGTCCTCGATGTTCTACTGCACCAACGCCGTGGTCACGGGGATGCGCGAGCGCAACTACGGCCGCATCGTCAACATGTCCTCGATCATTGGTCAGATGGGCAACCTCGGCCAGGCGAATTACGCTGCCGCTAAGGCTGGGATGATTGCCTTCTCGAAGTCGGCCGCGAAGGAGCTGGCCCGCTTCAACATCACCGTCAACGCGGTCTGCCCCGGCTTCGTCGAGACCGACATGGTGATGGCGCTGGACGACAAGATTAAGGAAGCGCTGATCGCGCAGATACCGCTCGGGCGGTTCGGGACCGCCAAGGAGGTCGCCTCGACAGTCCGCTTCCTCTGCACCGAGGGCAGCTTCTACACCGGCGCCCAGATGAGCCTCAACGGCGGGCAGTACATGTAGGTCCTGTCGGGGTACCCACCGAATATTCGAAGACAGACTGCCCTAGCGGGCATCCGTCCCTCGAGCGGAGCCGCCCCCGCCCGGGCGGCTTCGCTGCATCCGAGGCCGGTACGATGAACCGATGAGCGACTCCAACCTCGTGTGGTCGAGCGAAGGGGGACCGGTGCGAGAGCCCTCGTCCGGCTCAGGTCGACCATCCAGGCCCCCGAAGCGAGGCAAGCAGCACCGAGGTGCGCCCGCCTCGGACTCACTGCCGATCGACCCCGGCGACGGCTTCGTGCGACTCCACCGAGGCAAGTCGGCCAGGGGCCGCAAGCCGGGCACCCTCGTGGTCGGGTTGCAGGGCAGCGAGCAGGAACTCGACGCGGTCCTCAAGCGTTGCAAGCAGCGCATCGGCGCTGGCGGCACCCGCCAGGAGCGGGTGCTCGTGATTCAGGGCGACCACCGCAAGAAGCTCAAGACGCTGCTCGAGGCCGACGGACATCAGGTCAAGCTCGCAGGCGGTTAGGCCATCTTTGGCAGTGTCAGCGTGCTCACTGTCAGTCCTCGATACGATCGACACGGACGGCCGTACATAGTGCGGGAAGGTCCACGTGACTCAGGACCAAGCTGCACTTGAGTGGTTCCGCGTCGCGGAACTCGACGATCTACGCTTGGTCGGGTGCGGACAGTGACCGCACCCGACCAAGCGTTCGCGCTGACTCACTTCGAGGGCGTGTACGCCGCCTTCGCCGAGCGGCCCACACCATGGCGGGCCGCTCGGCGAAGGCTCGATCGAAAAGGGCTAGCTTCGCTGCCTGTGGCACGGTTATGACTACCACCCGACGATCGGTGAGCCACCCGGCGCCTTCTCTGACTGCGCGATCAAGGTAGCCGCCGAGGTCTCCGACCATTTGACCGCGGTGAAAGGCATCGGTGAGGGGTCAGCGCACATGTTCCTGATGTTCCAATTCGGGCGCTCGGACGTGCTGCCGGTTGGAAATATCGGTGTGCGGATCGGGATGCGAATCGCCTACGGCCTCGATGACACGCCCACGCCGAAGCAGGTACTCGCGATCGGCAAGCCGTGGACGCCGTATCGGTCTGTTGCCTCCTGGTACATGTGGCGCGCGACCGAGACGGTCACGCCGGGCGACTCGCCGTAGGCACGCGGCCGAGCAGGCGCGCAAGACGCTGCCGCCTATAATCGCGCCCGACACATCGCCGAGGGCCAGCCTCGGCTCGAATGAAAGGTGCGGAGATGCGGATCGTGGTGATCGGTCAGGCGGCGTTCGGGCTCGACGTCTTCAACGCTCTGCGCGAAGCAGGCGAAGAGATCGTTGGAGTGTCCACCCCTCGGCAGAAGTCGCGCCCTGATCCGCTCTTCGAGGCGGCCGGCGAAGCCGGAATCCCCGTAGTCGCAACGCCTGACCTGCGCAAGGACGAGCCGTTCGCGCAATACCTCGAATGGAAGCCCGACCTGCTGGTCTTCGCGTTCGTCACCGACATCGTGCGCAAGCGCGTACTCGACGCGTCTACGCACGGCGCGATCCAGTACCACCCGTCGCTGCTGCCGAAACACCGTGGCCGCTCCGCGATGAACTGGCCGATCATGAGTGGCTCCACGAAGACAGGGAACACCATTTTCTGGGTCGACGAGGGCATCGACACCGGGCCAATCCTCTCCCAGGAGGAGTTCGAGATTGAGCCCGAAGACACGATGGGCTCGCTCTACTTCCAGAAGCTGTACCCCGCGGGTATCAAAGCCCTCGCAGACGGCGTGCGCCAAGTGCGCGAGGGCACGGCGCCTCGGATCAAGCAAGACGACTCACAGGCGAGCTACGAGCCACCCGCTGGCCCTGAGCACTCGAAGATCGACTTCCAGAAGCCTGGACCAGTCGTGTTCAACCTGGTTCGCGGCCTAGATCCCTCGCCGGGCGCTTCGGCGCAGGACGGTGAGCGGCTGCTACGGTTGTACGATGCCTCGTACCGCCCCGGCTCCCCCGACGAGGATCCGGGCACTGTGGTTTCCGCCGCGGACGGCAGTGTGGAAATTGCGGTGATCGGTGGCTTCATCATCGTCGCTCGCGCCCAGCTTGAGGGTGAGCGGAAGGCGGCTGCGGCCGACCTCCTCGAGCCGGGGACGGTCCTCGACCGCCCCGCGTAGCCCGCGAGGGATCGCTCGCTAATCCCAGCCAAGCTCGGCGAGAAGCCACGACTCGTCCGCGGATGGCATCCGCAGGAACAGCGCCGTCGATTCGACGAGCGTCTCGCCGTCGGCGTTCTCGGCGTGCGCCTCGACCTCCATGCCGCGGCCTCGGGAGCGGCAGGGCGGCGGCAACGGGTTTCCATCTTCGCGGTGACCCCTAGCGCACAGTGCGCGGCGAACATCGCCCACGCCATCGCCTCGTCGAGCCGCGCGACCAGCACGCCGCCGTGCACCACGCCGGGGAAGCACTCGTCCTCGGGCTTCGGCTGGTAGTCGCGGATCACGCCGTCGTCGCCGTCGCGCCGGAACTGCATGTACAGGCCGTGCGGGGTCCCGCGGCCACAGGCGAAGCAATCGTGCTGGGACAGGCGCTCGTCGAGCAGGTCGTGCGCCCCGGCGGACATGTCAGTCGATCGGAGCTCGGGCGGTTCCGGTGAGCAGCACCGTGCCGTGCTCGTCCTCGCAGCTCACCTCGTAGCTGGCGATGCCATCCGCAACTCTCCGCGGCTCAGCACGCGCGGTGACAGTCACCGGCGGCAGCGCAGGCGCACGCCAGCGCACCTTCAGATGGCCGCCAGTCGCCCAGCGGCGGCCGAACGTGTTCGTCATCGCCTCCGAGAGCAGCGCCAGCACCAGCATGCCGTGGGCGACGGGACGGCCGAACTGGCTCGCTGCGGCTTCGGGGGTTTCGAGGTGGATCGGGTTGAAGTCGCGCGCGCCCTCGGCGTAGCTGTTGATCCGAGGCTGGTCGATCAGCCGCGTCACAGGCTCGACGGCCGGGGCATCGCTCGAGGTGGTCACGACAGCTCCATCTCGAGGCCCTCGGGCACGAGCATGACCGAGGTGCGACCGCGGCCGATCTGGGCGTCGGCGGTCTGGACCTCAGTCTCGAATACGACCATCAGCACGCCGCGACGCTCCGAGCCCGAGGCGACGACGATGCGCACCTCCACGGTCTCGTCGATCGCCACGTCGCCCGTAAAGTCGAACTCCTGGCCCGTGTGAACGAGGCCGGGCGGAGTCTCGAATCGCGCCATCAAGCCACCGAGGGCCAGCGCTCCGAGCGCCAACGGTGGGACGCTGTGATCCCAGAGTTCGTTCACCTCGCCGGTGGCATCGAGGTACGCCTGCACCTCGGCAGCGCTCACACGAAACTCGAAGGGCGCCAACTCGTATCCACGCTCGAGGGTGGCGAAGTCGCCTTTCATCTGCGACGCCACTTCTGGCACAGGTCTACTGAACCTCGACCGCATCGATCGTGAGGTGACTACGCCCCCACCCGGCCAGCGGCTGCATGGAAGCAGCGATTTCGCGACCACGCTCGGTCAGTTCGTACTCGACCCAGGGCCGCGTAGTCTCCACGATCTCGCGGTGGACGACCTCGAGCTGCTCGAGTTCCTTGAGACGGTCTCGCAGCGTCCGTGAGTTACAGCCACCGACGCGCTCCGCCAACTCGTTGAACCGACGCTTGCCGCCGGTGAGCTCATAGACGATGTGCGGAACCCACTTTTGGCCAACGAGCGCCAGCGTCGTCCGAACCGGACAGAACTCGCCTTCACGCGTCTGAGTGAGCTTCGGTTCCACGATGGTGTCTCCACCGCCGACGCTAGCGCACCACCCACCGAGCCGTCCATCGATGGGAATCGAACCGGAGTCGACCGGGGGGCGCGGCGCTGAGCCTGAGCGGGCTACTTGATGTGAGCCAGCACGTCCGAGTGATCGCGCGCCTCGGGGATCGCCCCGCTCTTCGTCGTATAGGCGATGTTGCCTTCGCGGTCGACCACGACCGTGCGGCGCTCGGCAGCAGGGATATCCGCGTTCCACGTGTCGTACTGCTGGGCCACTTCGCCCTTCATGTCCGCGAGCAGCGAGTACGGCAGGTTCTCCTGCGTCTTGAATGCCTGATGGGCAAAGATGCTGTCACGACTGATCCCGAAGATCTTCGCGCCCTGATCAATCCATGCGCTGTAGTTATCGCGAATCTCGCAGTGCTCGGCGGTGCAGACGCCCGAGAAGTCAAACGGGTAGAAGACCAATATGATAGGAGTTCCGCGAAGTTCCGACAGGGTGACGGTCTCGCGATCCTGGTCGGGGAGCGTGAAATCTGGTGCCGGTTGTCCGACCTCGATGGCCATGGGTTCGCCTCCATTTGGTTCGAGCGGCGCCGCGATCGGCTCGTGACGGCTCGGATGTTCATCGTCGCTAGGAGAGTCTATCAACGCTGCCAGCTGTGACCGGGCGGCTATCCGCTGTCGGTGGTGACGACCATGAACGTGCCGCTGGCCGCGCCCACGAGTTCGCCACGCCCGTCGAACAGCTCCGCCGTGCAGTGTGAGAGCGTGCGCCCCCGCCTCACGAGGTGCCCCACCGACCGCAGGAAGTCGCCACGTGCTTGCCGCAGCCAGCGGATGTCGAGCTGTGCGGTGACCGCCCGCTCGCGATCGACGTCGATCATCGTCCGAATCGCGCCACCCATCGAGGAATCCGCGACCACCGCCCACATCCCGCCGTGAAGGATGCCGTCTCCGTTCAGCAGCTCGTCGCGGATCGTCAGCGTCTGTTCGATCCAACCAGCGCCGCCGTCGGTGATTTTGAGCCCCAGGTACTCGTAGGAGATGCTCACCATCGAGCGCGCCCGCTCGAGCGCAAGTTCGTCCGTGACCTCGGCTGCGTCGCTCACCGTGCCACTCCGCTCATCATCGCGATCGCCTCGGTGATGACACTCGACCGCCGACGCGCGGTTAGCACGAGCGCGAGCGCGAAGCCGCCGCAGGCAACGAGGACGATCGCGGGGCTAGTCGCGACGTCGGCGTGAAACGAGACATGTAATCCCACCACCGAGGCAATCGCTCCGAAGGCGACCGAGAGCCACATAATTCGATCGATCCGGCGCACGAGCAGCGACGCCGTGGCGGCGGGGACAATCAACATCGCGTTCACCAGCACGATCCCGATTGCCTTCAACGCGACGACGACAGCGACCGCGATCAGCACGAGGAGCGCGTACTGGAAGAAGCGGACCGGGATGCCGACGGTTGCTGCGGTCGCTGGGTCATAGGCCACTATCACCAGCTCGCGCCGGAAGGCTGCGACGAACAGCAGCGTCCCAATGCCCAGCAGCAGCGCGCCTAGCAGATCCGCATCCGTGACGCCAAGGATGTTGCCAAACACGAACGAGAACAGGTCTGGCGTGTACGAGCTGCGCCGCGAGATCACGAGGATGCCGAGCGAGAACATCGCGACGAAGAGAATCCCGATCGCGGTGTCGTAGGACACGCGGCCTCGACGCTGCGTCCAGCCGATCCCGAGGGCGGTCGCGACCGCGGCGATCAGCGCGCCGACGCTGACATTCGCGCCGTTGACGAAGGCGATCGCGACGCCAGCGAGAGTGCTATGCGCTAGCGCGTCGCCCGAAAAGGCCAGCCCCTTGTGCACGACAAACGTCCCGACGACACCACCGACGACACTGACGATCAACAGCACCATCAGTGCGCGGCGCATGAATTCGAAACGGTAGGGGTCGACGACCCAGTCGAGGGCGGCTTCCATCGCTAATCGCCGTCCAAGTGTTCGTCGTGCACCACGGCCGCGCGCAGCGGCCCAACGGTCAGCAGGTGGCGGTCGAACGTCTCGGCCAGCACCTCCTCTGTCAGGACGGTCGCCGGAGGGCCCGATGCGATTACGCGCTTGTTGAGGCACACCGCATCGTCGGAGCAACTCGCGACGCACGCGAGGTCATGCGTAGCGATGAGGACGCTGCGGCCGTCCTTTGCGAGCTTGTCGAGGATCTCGAGCAGATCGTGCTGCACCGCCGCGTCGAGCCCGGCGAACGGCTCATCCAGCAGCAACAGGTGCGCGTCGCGGGCGATCGCCCGCGCCATCAGCACGCGGCGTCGCTGGCCACCCGAGAGCTCGCCAACCTGCCGTGACGCATACTGGGTGAGCTGTACCTGTTCTAGAGCGACGTCGGCGGCATCACGATCGGCCCGAGACCAGCCCCGAAACGGCACCATCCGACGATAGCTGCCCATCAAGACGACATCGCGCACCGACACCGGGAAGTTCCAGTCGACCTCCTCGAGCTGCGGCATATACGCCACCTCAGTGCGCGCCTCATGGATCGGGCGATCGAAGGCAAGCACCTCGCCTCGAAGCGGTTCGATCAACCCAAGAATCGACTTGAATAGCGTCGATTTACCCGCGCCGTTCGGACCCACGAGTCCCACGATCTCGCCAACGGGCACGCGCAGGTCGACCGCCTCGATCGCGGGCGGCTGTCCGGGATAGCCCGCCCAGAGATCGCGCACCTCGAGCGCAAACGACTCGTGGGAGTGGTCCGGTGGCCGCGGTTCGCGCGCGTGCTCGTGGTCCGGCTCACCGATGCGCTGAGTGGGGGACGAGGTGCTCACGAGTGCTGCTTGCCCTTCGTCGCGAGAGGTGGAGTGTAGCGAGCGCCGCCCACGCTGGCTGCTGGCACGGCTAGCTCCCGAGGCCAGATCGAAGCGAATCGACGTTTGCCCGCATCAACTCGACGTATGTCTCGACCCCGTCGGAGTACGTGGAGTGGATCGGGAAAACCTCGGCGCCCGTCTCGCTGGAGATCGTCTCCAGCACGGAGGCGCTGAACTGAGGCTCGCCGAAAATCGCCGGAATCGAGCGTTCCTCGATCAATTCGATCAGCTCAACGACCGCGCCGGCGCTCGGGTCGCTCTGAGCACCCGCGGGGAGCAATGCATCGGCAAGTTCCAGGCCGTAGGCGGCCGCGAAGTACTGGTAGGCGTCGTGGAACACGACGAGCTCACGGTCCGCCTTGGGGATCGCGCCGATGCCCTCCGAAACCTCGCGCTCGAGCGCTTCGAGCTCGGCAATGTAGACCGCTGCGCGGGAGGTCAAGCCCGAGGCGCTCGCCTCATCAAGCGCGATGAGGTGGTCGCGAATTACCTCGACGTAGTGAATGGCGTTCGACACATCGAGCCAGAAGTGTGGATCTCCCTCGGCACGGATCAGCCTCCCACCCCCGTCGCCATCGTCCTGGTCGCCTCCGGTGAGCGGGGTCAGACCCGCCGAGGTCGGGACCACCTCGGTTCCGTCGCGGACGTTCTCGAGAATGATGTCGAGCAGGCCTTCCTCGAGGTTGTAGCCGTTCACGAACACCACGTCGGCGGTCGCGACTGAAGCCGCGCTCGCGGGTGCTGGCTCGAAGCTGTGCACATCGATACCGGCGGGAATCAGCGTGGTCACGATCGCGGTGTCCCCTGCCACGATCGAGGTGAATTCCGCGATCAGCGCGGTGGACGCGGTGACTCGCAGGCGGCCGTCGCTCGACGCGTCATCCGTCGACGAGCAGCCCGCTGCCGCGGACAAGACTAGGAACGCCAGCAACACCAGAAGGTGGCGAGGCATGAGGCCCGTCCTGATACTGCATCTCGATTTCATCGATACTGAGTATCAAGAAGGACAATGGCTCGTCAACACCTCGCCGCGGATCAGCAGCTGACGAGACTAGCCGTGGCAGCTGGCGCAGCGGCCGTAGAGCTCCAGCCGATGCGTATCGATGTCGAAGCCGGTCTGCGAGGCAACTACCTCGAGTTCGCGTTCCAGGCCGTCCGACGCGATCTCCGTGACCTTGCCACACTCCGTGCAGATCACATGGTGGTGGTGATCTGCGAGCTCCTCTTCGGCGAGCTGATAGACCGCAGTGCCATCGTCGAGCACGACCTGGCAGATTACCCCGAGCTCCCGCATGAGCTTCATCGTGCGGAAGATCGTCGCCCGCCCGACCTCGGGCGAGGCGATCAGTACCTCTTCAGCGGTGAAGTGATTCCCGAGATCACGGATCGTATCAAGCACAGCGCGGCGCGGGCTGGTCAGCCGGTAGCCGCTGCGGGACAGCGTGCGTTCGATCGGATCTGCGATCGTCATGCCCCCATCGTCCCGAGGGGAATCCCGGTCTGTCAACGAAGAACTGATCAGGCATAGTGAGCGTGTGGCCACTGCACAGCGCTGGCGGATCGCTCTTTGGCTGATGATGCTCATCGGCGTGCTCTACGTCGCTTACGGCGCTCGAGGCGCGTTGTTGCCGTTTTCGATTGGTGCATTGCTCGCCTACGCGATGGCGCCGATCGTCGATCGCCTGGCCTTCGTCATTCCCGCTCGCACCCACCGTGCCGATCTGCTGCGACGTGGCTTCGCGGTGCTGCTCTTGTATCTGGCGATCGGCTCCGCGGGTTTCATGGCAGGGTCGGCTGTCGTCCCGGTCGCCGCCGATCAGGTCTCTCAGTTCATCGATGACCTCCCCGAGACCGTGGATCTAGCCCAAGAGCAGGCGAACATCTGGCTCGAGGCGTACCGCGATCGCGTATCGGAGGATGTCCAAACGCGAGTCGATAGCGCTCTCGAAGATGCAGGGAACGCGACGGTCGACGCCGCAACGTCAATGACCCAGCGCTCAATCGGAATGCTCAGTGGCACGCTCACGCTCGTTGTGGGCTTCGCAGTCATGCCGTTCTGGATGTTCTACGCGATGCGCGACCGGCACTTCGTTCGCAACAACTTCCTCGACGCGTTGCCGGTGTCACTCCGTGACGATGGCATCAACCTGCTGCACATCAGCGATCGGCTGCTGGGCCGCTACATCCGAGCGCAGCTCATCCTGGGGGTGATCGTCGGAACGGCAGTCGGTGTATCACTCACCCTGCTCGACGTGCAGCTCTCACTCGCCCTCGGCGTGATCGCGGGGGTCACCGAACTGATCCCGATCCTCGGCCCTTGGATCGGTGCGGTCCCCGGACTGCTGATCGTCGCAGCGACCGATCCCGACAAGATCATCTGGGTCGCACTCGTCTACCTCGGTATCCAGCAGGTCGAGAACTTGCTGCTGGTCCCACGCATTCAGGGCGAGGCCTTGGAGATGCACCCGGCGATGATTCTGCTGATGCTCTCCCTCGGAGCCGCCGCCTTCGGCTTCATTGGTCTGATCGTCGCCGTCCCGCTGAGCGCGCTCCTCCGCGAGGTGTTCTGGTACCTCGATCGGCGGCTCAAGGGCGAAGCCCCCGAGGTGGCACTGGCGGCGAGCCATGTCGGTCGCCTGGCAGATGTCGACGACCAACTCTCACACGAGGACCTACTACGAGCCCATCGCGAACCCGAAGCCGGACCTCGATCCTCGGTAGCTGCGACCGGGCGAGGCGCGGATGAAGATCAGACCTCCGATGAGGCTCCAGCGGCGGACCAGTCGGGCTCGAAGGACGATATCGAGGTCGACCCGACGACCGAAACTGAGCAGGAGACGGAGGGTGACGACGGGCCTCGAGCGAACGCGCCCACTAGCGTCGACTGAGACGCCTGCGACCTGAGGTTCGAACTAGTCGATTCCGAACTCCAGCATCACCACGCCATCTGGGGTCTTGCTCTCGGACCCCGCGCGGCAGGGGAAGAGACAGCCTGCTGTGGCCATCCTCCCGGTGGCGTTGCGATGAGAACCATCGTCTCCCCGATCGGCTCCGGAAACGCCCATTCGCTCGCCAGCACGTTACCCCAGCGATCCATCAATAATACGCGATACTCGCTGCCGAACGGGAGCGCCGGGAGGTTGCGCAGCACGACGACGACGACGACGGCGGCGGCGGCTGCCGATCCACTCCACGTGTAGAAACCGGTGGCGCCATGAGCGGCACCGGTCGGGACGAGTTCGGCTGATTCGGCCTCGGGATCAGCGGGGATCGACGTCGCGGACTGGGTCTGCTGTAGCTGCGTTTCGAGCACGCTGATGTTGGCCTGCGCGCTTGGGCTGCGCCGCGAGCTGATCGAAGCGCTTGGCATCGGCCTGCACGACCGCGTTTAGCAGCGCAGCCTACTCTCGGAGGTCAGAGAAGTCCTGCTGCAAATTCACGGCATAGATCGAAATGATGGCGAGGAACGCGGCCATGCTAGCAGCGAGAAGGAGACGTCCGATCCGGATCCGCAGCCGACGCCGGACCGACGGCTTGCGACGCGCTGCGGCGAGTACACGATCGCGCAGAATGGACGGCTGCTGCTGGAGCGGCGCCGAGAACGCGATCAACTCGGCAATCTGCTGGAAGCTCTCGATCTCATTCGCCGCTTCCGCGTCGGACTGAATCAGGCGCTCGACATCGGCAACGTCGGGCGAGCTAAGCGTACCGAGTGCATAGGACGCGAACAGTGCCTCACGCTCCTCCGGAGTCATCGGTCCGCCCTGGTCGCTGCTCCACGAGGTCGGTCAGCGCCTCACGTAGCTTACGCATTCCAAGGCGGACGCGCGTTTTGATCGTCCCCAGCGGATCACCGGTGCGTTCAGCGATCTCGGTCTGGGTCAGCCCACCGAAGTAGGTGAGTTCCAGTACCGTGTACTGCGCTTCCGGCAGATCCTGCATCGTCTCTCGTACCCGACGGCGCTCGTCAGCGAGCACTGTCTCGCGGGCGGGTTCATCACCCCGGCCTTCGGCCGGCAAGTGGAGGACCAAAGCCTCGTCCTGATCCTCGGCACGTCGCCGACGAGTCATTCGTCGCAACTCATCTAGCGCACGGTTACGCGCTACAGAGCTAAGCCAACTGATGAATCGTCCGCGCTCCGGGTCGAAAGAGGCTCGCTGTCGCCAGACCCGCAGGAACACCTGCTGGGTCACGTCCTCGGCGAGTGAATGGTCGTGCAGCACGCGCAACCCGACCGAGGACACCAGTGCCGAGTAACGATCGTAGAGCTGTTCGAGCGCTCCTACCTCGCCGAGGAAGACGGTCATCTGCTGTCGTATCTGGTACGTGCGCCAGCGGCCTTCGAATCTGGGCGAGGGCAGGAGGCGAGTCGGTGGGGGGAAGACGATTGGGCGGGAGCCCGTCCTAGGTTCATTCACCAGGTGCCTCCTACGAGGCGGGAAGCAGTTCGAGTCAGTGGACGTGCCTGACGGTGCATTTCGTGGCTGAATTCCCAAGACAGGTGAAGCCAAAGAGCGATCAGACCGC
>Ga0114999_10004429_pt1 | contig 17017 bp, 15 predicted proteins | sample ArcticOcean_MG_C_3_FD_89820 | JGI IMG/M metagenome (GOLD analysis project Ga0114999, IMG submission 89820) | Marine microbial communities from western Arctic Ocean - ArcticOcean_MG_CB8_126 | ecosystem: Environmental > Aquatic > Marine > Oceanic | place: Arctic Ocean: Canada Basin | collected...
GGGATCAGAGATTTCCAGCACATGGTCTCTGACGGTATCAAAGGAGGCTTGTTGAAGTGGAAGGCCATCGAGGCCACACTGGCGCTGGCACGCTCACAGAACGCCAAAATGATCATCATCGGCGCCGGCGAAGACGGTCTACCCGTCATTCTTGGCAATCAGGGATGGGACTTCCCGAAGCCGACTAGTGTCGACACCGTGAACAACGGATCTTTGCAGCAATGACAGTCGACGTACATGGTGTGTGGTCATGTGACCCGTCCAGCAGCCGGCTGACGGCATGAAATCTAAGCTGGTCGAACTTCTCATACGCGGCTCTACACCTGAGCTACGGCGCAACATCATAGTCACCGCCGCCATGTCAGGTGTGGCAAGTGCAGCGATTCTGGCGATCATCAATGCCGCTGCACACTCGGTCGAAGTCGGAGATCTTAACCTCCGATACTTCGCCATGTTCGTGATCGTGATCGCGACATACATCTATTGCTTGCGCTACACCTTCGATCGCACTACTCGAACTCTTGAGAAGATCCTCGATGGGACCCGAAACAGGATTGCCGACAAAATCCGGCATTCGGAGCTGATCTCGATCGATCAGATCGGGCGTGCCCAGATTTATGGCCGCCTCACACAGGATACGGCGATACTGTCCCAGCTGGAATACTATCTAGCCTCCGGGATTCAGTCCGCGGCGATGGTCCTGTTCATCTCTCTCTACATCATCTCCTTGTCGACGTATGCATTCTTCGTGACGGTCCTGCTGCTCGTTGGAGGGCTGGCCATCTATCTGCGGAATGATAGACGTCTCAACAAGAATTTTGAGTATACGTCGCTCAAAGAGGCAGAACTCTTCGACCGAGTCACACACTTGATCGATGGATTTCAGCAGGTAAGGCTCAATCAAGAGCGCAGTGATGATCTTTACACAGATACCGTGGAGGTCTCCGGGGCTGTTCGGGACTCCAAGATCGCCATGGCGCGTAGCTACAACGAGAAATACATCCTGTCGCAGGTCTTTTTCTACGCCAATCTGGGGGCAATTGTGTTTGTCCTTCCCCAAATCGTTCCTACATACTCCGAAACGATCACTCAGGTTACGGTGGCCATCGTTTTCTTCGTCGGCCCTCTCACGTCTCTTGTGTCGTCGATTCCTGCGTACAACAAGGGAAACATGGCGGCCGAGCATATTGCCATGCTCGAGAACAAGCTTGATGAGCTGAGAAACCCACCTCCCGACGACTCCATTCAGATCAGTTCGTTTTCTCAGATTAACCTGGCGGACGTCGAGTTTTCCTACGCGGGTAGCAACACAGATCGGTTCAGCATGGGACCGCTTTCTCTCGAGATCAATGCGGGGGAGATTCTGTTTATCTGCGGTGGCAATGGCAGTGGGAAATCAACCCTACTCAGAATCCTGACCTCGCTGTATCTGCCGAAGCAAGGCAGACTAAGTGTGGATGGAATGACCATCGATGCTGAGACCATGCATGCCTATCGGTCGTTGTTCTCCATCGTTTTTTCTGATTTCCATTTGTTCGACAAATTGTATGGTCTGCGCGACGTCGATCCAGAGAGAGTGAAAGAGCTTTTGGTGCGTATGCATCTCGACAGCAAGACTGCATACGTCGATGGCAGGTTCACGGCGTTGGACCTGTCCACGGGGCAGCGTAAGCGGATGGCGCTGCTCGTCGCGCTGCTCGAGGATCGACAGGTTTACGTCCTCGACGAATGGGCGGCGGAACAAGATCCAGAGTTCCGCGCGTATTTCTACGAGGAACTGATTCACGACCTCAGAGCCAGCGGTAAGACGGTTATCGCCGTGTCCCACGACGACCGCTATTTCCACCATGCCGACCGTATCGTGAAGATGGAGCTTGGGAGCGTCGTAGAAGAAGATTCGGCGCCGCCCGTTCCCAGCTAGTCATGGCCGCCGGTTGGGGCCTGCTCTTCACAGCGTCCCTCCCTGCCAAGCCCATGGCATCGAACTCGAACTGCACGTTGGTGACTACCCCGTACTATACTGCGACGGAATGATACTGCGACGGAATGCCTGAGACTCTTAATCCAGCCGGCGATCTCATCGACAATAGCCACTTTCCAGCGCCATCCTGTCAGCACATCCTTTTTGTTTTCGGTCATCTTCAGCGAGGTCGTCTATGCGGTTTTCGAGGTGTCATTGAGCACCCTGTCATGAAAATGATCGTTGCCCTCATTCTCATCGTAACCAGCATTGCTGAAGGATGGGAAACCTTGATGAGCGATCTTGTAGCACTCGATGCTCATCATGGTGTGATGATCTTTGGGTTCGTCAACCTGTTTCAGGCAATTCCAGAGTTCGTCGATGCGGTGGAGCGAGCTCACGCTGCGAAACAGAGCGTCGCCTGATGGCGACACAATCTCTGCAGGCCACTTGTTCAACGTCGAGGAAGCTCTGGCTAGGAGCCAAGATTCGTGTGGCAGGCTCTCTCTTGATGGGGCAGGGCGGTCAACCCAGGATCTACGGTGCGCAAAGCGTGCTGATCGAAGGCTGGATTTGGCTTCGGTTGATGGCCTGCGAACAGAACCGGGCAGCAGCTGGTCCGACGGCGTTTTCGAAGCCGTCGGTACCGTACGTGAAGGCGTCCTAACGGTGAAATAGCGTCTTGCAATCCACGCTCGGTCGCGCGTGACGGTGAGAAGACGGCTGCTGAAAAAATCAGAGGGGGCGCGAATAGAAATGACGTTTCCTACAAGACGTAGATAAGGGAGTTACCGGAGCCCCGTGATGGCGGGCCGGCAAACCTCTATACATTGTGTCGACTAGCCGTAAAGATAATCTGCGTACGACCACTCAAAGTCACCAGATGAGCCTCTGGCACTCTCGGCATAGTGGGAAGCAGACAGGGCGTCATGCTCTGCCGTGAGACGTTCCAACACCTGGCGATCCACAATCCGATCATCTGTCTGTGCTTGCCACGCGGCCAACTCGGTCCGGAGTTCGTCTCGTACCAGCGCCAGATCTGGGTCGTTGACGCGATTGTTGAATTCCCACGGATCCTCGTCCAGGTCGTAGAGCTCTTCCCTGGGTGGATTCAGGAAGGTTGCGTACGCTGTGCGCACCTCAGCAGCGCTCGTTGAGATCTCTTGCACCGTGGCGCCGGGTTTCCATAACTGATCGGGGCCCGAATAGTACATGGCGTTGGGGTTCGGGCGATCCGCCAGATAGTTGACGATCAGCTTGTATCGTGCCGAGCGGATCGATCGTTGCGGGAAATAGCAAGGCGGATTCGCACCGGTCCACTCGGCGCAGACGTGCGTCCGCCATTCAGTGGCGGTCTGGTCGGTTGTCTGGTCGGTGGTGTGGCCTTTCCACAAGGGCACCTGGGACTGGCCCGCACCCGTGGGCGTAGGTACCCCCAGCGCCTCGGTGATGCTCGGCAGAATGTCGACGTGAGAGACCAGTTCTTCACGCACTGTGCCGGTGGCGCTGACGCCGGGCCAGCGGACAATGTGGGGGACGCGGAGCCCACCTTCATAACAGGTTGTCTTGCCCCGCGAGAACTGAGCGCCGTGATCTGTTGTAAAAATGACGAGCGTCTCCTCTGCCTTGCCTGATCGATCAAGCGCGTCGAGTAGCAGACCAACGGCCGTGTCCAATCGACTCATGCAGTTGTAATAGTCGGCTGCCTGCTGGCGCAGGCGTGGCGAGTCTACACCGACCTGTGGCAGCACGGTAACGTCATCAGCTTCGTAGGGCACTTCTGGGATGCCGCACTGCTGGCGTAGCAGGGGTAGGTGGGCATCGGGATAGGCGATGGTCAGGAAAAAGGGGTCTGCAGACTCGGTGATGAAGGCGTCGGCGACTTGAGCCATCTGACGCACGTCACGGTTGTTGAAGCTGATGAACTCCGGATCATTCCACCACATGTCCATGGGGAAATCGGACGCCGGATTGACGTGAAGCTTGCCAATCAGGCCGGTGCGTAGGCCATGGTCTTTCAGCAGGCTGAAGAGATTCGGGAAAGCCTCATATTGCGCATAGTTGTGCGTCGCCAGACCGATCTGTCCACACTGGTGGGGATAGAGCCCGGTGAAAATGCTCGCTCGCCCCGGGCTACATACCGATTGTGTTGTGTGGGCGTTTTCGAAGCGCACACCTTCGGACGCAAGCCGGTCGATGTTGGGCGTGGCGATGTTGCGGTCACCGTAGCAGCCGAGGTGTGGGCCGTTGTCTTCGGAGATGATCAGTAGGACGTTCACAGAGTCTGTCTCTTCGTCTGGCGCTTGCGGTGACTGGATGAACACAAGCTACTGTGCCACCACTGTGGATTCCATCCAGTTACCTACTCTGTGGTCTATGGCAAAAGTGGTCGCGGCGCAGTTGCCGCGGAAGGATCGGTATAAGCGAGGGACGTGACGGTACATGCCCGTAAGGGCCCATCACACCGGTAGTCATGTCATGAGAACTTCAGCGCCGACTCCATCTTGCAGCCAAGAGGGATCAATCTCGTATGCTGCAGGATGAACGGTGTCGGAAAGCCGTATGAGGGAAAACCTCACGTACGGTTGTGTGTCCAGCGCAGGGAGACCAGGTCATGGTTGGGCTATGGAGGCACGCCCAGAGGAAACGGGGAGCAACAGAGAGGCCCGACCCAACGCTCAGGCGCCATTCCCTGATCCTACGACCTGACGGTCCGTATGGATGGGCCCGATGGCTGGATCGCAGGGTCGCCAAGTTGGATCGGTTGTTCGAAATGAACGGTGGTTCAGCCCGCAGGTATTCGTGCGTTAGGCAGTAGTGACTATGACACCGACGAAGATCGCCTTTCCATCGGACGAAGGTGACGAGGACGAGGTCCGCAGACTTGTCGACGCGGGCGTGGACGTAAATCACGGGCACAGGCCGTCTTTTCTCGGGGCGTACTTCAATGGCTACGATGAGCAGAGGGACCAGATTCCGTCGTTCATTTTCTAATGCGTTCGGGCGATGGCCCGAAACTGCGATCGAGCCCTTGAGCTAGCGCGACTGCGCTTCGTCCTGGGAGCCAACCAGGTTGGCGTGGACCCAGACGGTATCGCTCTGTGTCTCGAGAGCACACCAGGCACCGCTGCCGAACAACACCGTCGCTGGATCGCCGCGGTTCAGCCCGCCAACGATTGCATGGTTCGTGCCCGGTCCGGCGCGAAGTCGGACACTGGCTGTCTGCGCCGGGTAGAGTTAGCCTGGTACGAAGGCCACGGGGTGGGTGTCCGTGAAATGAAGCACAAGATCTACGCGGCTTTTCGCGACGCGTCGATGGATGCCGATGGAGATCTTCGCGTAAGCGATGAGAGTGGCGAGTCATATCTGTATCCTGCCGACAGATTCGTACCGATCGACGTACCGGAAGCGGTCGGTCGATCGATGACGGTGCAATACTAACCTGAGCGTCAGTCAAAGTGAACACTCGCAGTCACCTGAATGCGCCGGTCCTAGGCGATAGAGCGCCTCGCCAGCCCCCTCTCCAGCAACTCACGATTCAAGTAGACTCCCTTGTCTACCACGACAGTCGGATCGCGTTCTCCCGGCAGATACTTCAGGTCCGCCAGGTAGCGGCCGTAGGCGTCGGTGCGATGGGTACAGATGACGATGGTTGATGAGACCGCGAGGCGCTCGTGCGACGACGTCTTGTGCCTGGCGGCCGGCAACCGTGTCGGGTTCGGGTTCGGGTGTGTCGCGGCGCATGAAGTGAGATGAACTCTGGTTGCACTTGGCAAGTCTCGTAAAGAGACTGCGTGCAAAGAGATTGTCGACAAGTCACCCGGAGCAGGACCGTGCTCGCAATGGATCCGCCGATCGGCGACGGTCACCTGCCTGTCAAAAGTGGGCGTGTGTCCTATCATATGTCCCATATGTCCATCCTGTGACCTGACGTAACCTCAATCCAGTGCCCTGCCGCCTCCATTCTGGGACCCAGTGGAGCATCATGAACGCACCCGCCTTTGATCGTTATCTGCGCTACGACGAGTTGACACAATTGCTCAAGCAATTCGAGCGTGAATTCAATGTGGCCCATCTCGAATCGATCGGCACCAGTCATGAGGGGCGCGAGGTCTGGGCGCTGACGATCAGTGGTCCCGGCGAGGCGCTGGAGAAGCCGGGTTTTCTGGTTGATGCCAATATCCACGGCAGTGAGGTGACGGCGTCTATGGCGGCGCTGCACTTTGCCTGGACGGTGCTGTCGAAATACGGAACAGACGAGACGATCACGCGACTCGTCGACACGACGGCGCTCTACGTGATTCCGATGATCAGTCCTGATGGTGTCGAACACGTGCTGTCAGGGGCTGGTTGGGTGCGCTCGGGTACGCGCATGTATCCACGCGAGGAGATGCGGCCAGGGCTGCACATGTCGGATATCGATGGCAATGGCGAGATCCTGTCGATGCGGATGGAGGATCCCGGGGGTGGCTGGAAGGTCTCACAGAAGGACTCGCGTCTGCTGGTGCCGCGCCGCTTTCACGATCACGGTGGCACGTACTATCGTGTCTTTCCGGAGGGACTGATCCACGATTTTGACGGGGTGGAGGTGGGTGTTGCGTCGCCCAGGCAGGGGCTCGACTTCAATAGGAATTTCGGTGCCAACTGGAAGCCGGAGGCGCAGCAATCCGGGGCGGGCGATTACCCTATGTCGGAACCGGAGACGCGGGCCTTGGCGGCCTACGTTACGGCGCGGCCGAATATCTGTGGTGTGCACTCGCTGCACACGGGGATGGAGTCGATCATCCGACCCCCTTCAACGCAGACAGACAAACAGATGCCGCAGGAAGATCTGCGACGTATCTGGGATATTGGTCGGATCGGAGTAGCGGAGACGGGTTATGTCCTGTTCTCTGACTACAAGTTGAATGATGACGTGTATGCGATTCACGGGGACTTCGGTTGTTGGTGTTACGAGTATCTCGGTCTGATCGCCTTCACTGTCGAGTTGTGGGATCTGCGCGCCCGCAGTGGCAGGGACTATCTGGAACTCAGCGAGATGAACAAGAATCGCGATCTGGATGGCCTGGAAGAAGTGGAAGCAGCGCTTCTGCAGTGGAGTGATGAGACCCTCGATGGGAAGGGATTCATCGACTGGCAGCCTTTCGAGCATCCGCAGCTGGGCGCTGTTGAAATCGGTGGGTGGAAGCGTTTGCTGCGCAACAATGCACCGGGGCAGTTGCTGCAAGAGACCTGCGCCATGGAGACGAACTTTCTACTGGCGCACGTACAAGCAGCACCCAGACTCCGGGCCGAGATGCATGCGGTGGAGATGATCTCTGATGGTGTGTGGTGTATTGCGATCGACGTGCACAACGACGGCTATCTGCCGACGCAGGTGACGGAACAGGCGGTGAAGATGAAACGGGTCGAACCGGTTGTGGCTCGTATCAATCTGGGCGCATCTGATGAGTTGCTCGCAGGCGATGCACGTGAAGAGATCGGACACCTGGAAGGCTACGGAACTGGCCCCTGGCGTGGTGATGGGATGTCGGGTCGGCAGCGTCGCAAGGTGGAGTGGATCGTGCGCTTTGATGAGGAACCTGCCGGTCAGATCGAAGTCAGTGGCCAGCGGGCGGGGACGGTGCGGCTCGATTTGAGTGAGCACTGTGTCTTGACCCGCGCGAGTGCGAGCGAATGAAATTCATAGACGATAGTCACCAGATTACCCTCGACTCCGACTTCGAGACGGGTAGTGCAGGGCCGGTGCGTCTCGTGGAGGGTGTGTATGAAATTGCCCCGCAGCCGGAGCCGGTGTCGCCGTGGTTTACGGCGGCTTTGGAGGAAAACTTCGGTGGGGCCGGTGTGCCACGTGAGTATGCGTGTCACGTGCGTGTCACCTCGTCGGCCGCTGCGGGTCAGCGCATCCGTCTGCGCTTCCTTTTTAGCGAGACGAATGGTAAGGGTTACATGGACCCGCCTTACTGGATACTGCGTGACAAGCGCTGGTGGCCGATCGATGACCGGGCAACGCGATTTGTCAGCGAAGAGCATGTCGAGTTGGACATTGATGTACCGGCGCGGGGTGCGGTTCATGTGGCAAACAAACCCTATGTCAGTGGGGGGGATGTCGCGTCGGAATTGGAAGCGCTGGCACAGATCGGTCCCTTCGAGGTGGAGCAGATCGGTCTCACGGCAAAGGATCGGCCGTTGCTGTCGCTGAGTTCGACACGCGCAGATGGAACCCGTGCCGAAGACACGATTCTCATTGGCGCGACGATGCAGCCCGCTGAGCCTGCGGCACGACCCGTGATGGCCGTTGCTCATGCGCTCAATGATGGCAGTGCCCTGTCGAAACGCTTGCTTGAGCGCTTTCGCTTCGTGCTGATTCCCCTGCCCAATCCTGATGGCACCGCCGAAGGCCGGTCATGCACCAATGGCTGCGGGCAGGTGCCGATGTTCAGTTTCGGCAGGTTGCTGGCTGGAGAGGACGATGTCCCTAATGAGACGGCGGCACTGTGGCAGCACGCTGAGGCTCTGCGTCCAGCGGCGTACATCGAATTTCATACGCACTACCAGGTGAGTCGATCTCACAAGCTCAATCCGATGGGGGCAGACTGGTTTGACGTGGAGCGCCACGCCGAGCTCGAGCGTGTGAATGGGGCGTTGCTGTCGACGAATCTTGACTGGCGTGTGACGCCGATCGAACGCACGACGCCCTTGTGTGAGGCGGGGAAGTTTACCAATCTGGCGGATCGCTTTGGTACGCTCGCCTACTGCTATCAGATTTACTGTATCAGTGAAGAGGCCACAGCCTGGCATGCGGCAACTGTGTCGATGACGCTGGCTCGTGCTCTGGCAGGGGCTGAATGGGCGGCAGAGGCGCCGTCGCCTTCGATCGTGCCTGGCTGAAACGGGACAAGGAGAAGGGGGAAGACGACGAGATGAAGATTCAGAAGATTGAAGTGATGCAGATTGAGACACCGCGTTTCTACGGTTATGTCTCGGGACACGTGCTGGTGAAGATTCATGTGCAAGGGCAGCAGCAGATCGGCTGGGGTGAGGCCTCCGACAGTCGTGCCGACGATGTGCCGGCGCTGGCGCAGGCCCTCAATGAACAGCTCGTCGGGCAGGATGCGCGGCAGATCAACGAGATCAATGAGCTCATGCGATCACGATCGTGGCCGTCATCGATTTCAGACATGCATGTGGCCTCTGCCATCGACCTGGGACTCTACGATCTGAATGGCAAGGTACAGGGTGTGCCGGTGTACCAGATGCTGGGCGGCAAGGTCCGTGACCGACTGTACTGTTGTTATCCGATCTTCGGCTGGCAGGTGCGTGACGATTTCGAGCAGGCCGCGTCATACCTGCAGCGACTCGTGGATCTCGGTCATCATCTGTTCCGCTTCTATGTCTCGGGTGATGCCCAGCTGGATGACCGGTTTCTCAATGAGATGAAGAGCCGTCATGGCGACGCGCTCAGGATCAAGTCGATCGATTTCTCCGGGCGTTTCAAGGACTGGCAGGAAGCTCTTCGTTATGGCGAAACGCTGCGTCATCACGATCCCTTTCATTTCGAGCAACCGAGTCGGGACCTGCGCGTGTCGGCGCAGTTCACCAAACGCGTCGATTTGCCTGTGAGTTGGCACATCCACTCGCTGCAGCAGGCCTATGACGCGGCCGATCTGGAGGCGTGCACCGCCTTCAATGTGGCTTGTGTGGCAGGCGGGCCGACACACATCAAGCGGATTCTGGCGGTAGCAGAAGCAGCAGGGATGAAGTGTCTGATCGGCACGGACCAGGAGTCGACGCTTGGTGTGAGTGCGCAGGTCGCTGTTGGGATTTCCTCGCCGCAGATCAGTCTACCTTGTGATCCGATGGGACCCGTCCTGTACACGACGTCGCCGGCCAAGGAGCGTGTGCGCGCGAAAGGCAGTTATCTATATCCCTTCGAGGCGCCCGGGCTTGGTGTCGAAATCGATGCGGCGAAACTCGCGGATATGACGGTTGCGTCCGCATGACAGCAGTCCCGAGACGATGCGTTCTACCACAGGGGTGGCTCTGGATATGACCGATGGTCTGAATATCACAGCTGGACAGATCGACCACTTTCTAAGGAATGGCTTCTGTCTGATTCCCAATCCTCTGGGAGCAGAGGGGATTCGCACGGTGGATCGCGCCCAACAGGACATCGAACCGGTTTGGGCGGAGATGTCTTTTCCTGACGGTTTCAACCGACTCGCCTGCCAGTGGTTGATGGTTGGAGAGCCGCTACTACAGATGGCGGAACGGCCGGAGCTACTCGCTGCGGCGCGACGGATTCTGCAGACCGACACAGTCCACATCGGCGCCGTGGGGCTGGGGGCGGCGACGAATGTGATTGGCACCCAGTCGCAACAGCAGGTGCAGTGGCACACGGATGGGGGGCCTGATGTAAAGCAGGTGTCCTTTCGCACGGCCCTCGACCGACACGATCCGAGCAATGGGCCGCTGCGCGTCCTGCCCGGATCACAACATCGATCGCGCGATGAGGTTGCGGCGGAGTTGCTACAATTGGAGTTGGCCACGGGGACACATGATGAGGTGCCCTCCCTGTGTTTCGCTCGCCATCCACACGAGGTGGAGGTTGTGCTGGATCCACGCTGGACGCTGGTATGGACACCCTCGACATGGCACGCGACGGGGCTGAAGACGGCAGCCGGACCGCGTCGGGCCATGTCGTGGAACTACTATCCGAAGGGGGGCCGCATGCGGGATCTCGAGGCGCTCAAACACATCCATCCCAGCTGGGCAGATTGGCCGGAAGACCGTCGTCGACTGTGGGGGTTGCTGTGAGTATGTCCACAGATATCGATATCGCCGCGGCGCGCGCACAGTTTCCTGCGTTGTCCAACTTTGTCTGGCTTCAGAATGGTGGTGTGTCCATCACGCCGGAGCCCGTGGCGCGTGAGCACATCCGCCTGATGGAAGAGTTGCTGGCACGCGGGCCACTGCACGTGATCTATCCGGAGGAGGAGTATCCTCGCCGACGTCAGTCGATGGAGACGATTGCCGGTTTCTTCGATGTGCATGCAGAGGAACTGGCTCTGATGCGCGGCGTGAGTGAAGGTTTCCAGACTGTGCTTCGGGGCATGGATTGGCAGCAGGGGGATCGGATCGTCATTTCAGCAGATGAGGAGGCGGCGCTGCTGCTTCCTTGCCTGCATCTGCGTGATCTGTTTGGTGTCGAGGTCGTTAAGGTGCCGCTCATGGCGTCGCCTCAGGAGGCAGTGGCTGCTACGCAAGCGGCGATCGCAGGTGGGCGCACACGCTTGCTTGCTCTGAGCCATGTGACGACGGATCTGGGTTATCGTTTTCCAGTGGAAGCACAATGTGCAGTGGCGAGGCAGGCAGGGGTGCCGAGCTTCCTCGACCTGGCCCACTCCTGCGGTGTGGTGCCTTACAAGATCCGCGATCTGAATTGTGACTATGCGGGGATTTTGTCGTACAAGTGGATGATGTCACCCTATGCGGCGGGAGCTTTATGGGTGCGGCGGGAAATGCTCGATTCGCTGCGCGTTACCTACGCCGGTGGTCGGGGTGAGAAGTGGCTGGACTTCAAGGCGGATACCTACGAATTACACGAGTCAGCAGAGCGATTTCAGTTTGGCCCGTGGTCGTGGCCGCTGGTGCATTCATGGGCCTTTGCCTGCGACTGGCTTACGGATTTTGGGACTGAGAATATCTGGCGGCGTGTCACGGATCTCACAACACGACTGAAGCAGGGCTTGGCGCAAATTGAGGGTGCCGAATTGTTCACGCCGACCCCGATCGGTGCGTCGGCGGGGCTCGTGAGCTTCGGACTCAAGGATTGGCGCGGCGAGGATCTGGCAGCGGCGCTGCACGAAAAGTGGAACATCGTGATCAAGCCACTGCCACACTCCCACGAGGGGCTACGCGCGTCGCTACCCTTCTATCTGTTGGAAGAAGAGGTGGATCTGCTACTCACGGCCTTGGGGCAACTGGCTCGACGCTGAAAATACTGCGCCATTGGCAGACAACAGCGCCTGTGCAGCAGGATGGCCCATGATCATGCCGCGCCCTGTGAAGGTGTAAAATGTCCGGTTGCCACCACTGACCCACATTCATCGTCACGTTTAGGTGGGAGCCTGAGATCTGGGATTCGCCATCGACGAATAGATCGATGGGCAGGTCGACGACGAAGGAGTCGTCGCCGCCACCCATCGGTACTGGCCACTCCATAGAATTGAAGTTTACCGAATTCGGCAGGTCTCCGAAGGGAGTGCCAGCAGGTACACTGAAGCGGAAGGTGAGGGGGGTGTATTCTTCCCCTGGTACTATGCTGATCCATTGCGTCGTCGTTGAGTCTGCGGCATTGATGTAGAGGGCCTTGTGCAGATCAAGGCTGGTGCCATTGGGGCGAACCAGGGCCAGGCCCGTCAGAAGGTGATCGTTACGTCGCCTGCATCTGGGTTGTCGCTACAACCGCCGAAGAGGCAGGTCTGTGGCTGGGCGATGTGGCAGCTTTGCGTTCATGAGTTGTTTCAATGATTGAAGGAAGGGCCCCAGTCGATACGGCCTGGCGTGCGGCCTGTTTGCAGCGATCCCTCAACAGATACCACGCGGGGCGAACCTTGCCAAGTTGCACAACGCTTAAGATGCTCCAAGTGCCTGTAAGTACAGCAGGTTGAGTCTGGACACCTGATTAGCACCTCGGTATCTTGATCAGCGTTGTGCCCCCCGCACGTACCAATCTCCCCGCTCCTTCCACTAACCGCCATCCGTGAGACGACCTGAGGTCATGGCCTACTGCTTTGAGGTGGATGAGACGGTGGAAGCGGCGATCCGCCGAATCGCGCATGAGCAACTCAGCCGTATTCTGAGCTGTCTGGCGCCCGGTGGTGATGAGCCTGAGCAAGCAGTTCATTCTGCCCGCCGCTCTTTGAAGCGGCTGCGAGGACTACTTCGATTGATCCGCACGAGTCTGGATCGTGACTCACATGACAGCAGCGTATTTGAGCTCGAGAACGACACATACCGTCAGGCGGCGGCCGAGTTGTCCGGTCGACGCGATGCGACGGTCATGATTGCAACCCTCGAAACAGTCTACGAGGATCTTCCGACGGACCTGGCCCCCGCAGCGGGCGCCGTACATGCGTGGCTCATTAAACGACATGGTGATGCCTATCAACAGGAAGATCGGCAGGTCTTCGCCGAGATCAGCGAGACCCTTGGTGACGCGGATGCTCGTGTCGATACGTGGCCCTTGCAGGATATGGGCTGGGCCGAGCTAGATGACGGCATTCGGTGTATGTACACACAGGGCCGCGACGAATACGACGAGTGCTGCTGGCGACCCTCGGTGAAGTCGCTCCACGATTGGCGCAAGCGGGTGAAGTATCTGTGGCACCACATGCAGTTGCTGAAACCGATCTGGCCCGGGCCGATGCTGGCCATCGTCAATGAGCTGGACGAACTGGGTGATGTTCTTGGACTCGATCACGACTGCGCCGTCCTCGCGCAGGCCATCGACGAGCAGATGCCAACGCAGATGCTCGACAGCGCGCAGCGGCAGGGCGTCATCCGTGTGATCTATGCGCGTCGGCGTCGGCTGCAGGAGCAAAGCCGCTTTCTCGGGCGTCAGGTGTATGCGGAGAAGCCAGGCGCCTTCTCGCGACGCCTCGGGTCCTACTGGCATGCCTGGCAGGAGCATCTGCCGCTGCCGGCATCGGCAGCGACGATCCATTTCAAGGCTCCTGTCGAGACCGAGGCGGACGTTCTGCGCGAGGCTGAGTCGATTGAGACTGGGCGAATTGAACCGCAGTGTATCGTCGACTTGCCCTGTCAGACGGGGGAAGGACCTCTGTGGCATGCAGAGGAGGAGGTGCTCTATTGGGTGGACATACCTGCCGGGGTGCTGTATCGCTTCGATCCGGCGTCAGGCGAGAATGAGCGGGTTTTCGAGCGGCTGGATGGCGCCATTGGCGGCTTCACGATCCAGCAGGACGGCTCACTGCTGTTGTTCATGGATCGTGGCGCCATCGGTGTTTGGCGTCGTGGTCAGGGAGAACTCGAAATCCTTGTCGATGAGATCGAACCGGAGCGAGATTCACGTTTCAACGATGTGATCGCCGACCCCAAAGGGCGGGTGTATTGTGGGACGATGCCAACTCCGGGTGCCGGAGGGCGACTCTATCGACTCGACCTGGATGCGAGTCTCACGGAACTGCTGGATGAAGTCGGGTGTTCAAATGGTATGGGTTTCACAAAGACTCACGACCAGCTCTTCTTCATCGATTCGCCGACGAAGCAGATCTCACGATTTGACTACGACCCTTCGTCGGGGGATCTGTCAGGACGGGCGGTTTTCGTCGACTCACAGCAAGATGATGGAGTACCGGACGGCATGACGGTGGATGAAGAAGGGTGTGTGTGGTGTGCCCGATGGGATGGTGCCTGTCTCGTCCGTTACAGTCCCAGTGGCGAGCTGTTGCAGCAGATTGACTGCCCTGTGCGCAAGGTCTCCTGTGCCACCTTTGGCGGGCCAGATTTGCAAGATCTCTACGTGACCACGGCAGGCGGGCAGGATCGCGACGAAAATGGTGCACTGGCGGGATCCCTCTTTCATCTGCGGCCCGGTGTCCGTGGACGAGCAGAATTCCGCTCGCGTGTCGGGCTGGATTTGCGCTCGCGCGGCAGCCAGGGGACCTAATCGTGGCGACAACTCTCGCCGGAACGAGCCGCCGGGGAACGCTGAGCCGACGACTGGTCCTGAGTTTTGTCGCCGTCTCCATGGTCGTGCTCGGTGGGAGTGGATGGACACTCTATCGCCAGGCACTCAATAGCCTCGAACAGCAGTTGGCGACACACCTGATGGCGGAGACGCAGTTGATTGCCTCGCGTCTGAGCCGTGAGGTTGAGGTGCTGATTCGTCTGCAACCTGGCTACGAAAACTGGAACTCATATCATGGCGCGGTCCGCTGGCTCCGGCACGATCTGAAGGCGTTAGGGGCTCGTCGCATCATCGTCTTCGACCGTCTCGGACGTGGACTGCTCGACACGCGTCCTGGTGCTCGTATCGGACGTGACGTGCACGAGGTGCTGCGCAATCGATTCCACAAGGACAAGGTGCGGGAGGCCTTCCTCGGTCAAGTAACCCACACGCGGCGCTTCAGCGACGAAGACACGGGTGTCCATCACATGACGGGCTACGCGCCCATCATCAATCCCCGTACGGGGAAAGTGATCGCTGGGGTCGGTGTAGATATTGGCGCCAGTTATATGCAGGCGATTCTTGGCTTCAAGCGATCCGTCGTCCTCTTCGCTGCGCTCGGTGCATTGGTGACACTGCTGGTGGCGGTCGGCATGGCGCGGCACATTACACGGCCTGTAAAACGACTCGTGACGGCAGCTCGCGAGATCGGTCGTGGCAATCTGGAACACGCTGTGCGCATCGAGGCCGTCGACGAGATCGGCATGCTGGCGGAAACGATGGAGGAGATGCGGCAGAAGGTGCTGGCGCGTGACGCGCAGCTGCGCCAGATGCTGGGGGGGGTTGCCCATGAGATGCGCAATCCTCTGAGCGGCATCGAGATCTATGCGGGACTCATCGCCGACGATCTGCCCGACGATGATCCACGAAAAAATCATATTCAGAAGGTGATCGGCGAAGTACGTACATTGAGAAAGGTCATCTCCGAATTCCTCGACTTCGCGCGGCCATCGGCACCGCGACCTGAAAATGTTGACGTGACCCGTCTCGTGGAGGAGGCGGCCTTTCTGCTGTCACCGGAGATGGAGACGGCCCACGTCGCCTACGAACAGAGTCTGGAAGAAGGCCTGCAAGCACGTGCTGATGCCGAACAGATCAAACGAGCCCTCATCAACCTCATGAAGAATGCGATTCAGGCGATGCCAACAGGCGGCCAGTTGCGGGCCTCGACACACACCGAAGACGGGCAAGTGGTGATTCACATTGGCGACGATGGACCGGGAATTCCCGCGACCGTTCGTCAGCATCTCTTTGAACCCTTTTTCACGACTCGCCAAAAGGGCTCCGGCCTCGGTCTCGCCATTGTGCAGCAGGCTGCCGAAAAAAATGGTGGGCGTGTCGAGGTGGACAGTGAGGAGGGGGAGGGAGCGGTCTTTCGCCTGATCCTGCCACTGTCACCGACCAAGGACGCCGGGGAGAAGGTCTCGTGACCCGAATCCTTGTCGTCGACGATCAGGCGTTCCCCCGGCAGGCGGTGGTGGATCTCATCGAACACGAGTTTGGTATCGCCGCAACGACTGCAGCGAGTGCCGCCGAGGCCCTCGCCACACTGGCAGGCCAGGCCTTTGATCTCGTGATCACCGATCTGAAGATGGACGAGATGGATGGGATCCAGCTTCTGGAGCGAGTCCGCGCCGATCATGTGGGGACGGAAGTCATCGTCGTCACCGGTTACGGCAGTATCGAGGACGCAGTGGAAGCGATGCGTATGGGCGCGTCCGATTTTGTCATCAAGGATGGGCTCTCGAAGGTCCTGCCTATTAAGATCACCAAAGCTCTGGAGAACGGGTTCGCACGCCGCGAACGGGACCGTCTCGGCGAAGAGAATGCCTACCTGCGCGAGGAAATCGGCGATCGTTTCAGCGAGATCGTTGGCGATTCGGCCGTCATTCGACAGGTCTTGGCGACAGTGTCAAAAGTGAGCGCCACAGATTCATCTGTCCTTATCTATGGCGAGAGCGGTACTGGGAAAGAACTCGTCGCTCGCGCCATTCATCGGCAAAGCAATCGCAGTCAGGGGCCCTTCGTGCGGGTCAATTGCGGCGCGCTGCCAAGGGGTCTCGTGGAAAGTGAACTGTTCGGCCACGAGAAGGGAGCTTTCACCGGCGCCGTGCGTCAAAAGAAGGGGCGCTTCGAGCTGGCCCAGAGTGGCACGATTTTTCTCGACGAGATCGCCGATCTGCCACTGGACACGCAGGTGAATCTCCTGCGTGTGCTGCAGGAGAAAGAGTTCGAACGTGTCGGCGGGGAACGGACACTGACCGCGGATGTGCGTGTCGTGGCGGCGACGAATCGGGACCTCA
>Ga0114999_10004430_pt1 | contig 17016 bp, 15 predicted proteins | sample ArcticOcean_MG_C_3_FD_89820 | JGI IMG/M metagenome (GOLD analysis project Ga0114999, IMG submission 89820) | Marine microbial communities from western Arctic Ocean - ArcticOcean_MG_CB8_126 | ecosystem: Environmental > Aquatic > Marine > Oceanic | place: Arctic Ocean: Canada Basin | collected...
GGACGCATCTACCAGACCTGCCTGTGCATCATGACGCTCGAAGTCTACTATCGTCATCTGCCACTTTATCAACGCACGAAACAGACGGGCGATCTTTGATGCCGCCGATTGGCAATCGCGCCGGTCATCTTCGTTTGCTTGACCGCCCGATTCCACGATCGACATCCCGATGCCCCAGCCGAACGACTCCCGTCTGCAATACGATCCCACCGCCACGAAAGCCATCCTGCCGGCCGATCTTTGGGACGACCTCGCCCCGCAACTGCTCGCCGCCCGCGACGAAACGCTGGCCGATGTCGAGTTGCTGCATTCGGGGAATCCCGTCCCTGCAGAAAAGGAACCACTGGATGCCGGGTTCATCGAGCTTCCACGCGAACTGCTCGACGAAGCGGCTGTCAACGAAAAAACGAGTCTGCTGGAGCGCATCGAAACCACAGCCGCCGGATTGAGAAAAGACTTCGACCGAGTCGTCGTGCTGGGAATTGGTGGCTCGCACATGGGAATGCGGGCGCTCTTTGAAGCGTTGCGGCATCCCTATCACAACGAACTCAAGCGCGAACAACGCGATGGTCTGCCCCGGCTTACCTTCCAGGGGAACAACCTCGACAACGACGCATCCCAAGGTTTGCTCGACCTGCTGGCCCACGGTAACCGAGAACGTCTCGAAGACCGCTGGGGGGTGATTGTGATCAGCAAGTCGGGCAGCACACTCGAAACGGCGGTCGCCTTCCGACTGTTTCGCGACGCGCTCGAACAACTGTACGGAGCCGACTCCGACGAGTGTCGTCGCTTCATCGTTCCCGTCACCGGCGAAGCGGGCAAGCTGCGGGCGTTATCCAACGAGGCCGGTTACCAGCACGTCTTCCCAATTCCCGATGATGTGGGCGGGCGGTTTTCGGTCTTCACGGCCGTCGGCTTATTGCCGGCTGCTGTGCTGGGTTTGGATGTGCGCCGGTTGCTCGCCGGAGCGGCCGACATGACCGATCGGTTCCGCAACGAACCGCCCGGCCAAAACCCCGTGCTGGATTACGTCGCCACCGGCCACCTCTGCGAACACGAACGGGGCCTGACAACCCGCGTGCTTTCGACATGGGGCGGACGGCTCGAAGCGGTTGGTTTGTGGTACGACCAATTACTTTCCGAAAGCCTCGGCAAGCACGAACAAGGGGCCACGCCGATCACCGTTGTGAATACCCGCGACCTGCATAGCCGGGGGCAACAGCATCAGGAAGGGCGACGCGACAAACTGATCACCAACGTTGTTGTTGATACCCCGTCGAGTACGCCGCTCGCTTTGCCAAGTTCAAGTTTCGACCAAGACAACTTGAATCGATTGGCGGGCCGCACGATGCCCGAGTTTCTCACCGCTGCCATCGCGGGAACAAACCAGGCCTATGCCGATGCGGACCGACCGACGGCCGACATTCGGTTGCCCTGTCTTGACGAATTCGCGCTGGGGCATCTCTTGCAGATGCTCATGCTGGCGACGGTTGTCGAAGGCCGATTGGTCAACATCAACCCCGACGGGCAACCGGGCGTCGAAGCCTACTTGCGAAACATGCAGGCGAAGCTTGATCGCTCGTGAGCGGAACGTTTTCAGAGCTGAGCTCTCAAGCCGTTCGCACTAGAACAGCGTTCGCTCGCAGAAACGCGGCTCCCGCTAAGTGATGGGTGCTTCGCTGGCGTTGTGGTGTTCCTGGTGACAAGCGTACTGGGCTACCATGGCGATCAGCTTCTTGCGATCAATTAGCTTGGTCGCGTAGTCGTCGCAGCCGGCGATGATGCATTTGTCCTTGTCACCGCTCATGGCGTGTGCCGTCAGTGCGATCACCGGGCCGCGATAACCCGCATCCCGTAACTCGGCGGTTGCACTGTACCCATCGAGTACGGGCATTTGCATGTCCATCAAAATCACGTCGGAGGGGGTTCCTTCATCGTGGGCTGCCAAGGCAAGTTCGAGAGCAATCCGGCCGTTCTCTGCAACGGTCACGTCGGCTCCCGCCTTCTTGAGAAAGAACGAGATCAAACGCTGGTTATCAGGCCCGTCTTCCGCCAGCAGGATACGACACTCGAGCGGTGCGTCCGCAATAGCCGGATTCGCAACCTGACCGATGGAAGCTTCCGACCCGGTCATCTTGTCAACCATCGTCACACCTGCCAAAGGCCCGGTTAAGATGGCGAGAGAGAACGTACTTCCTTCACCGGGAGTGCTGCGAACCTGAATGCTGCCTCCCAACATTTCCGCAAGGCGTTTGCTGATCGTCAGACCCAATCCTGTTCCACCGAATTTGCGCGTCGTCGAGGCGTCTGCTTGGACGAACGTCTCGAATAGTTTATCAATTTGTTCTGCGGTTAATCCGATGCCCGTGTCGATCACGTCAAACTGCATCTGAGGCCGATCCGAATCAACGTCCAACAGTCGGACCAGCACGCGAACCTTTCCAACCTCCGTAAACTTGATGGCGTTTCCAATGAGGTTGATGAGAATCTGACGCAGTCGAGTGGGGTCGGACTGAATGTGTTCGGGCATCGGGCCGTCGTATTCAACTTCCAACGTCAGACCCGCCGCGCTGGCTCGCACACGCATCAGGGATGCCACATCAGCGAGAACCTGGCCTGGCGAGCACTCAATCTGCTCGGACACCAATTTGCCGGCCTCGATCTTCGAGAGATCGAGAATGTCATTGATGATCTTGAGAAGATACTCGCCGTTTCTTTGGATCGTCTTCAGCCCATTCACATTCTGTGGATCGCTGACGTTTTCCAGAACGACTTCTGCGAATCCCAGAATAGCAGTCATCGGTGTGCGAATTTCGTGGCTCATATTGGCCAGGAATTCGCTCTTCGCCCGATCTGCCGTGCTGGTGGCAATCAAGTCTTCGTTGGTTCGAGCGTTAATCAACGCACCAGCCAATACGGCCGTCAAAATATCTGCGACGGTGCAGTCGATGTCGCCGAACGTTCCTCGCCGGCGATTTGCGACCAGACAAAATGCGAACACTTCTTCCTGATGACCGACGGCACCACGCATCGGGACGCAAAGCCAAGGCCCCTCCACGCCGAAGTGTGCAACGAGTTCCTGCTCATATGCTTTGTCAGTGAAACCGGCGGCATGCTGTTCTCGAGAAAACGCAGCCAAGGTTGCCCCCAGCGCAGTGGGTACCGGAGACGCCGGGCATTCTGCCACGCCGTGGGACGCCAGAATATCCCAATGCGGAAGAGCACCAAAGTTCGCGGCGTGCTCGTCGGCAGTTGCCGTTCTCCAACAACTGCGACAAACAACCACCGTACTGCGACATTCCAGCACCGAACGCATGGCCGGCATGACAAGCTTGGCCGCATCCGTAACGTTTACCTGAGCCAAACGCGTGAACGTGTCGGAATGGTATTGCAGACGATCGAGTGCTCGAATCGCCGAATCGCCAGTTTTCACCTCTCTTCCAAACATCTCGACCCTCTAAGGTGTCAGCTCACGGGCGACAAAGACTCAACCAGGAAAGCCCTGGCCTCTTCGACACTGACCGTCAAGATGCCGTGCAGAAGCTTGCCGGGTGCAGTCGCCATGCAAGGAACTCCGGCTCCCGAAGCACAGAGCAACGCGGCTTGTCCGGCTTCACTTTCGACATCAACAATGGTCAGCGTCTGTCCCGCAGTCTTTGCCGCCTCGCCCCAGAACTCGGCTGCCTTACTCGTAAATGGACACCAATTCGCAGTCACCAGCAAAGGGTATTGCGGCGCGTCACTGGGAGGCTGCGGTTCGGGAACCGTCTCCTGCCCAAGAAGTTCTGCGACGCTCGGATGAGAGCGGAAACCTTCCGCTGTGAGGTGAGCTCGTCAGTAAAAGCCCGCCGGTCCCCGACGCGCTTTCTGATACTCTGCGCCATCGACAAGAATTGTGGGGGAACCCCGCAGCCCATAGTCCTCGGCCGCTTCAGGAGAGGGGACCTGCACCATCTCCACTGTAATATCAAGTCCGTCTTCGACAATGCCGTCTTCCAGGAGATCGTAAAAGTCGATGGTCGACTGACATCCCCGAAACGTAACAAGCTTGATGTGTTTCATGAGGTTTTTAACTCCTTTTGGTGCGCACTGGGATAGAGAACGAGTCTCCAAATATCGCTCCCTGTCCGGACATCGAGTGCGAGGAAGCACCGTATGGCGTCAGAGTGGCAGTGTCGGACGCAATCTCCAACATCCGCTCCCTGTGATGACGACTATCCGGCCTAAAAAGGACGACCGGCTGAATACCGAGTTCCGAAAATATCGATCGCTCCAGTCGTCACGGTCACTATTTTTTTCGATTCACTGGCCGCACCTCATGTCGTATCACCCGTGGCTTGATACCCGCAGCTCGCCATTCAACGACCAACTCATTCGCCCCCAGACGTCGACGTAGCCGTACCAGGATCCGTACAATTGTGGGTTGCCGTTGTTATCCGCTGTGGTCGTTGGCTGTTCGCTCTCTGACGAAACCTGCCATGTCGTTCAACCTCATCAACCCCTGGATGCTGCTCGGCCTGGCGGGGCTGGCGTTGCCCGTGTTGGCGCATCTGTTGAGCAAGAAAAAGTACGACGTGGTGAACTGGGGGGCGATGCAGTTTCTGGAGATGGGCCGCAACACCCGGCGGAAAATTCGTCTCGAAGAATTGTTGCTCATGCTGCTGCGAATGGGGTTGATCGCCCTGATCGCAATTGCACTCGCGCGACCGTGGGCGTCCGGCGGCATGCTGTCGAGCTTCGTCTCCACACAGGCTCGCGACGTGGTGATTGTCATCGACGGCTCGTACAGCATGGGTTGGGAAGGGAAAGCAGAAACCCCGCATGCGGCGGCCGTGCAATGGGCACACGATTTTCTGGAAACGCTTCAGCCGGGCGATTCGGTGGCGTTGTTAGATGCCCGCGACCGGGTCCGACCGGTGATTGAATCGCCGACGCGCGATTTTCGTATTGTGCGTGATGCGCTAAACGGTTTGCCGCCCCCCTCGGGAACATCCAACCTGGCCGATGCCACCGCGCGGGCCGTGCAGATTCTCAGTCGGACCAGCAACCTGTCGCGCGAGGTCGTCGTGCTGACCGATGGGCAAGCCCGCTGCTGGCGAGCCGAGGATGACAACCTGTGGACCCGCTTCGACGACCTCCGCAAACAACCGACGGTGAAACCGCGCGTGTGGGTGGTCGATGTCGCGCAGCAGAAAAGTGCCGACCGGACGAATTTCGGCGTCGAAACGTTGCAACTTTCGCGCGAATTAACGGCGGTCGATTTCCCCGTGCGTGTGACAACGAAAGTCGTTTACTCCGGAGGCAAAACGACCGCCACGCGACGTGTCTACTTGGAAGTCGACGGGCAACGGATCGATGAGAAAACGCTCAGCGTGCAACTGCAACCCGGCAGCGAAGGGCGCGGCGAGCGGAGTGTCGAGTTCGAGTACCGCTTTGCCTCAGCCGGTTCGCACGTGATCGGCGTCACCCTCGATGACGACGACCTGCCGGGCGATAACCGCTCGGAAGCAGCGGTCGTTGTCACGGCGGCCCTCCCCGTGCTGCTGGTCGACGGCGACCCCCGAGTGGAACCCGGACAAAGCGAATCCCATTTCATGCGGCTCGCCCTCACACCCGATGCCAACGCAAATCCGTTGGTCCGCGCAACGGTGGTCAAGTGGAACGAGTTCCAACCGAGCGATCTCAAGGGAGCGCAAGTGGTCGCGTTGATGAACGTCCCGCGACTCACCGACGGGCAAGTCGAGGCGATCAGCGATTTCGTTGCATCAGGTGGCGGGCTGTTCTGCGTGCTGGGTGACAAAGTCGACAAGGCCGCCTACGCGGGAAACTTGCATGCGGCGGGCAACGGACTGCTGCCCGCGTTGCCGGTCTCGATCGAAGACGACACAGCCGAGGAACTGCAAGGCGTCCGTGTGCAGGGTGCCAGCTTGGAAACGTCCTGGCTGAAACGTTTTCGCAGCGACCGAGGTGGTGACTTCACCAAATCCCGCTTCGCCCACTGGTGGAAGACGCAGCCCGTCGAGTCGGCAGATGAAAAATCTGGCAACGAAGACGGAGACGATGCCAACGCCCTGTTCGGCGATGACGACACGCAAACAGGTTTGCCGACCGCGTCGCCGCCGTTGGTCGTGGCTCGGTTAACGACGAACGACCCGTTGCTGGTCGAGCGGAATTATGGGCGAGGTCGCGTACTGTTGATGACGTCACCGGTCGACGCGACCGATTGGAACACGCTGCCGGCCAAGCAGGATTTCGTCGTGCTGTTGCACGAAGTCGTCTTTCACCTGGCCTCGGGACGGTCAACCCGGAACGTTGATGTGGGCCTGCCGTTGGTGTTACCGGTCGCTGTCGACTTGGATTCCAAACGCTACGCGTTCTTCGGCCCCAGCCATACGGTTTTCGAGGCCGAACGGGCCGGCGACATCGAACACCCGGCCGTGCGATTGGGTGATACGCGTTTACCCGGCCTTTACGACTTCCGCGAGCGAGGCGACAACGATGAACCCAAACGGGGGTCGTCGCATGAGTATTTCGTTGTCGATTTCGACCGGGGGGAATCCGACTTGAATCCGCTGGAAGAGACGCAACGCTCAACATTATCGGGTGACGAGCGAATGACGTTCGTCGCAACGCTGGCCGATCTGAAAAGCAAGATGTTCACCGACGCCTCGCAAACCGAGTTCTGGCATTTGCTGTTACTGGTCTTTTTGGGCATCCTGATTGGGGAAGTCGTGATGACACGCCAACTGGTCAAAGGCGGTCACATGCTCGATGAGGAGACCGGCGAGGAAATCGCATCCTCTTCGGATGAAGAAGATGTCTTTGTCGGGGATGATGCGCTCGGCGAGAGGAGCTGGTACGATAGCGGTCGTCTCTGCGTGGCGGCCACTAGTTAACTACTAAGACACAAAGGCCGCTTGATTCAATGTCCGTTTTCCTTTCTGTCTTTGTGCCTTCGTGGTTTATTTCAACTGCCGATCGAAAGGACACCCTGATGCACCTCTCGAAACCGTCCCTGTTACTCACCTTACTTCTTGCCTCGGGAACAGCTATGGCCGACGAAACCGACGCGAACATCACCTACCGTGAAGACGTGGTTTACGGCCGTGTGCATGGGGCCGGCTTACTGGCCGACATTGCCTCTCCGAAATCGAACAAGCCGCTGCCGGTGATCATCTCGGTCCACGGCGGGCGCTGGCGTGGCGGTCACAAGAAAGACGGCTCGACCATCAAAGTGCAGCAGTGGGCCGAGTTCGGGTTCTTCGCGATGTCGATCGATTACCGGCTCGTCGGTGCGTCCCCCGCCCCGCATTGCATATCAAGATATGCAATGCGCGATCCGCTACGTGCATGCCAACGCCAAGGAGCTTGGCGTCGACACAGACCGCATTTTTCTCATCGGTCAATCGGCCGGCGGGCATATGGTTTCGCTGGCCGCCACACTCGGCGACGGCCCCTGGCCACGCACCGGTGGCTGGGATGAGGCCAGCAACGACTTCCGCGCGGTCATCAGCGTGGCAGCCAACTACGAACTGAACACGCTCAGTTGGGGCAACATCTGGACCCCCACCAAGGGCGACCCCATCGCGGCTCGCAAACTCGCATCGCCAGTCAATCATGTGAAGAAGGACATGCAGCCGCTGCTGATTCTGCATTCCGACAACGATCGCTCGGTCCCCATCGACAACGCTTTGCTGATGGTAAAAACACTTGAAAAAGCCGGTGCAAAACACATCTTCCACCGCTATCCCGACGCGGGACACATGGGCATTACCCCGGAAGTCATCAAGCGATCGCGGGAGTTCATTGCCGCACAGTCGAAGAAGTGACGGCCACCTGATATCTTGCAGAGTCTCAACTGAAACCAATCCACCACATGCAATTCAATCACACAGGAGCCACCTCGATGATTCACACCCGTTTGTTCGCGATCGCCGCTCTGCTGCTGTCGTCGCTTGCCACGTTTTCGGTCGCTGAAGAGAAACCCGCACACGATGCCATCAAACCGGTTCCGCGCGCGGGCGGGTGGATGAAGCGGCATGAGAGTTTCAATAAACGCGTCGCCCAAGGTAATGCCGACTTGCTGTTCATCGGCGATTCGATCACCCAAGGCTGGGAAGGCCGTGGAAAAAATGTGTGGGCGAAATACTACGGCAAGCGAAACGCCGTCAACCTGGGCATCGGTGGCGATCGCACGCAACATGTGATTTGGCGATTAGACAACGGCAACATCAAAGACATTTCACCCAAACTGGCCGTCATCATGATCGGCACCAACAACTCGGGCAGTAATTCGTCCGAGCAAATCGCCGAAGGCGTGACCGTCATCGTCAAGCAGTTGCAGAAGAAGTTGCCCAAGATGAAGGTGCTGTTGTTGGCCGTCTTCCCGCGTGGTGCAAACAAAGACGACAAGCGACGACAGACCAACGAAAAAGCCAACGCCATCTTCGCCAAACTGGCCGACGGCAAGCAGGTGCAGTACCTCGACATCGGCCCGAGTTTCCTTGCGAAAGACGGCACCCTGTCGCGTGAGATCATGCCCGATTTGTTGCACCTCACCGAGAAAGGCTACACGATCTGGGCCGACTCGATTGAAGCGAAGGTTGCCGAGCTGATGGGCGAGAAGTAATCACTTCGGCATCACTTATTGACGAACCATCCGGTAGCGCGAGCGACCGGACATATTTGCAAGTAACAGCCGGCTTACGCCGGCCGCTCGCCTGAGCACCTTACGGAAGACGCTTTGAGATGGCTTTGTTGAGTTTGCGCGATGTCTCGTTTGCTTGGGGCGGTCCGTTACTGTTGGATGGCGTCGATCTCGAAATCGAGAAAGGCGAACACATCGGTTTGCTCGGCCGGAACGGCAGCGGCAAGTCGACGTTGATGAGAATGCTCGCTGGCGAAATCGAACCCGAAGACGGAGAGATCCGCCGCGCGCCCGGGTTAAATGTCTCGCGCCTGATCCAGGAAGTCCCGCAAGACCTCACCGGACCCGTCTCCGAGGTCGTACTACAAGGCTACAACGTCGGCAGCGAATCTAACCAGGACGACTGGATAGCCCATCAGGCGGTCGAACGCGTGCTGTCGAAAATGACACTCGACGGCCAAGCCGAGTTTTCCACGCTCTCTTCGGGAATGAAACGTCGCGTGCTGTTGGCCCAGGCGTTGGTCAGCGAACCGGATGTTTTACTGCTTGACGAACCGACCAACCATCTCGACATCACCGCCATCTCCTGGCTCGAACGTTTCCTGAAAGGCTACCCCGGCACACTATTGTTCGTGACGCATGACCGCGTTTTCCTGCAGGCGTTGGCCACGCGGATCATTGAAATCGATCGCGGTAAGATGTTCGACTGGTCTTGCGATTACACCACGTTCCTGGTCCGCAAGCAGCAGATGCTCGAATCCGAAGAGAAGCAGAACGCATCCTTCGACCGCAAACTCGCTCAGGAAGAAGTCTGGATTCGCCAGGGCATCAAGGCCCGCCGGACACGCAACGAGGGCCGCGTGCGGGCACTCAAAAAACTGCGCGAGGAACGGGGCAATCGCAGAGAACGCACCGGAAACGTGCGGATGCAGGCCGCGTCCGCCGAACGATCCGGGCAACTCGTCGTCGAAGCCAAAAACATCTCCTTCGCCTACGACGACACCCCCGTCGTCAAAAACTTCTCGACGCTCATCTCGCGCGGAGACAAGATCGGCATCATCGGCCCGAATGGATCGGGGAAAACCACACTGCTCAAGCTGTTACTGGGCCAGTTGGAACCAACCTCGGGCACCATCCGACGCGGCACGCGGATGGAAGTTCTTTACTTCGACCAGTTACGCGAACAACTCGACGAAGAAAAAACCGTCGTCGAGAACGTGGGGGGAGGGCAGGACATGCTGCTGATCGACGGCCGGCAGAAACACATCTACGGCTACCTGCAAGACTTCCTCTTTACCCCCGAACGGGCGCGGCGGCCGGCTCGTTATCTCTCCGGCGGTGAACGCAATCGCTTGCTGCTGGCCAAGCTGTTCACCAAGTCGTCCAACGTGCTCGTCCTCGATGAACCGACCAACGACCTGGACACCGAAACGCTCGAACTGCTCGAAGAACTCGTGTCGAATTACAAAGGCACGTTGTTACTGGTCAGCCATGACCGGGCGTTTCTCGATAACGTGGTGGCCAGCACGTTCGCGTTCGGCGGCGACGGCGAGGTGAAAGAGTACGACGGCGGATACGAAAGCTACATGCGACAACGGGCCGCCGCGACCGCGCAGCCTGCCGAAGAACCGCAAGAACTCACCGAACAACCCCAAGAGCAGCCACCGCAAAAGCTGGACAAGCTGAACTTCAAGGAACAACGCGAACTCGATGCGCTGCCCGCGAAACTCGCCGCGATTGAAGCCGAGCAAAGCGAACTTCACACGGCGATGGCAGATCCTGAATTCTTCAAGCAGGACAGTACGGTCATCACCGAGGCGACCTCGCGACTGGAATCTCTCGACAAAGAACTCGGCACGTTGTACGCCCGCTGGGAAGAGCTCGAAGCCCGTTCATAACCCGAAGCGTAAGCGAGGGACATTCCAATGTGCTGCATCGAACTGACATCCCTTGAAAACGACATCGTCCGATGGCTTCTCGAGAATTGCGAAGACAGCGACGTGCAAAGGCAATTGCCGCACCTGCTTCTTCGTAAGCGTGATTACACTGGGGTTGGGTTCTTTCTTCATTTCTCGTTGCCGCCCGACGTAATTGCGACCCCTGACTCCACTGGTGACTCAATGCCGATCCTCGGGCCGGAGATTGCAAGCTCACAACTAGATTCAGGTGCAGGGACAGTGCTATTCCTGACTAACGGACTTATTGACTGTATTGAAATATTTGCCTACGGAAACCACTTCCCCGAGACTCTTGGGGACCACACCCTGACCTGATCACAGTACGTCGGATAATAATCCAATCCACCCGAGCGGCGAAGTCGGGCGTTTTCATATGGACGATCTCCCGCCGCCGGGTGATTGGTGTCGTTGGTGTGAAAGATCTGCAAACCGCGATGTCAAAGTGTAAGATCTGGTTTGGACCGTTGTCATTGTCGGCTACTATTTGTTGTACAGCAGATGCCGCCCATCACCATTGGTACGTCTGACGGGACCACAATAGTAACCCGAAGCGTAAGCGAGGGACGCAGGCAAAACGTCCCCCCTTCTCCCAACCCACGATTCATCCCGACCGTCCCCAATGCAAGACCCACTCGGTTATTTCCTCACCTGGGTCACCTACGGCACATGGCTTCCCGGCGATGCTCGCGGCTGGGTTGAATTCCAGAAGGGTTGGCAACTGCACGCACTCAACTGCCGATCGAACCATGTTCACGTCGTCGTGTCCGCGGGCGATACAATCCCGACCAAGATTCGCAGCGACCTGAAAGCGTGGGCGACGCGCTGTCTGAAGAAGCAATTTGATCCGACCCGTGAGAACTGGTGGGGCGAACGTGGCAGCGTTCGGCACTTGTTCGACGAGGACGACTTGGAAGCCGCCGTGACTTATGTCGTTGACGGGCAGGATTGGAAGGCTGGTAAGCGGAGTCGGTGAAGCGGGTGGTCGGTTTGCCTGCGTCCCTCGCTTACGCTTCGGGTTGGGATTCTTGCGGCCGATCGAGAAACGATTGCAACAGGATCTGTGCGGCCAGCATGTCGACGCGGCCTTTGTGCTTGCGGGTGTTCAAGCCCGCGTCCTGTAACAGATCTTCGGCCAAAGTCGAGCTGTAGCGTTCATCCTGAAAACAAATCGGGAGACCGCTCGCCGTCGCCAGGCGGTCGCCGAACTCACGTGCGGCGATCGATTGAACGCTTTCCTCTCCGCTGATATGTATGGGCAACCCGATCACCAAACCACGCGCTCCGTAGGCTTCGGCCAATTTCGTGATGTACTGGGTATCCCACTCGGGCGACTGGCAGTTGTAGTTCTCCAGCGGGACGGACATGCCCTGTTCGGCGTCGGACATCGCGATGCCGATTCGCTTGCTGCCATGATCGAGACCAAACAGGCATCCGAATGTGGGAAACGGAATGTCAGCCGGCGTTTCAGAGGAATCGGTCATGACCTGCCTCCTCGATGCGCGCGACCAAATCGCGGACTGCGTTTTCGTCGTCTTTGTGGGCCACCAACGTGGCGTCGGGTGTATGCACGATAATGAGATCTTTCAGGCCGATTGTTGCCACCAGATGATCTTTCGTTGTGCGCACGGTACACCCTTGCGTGTCGATTCCACAATGCGGGCCGTCGATCGTGTTGCCCTGTTCGTTGCTACCCAGCAGCCGCGCGATCGCCTGCCAACTGCCGACGTCATCCCACTCGAACGGTGCCTCGACAACACAAACTCCATCGGCCTTTTCCAGGATGGCGTAATCGATCGAGATCGATTTCATCTCGGGAAACTCGGTTTCGAGCGCCGTATTCCATGCGGGTGACCCAGCGGTCTTGCGTAACCGCAACAGGCGTTCGTGCATCTCCGGCTCGAACTGGGCGAGCGCGTCGAAAATACGATCAGCCCGCCAAACAAAGATGCCACAGTTCCAATAGAAGCGACCGGTTTTCAGATACTCTTCGGCCGTTTCACGATCCGGCTTCTCGCGAAACGCGGCCACCGGCCAGGTGTTTTTTCTGCCGTCGATCTGTGAGTCTCCACGTTCGATGTAACCGTACCCGGTCGAGGGATACGTGGGCGAGACACCGAACAACACGAGGGCTTCCGGATCGCGTTCGACAAGAGAGACCGCCGATTGCACCGCTTCGGCGAACAATTCATCGGGCTGAATGACATGGTCAGCGGGCATCACCAGCATGACGGCGTCGGGGTCGGCGGCGAGAATTTGAATCGCGGCCAGGCCGATGCAGGGAGCCGTGTTGCGAGCGCAGGGCTCGACGAGCACGTTGTCTATGGGCAAGTCGGGAAGTTGATTTCGCGTCTCTTCAACCTGGGCGCGATTGGTGACAACCCAAGCGCGCTCGGGCGGAATCCAATCGGCGATGCGGTCGACGGTGCCCTGAATCATCGTCCGCTCACCCGCCAACCCGAGCAGTTGTTTGGGGAGCGCGCGACGACTCTGCGGCCAAAACCGCGTCCCGCTTCCGCCAGCCATAATGATTGCGTGCAGCATGGGTGTCGCGTCCTCACATCCTCATATGACTCAGGCGAGCGGCCGGCGTAAGCCGGCTGTTACGTGACCTCAACATAACAGGTCGGTTCCGAAATCTTTGTTCCTGGCGTGACCTTCTGCTTGACCTCTGTCGCATCCAGCGCGAACAACGGGTCGATCTCTACGGGAACATCGTTCGCGACAACTACACCGGCTGCTTCCACCCAACCACGATGCAACGCCATCAACGCGGCTCGCGAAGTGGCAGGGGAATCGTCGCCTTCGGCGTTTTTGACCGGGTTGAACTCGCGAGCACGGTCGACCTCCATCACCAACGCCCGTTTCGCACGCGGCATGGCATCGAAGATGAACTTCTCGAATTTGTACGCATTCGGTTCGGCGGGTTGAACCGCGTGGCCCTTTTCGTCGATGTGTTCCACTGTTTTATGTGCGATATGAAACGGTAACGCGAGATCGCCAGCCGACAGACGTTCGAGAAATTCGCGGTCGAAAAGATGAATGGCCATGTTGCCGGCTGAGATGTCGAGGTTCCCGTTTGCGTCGAGTCGCTGGGCCACTTCGTCGGGGAGGTCGCTGTATTCGATGATCTGTGTGACCTCGTCGACATCGACGACAACTCCCATCCGTTCTTCCGCAGACCGCTTGGCGACGACCTTTGTCGACATCTCCGAACCGGTCGAAACATGCAACCCGAGAAACGCCGGATCGCAGACGATGGCTGTGGGGTTATCAACCTGATGGTAGTACAGCAACTCGATTCCGCGTTGGCTCATGTCATCAATGAGGCCCGCATTCTTCAGCCCGGCCAGCATGCCGCCGTGACCGTCGGGGCTACACGCCAACTGGCCTTTGGATGCCAATAACAGCTTTCCGGTTTCCGCGTCGACGGCGGGCATGTTTCCCTGACGAAAGAACCGCACATCGTCGGCTGCCAGCCCGAAGAAATGTTGCTCTTTGAAAAACGCGACGGTTTCCTCGTGCGTGGCGTCGCTCGTCATGACGTAGTAAGGGATGGCGATCCCGGCGCGTCGCGAACGTGCGAGCAGTTGATGCGCGAGCATCTCGAACATCGGCGCGTTGGAAACGGGCCCCAATTGAAACATGCCCTTCGGTTTGTCGAACCCCAGGCGTGTCCCCTGCCCGCCCGCTACGAGAATGCAGCCGACTTTCCCAGCCGCCAAGAGTTCGTTGCCCTGCGTTACGGCTTCGGCGAGTTGTTGTTGGTCGCTGTCGGTGACCGGAAGCCGGACCATCTCGCGCGGTGGCTGAGCACGCAACGCGCGCTGGGAAGGCGTTTCGACGTTCGACGCCGCACTTTCATTCGATGCGAGCAGTCGCTCGATCTCGGTGAAATCGACGGATGCGATTTGTTCTTCGAGTGACTGGCGTTCGTTAGACGATAGCTCATCCCAGAACCGCAGAAGATGCGTCTGACCGTGCTGTTCCAGTATTGATTCGAGTTCCATCCGTGGTGGCATCCCCTGCTTCGATCTTCCGTGGCCTGACAAACGGAAGGGTAGCAGGATCTCGAAATCGCGACTACGTGCCTTGCCGACTGGTCGGAAGCGTGAGTGATCGAAATGTGGATCCGGGAAGGTTCGCCATGTATCAACGGGCTGACGCCCGCCGCTCGCCTGGGGTTATTGGCCGGCTTTGACGTCGACGAGCAGGCTGTCGAAGACGGCGTCTTTCAGTTTGTTGCTGCGGGTGAAGCCATCCGACTTCACCCGGCACATCAACTTGGGTTGCAACCAGTTCGCCGCGTACCCCGTCTTGAGGAACGGTTTTTCCTGTGTGAAATTCGGCATGCGTTCCCGCAACCTGGCATGGGCCTCTTCTGACAGTTCTTCAACAGTCAACGTGCCGACGAATTGTAATTTGTTCTCCACGAACGCCCCGAGCAGAATCATACTGAAGTCGTCCTTCCCTTCCGGGGTGTAGCCGACGATGAGGCAATCGGTCGCGACGAGTTTCGCTTCTTCTGCGGCAGCGGCTGCCTCTTCGCCTTCGCCGGCAAATTCGTTCATCGCTTCTTCCAGCGATTCGGCTCCGTCTTCCTTCTGGCGTTTCGCTTCAGAAACAATCGCTTGCACCAGATTCTGCTGTGCTGGCTGCTCGAAGCCCCAATCGTCGAAGATCGCGGAGAAACGGATCCCGCCGACTAACAACAGCGCCCCCATGATGGCAGTCAGCCCCCAACCGGCCAACCACACACGCCAGGCATGCGAAGGCAATCTGGTGAAAGCCGTTTTCCAGATTTCGATCGGCTTCATCGCAATATCGAACGGCCCGAACTTGTCTGACCCCGAAACGGCGAACATGTATGCCGAGAATTGACCAACCCCGAAGAACACCAGGCCGATAACAATTTGAACCAGGCTCCAGATCAGTCGCGTCGACCCACCTACCGGTGTCGCCACGCGCGCAAAAAAGCTCGCACCGACAACAACACCCATGCCCGCCATCAGAACCAACCCCTAGGGTGGAATCACCGTCTTCCAATCGATCGGCTCGACGTCCGCCGGAGCGGCTTCCGTCGAATCGGTCTTCACCGTCACCCCTCCCATCGCCGGGTAGTAGCCGCAATCGGGACACCAGGATGTCTGCCCCCAAGGCTCTGTCGATCCGCACGCCGGACAGGTGGCCACGTCGGTCTTGGCCTCGGTCTCCAGGGAAGATTCCGCCTCCAATGTGTCTTGAGGGGCATCGTCTGTGAGATCTTCGAGCGCGGGTAGTGTATCGGTCGACATAATGATTCAGTTCGTAAGGACTTTACGGCACCGTTCGCTACGACGATGACGATCGTCATGCCTGCTGTGTCGCGATTTGGAGAACGTCTTGTCGAAAACATACCTCGCATTCCCCGCACAGGCCGCATGTTCAATCTGAGCTGGATGGTCTCCGTGACGATCCCTCTGCGGTCTCATTTTCGCTTATACTGCTGCGATGGCCCGTTACTACAAATACAAGTCGACTGACGACCTCGTCGCCGATGCAAAACAGCTCGGGCATGAGTTGAATCTGTCCGACGATTTCTCTCCGTTGTTCGAGCCGATCGAAATCGGACCATTACACGCCGGCAACCGGCTGGCCGTGCAGCCGATGGAAGGCTGCGACGGCACGCTCGACGGCTTCCCCGACGAATTGACGTTCCGCCGTTACCACCGGTTCGGGGCGGGGGGAGCGAAGATCATCTGGGGCGAAGCAACGGTCATTGCCGAAGAGGGCCGGATGAATCCTCGACAGTTGTGGATCAACGAACAAACCGCACCAGCCATCGGCGAGATGCTGGATGTCTGCCGAACCGCACATCGCGAGGCGTTCGGTAGCGACGACGATTTGGTCGTTGGACTGCAACTGACGTACTCCGGCCGCTACAGCTATCGCAAACCGCTCCTGGCCACACACGACGCGGTTCTCGATCCGCTCACCATCGACAAGTCGACCGGCCAACCGCTCGACGCGTCGTATCCGTTGTTAAGCGATGACGACCTGAAGCGATTGGAAGACCGCTATCTCGAAGCGGCGCGGCTGTGTGCAAAGATTGGCGTCGATTTCGTCGACATCAAGCAATGTCATCGCTACTTGCTCTCGGAACTGTTGGCAGCAACCAATCGACCGGGCGAATACGGCGGCAGTTTTGAGAACCGCACACGGCTCGTGCGCAATGTGGTGAAACGGATTCGCGCAGAGTTGCCCGAACTGACAATCGCCACACGAATGAACGCCTACGATGGCATTCCGTATCGCGGCGCGGGAGAGGACTTCGTAGGTGCTCCTTGCGCGCATGAGTTGCCACTGGAAACGGCGTTCGGCACGGACCGGCACGATCACTTGCGCGAGGATCTCGCCGAGCCGATCGCGTTGGCC